>ERZ1740065.109-NODE-109-length-35798-cov-6.125255_pt1 | contig 35798 bp, 29 predicted proteins | sample MGYA00581738_ERZ1740065 | MGnify/ENA primary metagenome ERZ1740065 (study PRJEB43018, sample SAMN04849749) | marine metagenome | isolation source: floating plastic debris | place: Pacific Ocean | collected 2008-09-01 | study: EMG produced TPA metagenomics assembly...
TACGGAGATGTCCGGGTCGAGCGCGAAGGCGGACAGCTCAAACCGGACCTGATCGTTGCCCTTGCCGGTTGCGCCGCGGGCGATGGCGTCGGCGCCGGTTTCGTGCGCGATCTCAACCAGGCGCTTCGAAATCAGCGGCCGCGCGATCGAGGTGCCGAGCAGGTAATCGCCTTCGTAACGGGCGTTGGCGCGCATCATCGGGAAAACGAAATCGCGCACGAATTCCTCGCGCACGTCTTCGATAAAGATGTGTTCGTCGGGAATGCCCATCGCGCGAGCTTTATCGCGCGCGGGCTCGATCTCTTCGCCCTGGCCAAGATCGGCGGTAAACGTGACGACCTCCAGCCCGCGCTCCACGCTTAGCCATTTGGCGATCACGGAGGTGTCGAGACCTCCCGAATAAGCAAGCACGACTTTCTTTACGTCAGACACGGTGTTTCTCACAGTTTTTGGTCCGGCGCCGCTAGCAGTGGGGGCCTTTGTCGGCAACGAATTCAACAGGAATATGCGGTAATTTCTTGAAGAGTGAAATTTGGGGCCGATATTTCAAACGCCTAACGCGGCCAGGGGGATCTGAATGCTAACGATGTGGAGCAAAGCGCGCGAGCTGGCGGACATGACACCTCCCGAGCGCAATCGCTGGGTCGATTTCCTAAGAGCGGTTTCGATTATGGCTGTGGTGATCGGCCACTGGTTGATGGCCGGTCTGTATGTCAACGAGGCGGGCGAGCTGCTGCGCGGTGACCTTTTGAGCGTCGCGGACTGGGCGCACTGGCTGACCTGGGGTTTTCAGGTGATGCCGGTCTTTTTCCTTGTGGGTGGCTATTCCAACGGCGTGAGCTGGGTCGCGAGCGTTCGCAAGGCGCGCGCGCAAGACCGTCCAAGCCAGACCGGCGTCTATCGAGATTGGCTGGCGGCGCGGGTTCAGCGTCTGATCACGCCGACATTCCCGGTGTTGCTCTTGTGGGCGGCGCTGGCGGTCATCATGACGCAGGTTGGTCTGCCGCGCGATCAGATCCGCATGGCGACCGAAGCCGCGCTTATCCCCGTCTGGTTTCTGGCTGTTTACCTGCTTGTCACCGCCTTCACGCCGCTGAGCCACGCAGCCTGGAAGCGCTTTGGATGGCTCAGCTTTGCGATCTACGTCCCGATCGCGATGCTGACCGATTGGCTGACCTTCTCGCAAGGCGTTCCATGGGTGAACTTCACCAATTTCCTTTGGGTGTTTCTCGCTATTCACCAGCTCGGTTTCGCGTGGCGCGATGGCAAGTTTGGCGAAGGGGAGGGCACTCGCTGGTTCGCGTGGGCCACCTTCGCAGTGGGGCTCGCCATTCTGGTGTCGATCACGGTTTACGGGTTCTATCCGGTCTCGATGGTGTCCGCGCCGGGTGGTTTCTCAAACTCGCTGCCGCCCACGCTGGCGCTGTTTGCTTTGGGTGTCGCGCAAGTGGGCCTCGTGCTCGCGCTGGAGCCGGCTGGGCGCAAGATGCTCAGCAATTTGGGTGTCTGGACCGCGACCGTGCTGATGAACGGTATGATCATGACCGTCTATTTGTGGCATCTGACCGCCTTTGTCCTGGTGATGACAGTGTGCTGGCTGGTGCTGGGCGGAGCGGGTCTCGATTCGGTGCCGGGCAGCGGAGCCTGGTGGATGACGCGGCCGATGTGGATTGCGATCTATATGGTGGCGCTCATGCCCTTCATCGCAATCTTTGCCCGGCATGAGCGCAGCTTTGGCCCGATCCGTGGAGGTCGCACCGTGCCCAAGGTTCGCGCGGCCTTTGGCGTGCTGGCGATTTGCGTCGGTCTGGGCGCGACCGCGGGCGTTACAATCGCCAGCCCGGACAGCCTTTCCGGTATCCGCTGGTGGGTGATTGCGCTGCCTTTGGTGGGCGCCGCTCTCTTGGGCTTTGGGCCGGTCTACCGCCCAAGCGAAGCGACGCGCGAACACGCCAATCAAAACGCAGCCTGACCTAAGCCTTGTTGAGCAGCCGGCTTTCCTCGGCCTCGAGATAGGAGCGCGTGAGCGGCAGGGCGTGGCGGCTGCGTGCGTATTGGATCTGGTAATTGCACATGCCGCCCGCCTCAAACACGGTCGCTGCGCCTGACAGGTAAAAGGTCCACATACGAAAGAAGCGCTCGTCGTACATCGCGATGATCGCATCCTTGTTGGCCAGGCAATTGGCGTACCATTGACGGATCGTGCGCGCGTAGTGGAGGCGCAAGGTCTCGACATCGGTGGCAATCAGGCGCGCTTTCTCACTTGCGCTGACGGTTTCCGAGAGCGCGGGGATATAGCCGCCTGGGAAAACGTATTTGCGGGTGAAGGCGTCGGTTGTGCCGGGGCCGCCCATCCGCCCGATCGTGTGGAGCAACATGACTCCCTCTTCAGCGAGCATAGTGGCGCAGGATTGGAAGAAAGTTTCAAACTGCGGCTGGCCGACATGTTCGAACATGCCGACCGATACGATCCGGTCGAACTGGCTGTTTGCGGCGCGGCAACGCTCGGCGAGAACGCGGTAGTCGATCAGCTCGAAGCGCACCTTGTTGGCCACGCCGGCCGCTTGCGCGCGTTTGCGGGCGAGGGCGAGCTGCTCTTCGGAAAGCGTAATCCCGGTTACCTCGACCTCGTAATTCTGCGCGAGGAAGATCGCCATCCCGCCCCACCCGCACCCAATATCAAGGACCGTGTTGCCCGGCTGGATCGCGAGTTTGACCGCAATATGCGCCAGCTTGGCCCGCTGCGCCTGCGCCAGGGTCATGTCCTCGCCGAAACGTTCGGTGTTCCAAAAGGCGCAGGAATACTGCCAATGCTCCGGATCCAGCATCAACGCGTAGAAATCGTTGCCGATGTCGTAGTGATGCGCGACGTTCTCTTTTGAAGTGAGCGCGGTGTTGACTCTCTCGGCCAGCCAGGTGACCCGGTTCTTAACCTTGCGCGTCACGCTCGGCGGAGCGAACTGACCGCCTTTTTCCCACCGATTGTTCAAGCGCAGCAGGGTTACCAGACCCATCACGTCGCCTTCCTCAATCTCCAGGCGCCCGTCCATGAACGCCTCGGCCGCGCCGAGCCGGGGATCGAGGATGATATCGCGTGGCACGCGGCTGTCGGTGAAACGCACCACGACTTCCGGATAACCTGGCGCGGCTTCGCCAAATGTGTCCGCCGAACCATCAGAGTAGACCACGCCGAGCCGGCCCTTCTTCACACCTGAGGTGAGAAACCGCTTCAGAAGTCCCTTGCTCATTCTGTCCTCCCCAAGAGCCTGTGCTTCGTGTTTCTGTTCCCGTCGCCAATAGGTTACACTGCCATGAGTTGCGAGGGAGAGCAAAATGACAGAGGCGAAAACTGTGCCGACAGGAGTGCCGGTGGACGAGTTTATCGACGGGGTCGAGCCCGCCTCCAAGCGCGAAGACGCGCGCGCTCTTTTGGAGGTGTTTGAGCGGGTGACAGGCCAGCCTGCGACGATGTGGGGCCCTTCCATCATCGGCTTTGGCCAGTATCACTACACCTATGACAGCGGCCATTCGGGCACGAGCATGCGCTCTGGCTTCAGCCCGCGCAAAGCGCGCCATTCGTTGTATTTCATGGGCCGCTATGTCGATGAGGCGACCGGAAAGAAAGTCGATCGGCTGCTTGATACATTGGGAAAGCACAAGACGGGCGCCAGCTGCGTCTACGTCAACAAGCTGGCCGATATCGACCTTGCCGTGCTCGAAGAGATTATCGCGCTGTGTTGGGACGCTATGAACCGCGTCTATCCCGACTGACGAGCCCGCTCAGATCCCGGCATACCATTGATAATTGCCGATATCCTCCCAAAAGCCGCCCTTGCCGCCCGCTATGTCATCAAGGCTCGCCACGGCCTCGATTGCCGTGAGGTATTTGGCGTGTTTGTAGCCCAATTGCCTTTCAATCCGCATGCGCAAGGGAGCGCCGTTCTTCTCCGGGATCGGCTCGCCGTTTAACGAATGCGCGACGATCGTCTGCGGGTGGTAGGCGTCCACCATATCGACGCTTTCGTAATAGCGACGGCCATAGAGCACGTCGGCGCAGCGAAAGACGATGAAATTGGCCTCTGGCTTGACCTTGGCGGTGTCGAGCAGGCGGGAAAGTTGCGGGCCAGTCCATTGGCCAATCGCGCTCCACCCTTCGACACAATCGTGGCGGGTGATTTGAGTGCGTTGCGGCAAAGCCTTCAATTCGTCGAGCGAGAGGCGCAGCGGATTCTCGACCAGCCCATTGATGGCCAGTCGCCAATCCGGAAAGCCCTCGGCCAATTGCTCCCGGTAGATCGGACCGTCCACGGTCAGCGAACCGTTGCCCTTGAAGCTGGGCGAGCGGTCTTCGGGCGCGTATTCGGGCGCGAGGGCCTGACGCCCGGCCAGAATGCGATGCGCTTCGCGGTGCCATCCCTCTGCGGTGTCAAACAGGCCTTCGCCAGTCTCGCTGGTCGCAAATCGATCGATCTTGGAACACGCGCCCGCGCCTAGCGCCGCGATACCGGCCATCAGCGAACGGCGGGCGACGCGGGTCATGCCTTGCCCCTTGGTTCTTCGCGGCCACCGGCGATCATCCCCCAGATCTGGCGCAGCGGACCAGAAACAAGGACCATGGCAAGATGGACAACGAAAAAGGCCAACAGCGCAAAGGCCACGATGAAATGCAGCGAGCGCGCGCTCTGTCGCCCACCCAGCGCTTCAACAAGCCACGGCGCGGCGGGTTCGATGCCTGGACTTAGCGCCAGTCCGGTGAACACCATGAGAGGAAGCAGAACGCCAAGCACCAAACCATAGCTGAGCTTCTGCAGCGTGTTGTACTTTGCGCCCGTCTCAGCGCCAAATTGCCCTCGTAAGTGCGAACCGACCTCGCGCCACACGCTTGCCGGAGACCATGCGCTGGGCGGCGCTGCGATGTCGCGCACGAAATGGCGGTTTGCCAGCATCGCGATCCACATGGCTAGAAGGGCGACCGCAAAGACCCAGGCACCCGCGCTGTGCCAGTCGCGCGCTTCGGCAAGATTATAGCGCTGGGGCAGGGTCGCCCAATTGGGAAAGCGCATAACGGCGAGCCAGGCGTCGGCGGGATCGAAGCCGTAATCGCCCCAATAGAGGTATCGGTGCGCGTTTGAAATGCCGAGCCCGGACATAAACAGCACCACCAAAGCGGCGGCGTTGACCCAGTGCCAAATCCGCGTGCTGATTGCGTGGCGCGGCTTCACGATCCTTCTCCCGTGTTTTCGCGCGCCAGGTAGATCACGTCGCGTGGCTGATCGAGAAGGTGTTGGCCGCTGTCAATGTAGAGGGTTGATCCGCTCTTGAGCGCTCCCTTTGCGAGGAACCGGGCGGCGTCCACGATCTCCTGCGGCGCGGTCTTCCGGCCAAGCAGGTTGAGCGTGTGCGAGACTTCGGTCTCGTCCTCGGTCTGATCGTGGCTGGCTAGAATGGCCCCGGGCGCAATCCCGTAGACACGGACGCCGTGATCGTGCGCGTAGGCTTTGGCCAGCATCGCGATTGTGGCGTTCAGGGCGTGCTTCGACATTGTGTAGCTGAAGAAATCGGGGTTGGGGTTGGCGAGTTTCATATCCGTGATCTGGATGACGCTGCGAACGCTTTCGCTGTGGGCGGCGCGCAGAAAGGCTTGCGCCATGCGTGCAGGAGAGGTCGCGTTGATCTGCATTGCCGACAGGTTCGTCGCGGGATCCAGTTTGGTTGCATCGTCATAGTCGAAAACCGAAGCCGAGTTGACGAGGCATCGCCAGTTGGGAAGGCGGTTTGCGAGGGACTCCATCATCCCTTCGGCGGCGTCGCCATCGCCCAGATCACAGCGTATCGTTTCGGCCGAGGGCAAGGTGGCGGCCAACGCTTCGGCGGGCTCTGCGCTGGCGTTGTAGTGGATGATGGTGTGCCAGTCAGCCTGCGCAAACCCACGGACAATCGCCGCGCCGATCCGGGTCGCGCCGCCTGTCACTAGGATCGCTGGCTTGGTCATCGCAACGCGCCGTATCAGCGCGCAGGTCTTGCTTCAATCCGCCCCGGTCTAACCCAGACGCTTAATCGCTTTGGCTTGGATCTGAGGCGAAAGTCTCGGAAGTTGTGCGAGCTGCGTTAGATCCTCGCGTGTGGCCTTTCCATGGATCAGCGCGGTGAAGACGCGCGCGACGCTCCAGTTTGGATGTCCATCTTCTATCCGCTCCAAGGTATCCTGTGCCTGAACTTCACCGGGTTCGATCACGCGGAAGTACCAACCAGAGCGGCCGGTCTGAACTATCCGAGCGGTCATGCCTTTGACGCCAAAGCGATGATCGATTTTCCAGCACGGCTGACGGGGCTGATTGATTTCGATCACGGCTGTTCCGACGCGGAAACGGTCGCCGATAAACACATCGTGTTCGCCGATGTCGCTGATAGACAGGTTGGAGCCAAAGGCGCCCGGTTCGTCCAGAAAAGCGAGGGCGGCCTTGTCTTTCAGCTCCTCGCGCCAGGCCGTGTGGTGATCAAGCGGGTAGAGGTGGACCGCCTTTTCAGGCCCGCCATGGACGCGCCGGTCGGCCTGTTCGTCGGGCGCGAAGCCTTCTTCGAGCAATTGCACAACGCCATCACGCGGGCGTTTGACGATCGCGCTCAGTTCCGCGCCGTTAAAGGGTCGCGCGGTGCCGGTGCACAGGGCCTGAAGCACGCGTTTCAAGGGTGTCTCGCTGTGATGTGAATCCAGTCGCGCTGGGTCCCGTCCGAGGCTTTGCCGGGCCGGATCGGGTGATCGACCAAGGCAAACCCGGCCTCTTCATAGCGCGCCAGGATCCAGTCCTTGGTGGGAAAGTTGTGCAGGCGCCCAAGCCGATCGCGTCCTTCGCCATCGCCAAGCTTGTAGCTGCCATAGTGCCATCCGCCCGGCTTGAGCGCGCGATGGATTCGGGTGAGCGCATCGGGCAGTTCAGCGCGCGGGCAATGCAGCAAAGTCGCGTGCGCCCAAACCGCATCGTAGCGCGCGCGCGCGGCCAATTCGTCAAAGCGCATCACGCGCGCGCTCAGATCAAAGCGTTCGTTCGCTTTATCCGCCATCGGCGCCACTCCGTCGGTCGCATCGATAGCAAAACCACGTTCGCGCATGCGGTTGGAATCCTGGCCGCCGCCGCACCCCAGCTCAAGGACCAACGCGCCCGGCTCGAGCCGATCGAGAAACGCATCAAGCGCGGCAGAGTGGCTGCGCGCGCTGGAAAAGGTGTAATGGGGTGCGCGGGTGGTGTAGAAATCCAGAGTGGCTGGGTCGATCATCCCCCAGCCTTAGCTCAATTCCTAAGGTGGTCGGCAAAGAATTTGAGGGTTGCTGGCCAAATGATCTTCTGCGCTTCGCCGTTTGCAGGGTTGCGCGTTTCCTTGCTGCCATCGCCCGAAAGAAAGTGGCCTGCATCGGTGAAGACAAAACTCACTGTGGGCAGGCCAGCTTCGACCCGGCGTTCCGCAATAGCCTGAGCCATTTCTCCGGAGTTCCAGACCAGATCCGCATCGCCACCAGCCACAAGCACAGGTTCGTCTATGTTCTCCACGGCAATGCGCGCGGCCACCGCTCTATCAGGGTTCGCGTTGCGACCTTTGTCATGCGGAAAACGGATGCGCGGGCGCCCGTTGGGGCCCGTGGGGTTGGCGAATTCCTCGCCCATCCCTTGATACGGAACAAACGGCAGAGCTTCGCCTTGCCAGCTAAACGAGCTCGTTTTCTGGTTGGTGCCCCATCCCTCCCATACGACATCGCTGGGCACGATAGCGGCGATGGCGGTAAAGCCCTCGATCAAGGAGCCGGCGAGAAGCGCCATTTCCGCCCCTTTGGAGACGCCGTAGATTCCGATGTCTTCTGAGCGAATATCGTCGCGACCTCGCAACCAATCGCGCGCCACAACAAGTTGGTCGACCGCGATCTCCTGAAACGCGTTGGGAAGTCCGGGAATGTGTCCCTTTCGCCCTTCTGGGGCGGAATAATAGGGCAGACCCAAAACGGCGTAGCCTTCTGGGACGAATCTCTTGGTAAAGGCTCGTGCGCTGGAATCGCCGCCCTCGCTGCCGCCAAGAACTATGATCACCGGAAAGGGGCCCTCTCCTTGTGGAAGGGTCAGAAAGCTTCCCGGTAGAGATTCTCCGACATATTCCGCTGAGGCCGCAGTCTCTTGCAAGGTGGCCCCGTCCTGCGCGAGAGCCGGGTTCGCGTTGGTTGCGGCCATCGCGATCATGAGGGTGCCAATAGCTGAGCGGAATATCATTGCTGCGTCTCCGTGATGATCCCACTCATTTCTAATTTACGCGTCAAGCGCGCCTATGGATGCAAGGGCCGCTCTGTGTCGGCTCCGCTGCGTCGTTGTGGTGAAGGGCTGTGCGCCAAGCTGTGAGCGTCATGCGGCGCGCGGGTGGTTTAGAAATCCAGTGTGTCCGGATCTATCATTCGGGCGCCAGCGCAAGACGAAATCAAATCGGTCCGTAGCCTTTGTGCGCGGTGGGTGCGCGGCTGAGCACGTTGCTTTTTTTTCCGAGAAGCGAATAAATTGTCTCCGATAGGAGGGAGTGGGCAATGGTGGGTCGTTTCAATGCATCGCTTTCAGCTCTAGTCATCGTGGCGCTTGCCAGCCCTGGTCACGCGCAAAGCCTTCGCAGTTTTGAAGCGGATGGTCGGCTTGAAACGCGCGCCATGCTGGGCATCACGATCCCGCTGGGTGGCAAATCGACCAAGCGCAACACCGAACCAAGGCTCGATTTTCGCTTCGATGCCTCGCGTATCGACAGTGATCCTTTTCAGACAAGAACGCTTAACCCCTTGCTTAGGGAACGACGCGACCTGCGCGCGACAACGCTTTCGTTGACGTTTGAGCAAGATCCCAAGCTCCTCCTGAACGGCAGCGCTTTTGCATCGATGGGGTCACCGATTCTTTCCGCAACTGAGGAGGACGCTGAAAAAGAAGGCCGTTCGACGGGTGAGAAAATCCTGCGCGGTGTGGGTTGGGCCGGGATCGGTGCGGTTGTCCTGCTTGGTGGAACGGCCGCCGCGTTCTTTCTGAGCTGCGATGAGGTATGTCGGCAAGGCGAATAGTCCGACCGGCGCTGAGGACGGGCTCGCTTAAGGGGCCGCTTGAGCGGCGGCGTCCTCGCGATCGCGCTCGGCGCGGCTCTTCTTTTTTGCGGCGGTCTTGAGCTGCCCGCAGGCCGCGTCAATATCGCGCCCGCGCGGGGTGCGAACGGGCGCGCTGATGCCGCCTTCAAAGACGATATCGGAAAAGGCCTTGATCCGCTCAGGGGTTGAGCATTCATACTCAGCGCCGGGCCAGGGGTTGAAGGGTATGAGGTTCACCTTGGCGGGCAAGTTGAACTGTTTGAGCAATCGGACAAGTTCGCGCGCGTCTTCGTCGCCGTCGTTCTTGTCTTTGAGCATGACATATTCAAACGTGATGCGCCGCGCGTTTGAGGCGCCGGGATAGTCTGCGCAGGCCTGAAGCAGCTCTTCAATCCCGTACTTCTTGTTGAGCGGAACGATTTCGTCACGCACTTCCTTGGTCACCGCGTGCAAGCTCACCGCCAAGTTTACGCCGATCTCCTCGCCAGCGCGCTCCATCGCGGGGATGACGCCGCTGGTCGACAGCGTTATGCGCCGCTTGGAGAGGCCAAGCCCGTCGCCGTCCATCACCAGGTGAAGCGCATCGCGGACATGGTCAAAATTATAAAGCGGTTCGCCCATACCCATCATCACAATATTGGTGAGCAAACGACCGTCGGCGGTGTACTGGGCGGCGCTCTCATCGTCGGAGAAATCCATCGCACCCTTGGGCCATTCGCCCAGAGCGTCGCGCGCCAGCATAACCTGACCAACAATCTCACCCGGCGTAAGGTTGCGCACAAGGCGCATTGTCCCGGTATGGCAAAAGGTGCAGTTGAGTGTGCAGCCGACCTGGCTGGACACGCACAACGTGCCGCGCGTCTCATCGGGGATGAAGACCATCTCAAAATCGTGGCCGTCATCGGTCTGGAGCAACCATTTGCGTGTGCCGTCCGAGCTGTGCTGCGCTTCCACGATGTTCGGGCGACCGATCACAAAGCGTTCCGCCAGCCAGGGGCGCATCGCTTTGGAGATATCCGTCATCGCGGCAAAATCGGTGACGCCGCGATGATAGAGCCAGTGAAACACCTGTTTGGCGCGCAGCTTGGCCTGGCGCTGGTCCAGTCCGGCTTCCGCGAGCAGCTCGCAAATGCGCGGGCGGGGCAGTCCGATGAGGTCAAGACGACCGTCCGCGCGCGGCGTGATATCACGCGCGACGGGCACCGGGTCGACCTGGCCCGGAATGGTCATGAGGCCGGAAAGATCGGAAGACGTGTCGGACATAATTGGCCGCGCATATAGGCTCGCCAACGCCGTTTGACCACCCGCAGCGCGCACCGCGTGTGCGCAGAAACGAACCTTACTTATCGCTCAACCGCTGTGCGTAATCGCGCGTTCTCAGCCATGGCGCGCCTTCGTAATCTCCACTTCGTCATCGCGGCTCGCGTGTGGTTGGTCGCACCAGCAATGGGAGGTTTTATGATTAAGTATCGCATCTACCTCGTCGCTTTGCCCATTTTTGCGGCGGCGAGCCCGGCTCTTGCGCAAGACGAAGACACCCAATTCACCGGATTTCGGGTGGAAGCCCTCGCTGGATATGACAGCACCGAAGCTGGCAGCTCTGCCCCGGAGGACACCTTGCCCACGGGCGAGGACTCGGTCGATGGCATCGTCCTGGGTGTGGGAATCGGATATGACTACGATTTTGGCACAGTCGTGCTTGGCGGTGAGGCGGAAATCACGTTCACCAGCGCCGACAGCGAGTTTGCCGCCGACACTTTTGAAGGTCTCGACGCGGGCGAACTGTCAAGCAATGGCGAGATATATCTCGGGCTGCGCGCCGGCGCCAATGTAACCGATGACGCGTTGCTCTACATCAAGGGCGGGATCGTAAATTCGCGCATTGACCTTGAATCGAGCATAAATGGCATCCCGATTGACGATGACGTTGACCTCAACGGCTATCGCCTTGGGCTCGGCGGTGAGGTGATGTTCACGCAAAATTGGCTCGTCAAACTCGAATACCGTTACACCAATTTCGAGGAGGGCGAGATCGACTTTGGTGGCGACGTCCCGGATAGCCCGCGCTTTGATATCGACACCGATCGGCACCAAATCGTGCTGGGTGTTGGCTACCGCTTTTGACTGCCCCCCGTTCCAAATGAGCGGTAGCTTAGCGCTCGGGTGCAGGACACCCGGGCGCTTTTTTTTAGCCCTGGGTTGACGCGCATCCCACGAGCGCGGCGTCCATCGCGGTCGCGGCGCCTTCGAGCGCGTAGCGATCGGTGAAGCGGCTTCCATCGGCGGCGGTGGCGGAGACGCTCATCCTTGTGGCCGAGCGCATCGCTGTGATCACGGCGGCGTCCATGGCCTTGTCCTTTGCCCAGGCGTCTTGGCCGCTCGCGATGAGGTCGAAGCGGCGCGTGCCCACCGTGAGGCGCACGCGCGCGTCGTTTGCCAGCGCGCGTGAGAGGCGGACGTGCACTTGCCCGCGCACATTGCGCGATGGCCAGGTGCCGATGCTGGCGTAGCCTTGCGCCGCGCCGCGCTCGCCGCGCGCGGCCCGCACAGCGCTCTGGGCGATCGCGTAACAACGCGGGATATCGGCGTCGCGAAACGCGGCCCACTCGGAATAGACACCAAGGCTGTCTTTGGCCGCAAGCGGCGCTGCAATCAGCGCCATGGTGAGAGCGAGGCTCCTAAGCATAGACTATCGCCATCACTTCCCACTCCTTCGCGCCGCCGGGCAGGCGAACCGTGCGAAGATCGCCGACGCTCGCACCTTTGAGGGCGCGGGATAGGGGAGAGTTCCAGCCGATCCGACCTTCGCTCGCGTTCTGTTCATCGTCGCCCACCAAGGTCACCGTCTGGCGCGCGTCGTCTTCGTCGGCGAGTTCCACGGTCGCACCAAAGAACGCGCGGGTCTTGTCCGGTTGATGCGCCGGGTCGACCACACGGCACGCCTTCATCCGGCGCGCAAGAAAGGCCAGTTCGCGGTCAATCTCGCGCATGCGTTTGCGGCCATAGAGATAATCGCCATTTTCGCTGCGATCGCCATTGCCCGCCGCCCAGCTGACGATCTCGACAATTTCAGGCCGCTCGGTGCCAAGCAGGTGATCATAGCGCGCTTTGAGCGCGGCCATGCCAGCGGGGGTGATCGGCGGGGCGGGTTTCCCAAGAGAAGCAGCCATAACGGGCAAAAGCGTAGAGTTTAGGGCAGGAAGGCGTCAATCCGCCGGGGCAGACCCGCTTTGGCCGGGTACATGTGTGAATAGGTCACCGCGTTGCCCAGTACGCGCATGACGTAGTAGCGAGTCTCGAAATTCGCGGGAATTCGCTCCACCCAGGTGACCCAGTCAATGTCGCCGCGGCGCGGATCGCCGTTGAGCCTCAACCACTGGTTCACCCGTCCCGGCCCTGCGTTATACGCGGCCACGGCCAGCGGATACGCGCCGTCGTAATTGGCGAGCATGCGCTGGAAATAGGCGTCGCCCAGTTCGATATTGTATTGCGGCTTTTCAATCAGATTGGCGCGCAAATATTGTATGCCGAGCTTTCCGGCCTGTTCGCGCGCGGTCCTTGGCATAAGCTGCATGATACCGCGCGCACCGGCGTGGCTGACGCGGGTGCGGTCAAATTCGCTTTCCTGACGGCTGATCGCATGAACCATCGCCCAGTCGAGCACAACAGGCGTGGGCATCGCCGGAAAACCGATCCGTTCCAAACCCTGATAGCCAAGCTCCCCCGCCTTGAAGCCAAGGACAACCGACATTTCGGGAAGGTTTAAGCGTGCAGCGAGGTCGTTCGCCATCAGCATTTCGGTCTCGTTCGAAGCGCTTTCTCCGATCGCCTGGAAAAAGCGCCGCTCGGTCTGCCACTTGCGACGGTCCTCGCCGATCGAAAGGATCGCACGGGCCAGAGGTGTCGCTTCGAAAGCGCGGCGTTGCTCAGGGCTTATCTCAGGCCTCGGAAGCTCGGCAAATTGTGGCATGGGGCGCTGCAACGCCTCCAGAGCGAGCTGCCCATAATAGTAGTCTGGCCATTGCGCAGCGGCTTCGTAAAGGCGCGTTGCCTCGCCCATATCGCCGGCCCGCTGGGCTGCGCGGCCCGCCCAATAGAAGCCTTTGGACCGGGTGAGCGGTGTGCGCGCGGCCTTGCCATAGCGCTCAAACAGGCCCTTTGCCTGATCTCCGCGGCGCAGCTCCCACAGCGCCTTCGTACCGCCCAGCCACATCAGATCGGTGTAGCGATCGCGCAGCGTGAAGGAGCCCTTTGAGATGTCCTGACCCGGTTGGAACAAGTCGTCGATCCGGCTGGCGATGCGCACCGCGCTCGTCGCACTCGACTTCTTCGCGACGCCCAGCATCAGGCCCACCATGGATTCCGCGTCAAGCGCGGGCGCTTTGACCCTGGCGCGGTTGGCGAGGATGGCGGCAGCCTGGCCATAGTCGCGATTGGCGCGATGATAGCTTGCGAGATTGAAGAGGTAGCCTGCGTCCTGATACGCGCTGGTGGGGATCGAGAGCCCGGCATCTTGAGGCCGTGTCCCCGTCACCAGGGAAAGTCGCGCCATGGCCAGCGGTTTGTCTTCCTGAGCCAGGTTCACCATATGGCGCGCGGCGGCTTCGGCGTCGCCCTGCCACAACAACGCATCCATGCGCGCCGCGTGGTCCGCGCCGGTCAGCCGACGGGCGTAAAGGCTCTCCAGCGTAAGCTCCGCGCTCTGCGCCATTTGGCCTCCGCGCCACGCGGCTCGGGCGACATCAAACGCCTCGATGCGGGCCGCGCCCGCCAGCGCCACCGCGTAGCGGGCGCGGCCCGCATTGGTGACGGGCGGCAAAGCGTCAAAGTAGCGCAGCAGATCGGCCCGCGAGGGGGTTTCGACGACCAGCGCGTTCTCCGCTCTTGTGCGGATAAGACGCATGCGCGGGAAATCCGGATACGCCATTGCAAAAGGCGCGTAGTCGAAGAAGCCCAACTGGCGGTTCTTTTGCAACAGCTCCCATTTCGAGATAGCCGCCTGCACCTCGCTGGGCTGTTGGGCAACCAGGCCAGCGCCACCGGCGCTTGGCTCGGACTGGGCCGATGAGGGGGCGCCGAACGCGAGCGCGCCCAAAGTGGCGGCGGTGAGAGCTTTGAATCGCAAATTGCTGACCATGCTGGACATTGTGCCGAAAGGCTCCTTATCAGGCGCTGAACGTGGCTCCGTGTTTTTGCTGGCGAAACACACGGCGCAGCGCAAGCGCGATAAGTGATGGATATAAGGATAACGCAATGTTCAGCGGATCGATTCCCGCTCTGGTGACTCCTTTTCGGGATGGATCGTTCGACGAAGCCGCGTTCCGCAAGCTGGTCGAATGGCAGATCGCGCAGGGCAGCGCTGCGCTGGTCCCTTGCGGCACCACCGGGGAAGCCTCCACTCTATCAAACGCCGAGCATCACCGGGTGATCGAGGTGTGCATCGAGCAGGCCGCAGGCCGCGTGCCGGTGATCGCGGGTTGCGGTTCGAACGACACGATGAACGCCGCTTTGCACATGAACTTTGCGAAGAAGGCGGGCGCGGCTGCGGGACTGTGCGTGGCGCCCTATTACAACCGCCCGAGCCAGGCGGGGTTGATGGCGCATTTCAGCTATCTGGCGGAGCACTGCGCGCTGCCCATCGTGCTCTATAACGTGCCCAGCCGCACCGTCACCGATATCGAAGACGAAACCGTGGTCGCTCTCGTCAAGAAATACCCTCAGCAGATTGTCGCGATCAAGGATGCAAGCGGCGACCTGTCGCGTGTGGCGGACCACCGCATGGGCATCGGGCGCGAATTCTGTCAGCTTTCGGGCAATGATGAATTGTGGCTGCCGCACTCGGCGGCTGGGGGGCGTGGAGCGATTTCGGTCACCGCCAACGTCGCCCCGGCTTTGTGCGCGGAGTTTCACGCCGCGATCGCTGCTAACGAGCTTAAGAAGGCGCGCGAGTTGAACGATCGGCTGTTCCCGCTCCACTACGCGATGTTCTCTGACGCGAGCCCCGCGCCCGCGAAATACGCGCTGAGCCGCGTGCTCGACTATATCGAACCGAGCGTGCGCTTGCCGATCATCGAAGCGAGCGAGGCATCACGCCGCGCGGTGGACGAAGCGCTGGAGCACGCCGGGCTGGTGTGACGCGCGGCGTTTAGTCCGCCGGGTTGTGCCGCTCGACAAAGGCCAGCGTGACATCGAGCATTTCGCGCCGGGTCAGCGCTTGGGAAAGGTAGTGGTCCTCTCCCTCCAGCTCGAGGAACTGATACGGCTTGCCTTTGTCCTTAAGCGCGTCCGCCATCATCGCTGATTGCGCAAAGGGCACCACGGTGTCGTCGCGTCCATGGATCAAGAGGATCGGCGCATCGGCCATGCCCGCATTGTCTACGGGAGAGAGCGCATCGAGGTCGGCATCCTTGCCAAACTGCTTGTCGTAGGAACGGGTGAAGATATCGCGCGCGCCGGTGCGAAAATTGCGCAGCATCGGCTTGAGCTTGGTCACACCGTTGACGGAAACCGCACAGCGGTAGAACCCTTGCTGCAAGGTCACGCCCGCGAGCGCCGCGTACCCGCCATAGCTTCCCCCCACGATACAGGCGCGCTTGGGGTCAACGATCCCGCGCTCAACCAGCGCCATAAGACCATCCGATTTGTCGGTCTGCATCTTCTTGCCCCATTCGCCATCGCCCGCTTCGATAAAGGCGGATCCGCGCCCGGTTGACCCGCGAAAATTGGGTTGCAGCACCGCATAGCCGCGCGAGGCAAACGCCTGCGCCCACCAGTCAAACCGTTCGACATCGTGCAACGTGTGTCCGCCATGGGGCAGGATGACAACGGGTAGGTCCTTTGCTTCGCGCCCTGGCGGAAGCGTTAGGATACCGCGGATTTCCAGGCCATCTTGCGCCTCGTAAGTGATGGTTGAGACCTGGCCGATCGCCATGCCCTGGATCGCTGGGCGCTCAAACCCGATGATCGCGCGCTCGCCCGTCTGGCCGTTAACACGGTACCAGGTTCCGCTGTCGAAATTGCCGCTGGTGCTGGCGATCAGGGTGCTGAAATCGGGCGTAAAGTCGACCACGCGCGAATAAGAGGCAAAGGAGAAAGCATCGATGGTCTGGCCCAGGATCGCCTGCTTGCTTTCATCGGCCATTATCAGCGTGCGGTCAGTCTTGCGCAGACCCAGTATACGCGCGGAGAAGGGCTGGTAGACAAAGCGGTTGATCCGCAATCCGCTCCACAGCTCTTCAGGTGTGCCGCCCGCTTTGGGGACCGCATAATTGCGATATTCGCCCAGCGCGTCGTCATATTCGCGGTAGATGATCTTGGTCCCGGTCGCATCGAACCCGCGCACGATAATGTCGCCGCGCGCTTGCCGGCCACGCGCAACCGTCTTGCCCTGGCTGTTTTCGATCCGCCAATTTCCGTTGGCTGCGTCCAGTTGAAGCTGTGCGCCCACGCGGCCATCGTCGTCGACCACCCAATTGCGCAGGCTGGGATAGTCGTCGGGGAGGCTGACAAGATCGAGCTTGCCGGTCGCGAGATCCACTCCGAACAGCGCCTGCGCGCGATCCAGCAGGACGTTGCGGTCGCCCGAGCGGCTTCCCCGGCGCAGACCGCCAAAAAACCCAACCCAGCGTCCATCAACCTGACGAATGCCGTAATAGCTCGTGATCACGTTCGCGACAGAGGTCTGGTTGGCGAAGATCGAAACCACCTGGCGACGATCATCAAGCGGGATCACATTCCCGCGCAAAAACTCCGCTTTGCGATTGGTGTATTGCCGGGGAAGGCGGCCGGTCTCGGTGCGAAGGACCAGCACAGCCTCCTCACCAACCCATTCGATCTCGCGCACTTTCGCTTCGCCCACGACAAGCTGTTTGACCGGGCTGCCGGTGGCATCAAGAATGGTGATCGCCCGCTCGCCGCGCTGGTTCATGAGTAAAGCGGTGTATGTCCCATAGGGCGAGACAACGGCGTCTTCGACGACAGGAAGCGCGCCGTAGAACTCAAGCGGGACGCTCGGCGTGTCTTGCGCGGCGGCTGGGACCGGAACAAGATATAGAAACGCGCCGGCAAAAGCGGTTAGGATCGGTGCAAGACGCATGATAAACCTTCGAAAATCAGTCAGAGACGAACTTGCCTCGATCTGTTGCCTCTTGGTGACAAGACGCGCAAGCGGCAAGTAAAAGATCATATTGGGCCCCTCGTTCAAACCCGCAGGCACCCTTTGCCAAACCGTCCGACAGCGCCTATGTGCGCCGCCACTATGGCAAAGCCCAAACCCAAAAGCTTCGACAAGCTGAAAACCGTGGCGGAGAATCGCCGGGCGCGTTTTGACTACCATATCGAAGACACTTTTGAAGCCGGGCTGGCCTTGCAGGGCACTGAGGTCAAGGCGTTGCGCGCGGGGGAGGCGACGATCGCGGAAAGCTACGCCGAAGTGCGCGATGCCGAAGTGTGGCTGATCAATTCGAACATTCCCGAATACAGCCACGGCAATCGCCTCAACCATGAGCCGCGTCGCCCGCGCAAGCTTCTTCTGCATGAGCGCGAGATCAACAAGATGTTTGGCGCGGTCGAACGCAAAGGCATGACGCTGGTTCCGCTGTCGATCTATTTCAACGCGACCGGCCGCGCCAAAGTGGAACTGGCTCTTGCCAAGGGCAAACAGGCGCACGACAAGCGCGCCACGATAAAGGATCGCGACTGGAAGCGCGACAAGGCGCGGCTTATGCGGGAAAAGGGGTGATTCTGGCGCAAACAGACCACGCTTTGCGCCATTTGGGTTCTTCAAAGTGCCTATTGCCGCGTTCACGCAATTGTCAGCGCCCGTGGCGTACCCATATGAACGTGACCGTGCCGATATCCCTTTCCATAATGACACTGCAGCCATGCCTTGAGGCCCTTGTTGGACACGTTGGACGGGCGCGCTTGTGAGCACTCAGCCGCTTCCACCGCGCCGCAGCACAAAGATTTCCTGGCGGTCAAAAACCCTCGGGCGGGACCTTATCCGTCGCTATATGCCCTCGCGTGAGCAGATGGCGGGCAACAAATATCTCGCGCCGATTGCCCATCGCTTCCTTTCGCCTGAGCTTTGGCGCTTTACCCGCCGCTCGGTGCCGCGTGGGGTCGCTCTGGGGTTGTTCTCCGCGTTTATCATACCTGTTGGACAGATTTTCCTCGCCGCATTTCTGGCGCTACCGGCTCGCGCCAATGTGCCGCTCGCCACGCTTGTGACTTTTGTGACCAACCCTTTTACACTGGCGTTCTGGGTGGTGATCGCCAACCAGGTCGGTGAAATCGTGCTCAACATCGATCAATCCGTGGGAGCTGCCGCGCGCGAGGAGCTCAGCAGCGGGATGTTCACCTGGGTTGTCGAGTTCTTTGAAATGGCGGCGGTCACAATTTTCGGCTTTCTCGTTATGTCGATTGTGGCCTCGGCGCTTGGTTACGTCGTCTCCGGCTTTGTTTGGCGGTGGTGGGTGACGCGCAAACGGGCAAAACGTCTCAAAGCGATGCAAGAGCGTCTCGACCGGCGGCTTAAGGCGAACTAGATCCACAAGAGACCGTACGACGCGAGAATCGCGGTGATGCCAAAAGCCATCGCACAAAGGACACAGCGCTTGGACAGCGTATATTCGACCGACCCAGGAACCGGCCCCTTAAGCCGGGCCGCACCCCTAACGTGGGGCGCGCTTGCGCTGGGGCTGGTGGTAAGCGTGGGTCTGGTCTTCACGATTACGTCCGATCTGACGCTCACGGCCGTGTTCGGGCTTGGCACTGTTGTCTTGCTTGGCGGGGTCTTCGCCTTCGAACGCGCGCGCGCCGTGCCGATCGAATCCGCCACATCTGCGCCCGACTGGTCGGTGACAGTGGCCGCAATCGAAGGCGAGGGCGTGCCGCGCGATGTCGCGGTCGTGATCACCGATCGGGCCAACCGGATGGTCTGCGCCAACAGCGCCTATGTCGAGGCCTTTGGAGTGGCGAGCGCTCCGCCGCAGATAGCCCTGGAACGCGACGGGCTTGAGGCCTTGAGCAAAATCGCGCGCGACGCCTGGCGCGATGGGTTCGCGTCGCTTGAGAGGCTTCCGGGGCTCGCACCCGATGATCGCGACTGGAGCGTTAGGGCGCTGCGGGCCGGGCGCGGCGAAGATCACCTCATCTGGCGCTTTTCGCTGTTGGCTGTCGAGAAGGAATCACGGCTTGAGGCGCTCGACCTCACGGGCCCCTATGGCGAGATGCTAAGCCGAGCTGGGATTGAGACGGTGATCACCAGCGCGGATGGGACGATCCGATCGGTCAGCGCTGGCTTTGCAGAGCGCGCTGCGGGCGATTCTTCGGCGACCCTGGCCGGACAGGATTTTGTGTCGCTGTTGCGCTCCGACGATCGCGATCGGCTGTTCTTTGCGCGTGAGGGACGCGGAGGCAAGCCGCAGACGCTGATCGATGTTGCGCTGGAAGAACCCGGTGCCGAAGGATACGCGCGAGCCGATGAGAGCTCCACCTTGATGCTTCTTATCGATAGCGGGGTCGGAATTGGCAGCGGCTGGGACGGTTCGAGCCAGGCCGGTGTGGCCCAGCTGGATGCGCTGTTGGGGCAATTGCCGCTGGGTTTGGCGATGACGGATCGCGACGGCCGGTTTCTGTTTGGCAACGAGGCGTTCTTGCGTTCGGTTGATCGGGAGTCGCGCGGGCTTCCGGCTTTTCCGACCGATTTGGTTGTGCAGGAAGACAAAGCCGCCTTGTCGGATGCGGTGCGACGGCACGGGCGGGGCCCCGCAACGAGCGGAGATATGGCGGTTCGCCTTGCGCACCAGCCGGGCGAGCCGGTCTCTCTGGGATTGGCGGGCGTGAGAGGCCTTGGGCAAGCGTCTGTGCTCATCAGCCTTGCCGATTCCAGCGAAGAAAACCAGTTGAAGCGTCAGGTTGCGCAAGCGACCAAAATGCAAGCGGTTGGCCAGCTTGCCGGCGGCGTGGCGCACGATTTCAACAACGTGCTGACCGCGATTATCGGCACCTGCGATCTTATGTTGCTGCGCCACACGCCGGGCGACAGCGACTACGACGATATTCAGCAGATTCAGGCGAACTCGAACCGGGCCGCGGCTCTGACCCGCCAGTTGCTGGCCTTCTCACGCCAGCAGACTTTGCGACCCGAAGTGCTGCAATTGCCCGATGTGGTCAGTGAGGTCAGCCCGCTGATCAAGCGTCTTTTGGGCGAGAAGATCAGCTATTACGTCCAGCATGATCGCAATTTGGGGCCGGTGCGCGCCGATCCGCAGCAACTCGAACAGGTTATCATGAACCTCGCGGTGAACGCGCGCGACGCGATCAACTCCAACGGGCCACGTTACGGGGCGGCCACGGGTCGGATATCGCTGCTTACGCGCAGCCTCCAGGCGACTGAAGTGATCCAGCTCGGATCCGAGGTGTTGCCCGCCGCAGACTACACCGTGTTGATCGTTCAGGACACCGGAGGGGGCATCCCCCCCCATGCCTTACCCAAATTGTTCGAACCTTTCTTCACCACCAAGGAGCAGGGCAAGGGCACGGGGCTTGGCCTGTCAACCGCCTACGGTATCGTAAAACAGTCGGGTGGCTTTATCTTCGCGGACAACGTGACCGATAGCGATGGCAAGTCCACCGGAGCGCGTTTTACAATTTACTTCCCGGTCCATCGCGGAGAGGCGCCCCGCAAGAAGGAAGCGCCCGCTCCGGTTTCGTCCGATTGGTCGGCCGGTGGACGGGTCTTGCTCGTCGAAGATGAAGATATGGTGCGCGCCGTTGCGGAACGGGCCTTATCGCGCGCCGGATATCAGGTCACGGCGTGCTCTGGCGGTGAAGAGGGCTTGGCTGCCCTAGCCGAAGGGAGCGAATTTGATCTGGTGGTAAGCGATGTCGTCATGCCCGGGATGGATGGCCCTGCCATGGTCCGCGCGATCCGGCAGAAGCGCCCTGACATGCCGATCCTTTTCATGTCGGGATACGCCGAAGAGCAATTGCGCAAGGAGATCGACATTCCTGACATGCATTTTATCGCCAAGCCTTTCAGTGTTTCGGCCATCGGGGACAAGGTTTCCAGCGTTATGCAGCGGGCGAAAGCTGGCGAGGTGTAGGAGGCTTTCAGCGTATCTGAGCGTCTTTGGCCCGTTCACTTTGGATACACGCGCCGCTCGGAATATGTCGTCTCAGACGCTTTGGGAGGGGAGCCTATGATTACAATTCAACGCATTCGGCCGATTTGTGTTGCGACTTGTTCGGCGCTGGCGCTGCTGACCGCCTCGGCGTCGGCGCAGTCAGTGCCCGACCCCAGCGAAACCCAGCAAGGCGACGTTTCGGTCACGATCTACAATGGCAATCTGGCGCTCGTTCAAGATGTTCGCCAACTCGACATTGCGCGCGGTGAGAGCCGCATCGAGTTTCCCGATGTTTCGGCCAATATCCGACCCCAGACGTTGAGCTTCTCGGCGCCGGACACAACGATCATCGAGCAGAACTTCGATTACGATCTCCTGACCCCCACCAAAATGATGGAAAAAGCCATTGGCCAGACGGTCACGCTTTTGCGGACCAATCCTGCAACGGGCGTCGAGATGACCGAGCGAGCGAAGGTGCTTTCGACCGCTGGCGGCGTCGTTGTTCAGATTGGCGATCGCATAGAGGTTCTGCGCGATGACGGATTGCCGGTGCGCGTCATCTTTGACCAGGTGCCTCCCAATTTGCGCGCGCGTCCAACGCTCTCTGTACGACTTGACAGCGGCCGGTCGGGAACCCGGCCGGTTTCCTTGCGCTATCTGACAGCCGGGCTGGGATGGAATGCGGATTATGTAGCGCTGTACAACGAAGGCGACGGTTCGATCGACATGCAAGGCTGGGTCACGCTGACCAACAATTCGGGCACCACCTTCCACCAGGCCGATGCGCTGCTGGTGGCGGGCAATCCCAACGGGCAAGGCGGGCGCGGCTTTGGCAATCGCGGCATGACGCGCGCTGGGACTGAGAGTGCGGACCGTGAACGCTTGGGCGATTTCTACCTGTATCCCATCGCTGGTCGCACCACGATCGCCAACGCGCAGACCAAGCAGGTGAGTTTCCTCGATGTCCAGGGCGTGCCCGCGCGCAAGATCTATTCGATTGGCGTTGGCTGGCAGCAAAACGACCAGACACCGCGCAATGTCGCAAGCGCAATCGCCTTCTCCTCCTCGCGCGATCAGGGGCTGGGCGACGCTTTGCCAGCGGGCACGGTGCGCTTCTACCAGCGCGACAGTCAGGGCACTCCGCAATTTATCGGCGAGAACAGGATCAACCATACGCCGATGGGCAGCGAATTGTCGCTTGTCACAGGCGATGCGTTTGACATCACTGTCCAGGCCGAAGTCGAAAAGCGCGAGAGGATCACTGAGAGCGAATGGGTGAAGAGCGAACGCTTTCGGGTCTACGATAAGAATGACGACCTTGTCGCGCGCGGTGAGACAGAGCGCAGGCGCAACACCGTCTATTACCGCACCACCATGCGATACACGCTCACCAACGCCAAGGATGAGCCGATTGAAGTCAAGCTCACTCAGAACGGGCTTGGCCGCTATTGGTGGGCCTATGATTACCGCGTGGTGAGCGAGGATATCGAAGGCGAGCAAAAGAATTACGCCGCGCGCGACTACACCATTCCCGTGCCCGCAGAGGGCGAACGCGTGATGCGCGTCACCTACGAGACCCGCTGGTAAGCGCGCAGGGGAAGGGCCGGGCTATGCGGGTTGCCGCTTTCCTGATCGCTCTGTGCGCCGCTTGCGCCGCGCCCATGGCGCAGGCGCGCGAAGTGGTCGATGCCTCAGCGCCGAGCGATCTCTCGGTGACGATCTACCGCGACCCATCGCGCTATGCCGATGAGGAAATGGAGCGCGACAACCCTCAAGGCTTTGCCATGATCAGCGAGACCCGCACGGTCACGCTGCCCGCGGGCGAATCGACCATCCGCTTCATCGGCGTCGCCGAAGGCATGGTCGGCGTCAGCGCAATTGTCACCGGGCTACCGGGCGGCACGATTGAGAAAAACCGCAACGCTGAACTGCTCTCCCCCGCCGCTCTGGTCAACGGCGCGCTGGGCAACCGAGTGACGATCACGCGCGGCAATCCGGCCACGGGCGAAGCGGTAAGCGAAGACGCGATCGTGCGCACGCGTGCGGATGGGGGACTGGTGCTGGAGAGCGCTGCGGGCTTTGAAGCGGTGCGCTGCGCCGGGCTGCCGGAAAAGCTCACCTTCAACCGCGTGCCCGACGGCCTCTCGGCCAAGCCCGTCTTTTCAGTCGACACCCGCTCGGAGACCGGCGGGACCTATGAGGTTGTTCTGACCTACATCTCCTGGGGGTTCGACTGGCAGGCAAACTATGTCGCAAATCTGGGTGAGAAGGGGCGCGGCGGCGAGTTTTCGATGCAATGGCTCAGCTGGCTGACACTGCTTAACGATAACGACCAAAGCTTTGAAAACGCGACGCTGCAAATTGTGGCGGGCGAGCTCAATATTGAGAGCGACTTCGAAGAGCTGGCCGAGGCGCCAGTTGCGCGGCCTTTGCGTTTGACGTGCTATCCGATCGGCAGCACCGCGCTCGGATCGCCAGTGCGCGATTATCGCCAGGAGCTGGCGATGCCGCCTCCGCCTCCAGCTATGGCGATGATGTCGGACCAGATTATCGTAACCGCGCAGCGCCGATCTTCCACGATTCAGGAAACGCCTCTCGCGGTGCAGGCTCTGACAGCTTCGGAGGAAAACCTGGGAGATCTCAAGCTCTTTCGCGCACCTGCACGCGTCAATGTGTCGGCCAAGGGGCTCAAACAAGTCGCGTTCCTGAACAAGAGCGCGGTAAAAGGCCGGTATCTCTACATCGCCGATTGCGACCCCTACGATTGGTATGGCGATATAGAAGAGCCCTATTCCACCGACGTCTATCTGGTGACCAAGAACGAGGAGGAGAAGGGGCTGGGCCAGTCGCTGCCGCAGGGCGCGATGAACGTGTTTGAGCCCACTTCGCGCGGCGCTCAGCTAGCAGCCTCGACCGATCTGCGCGACTTTGCGGTGGGGCAGGATATCGAGCTGTTTCTCGCTGAAAGCGCGCAAGTGTTCTCCACCTGCGCGCGTGAGGCAGAGCGGCGCTTTGACGATGAGGGCCGCAAGTGGACCAAGATGCGCGTTGAGCTGACCAATGCGAATCGCCACGAGGTCCGCGTGCGACTTCGGCTTGCGCCATCGGGAGATTTTGACGTGCGATTTTCTGGCAAGAGGGTCCGGGTCAAGAACGGCTATGACAGTGTGGAACTGCGGATTCCGGCCAATTCCACGCGCGAGTTCGACTGGAAATTGCGATCCTTTTACGCCGAATGATGCGCGTGTAGGAAAAATTTCGTTCCACTCTTGTTCCAAAAGAACAAATGCGATACATACTGCGTATCGGAACGGAAATAGCCCGGTTAAAAACCTGTAATCCGACCTAGGAAACGCAAGGAGGTCATGCGATGGCTACGCAGCTGAAGTTGGTAGAAAAGGGTAAGGAAGTGGACCGTCAAAAGGCTCTCGATGCAGCGTTAGCGCAGATTGATCGCGCTTTCGGTAAGGGTTCGGCGATGAAGCTGGGCTCGAAAGAGGCGATGCAGGTTGAATCGATTTCGACCGGTTCGCTCGGTCTCGATATTGCGCTTGGCATTGGCGGCCTTCCCAAGGGGCGCGTGATCGAAGTGTACGGGCCCGAAAGTTCGGGCAAAACAACGCTGGCTCTGCACGCTATTGCAGAGGCCCAAAAGGCTGGTGGCACGGCGGCTTTTGTCGACGCTGAACACGCTTTGGATCCTGTTTACGCCAAGGCGCTTGGCGTTGATATTGATGAACTCATCGTCTCGCAGCCCGATACGGGCGAACAGGCGCTGGAAATTACCGACACTCTCGTGCGCTCGAACGCGATTGATGTGTTGGTGGTCGACTCGGTCGCGGCGCTTGTCCCCCGCGCCGAAATTGAAGGCGAGATGGGCGATAGCCATGTCGGCCTTCAAGCGCGGCTCATGTCCCAATCGCTGCGCAAGCTGACCGGGTCGATCAACCGTTCGAAGTGCATGGTGATCTTCATCAACCAGCTGCGCATGAAGATCGGCGTTATGTACGGCAATCCGGAGACAACGACGGGCGGCAACGCGTTGAAGTTTTACGCCAGTGTGCGTCTCGACATTCGCCGCACCGGCCAGATCAAGGATCGCGACGAGGTGATCGGCAACGCGACCCGCGTCAAAGTGGTCAAGAACAAGGTTGCTCCGCCCTTCAAGCAGGTCGAATTCGACATCATGTATGGCGAAGGCATCTCCAAGATCGGGGAAATCCTCGACCTTGGCGTCAAAGCGGGCCTGGTCGAGAAATCGGGCAGCTGGTTCTCTTACGACAGCATCCGCATCGGTCAGGGCCGCGAGAATGCGAAGACTTACCTGAAGGAAAACCCAGAGATTTGCGATCAATTGGAAGCCGCCATTCGCGGTAAAACCGATGAGGTCGCCGAGGAAATGATGACGGGTCCGGACGCGGAATCCGACAGCTGATCCTTAAGCGAGCGCCTTACCTTGTGCTTGGGGCGCTCGGAAAACCGGAACACCGGCGTCAGGTGCGCTTTCTTCCCCGAGAAAGCCCACTTGGCGCCGGTTTTTCGTTTGCGTCTGGCGCTGTCTTTGAACGCCTGGACGTGGTGTTTTTGGTGAAACACGTTCCTTTTGTGTCATGAAGGCTGAACGCTTCGGCTTGTCGCTGAGGTCGCGATTGCCTAACTGCACTTCACCATGACTTCGATGAACGACATCCGGCGCTCCTTTCTCGACTTTTTCAAGGGAGCCGATCACGCAGAGGTGCCCAGCGCGCCGCTGGTTCCGTATAACGATCCCACGCTGATGTTCGTGAATGCAGGCATGGTCCCCTTCAAGAACATGTTCACCGGGCTCGAAACGCCGCCCGCGCCGCGCGCCACGTCTTCGCAAAAATGTGTACGGGCCGGAGGCAAGCATAACGATCTCGACAATGTCGGCTACACAGCGCGCCACCACACATTCTTTGAGATGCTCGGCAATTTCTCGTTCGGAGATTATTTCAAGGAGCAAGCGATCGAGAACGCCTGGACCTTGCTGACTAAGCAATGGGGTCTTGACCGCGATCGCCTGATCGCCACGGTCTATCATACAGACGAAGAGGCCTTCGATCTGTGGCGCAAGATTGCGGGCCTGCCCGAGGACCGAATTATCCGAATTGCGACCAACGACAACTTCTGGTCGATGGGGGAAACCGGGCCATGCGGGCCGTGTTCGGAGATTTTCTACGATCACGGCGATCACATATGGGGCGGCCCGCCGGGATCGCCTGACGAAGACGGGGATCGCTTTGTCGAAATCTGGAACCTCGTTTTCATGCAGTTCGACAGCCAGGCCGACGGCACGCGGCTCGATCTGCCCAAACCCTCGATCGATACCGGCAGCGGCCTCGAACGCGTCGCGGCGGTCATGCAGGGGGTGCACAACAATTACGATATAGACACCTTCAAGACGTTGATCGGGGCGAGCGAACAGCTCACGGGCGTTGCCGCGCGGGGTGATCACCTCGCAAGCCATCGGGTGATCGCCGACCATTTGCGCTCCACGAGTTTTCTGATGGCGGATGGCGTCCTCCCATCGAACGAAGGACGCGGCTATGTGCTTCGCCGAATTATGCGCCGGGCCATGCGGCACGCGCACTTGCTGGGAGCAAGCGAACCGCTCATGCACCGCCTTGTCTCGAGCCTGGTAACGGAGATGGGGCAGGCCTATCCGGAGTTGGTCCGTGGGCAGGCGCTGATTGAGGAGGTCTTGCTGCGCGAAGAGACGCAGTTCCGCAAAACGCTCGAAAAAGGGCTCAAGCTTCTTGATGAGGCGACCGGCGATATGAGCGAGGGCGGTGAGCTCGACGGGGAGACAGCGTTCAAGCTCTACGACACTTACGGGTTCCCCTATGACCTTACCGAAGACGCGCTGCGAAGCCGCGGCATCGGCGTCAATCGCGGCGGTTTTGACGCGGCGATGACCCGTCAAAAAGAGGCAGCCCGCGCGGCGTGGAAAGGCTCGGGCGAGGCGGCTTCGGAAGAGGTCTGGTTCGACATTGCCGACCGCGAAGGCGCCAGCGAATTCACGGGCTACAGCGCTGTCTCGGGCGAAGGCACGGTCGTGGCTATCGTGAAGGACGGCGCCGAGGTTGCTCGCGCAAGTCCAGGCGAAAGCGTGCCCATCCTGGCCAATCAGACCCCCTTTTACGGCACGAGTGGCGGCCAGACCGGTGACACGGGCGCGATCACCTCGCTCGATGGATTGGCCGCCAGGGTGACCGACACCACCAAGCCACTCGGCCGGCTGCACGCGCATCACGCGGAAGTGGAAGCGGGCGAATTGGCGGTGGGCGACACGGTTCAGCTGACGGTTGATGATGAGCGCCGGACCGCGATCCGCGCGAACCACTCTGCCACGCACCTCGTGCACGCGGCCCTGCGCAACCGTCTCGGCGGGCATGTGACCCAAAAGGGCTCGCTGGTGGCCGAAGATCGCCTGCGGTTCGACTTCTCGCACCCAAGCGCGCTGACCCAAGAGGACGTCGCGGCGATCGAGCGCGAAGTGAACGCCGAGATCCGCGCTAACGAAACCGTCTCAACCCGCTTGATGAGCCCGGATGACGCGGTCGAAGCGGGCGCTTTGGCGCTGTTTGGCGAAAAGTATGGTGAAGAGGTGCGCGTGCTATCAATGGGCCGCAAAGGCGAGGGTGGTCGCACCTATTCGGTTGAGCTTTGTGGTGGGACTCATGTCCGGGCCACGGGCGATATCGGCGTCTTTCGGATCGTCAGCGAAAGCGCGGTGTCATCCGGTGTGCGCCGAATAGAAGCGCTTACCGGAGAGGCGGCGCGGGATTGGCTCGTTGCGCGCGAAGACGCGCTCAAGGCCACGGCGAGCGCCATTCGCGCAACCCCAGACGAAGTGCCCGCCAGAGTGCTTGCCTTGCTTGATGAGCGCAAGAAGCTTGAGAAAGAGCTGGCTGACGCCAAAAAGGCTCTTGCTCTGCGTGGTGCCGCTGGTGCGAGCGCTTCGGGGCCGTCTGGCGCGGGCGATGTGGAAATCGCCGGCGTGACCTTCAGCGGACAAGTCCTGGATGGCTTGAGCCCCAAGGAATTGCGCCCGCTTCTGGACGAGGCAAAGACCCGGCTTGGTTCGGGTGTGGCGACTATCGTGGCGGTCAACGATGGAAAGGCGGCTATCGCGGCGGCTGTGACCGACGATCTCACCGATCGCTTCAGCGCAGTTGAGCTCGTTCGCGCGGGTGTCTCGGCGCTTGGAGGAAAGGGCGGAGGTGGCCGCCCAGACATGGCGCAGGGCGGAGGTCCCAACGCGGCTGAGGCTGATGCGGCTCTCTCGGCGGTGAAAGACATGTTAAGCGCTCAGGGTTAGCCATAGCCCGCCCGCAGAAGTTGGCCTGATGGTTTGCGTAAAGGCGCCGTGGCCTACACCTTCGAGGTTGTGAGTTTCGGCTTTTTGGATAGGCCGCCCTCGGTTTCAAGCCGTTCGCGGTATTCGTCACGCTTTTCGTGGATCGACACGATCACGGGCCCCATCGGAACTCCGATATCGACGAGGACGGCCTCAGAAAGCTGCAGCGAACTCTCAAGGTTCTCCGGCACAGCGTGGCTGGCACCGGCGCGGTATAAAGCGGCGGCGTGATCGGTGTCGCGCGCCCGCACAACGATCAGTAATTCGGGGTAAGCGGACCGCAGCTTGCTGACCAAACGCTGGGCCAAGACGGGCTCGTCCATGGTCAACACCACCGCAGGCGCCTGTTCGACACCAAGACGCGACAGCGCGTCGCCGCGCGCTGCGTCACCGAAGAGGGCGCGATAGCCGGCGCGATTAGCGGCTGAGACGGTGTCTGGATTGGAATCAAGGATCACGTAAGGCTGTTGATGCTTTGCCATCATATCGGCGATCAACAATCCCACGCGCCCGCCGCCGATTATGATCGCTCGCGCCTCATCCGCATCCTCGTCGTCGTCGGGCATTTCGGGTGTGGGTTCGACCCGGCGCGCGCTCCCGCGGCCCAGCAACGCAAGAAGGGGCGTTACGGTCAGGCCAATGGCGGTCACAATCTGCCAGAACTGCGCCGTCTGTTGGTCCACCACCAAGGCCGACGTTGCCGCAGCAAGCACGATCAGGGTTGTCTCGGAAGGGCTGGCCATAAGCACTCCGGTCTCCGCCGCAGTGCTGCGCCGCGCGCCCATAAATCGCAACAGCAGGCCGGTTATAATCGCTTTGAACACCAAGACACCCAGAACGGCCACAGTGAGCTCACCCAGCATGCTCCAGATTGTGCGCAGATCAATGCTCATCCCGACGGTGATCAGAAACACGCCCAGCGCCAGGCCTTTGAAGGGCTCGATGATGCTCTCGATCTCACCGTGATACTCGGTTTCCGCGATCAAGAGGCCGGCTATCAACGCACCCACGATGGGAGAGAGGCCCGTTGCCCCCGTGACCAGGCTTGCCCCGATGACGACCAGCAATGTTGCGGCGAGGAACAACTCGGGGCTCTTGGTTCGCGCGGCTTGGCTGAACAAGCGAGGCAGAGCGACGCGGCCAAGCACAAGGAGAAGCGCCACCACCAGACCGCCCTGCCAGAGGGTTGTCATCAGTCCGCTCATGCCATCGCCTTGGGCGTTGGGCGCCAGCGCGCCAAGGATGAAGATGATCGGGACAATCATGATGTCCTCGAACAGCAGCATCGACAGCGCAGCGCGTCCCACCGGCGATTTGGTCCCCGAAATCGGCAGCACGATCGCGGTCGATGAAAAGGCAAGCGCAAAACCCAGGGCAAGCGCTCCGGTTTGGTCCATCCCGTTGGAGAAGTGGAGGAAAGCCGCCGTGGAAGAGCCGATGATCAGCAGCTCGAGCGAGCCCAGTCCAAAGACGAGTTTTCGCAACTGCCACAAACGGTTGAAGCTCAATTCAAGCCCAATGGCAAAGAGCAGCAGGATGATCCCGAAGTCGGCAAAGGGTGCAAGCCTATCGGGGTCGGATATTGTGACAGAGGCAATCCAGGGGGTCGTGTCGCCAAGCGAGCCGATCCCCAGCGTCACCAGTATTCGATCGGAGAAGCGCACCAGCGAGGGCGCGGATTCGCCCAAGGTGTTTAGGCCGTATGGGCCCACGAGAATGCCGATCAGAATGAAGCCGATCACCGGCGTCACCCGGAACCGCGCGAAGACGGGGATCACGATCCCGGCCGCGCCCAAGATCACCAGCGTGTCTTTGACTTCTGATGTTATGGTGAGTTCGCCAGCCATGCGGCTGCGTTAGCGCGACGCCGAGTTTGTGTCACCCCGCATGGTGCACTGCACAATAAAACGGTGGCCAATCTGTGAAAGGCCGCCGTCCCTGTTTTTCGTCGGATTACACTCTCTTAAGTCAGGCCCAGTTGGCCATTTCCTTTTCGAGATTCTCTACGATCGCCTCGAAGAATTGCTCAGTGGTGAGCCAGTTTTGGCCCGGACCGATCAGAAGCGCCAAATCCTTCGTCATCGAACCGCTTTCGACCGTTTCGATACAGACCCGCTCAAGCGTTTCGGCAAACTTCACCACGTCGGGCGTCTCGTCGAACTTGCCGCGATACATCAGGCCTCGGGTCCAGGCGAAGATCGACGCGATCGGGTTGGTTGACGTCGCTTTGCCCTGCTCGTGCTGGCGATAGTGGCGGGTGACCGTTCCGTGAGCCGCTTCCGCTTCGACGGTCTTGCCATCCGGGGTCATGAGGACTGATGTCATAAGGCCGAGCGAGCCAAAGCCTTGCGCAACGGTGTCCGACTGCACGTCACCGTCGTAGTTCTTACACGCCCACACGAACTTGCCCGACCACTTGAGCGCGGAGGCGACCATGTCGTCGATCAGGCGGTGTTCGTAGTGAATGCCGGCCTCTTTGAAGCGCGCTTCGAATTCGGCTTCGTAGATCTCCTGAAACAGGTCTTTGAAGCGACCATCATAGGCTTTCATAATGGTGTTTTTGGTCGACAGGTAAACCGGCCAGCCGCGATCGAGCCCATAGTTCATGGAGGCGCGAGCAAAGGCGCGGATCGAATCGTCAAGGTTGTACATCGCCATCGCGACGCCGGAGGATTCGAAGCGATAAACGTCGAGATCGAGGATCGCACCATCGTCGCCTTCGTAGACGAGGCGCAGCTTGCCCGGGCCCGGGATCAGCGTGTCTGTGGCGCGGTATTGGTCGCCAAAGGCGTGACGACCGACCACGATCGGATCGGTCCAGCCCGGCACCAGACGCGGCACGTTGTCAATCACGATCGGTTCGCGGAAGACAACCCCGCCAAGGATGTTGCGGATTGTGCCGTTGGGCGAACGCCACATTTTCTTGAGGTCAAACTCTTCAACGCGCGCTTCGTCCGGCGTGATCGTGGCGCATTTGACGCCCACGCCGAATTCCTTGATCGCGTTGGCCGCGTCGACCGTGATCTGATCGTCGGTCTCGTCGCGCTTTTCGATCGAAAGGTCGTAATATTTCAGGTCGACGTCGAGATAGGGCAGGATCAGCCGCTCGCGGATCCATTGCCAGATGATCTTCGTCATTTCGTCGCCGTCGAGCTCGACAACCGGGTTTGTGACCTGAATTTTTTGCATGAGAAGTGTCCCGCCTTCCTTGGTGCGATTGGCGGCGCGGCTTTAGGGGGGCACGCGCGCATCCTCTACTGTGTGATAAGATCCCTGCGGCGGGCTTTAGCAGAGGCGGGGCGCTGTGCAAGCCGGGCTTCGCGGGTTTTTGCGAGTCACTTGCAAACCATTCGGATCAGGTTGACGCGCAAAGAAAAAGCCCGCCGGAGGGGCGGGCTCTTGATCCGGAACTCCCCGGAAAACCGATGGTGGGCGTACCAAGATTTGAACTTGGGACCCCTACGATGTCAACATAGTGCTCTACCCCTGAGCTATACGCCCCAACCATCGAATGGCCGCGCCAAAACCGAAAGCTTTGTCGAAGCGGAGCGGCCCATTAACGCAGGCCCCGCAGCTGTGCAAGCGATTCGAGCCGCTTTTCGCAATCCGGCAAAGTGTCGCTTAGACGCGGGCTTCGCGCTGCTCCTCAAAGACACGCTCAACTTCAAGCACGAGGTCGCGCAAGTGGAACGGTTTCGAGAGAACTTTGGCCGCCGGCTGTTCGCGGCTGGCCCGCAGCGAGACGGCGGCAAAGCCTGTGATGAACATCACTTTGGTGCTGGGGCTGATCTCAGCGCAGCGCTGGGCTAGCTCAATCCCATCCATTTCCGGCATCACGATATCGGAAAGCAGAAGGTCGAAACGCTCGCTTTCCAAAAGGGGAAGGGCGTCTGTCCCGCGGTCCACGGTCTCGACTCGGTAACCTGCGTTGGTCAGCGCCCGGGCGAGGTAAGCGCGCATGGCTTCTTCGTCCTCGGCAAGCAGGATTCGCGGAGCGTTCGTCTCTGTCATGGAAAGCGTGTTAGCAGGTCCCACTTAAGAAATCTTATCTTGTGGGCCTCGTTTGTGGCCAGGTGCGATTTTCTGTCCCGGCCACGGCTAAGATCGGCGCTTTGCGCGGCGCTCAATCCGCAAGCCAAGCGGCGCGTATCGGGCTTTGACTTATCGTTTGAAACAGGGCAGCACGAAAAGGTGAGAACAGTTCGCAGCGCCCGTTCGATGTCCCGCTCGCTCAGCGCGTACCCGCTTGGGACGGAGGTCTTCACCGTTTCCGGGGGCAGAGTGCCAGCAAAAGAGGCCGCGGCGGATTGCGGACCGGCTTTTACCCACGCGGCTCCCCGCTCTATGCCGTTGCCGGTTCTTATTGCGGTTCCTCACGCGGGGCGCGCTTACCCCGACCATGTCCTGGCCGGATTTCGCGATGAGGAGTTGTGCCAGCTTCGCTTGGAAGATCGCTTCGTTGATCAGCTTGGCGTTGCGATTGCCAAGTCAACGGGAACCGGGGTGTTGCTTGCCCACGCGCCGCGCGCGATGCTCGATCTGAACCGGGCGCACGACGATATCGACTGGGAGATGATCCAAGGGGCGCGCCGCCGGAGTTCGGCGCCGCGGACACATTCCGGCAAGCGGATGGGCAGCGCCAATCGCCGCGCTCGCAGCGGCCTTGGTCTGGTTCCGCGCCGCTTGCCTGGCTTTGGTGAGATCTGGCGCGGGCTCCTGCCGCGAGAGGAGCTCGACGCGCGCATTGATCACATACACCGACCGTATCATGACTTTCTGCGGTGCGAATTGGAGCGTATCCGCGATGCGTGGGGAGCCGCTTTGTTGATCGATCTCCACTCGATGCCTCCATTGCGTCGGCAACTGGGCCATGATCGCGCCCCTCAAATCGTTGTTGGCGATCGCTTTGGCGCGTCTTCCGGGGCCAATCTTGTGTCGAGAGCGTTTCGCTACCTTGAAGCAAGTGGGTATGAAGCGGCGCACAATCGGCCTTACTCAGGGGGCTATGTCCTCGATCGGCACGCGGCTCCGTCGCGTGGGATTCACGCGCTGCAAATCGAGGTTTGCCGTTCGGCCTATCTGGATGAGCGTTTTGCGGAAGTTTCGAGCGGTCTGGATCCGCTTGCCGCGATGCTTGCAGGCCTTGTCCGCGAACTTGGCGCCGAGACCGCTCGCCTTGCTAATGGCGGACGCCTTGACGAGGCGGCCGAGTAGTCCGGCCCCTCCCAAACGCCTCGCTATGAAAAAACCACCTCGCGCATAGGTGCACGAGGTGGCCAAGGTTCAGGGAGTCCCACTCCTTCGCCAGAAGCGGGTCGGAACGGTCAATGAGGGGGTACCGCTCACATTGATCAAGATAGGATGCGACCTGGTCTTTTCAAGCCGACCAGGCCGCGTAGTGATACTTAGGTTCGCGAGGAAAACGCTAACCGCCGATTAAGAGCTTGGCTCAGCCCGCGGCGCCGTTTGCAGCGGGCGCTGGCACCTTGCCTTGCGCCGATTGACGCTCGAACAGGCGGCGCATCAGGTTCATGGAGAACAGGTGAGCGTGGATCAGCATGATCATGCCGTTCTTGTTGAGCGCTTCAAGCGTTTCGGTTGGGAGTTCGCGCAGCTTGTTTTCATCAACCATGCGGAAGCCGCGATAGACAAACGGCTTGTCCGGGGCGTCCGAACGCGTGATCGCAATCTCCCCGTCCATCAGAATGTCGAGCTTTTTGAGCTCTTCGAGGAAAGCGCGGGTGCGCTGACCCGATTCTTCGAACTTCTGGCAGAACTCCAGAACGCCCTTGGTGTAATCGGTTGGCTCACCCTCGCCGGTGAAGAGCGCCTGGCCGGTTTCTTGCTTTGCGATCACGCTGGCGGTCGGATCGAAGCAAAGCGACATGTCATCCGACCCCTGCTGCAGCTTGGCGAGGATAAAGGGGTAGCGGCGAATATACGCCGGCACGTAAACATCAGCGACCATCTTTCCGTCATCGCCAATGAAGGTGTTTACGCCCTCGTTAAGGCCAAACAGCGCGATAGGGAGAGGATTGTCCCCCGCGGTGAAGACGATTGGATAGTTGCGTTGCGCGTCGACGAACTCGTCAATAGTCAGCGGGATCGCGTGCGTTTCGGCAAGAAAACTCGCGTCATCAAAAGTGCCGACTGACCAATCCCCATGCTCTTTGCTGTTGAGGGGAAGCAGGTCTTTGTAAAACAGCGGAAGTTGCGGCTGCGGCGCGGTGGCCATGTGGTGTCTCCGAAAATTTGGAAGATGATGAAACTCTGAAAAATCCGTGGGCGTTACCTGTGGGGGTATCAAAGCGCCACTTGGGTCTTTTCTCCCGGTATCACCGAACGAGCCGCGCCTTAGGCCGGTTCGCGTGTCGGTGCAAGCCGCGCCGGACTTTGCCCAGACCTGCGGGTGTTACTCTGGCGGAATGAGTTTCCCGGGATTGAGAATACCGAGCGGATCGAGCGCCTGTTTGACGCGGCGCAAGATGGTCAAGGCGGCCGGATCGCCAAGACGTCCGAGTTCGTCGACCTTCATTTGGCCAATGCCGTGTTCCGCGCTGATCGAGCCACCCCATTGTGTCACAAGGTCGTGAACCATGGCGCTGATACGCTTGCCCTCTTCCTCTTCCCATTGGCCGGCCACCGCACCGGCTGGTGCGAGGACGTGGAAGTGCACATTTCCATCGCCCAAATGCCCGAACGCGGCGCCCTTGGTACCCGGAAACGCGGTTTCAATGGCCGGGATCGCGGCCAGAATGAACTCCGGCATGCGTTCGACCGGGACGGAGATATCGTGCTGCATGGCCGGTCCCAAGGCGCGCTCGGCTTCGGAGATGGAATCGCGCAATGTCCAGAACTGTTCGGCCTGGGTTTCGTTGGCGGCGATGGCGGCGTCCGCGATGAGTTTGTCCACGAGAGCCTGACCCAGCACCTCTTCGAGGCTTTCTTGCAGGGCGTGCGCGTCGGCGTTTGCGGATGTGCATTCAATCAGCGCGTTCCAGGCGTGCGCCTGGGAGAGCGGCGCACGCGCATCAGGCAGCAGCGCAAGCACGCTTTCCAGGCAATGCGCTGGAACGACCTCAAAGCCCTCAAGAGCCTGCCCCAGCGCTCGGTCTGCCCGCCGTAAAAGCGCGCGCGCATCGGTCAGCGTCGATATTACTTTCCACGCGGTTACGCGCGAACGCGGCGCGGG
>ERZ1740065.110-NODE-110-length-35694-cov-12.504980_pt1 | contig 35694 bp, 34 predicted proteins | sample MGYA00581738_ERZ1740065 | MGnify/ENA primary metagenome ERZ1740065 (study PRJEB43018, sample SAMN04849749) | marine metagenome | isolation source: floating plastic debris | place: Pacific Ocean | collected 2008-09-01 | study: EMG produced TPA metagenomics...
CCCCCCCCCCCCCCCCCCCCCCTCCCCCCCCTCCCCCCCCTCCCCCCCCCCCCCCGCCCAGGGAAGGAGGCACCACCTTGTAAAGTCTATCTCTCTTGCACAGCTCGACAGACTGGGTCCACCTGTTGTTGCCCTTGTAGAGGAACGCTGCTATCCGTCTGAATTCGAGCAGCTCGTGTTTCTCGAGTTTTTGAGCGAGGCTGATGTTATCAAAGTTGTCAAACGCTTCAATCGAGGCGCGAAGTCCTTGATGGTCTTCTTCTTCAATTAATAAGTTGTTCAAAGCTTCGTTGACTGTCTGAAAACGAAAATAATCATAATAATTATTATTATTATTGCCTAAAAACAAATTCCTAGTTGGCCTGATAATAAATATCACTAATATATTATACCAACATTCTCACCACTCATGGTTATCACAATTACAAGCATCCGATTTGGCCCATTCCAAGGAAGGAGAGAGCGATATACTGTCTCATCCACCAACAAGTTGATGATGAATGGAGTTACCTTGTTATTGTTGTTCTGCACTGATCTCATGTAGGGTTTGACGAGGGCGATGTGACCGTTCTTGAGGAACATGCTGACAGCTCTGGTGTGATCGAGTCGCGGCGACAGCACCAGCAGCAGGTCATTGAGTAGTAGCGGCTTGAAGTCCAGATAGAACTGCAGACCCCTGTAGTATATCTCTATGTTGGCAACCTGCAGTGGAGAGAGATGCCTTACTGACGAGAGCGTGACGGTGGCAGCGTCAGGTGGACAACAATGACATCACGCTACTGTATCAGCAAGTGTGTGGGCAGGCAGTCGCACAAAGCAATGAAAGCCATCGGAGAGCGGAAGCAACATCATATTTTGAAACAGAAATTTTGTACCACGTGGCAGCATCATCTCAGTCTTACCCACCCCGTGCTTGTCTAGCAGCTGAAACCGAAAGCAGCTGATGCTCCACCCATTTACTGAATACCAGACAGCAACTATTAGGCAGTCTATACTACGACACAGAGCAGCAGTGAGCCCAGACCTTGGTGATTATGTCTTTGAAGTGATTCTCCTTCCATGCCTCTGATGGGTGTTTCATCATGGTGAGTACGGCATTGTCGTACTCTTCATACTTGTCGTAGAGGAACACCAGCTCCGACCACAGGTGAGCTTGCTCAGCGGCTCGGAGCACCTGCAAAGATATGCCAATGAGTACTGACCGCCATTGTCTCTCTTTTTGTCAGGTTGGTATTTAGCACTCACCTTGGGAATGTTCACTCTAGACCAGAAGAGCTCCAGATGTTCTCTCATCTTCTGAGGCTTGTACTTGGAGTAGAGGATAGCTAGCTCGGTGAACATGCCCATGTGAGCTCTCTCCAGACCTATCACAGATCATGTTACACATCATTGCAAACTTCCGCCACATCGAATATGAGAGAGGGAGAGAAAGACAAAGAAGAGCGGAAGAAAAACGTGGAAGAGAAAAATATAAATAAAAAAAATAGAAATTTAAAAAAAAAAAAAAAAGAGAGGGGAGAAAGAGGGAGAGAGAAATATGAATATGAGAGAGAGGGAGTGAGAGAGGGGAGAGAAAGAGTGGGAGACTGGAGGGAGAGAAAGAGAGGGAGAGAAAGAGCGGGAGATAGAGTGAGAGAGGGGGAGACTGGAGGAAGAAAAGGAGGGAGAGAAGGAGAGAGGAGAAAGAGAAGGAGGGAGAGACTAGAGGGAGAGAGAGAGACGCTGGCACTAGACGCCTTACCGAGTGCTGCCTCGAGAACGCTGATCAGCTCCTCAAAGTGGCTGCGGTCCTGATAGTAGTTGATGAGCTCCTCCAGCTCGTCGGCGTGTACAACAATGTGTAGCGCACACATCTGCGCCAACCGGAACTCCTCGTGATCCACACAAGCGAAGCACACCTCCTTCCATGTCCTGGTGCTGTTGGCCTTGCGAGCGCTGTCGACAGCGCCCTGGTACTCTCCCAGGTGGACGAGTGTGATCGCTAGGCGGGCAAAGTTGGACACGTTGTTGTACAGGAGTTTAGCTGGCTCGTACATCTTCTCATCAAAGCACCTGTCTGCCACCTGAGATTCACAAAGGAGTCAATTATAATACAATACATGACGCGAGCAGCGGATGGACGAGAGAACACAACTCACGGAGGTGATGTTGGCATGGTTGGGTCCGGAGATGAACTCCTCCAAATCCGCAAGTCGGTTGGTCTTGGCGTAGGCGAAGATAAGTTCCGTCTCGACGAAAGTCTCGCGAGCCTTGGATCGCGCCATCTGCAGGTACTTTACCAGGTCCTCCCAGTTGTCGCTGCTCTGCGCGATGCGAACAACTTCCATGTACTGCGATGGGTCGGCAGCCTTTATGTATGAGTCGATGGCCTCCTTGACGAGGCCGTCTTTGAGCTGGGCGCGGGCGAGCTGGCTCCAGACGGCCGGGTCGTTGCAGCGCTCGGCGAACTCATAAGCGCGGTCCAGGTTATGGACATGGTCGATCAGCACCTGCAGTTCAGACGACAGATAAGTACAGGTTGGTGAGAGTAAGCCGATAACAGTCTGTGCTATTGGGGCGCGGCGCATACCTGGATGGCTGACGTGTTGACATCAAACTTCTTGAAGATGGCGAATGCCTCCTCGTACAGCTCACTGGTGATGGCTATGTTAGCGATATCTGGAGCGTCGTAGTTGTCCAGCCGGTTGATGTACTCCATCACTCGGCTGCGGTCGGCCTTGATTGCAGTCAGTATCAACAGATTCTGTAGATTTCTGCACAGAAGAGAGGAAGTGACATGCAATTCAGGAGGGCTCTGCTAAGGGGGTAGCACCTCTTTCATTCTCTCACGCTCTCTCACACTTTCTTTCACTCTCTCTCACCTATGCTCGCTAAATGCTGTTCCGTCAAGGACAATCTTCTCTAGCAGCTCGATAAGCTCGTTCGGCAGGTCGGCAGTCATGAAGGCTTTCACAGTTACGCTGATATCCTCAGGATCCTGAGTCTCGCTCAGAGCTGTCTGCACAACCTGATCGATGAGCTGACGCCTGTACTCATTATCAGGGTTCAACACCTCGGCCCACAACTCTGCGTCTCTTCTCGCCACCAGGTAGCGCGACTCCGACTTGAACAGCGAGTTCTCATTGCACACCTGCAAGCACATGCGCCACACGTTATCACCATCATCGCTGATCGTATGAGTCACCGGGTTGTAAATGCTGCCGAGATAGTGGATACCTTGATGAGCTCCATGTCGCACTGGCCCCTCTCATAGGCAACGAAAGCAAGATGAGGGTCTCTCTTCTCACAGTATTTGCCGACGACACGGCTGTCGTAGAACTGATTCTCACGCAGGAATCTCTCCGGATTGTTGTTGCTGTCGATGTAGATCTTAGCGAGGGCATTGTGGGTAGCTGGCTCGGTGCTGCCGTCGTGTATGCGGGTCTCGAGCCACGGCAGCAGCAATTTCAGACGGTTCCTCTTCTCCACCTGCTCGACGAGCTCATCCGTCGAGAATTGTCCTAAAACATGAGCTCAGGATTGGACATCGAGCGACGCAGACTAATGTATCAGCAGTCAGCGGTGCAGACGTACCCTTGACGACGAGGATGAGCTGCTTGATGATGTCCTCACTGCAGTCGACGTCCAGCAGACCTCCGATAACAACGGGCAGTCGTGATGGGTTCACCTGCAGGAGTATGTCCATGCTTCTGCTTCTTCACTGCGAGTGAGGTTCCACACACCGAGTGACGGACCACACAGCGAGAGACGGACCACACAGCGAGAGACGGACCACACAGAGAGAGAGACGGACCACACACACAGAGACGGACCACACAGAGATACGATACAGCAGCAGAGGCAGCAAGCAGACTCACCTTCTGGACGTAAATCTCAATGTACTTCTGCAGGTTATTCCTGTACAGATAGAGCACGAGGTCGTGCACAAAGTCGAATCTATCGCAGACGATGATGAGTGGCAGCTGGTCGGTGAGCTTGGCCTCCTTCAGGAAGTTCTTCACACGCTCAGCGTCATAGCAGTTGCTCTCGCGACATATCCTAACGAAAGTAAGCACTAATGTTACAACCAGCCCGCCTGTACAGATTGAGTCATCGAAATATATATAAATGTTAGCTGACCTCTCAACCTCCTTGATCTGGCCAGTCTTACACGCAGCCTGAATGTACTTGAAGTGAACATCTGGCTCCTGAGAGAAGTTGACGATCGAGCCGAGGAAATAGAAGAGACCTGCATAAGACAAGGGAGACATGATCATCCGTTGATCTATAGACCACGCCCACATACACTGTCCAACTCTTAAAGTACTGCTGACCTTCGAAGCTCTTGAAGCTCTCGAACAGTTCGATGATAGCGTTGGTGCCGAGTTGCTCGTGGTATTTAGTGGCGATCTGGACGCAGACCTGCAGGTTTTGTCTCAGGTTAGCCGTCAGCATGGCTTTGATACACTCGAGCGAGTCATCGACTGACAGCGAGCCAAAGTAGTTGACTAGCCACTCGGCGTTCAGCATATGGGTGTGAACGACGGCTCTCTTGATGTCATACAGGTCTGTGTAGTGCTCTAGAGCCTGTAAACAATATCATGATTGCAGATAACCGACACCGTCAGATAGATAGAAGTGGGGGCGGTAGTGGACGACTATAGATTTTACCCTCTGCAGCAGGCCGGCCTTCTCACACAGCTGCGCGACGTGCGCCCTGTCATAGTGCTTGAACATCTGGTTGCCGAGGATGGCGTCTGCGACCTGTGGCGCGTGCATCAGGTTCATTTCGAGCAGACGCGTCTGCAGCGGCCCCTCAGATGGCCGGTTGTTTTTCAGCGCGTCCAGCAAGAAGGCAGTGCACTGCTGGATCATGTTGGCCTCCATGAACACATCGACTATCTGTAGATACAAGCAGACAGGCTGGCTGGTGACCACTAGTTTGAAACCAACACTGAAGGACAGGCGAGTGTCTAGCGCGGAGGCAGCAGTACCTGGTTAATATCAGCCATAGGCTCGTCATCAGCCACCATCATCTGGGCGAACTGGGTACCCTGTTCGGGGTTGATCCTCATTATGTTTCTCAGCAGGAAGATGTAGTCCGGCGTGAAGTTCACCTTCTTGGCATAGATGATGATCTTCTGGAACTGTCCCGTCTCCGCGAAGCATTGTATGACCTAAAACAGCACCGGATGACTGGTAAAATACTACTAGAGCCGATAGTTCAGAAGACAAGATAAGCACATATACATCAGGTCGCAGGTATGTTGAATGATACAGAGGGACAAGATAAGGTGCTGCCGGTTTACCTTAGCCGGTACGTTGGCTCTCAGGTATACGCTGAGCGCGAGAGTGGGATCGCTGGCCTTGACGAGGTCGCCCAGCTCCTCAGAGCACTCCAGCTAGAACCAGTAAGAACACATCGTTAGAACAAAGTTGATTTTGCTAATTCAAGGCTGAACGCAGTGCGAAGCATTGAGTAAGTGTAGATACAGGATATGGAAAGGGTAGTGTATGACTCAATCAATACTACAGCAAATCAACCTTACAAATGACCGCTCGGCGAGTATTCCGCTCGGCGAGTATTCCGCACGTGCGCGCTGTAATAAATAATTACAGTCTAAGTACCTTCTCTTCCTTGAGCCACTTCTCGATGAGCTGCTTTCTGCCCTGCTGAAGTACGGGACGGCAGAGCTCCAGAGACTCGTACTTGTTCAACTGGCCCTGATCAAGCAGGATACCAAAGTACTGCAGTAGAGGCGAGGTTTGGCCCTGCTGAGTGGGCACCTGCTGGAACTGCTGGATCGTCTGCGGCGTTCTCAGGATGCCCTGCCACGAATTACATCACCAATGAGGGATAGACTGGCGTCTCCACACAGTGTATACGTGGGAGCGCTCCTTACCTTCGGCGCCTGGGCCGCTGCTTTGGCCGCCTCAGAGTAGTTGCCGCTTTGGAATAGGGTGTTGAACTTTCTGACGAAGAGGTCCTCGGCGCCAGGCAGGTTGTTGCGAGAGGCAATCCTCAGTGCCAGGTCGGGGTTGTTCAGTGAGTTGGTAATGTATGGCACAATATTGTCCTCTTCCACGGTCACTGACAAAACCTGCCCAGCACAACACCCATTGTAATACAACAACATAGGAATATTGCATTCAGGAGGTGATTCAAACAAACAAGCACCTGCCAACAAAATGTCACAGCTCGCATAGCTACTACCAGCCTCATGGGAGCGAGTGTTTGTAAGTGGGAGGGGCGAGGGGGACTCACCTGGCCCTTTCTGTTGACACCGATGATGCCTGACGTGGCCTCGTGGGCAGCTGTGACAAATATTGTGTCGCCGCTTATTCTGTTCATGTAGATGCATGTGCCGGTCTCCAAGTCGTAGAGGTGAATGTAGCCATACTTGGTGATCATGTAGATGACATCGTACTTGTCGCTGACCTGCATGGCTACAGGGAAATCGTTCTGAGCCTCAGGCGGGAAGAACACCTCCACAGCTTTCTTAGAGAAGGGCTGGTTGCCAGTTGCAGGGGAGCCGACTTCGATTATGTGTAACTGAAAGAGCAAGCTGAATGCTATATGAGGCTGGCGAAAAGCTGAGAGGTAGCTGTGGGTGACGCCATCAATGAAGCCGTACATTATAGACTGGGGAGCAGCTCACTAAACCTGCATGTGAGATATGAGTGATATCGGCTGTCAGGTTGCACACTAGCGTAGTTCTGTGTATTACTGGTGTACCAAGAGCCTAGCAGCCATTCATGATATAATTGAATCAATAGCCATTATCGCCAGTCCACGAGCCAGTCTAAGTGGCGAGAGGGCAGGACTAGTCCCGCACGACATCTCACGGATGGGAAGCCTGACTTACCTTTCCACCGGCAGCGCCTCTCACAGCAAATGTAAACAAGTTGGAAGCCTCAGCATTCCCTGCCACCTTGAACTGCGCAAATGAGGCGGCGTGGCCCTCGATAGGCTGGCTGACTTTGCGCTCTACGGAGTAGAGTTGCATGGCTCCCACCACTCGATTTTGCTGAAAATTTTGTGTAAAGTACACGTGTAGAAAATCCACAACAGAATGATCGCTGACATACTATCTATCGGACATACCTGAGCGGATATACCGACTACCAACAGCCATTTCATATCGTGGGAGACTCTGTAGTTGATGATCTGGCATGAAGCGAGACTGGAATGTCTATCAAACATCTTTGTTGGCTGAGAATCCCCTGAAATTCAAACCAATAGAAATCAGTTCGAGTGTCGGTTTATCAGTCGTACCTGTGTTGACACAAGTATTAATCATTGGAAACACCCCTTCCTACAAGACACTTGTAACACTGACCTTCCATACTCCAGTGATAGACAGAGGATTCTGTTACAAGACCAAGAGTATTGACGTTGATCCATTTCCAAAACACAACGTCTTCGTTTGTTGTGGTGGCTTTCACTTTGCTCTTCATTTCGATATTGAAGATTTGGAGCGTGCGTCCGGCTGTAAAAAAAACAACTGTTCTCATTCTCAATAAACTTCTCTCATTATTAGTTGTAAACGATCATTCAAAGACAATTGTTTAACATCAACGGAAGTAAAGCAGAGCGAGTGGAGACGTAAAGACTCTAAAGTGCACGTTCAGATACCTTTGAGTGCGATGACCTTGCTGGCCGGGTTCATAATCGCAGAATCTGCAGTGATGGGTCTTCTGATTGGGTTAGCAGAGTCGTTCATATCAATTATAACAACCTGAGATGTGTCCCCTACTTTCTCTCTCACACAAATAAACTTATCCGACTCCATGGTCAGCGAACTGAACCCGATGTTGGCGGCATTTATGCCCACGCTAGTGAGCTGCAAAACAGAAAAAAATATGTTGAAGTACTGAGAAAGGTTTTCTTTCGGCAAGATAATTCATAAAGCAAATCAAAAAGGGTACACCCAGCTGTTCTAAGTGTAAGCAAGCTATGAACATGAGTCTTGATTACAAGACCCCGAAGCGTATGAATGTCTTTAATAAAATAAGAACTGTCACCTGTAAATGCTCCTGGAAACGAATTGGCAGCATTTGAGACATATTGGCAGCTCTATTACACTGCTCTTCCAAAGCAGCAGCTTATAGCACTTGTTTTCGCACAGAACCGGCAGATCAATCAATTCCTCCTTCTTTCTATAAGATGGCGTATACCGGATAGTAACTGGGTCAACTAAACTAGTTCGTCCGCGTGAAAGCGAGCACCGCCTCCTGAATATTCGTATATCAATATCAGATTTCTGAGAATTATATAAAACAATACTTTTAACTTATTTAAATACAGTTTTAAGTTGACTAATTATTATTATACTCGTTACATTGAGACTTTTTCCCCAGTCACGAGGACTAATTTTTTTCGCCAAGTGGCAGCGGAGAAGTACGGTTAGCCGGCATGTCAAGGACGAAGTAGGGGCGGCGAGCATAGGTGAGAGTTGTGCTCTCCTTACGAAATTTAGGCTCGTTTATTTATGGCCAATGCCATATCATGAGCGGTGCTATGATCGTTCACCGACACTGAGTTTGCCTGTGTACCCATGTGTATCATGGCAATCAAAGCTCTATCACAAAGAGCTGGCTCTCGTTCGAGAATGGAAGCCATATCAATTCAAGGTTAGTAGATAATATATTTTCCAAGGGGTAGAACGAATCCAGATATGAGTACAGGGTTGTCTTATACGTAATGGAGCTGTTCTTGGAGCTCGAAAACTATTGAACACTATCTGTGGACATGGAACTGGTGAATGTATGCCAATCAACATCTGAGGTCCTACAAAAACTCATATAAAACAGAATGCATAGAGAAACTACATTTATTCTCTTCTGATGACATAACATATAGGCAACAAAATGAGATTGCACTGAATGTACAGAACGTGCTGATATTAGACAACATACTGGTAATTTGCCGTAAATAAAATCTATGCAATCATACAGTAAGTTTATTGATTGAAGGTGCCACAAATCTATTTATAGGAACATTGCCATGTCTGTTGAGAAGTCGTAGCTATCCCTCTCCAGAGTCTCGTGTTGCATAGCTACCATAATATCCTGTTTAATATACATGCACCATGCCGTACAGAAACGTCCAGAACAGAATGTATGTCTGACCAGGAGATAAGGAACAAGTGAGATCAGATACGCTCGATGGTATATAACTGTGCTCTCCCGTAACCTGAACAAGGGTAGACAACTCCATCACAGTATCCTGCTGCGTGTGTATGTATCAATGAAAGTATTCTATAGCAAAGATTCAAATGGTGGCCAAAATTTGCTCATATGAAACAGAGGCTAGCAGAAAGCTCTAGGCTGCAACACAGTCTTGATCAAAAGCCCAGTTAGTACTTGCAGAATCCGTCACATTCCAGGGCTTTCAACGGAATATATTCCACAGTACTAGATAGATTACTGTAGAGCTTGATTTGATAGCGACAGAAATTTTAGCGTGCCCTTCAAAATCCTCAATCAAGAAATAAAAATGATAGCAATCTAACGATAGCGATCCCATAGATGAGAAGACAACTCCTATACAAGTATAATGGGCGTAATTTCCATAGCAAATTGCAACGATAGCGGTATTTTTTTGTTACTATTTTTGCAGTCATTAGACCGTCTCTATGAAATCAGCTTCTACAGTACTGATGATGCAGCAAGAGCTCCTCCCATACTGTCTGTCTGTCATACTTAGTAATATTGGTAGTCCGTGTCTGTCTGTCTGTCTGTCGACTCACCCACTAAACTAAACTGAGCTGAACTAAACTAAACTACTGAAATTCTCAAATGAGTTTCAATTTTTTGAAAACTGAAAAGCTGAGGCTACAATATCTGAATGGCAGTCGATCAGCCGATGTGAACAAAACACTAAGCATTCACAGTGTGTCAGCGCAGTCCATGTATGGGGCTCGGGCTTCATTACTGTGGAACTGATAGGCAAGTCAATGTTGATAAATATGTATGTTTGTAGCCTTAGTGAACCGATGTATATACATATAACAAGGTCAAAGATATCACTCCGCATACAATCATGGTGCCAAAATCACAGAATGGTGACAGAGATATCCATAATTTCACGAGTCATGCAGTCGTCTAGAGCTACTATCGCCTATAGCCTTCCATTTCAGCTCATCAACAAAACTGAGTGAGTTAACAATAAAGCTTGAGACGCACTGCTGTCAGCTGGATAGAGTGGCAATGCTAAATAAAATTTCCGCACATTTTTGGGAAAAATTCTGCATTCCGCAGAATTCTTTACATCAATACGCCTCTAACTTTGCGATAATCTGATTTTGATCTAACGACTACGTGTATCAAGGTCAAGAGAGGCCATAGACATATGAAGCACATTTTCATGTTACCAGTATTACCAGTATTACAGTATATTCATGGGAGAGTTCAATGGTTTTGTTTTCCGAAAAAGTGCAGAAATTTTGTATAGCATTGCCACTCTAATCTAGCATGAGCGAACAGTGTTGCATCTATAGTTCTATCTATGGGGCTAACCTATTGATCAACTGATTCGCACAAATTTTTGCTTCACATCGAGGAGGCATCGCTTTGAAAAATAAGTAACTTGATGAAAATCTAAACTTACTGTGTAGTTGTAAAAATGGCAGCCAAGATGTTGGCGCTAAAGTAGGCTTACTTGATTTGAGAACTGTTTGAATGTTTTCTTCATGTCATCTACCTGATAAATTGAACGGTGTCTTGAGGCTGACAAAAATTGAACTTAGAACAATACTGCGTGTATCGCTAGGTTTTAAAATCGTAGGATGAGAGCACAGCCCATCAACTGGTTGTGAAAGGATACGAAAATTCCGCCAAAGTACCCTTGAAAAGCAAACTGGCTCCGTGAGAGAAAAAACTTATTCCAGTCTTTTCCTACTTGAAGTACCAGGACTGCCTAAAAGATTTAGTTCATCAACTGACTGCAAAATATTTCAGAATATGGCTTTGAGTATCTAGCTTACTTACTGTGATAACTGTGGCGAAGATGAAATAAAATATGAAACCATAAACTCCAGTGAGACCCAGTATCCCGGCTGTACATCCTGAGGCTACGGCAGCTGAGGTGCGGCAATAGTCTATCTGAGCTAGATTCTGCATTATGGATAACTGACTCACGGGTATCACATCTGCAAAGTACGGGCGAAATGATGCGCCAGGGAGCGGCATACCGACTGTTGACAAAGTATGGTGTTAACTCACAGCTGCTTGAAATAGGGTTGGGAATCCCTTCTTTCAGCTGCTCCATGTTTTGAATTATTCAGTTGACGCTACAAATGAAGAGAATCGATGTTATAGCCCACAGAAGTGTCCTACTTAGCAGTATGTGAATGTGGCCTTCTAATCACAAAGCTAACCTGCCATGTCACGCACTTCATCAGTTACTTGACTAGATTCCGATACTAATGAGATATTTTTCTATAGTAGTAGGTAGTATGGAAGAGCAAGAAGTAGCATAATCACCTTCCTTCCTAATCAATGAAGTTCGTTTTTTCTTCGGTTATTATTCCTTACTTGTGGTGGAGATTGGGCTGGAAAGTTAGTGAGGTTTTATCAAAGACGGCAACGATGCTTTGCGGGGCTTTCCGAGAGAACCGTAGCCAACGTGCACGGAAATAGCAGGAAATATATGTATCGTATATCACATTTTAGTCAACAAATTTTCATGGAGTGTACTCGAATCAAACTCGCTATTATTGTCAAAATGACCACAATATTTCTAGAGCTCATTTTTTACGTAGGGAGAATTTTCAATACATCGGATAATTTGCACTGGAGTCTTTTAATGAGATTATTATACTTAATACACTCCACAGTTCCGCTTTGTAACTAAACCAATATTGCAAATATTCAGTTGATAAATTTTCAGTCAATCCGGTCTGCTTGAGCTTGGAAGTCGGAGGCCGCAAAGCGTGAAGTGGCGCGTTGTGATCACGTCAGCTGAGGTTGTCTGCTTTTTCAACAACACTAAATGGTTCAAGTCCAAGCTAGGCTGTATTCTGCCTTGGCATTGGTCTGGCGAGAGTACCATGTGATTTCATCAATTGATTCAAGTTTCCGAATCAGTAGACCTGATTTCAACGAATGTAGCAGGAGCTCAGAGAGGTTTGTCAGTGACCAGAGAGGAAATCTGCTAGTCACTAATTTAGTCGCTGCACACAGGCAATTCTGAGGAGGTCATTCTATAGGTACTTATTTCTTACATAATCTCTGTATTCATCACCTTTGACGATATTTTGGTGCGACACATGGTCTACTTTACAGTCCATAATAATGCATAGCGCTCAGAGTCCAAGCAAGTGTGCTCTAACAGAAGGTGCCTACATGCTTCTTCATCCTTTGTTGGACAAGGGCCTACCATTACTAGAGACTGCCCAGAACCGTCACCAGGAACTGAAGCTATGGACGCCAAAGCCTTCATCATATCTAATTGATGCATACGTGAAATCAGGTTAGTAGGGTGTCTCTGTCCTCTAACTATTGTTGGGAGGCTCATGAACACAGCTGCTAATATTTCAACGGATTTTAGGAACACACTATCTGTGGGATATTATGATGATGCTGCTGAACAGGGAGGCAGTGGTTTCCCCAACATATAAAGAGTATGGGTTCCTCGAGCTGAATTCTGTTGAAAGACTAGAAGCTCTACCATCACCAACTGTTTATAGTACTCACATAGCCCCAGATTATCTCCCTGAGAATCTTTGTAAGATGAAGACTGCTTTCATCCTGAGAAATCCTAAAGATGTGGCGGTAATATATGCATGATACAACTAGCGAGACATGTTCTAACTACAATGAATATTGCAGCTTGCCATACGCTATGCTATATTGAAGGTGTCAACATTCCATCACAACAGAATGAGAGGAGAAGGATTCAAGTCTTGGGATGACCATTTCAATTGGTGGATGACCATTGCCAAAGGTGTGTTGTGTTGTCCACTCATTTCTAAAGCTACATCATCCCTTCATGCCTCCAGTCAGATCGCTGGGCGTAAGATCCGGAATAGGTCTGACAATGGGTTCAATGTCAGCCAACTGGTATCATCAGCAGAGACAGCCATTGGGTAACAGCCAGCTACAGATAACTATTTGGGTCAAATACTCTGCTGGTGCACTCCAACAACCCCCTACACTTTGTTTGAAGAAGATAAGACTATGATAAATCGGTTACGCTGGACCCTCTTCATACAATAGTAAAGATTATATCAAGATAGTGTTAAGTTATCTCCTTGCTGAAACAAAGCCAATAGATGGTCAGTCAGCCATGTGGATAAATAGGTTTTAGTCTAAATATACCTTTGTCTGTCTGTCTGTCTGTCTGTGACATGTATCTAGTAAGATAAGAAGGTGAATAAATGACTCGAGGTCAAGTGGTTAAGGAGTCAAGAACTCGCCTCAACCGGCTCATCTATTTATCACTAACGGAGATGACATGTCATCAAACTGTGCTGCTTCACTGTTACAGGTCAAGCTGGCATTCATTCTGCAGAAAGCTGGTGGAATTTCACCCGCTTAGTCTGGGAGAGACGTCTGCAGCCCAACTCCATCCTTCTGTCATATGAGGATATGCTGCAGGTATGATTGTAAATAATATGTTGTCAATTGAACTATCTGGTACCAGCCCACGAAGCCACGTATACTAGACAGTAAACATAGTTATGTATGAGCACCCATATAGGCTAGTGAAATGTCCCGATATCCGTGATAGATTTGTAACGGATGGCCTACATCTGAAATTCCACAGTCTGTGAATCAACTCAACATATCCGTGAGAGAAGCAGATGTTGTCACATGCATCAGCAGGTCTCACAATCTGTGACATGAATGAAGTCTAGGATAGGGTTGAATGGATACTGAAAACGTCACCCACGCTTCTATTTTGTAGGATTTCAAGGTGGAGATAGGGAGGCTGGCGACCTTCATGGATGTAGAAGTCGATGATGAGCTGCTGGCTGATATGGAGTCAGCCACAGACATAGAGACTGTCAAGAGACAGAAAACTCAAGTCTCTACTGACCCAGACATCAGATATTTTCTTTGTCTGTACAGGCGTGGTAAGCTCACCGGCAGGTCACATGACCTGAGTGGGAAACCTACCTACGCACAGCTAATTCCCTGGGGTTGGATACACATGATGAGACATTTATATTTAGATTAGGATGTGGTTAACAGTAGGCAAGGAATTTTCATATTTTAAGTCGGTGAACCGTTTATTGACAAGCGAAGACTCTAGGAGACTATACCATCCATCACACAGTGTGCCATATATAGTCAATACAAGCATCCGTTACCACTGCTAGAGTGATTGCTCTATCTAATTGTTGGCCTGTAGGTAAAGTGGGAGGCTGGAGAGAGTATTTCAGTGAGGAGCAGAGTGATCAGTTTGATAGAGTGACTGACGATCTACTGGACAGCTGCCCAGGACTCAAGTTCAAATACGGATAGTGACGACATCAAGCATTCCACCAGCAGAACAGCGCACTCTCTGCTGGTTACCGGCGACATATTCTGTCCTTTTATATTTGATATACTTACCCCATATCTATCTACAAGGTTTTACAATTGTATGACAATGATTGCAAGGTGCTTTATTATGTTGCATTACCACTGTGAATCACGTCAGCGCTACCAACCAGTATTCATTTTACAACAGATTGGCTACTGAAGTTATAGTATTTTTGCACGAATAAATTATAATCTATACTTCCAGCATATGGAGTACTACTCTGTGCTGCGTAGCCTCAAACGTTGAATATGTGTTTGATGAGACCGGTTACAGACAGACAATTACTATGTTGATCACATGTGGGTTAAAGTTTCTCCAATGTACCAATGCAAGGTCACAGTGATTACGCAGCATTGCTAGTAAGAAGCAGTAGGGGCTGCTGATAGAGAAGGTATTTCACAATCAGTGCTCTCTGTCTCATAGATGGTAGGTTATATACATGTAACTCTGATATCCTAGGACTCAAGATGAATGGCTAGGTCAAAGTTCACTCAGACCTGGATGGATCAGTGGGTACAGCCAGAAAACTGACAGAGGCTTGGAGTCAAACCAATTATACTAATAGTGAACCAATAATATTAGATCATATGATAGTGCAATCTAGAGATTAAAATCATGAGGCATTTGGACATGCATTCGGCAGAACGAGAAGAATAATGTTCTGATATCTCAGGATATAGGCAGGGCAGATAATATAATACACTACTGAGGCAGGGTAGATAATATAATACACTACTGGGGCAGGGGAGATAATGCACTACTGTGGCAGGGGAGATAACAAATTCCTTAGGAGGGGCAGTGAGCTCATGTCGGCCAGAAGGTGATGCGCAATAGTAGCCATGATATGCAAGTGGGTAGAGCTGTGTGATTTTGTAATGGTTTAGGTAACAGTAAATGCATAGGTAATCCATAGGTAATTCAAACTTTACACGCCAAGTGTTTGTCACATCATTTAATTAGAAAAACTACTTGATCCAAATAGAACAATGGAAAAAGTTGTAACAATTCAGGAAAGTAAATTAAATAGGATACAACGGCAGCAGAAGCTGCCGTAGCATCCGTTAACAATGTCCCAAATGGAGGTCGAGAAATTTCTCGCATATCACATAAAAAAGGCATCACAGTAATTGAATACTGACTAGACTGGCAGTTGTTAGCAGCAATTGCAGCGCGACTTCATCCTTGAGACGATAAACATGACGAATTGGAAGACGACCATATAGACGAGTATGCCGACAATCGACACGGCAGTTAAGCCGGGGTGACTCCAGTCCAGTACGTATGGATACAAGATGAAATGATTCATGGCGTACCAGACGATAACGGAGAAGATCAGATACGAGATGCCGTACACCATCGGATGGATGACGTGAGCGATGCGAGTGGGGATAGCGTTCAGCCAGCTCTCGATCACCATGAACACGGCGTTGAGGGCGTGTACATTCGCGTCCAGCAGGCTGGGGCCATTCTCACTCATCATCGGGTATAGGACAGTCCAGTAAATCAGAGTCACCAGTATGGAACTGGGGAGGGCCACGTTGTAGACGACCCACTGTACCCTCATGTACCATGGCAGCGGTGACATCACCACACCGCTATCCTCCTTGCCACTTGTCAAACTGCCAGAGGAACTGTGAACCTGCAGTAGAATATAATTCATCGTACACATATGTTGACTAGTAGCAGTTGTCCTCCCTCACATAATGAATTACTGACTGGCTCCATAGCCAATAGGGTGTGAGAGTATTTGAAAGTGGAGGCAGGTCAAAGTTCAATGCGATGATAGCTAGAGGCAGGTCAAAGTTCAATGCAATGATAGCCAGTTGGTTGTATTACAGATACATCATAAACTGAAGGCTGAAGTATGAGAGATTTGATACAGAGTTCATGCGTTCCGTTCAAACTTACGTTGACACTTAAGACAGCAGGCTGTGTTCCAATCTCCAATGAATTGCTGTCATCTCTACATCGCTCAATCACCATAGAGTACACGCTATCAACATGAATATGAATATCAATATGAATATAAATGGAGATAACCAAGGAGGAAGACATAAGACGTTTTTCAGATCATCGATTTGGTAGCCTCGATTTGGTAGCCTCGATTTGGTAGCCTCGATTTGGTAGCCTCAATTTAGCTAGCCAGCTTAACTCGACAGCCGAATTTTGATTTTGAAATCGTCAGATCTCTGATTTGCTCCCAATTTCACTGGCTGTTCATATCATCACGTGACCTAACTGACACTAAAACTCAAGGTTTTCTCCGGTGTCCGTGTCTCTCTCGGTGTCTGTGTCTCTCTCGGTGTCTGTGTCTCTCTCTGCTATTTTCGATGCTGCATTCAAAAACTATCAACGATGAAAATACTGGAGACATTATGAAATGTACTAGTTGAAGCTTCTTGTAATTTATTGAAGTTGAAGAGTGAAATCACCAGATATACCCACATGCATACCCACTAATTTGATGCGGTAGAAGTTGAATATGTTGGTAAAATAATCCTAAGGTAAGTCATGTTGAAGAAATCAAACAAAGAAAGTTAGTGATCTGTGATGTCACAGTGAGGCTGGAGTCACTATAACAATGGCTTATATACAAGAAACTTGGTCCAAATAAAATGAGACTGGGAAAGAAAATCTTCTTGAGCTTTCACTGACTTGTTGATCATGATGTTGATAATGTCACTGCATTTTGGTAGCCTCTGTGGGAGCTATGTCAACATAGTTTCCTATATATAAGCCATTGTTATAGTGACTATAGCCCCGCTGTGACATCACAGATCATCACCTTTCTTTGTTTGATTTCTTCAACATGACTTACCTTAGGATTATTTTACCAACATATTCAACTTCTACCGCATCAAATTAGTGGGTATGCATTAATCGGTATGGAGATATCTAGTGATTTCACTCTTTTTTTAACTGAAAAAAATAAATAGCGGTGATCTTTGATCTGTAATCTACACAATTTTGCAGTCAAAATAGCTATAAATCACATATTTTTACCTGTGAGTTGACATTGATGCACTATGTGATATGGCCTTGACCTTACTACCTGACTAGAGAGTTGTCTTGTATTTTTCGAACTGCCCTAATTCACGAGTGCAGCCAAAATCAAGAGCAAATCGAGGGCTAGCATAAACAGCCCAAATCAACACTTCTCGAAAACATCCTTAGGGCATTTGTGGATACCTAATCAACGCCGGCAATTTAGCAAGCTTGTTAAATCGATAAGCCGTTGATTTGCAAGCCACTGCACTCGGCGATTAGGGCAATAGGAAAAATAGAAGACAACTCTCTAGTGTGGTACTAAGGTCAAGGTCACATCAATAACGCGTACATATAAAAAACTCAGGTAGAAATACGTGATTTATAACTATTTTGATTGCAGAGTAGTGTGGATTGCATGCAGATCACTACTATTTCTTATCGGCGAAATCAAATAACCTCAAAAAAGCTTTGACTGGTAGATTTCATAATACTCACAGTATTTTCATGGTCGATGGTTGTGAATCTGAATCCAATATGAAAACAATAGGGCAAGACACTGAGACCGAGAAAGCCATGCGTGTTCGTGCTAGTCAGGTCACATGATGATGGAAAGACTAGTGAAATCGACGGTGGTTGATTTCAGAAACCACCTAGCTTTGGCTTGCTATCTAAATTGATGCGCCGATTTAGTATCCGAAACGTCCTGCGTAATATTGTGCTTTTATGGTTAAATCGGTGCTAAATCGACTATCCGAAAATACCCGAAGACACAGCTGTTGGCTGCTATTAGTAAACACCAAGCAGTGACCAGCCTGCTCAAATTTGTCTGTCTATGATCATGTGATGATGACTCACTGAGTGGTCATAAACCCATCTATCTATTGCGCTACTATCAAATTCTGGCAGTCATACAGCTAGCTGTTACTAGTCAACAATAGCGATGCCAAGATGTCTCTACTTCCAAAACAGTAAGCTGCTTTTACACGGTCCAAACTTAGTGCAGACTCTGAAGTCAGCCGGCTACGGTGTATTTACTTATAGTAGAGAGAGAAGGGAGAGGGATACGGGTAGGAGAGGAAGAAAGAGATATATGAGCAGACAGGGCGAAGTGGTAGGGAGACAGATAAAGATGGAGAGGGAGAAGCGGAAGGGGAGGGAGAGATAGGAGAAGAGTAGTATCATTGTAATGATCTCGGAGAATTTCCCATAACACCCCTACCCTGAAATATCTCCCTCACCCATGTCACTCATTCAGTTATTTAGCCCGTAGTATATTAAGGAGAACCTGGCTATCGTAGCTACACAGAGCCATGTTTACGTAGTTTCAATGTTAAACGACCGTAGTGCCGGAAAGGTATCTGAAAGGTATCTGAAAGGTATCGTGGCTACACAGAGCAACTGGTCTAATTTATATAACACCTGTTCAGCAAGCATTGTCTGTCTGTCTGTCTTAGTAAATAAAGAGCGACGCAGTGGCTACAAACGCTCCTGTACACATGGCTTCACTGATTATGCAATCATTAATTAGAACTTGACCAATCAGAGAGAGCATCGGGCTCTAGCGTGACCTAGATTTCGAACATGTCCGCTGTGAGTTGTTTAGCATCGGTTTGCCTCGAAACAGCACTGAGCGATTCATTGCTGGCCTAAACGAGGCAAACATCGCTGTGTAGTCACGACTCAAAAGGGAGGCAACTCCAAAATCTGACCATCAGTTAGACTCCAGATTCCAGTTTGGCTCTGGAGCCAATTTTCATCCAGATTCCACTCATTGTGGGAAATGAAAGACCTTGTTGTTCAGTAGCTTGTGGTTCAGTCGCACAGCTTGAGCACCATATGATTGGCCAATGAGAAAGCGATAGTAGCTCTTAAACGCCGGACTAGTCTAGACAGTGTAAAAACACCTCAGTCCAGAATTTTAGAAGTCTGGACGCGCAAGTCTGGACCACATAAAGGCCGTGGATCATGTAAAGGCCGTGGATCATGTAAAGGCCGTGGATCATGTAAAGGGACATTTAGTAAATATGTAACTCTCCATCTGGAGGTATTCAGCATGTTTATACAAACGTAGCACTAGCTCAATCGTTGTGCCAAAAATCGAGACATGGAAACATATGTCTATACTAATTGTACATGTGTATAGGGTTCTATGTATATATACATGTGTACCACAAGCCTAGACGCACCAATTCCCTTACTCTATAGTTGGTAATAATCGCCATAGGTTTGTTGCATCCATTATAAGCAGATGTCTCTGGGTAAAAGCAGGGGAAGCAGATGAAGATGGAAAGTAGTGAGGGTATATTACATAATAGACTTCGACAGGAGGCTGGATAGATAGATATTTCAACAGCTCAGCCCCTAGTTTCTGATGTATACATCTAAACAAATGAACTCGCAACACACTTGAGCCTTGGAAACCGGCTACTAGCATTGATTTACACTCGGCCACAACTGTATAAGTAAAGATAATTCATACGGAGTTGGAACTAGTGGGCGTAGAAGTCAGCGATGCATTAGTACGCTTCAAAAGTAAACAAGATTACTATAGAAGTGCTGAGTACAAGTCAAATATCATACCTGATAATGGCGGACAGTACGAAGTAGCACGTCAGAACAATGTAAGACCAAACTGTGAAATAGAGTATGGATGTCATGCCGGTCGGAGAGCCTCCAGATACGAGGAGGAGGATGCAGACTGGCACGGTGATCAGAGCGATAATCACTCTGTAAATCACTATAGGCAGGGCAGACCGCGACCACTGCAATAAGCATATATCATTACATGTAGTAATCACAGGCTGGATGAGTGCGATAGTACTAAATGCTTCAATTTGGAAGTGTACGGAAGAAGAGTTGAAGAAAAATGATACGCAGAGGCAACAGAAAAAGGAGTAGGTTTTGAGGAACAGAAAGGTTTTCCAGTGATGATGCTGGTGAGTAGAACAGGTGTAACTGTACCTGACATCTCTGCATCCAAGCCTTGTTGCCATTGTACAACAGAAATTTACTCTTGGCAAACTCAGATTTCAGATCCTCTTTAAAAGAGCCTCCACTCTGAGCGGATCGACTCATCTCTCTGTAATAATGAACATTCTATATATTATTATTAGTAACGGTAGTACCGTGCTGCATGTTGCAATTGCAAGCTACTCGGATACATCACTGGTATCAGTAATACAAGTAGCTCCAGTGGCATTATTTAATCATATTTAAGAGTCTATTACTACCTAGTAGGTAGTACCTACCTACCAGTGTCCGTCTGCAACTGGATGGGCGCTTGCCCGCTGTATCGTACTACCCGGGGCTGGCGACTACAGTGGAGGGCAGCGTTGCTACTGGTACGTACGGGTATTACTCAACTAAAGCACGTGCTGTACCGTATGACCTCTTCGAAGCGCTTTTGCTTGATCGATAAGCTCCCGTATATTGGGTAAACATAAAGATGCGATATACTTTATTAATCTTCATTACAGTATAAAATTCACTTTTGTGGATATAAGTTTCCAGACATTGAACCTGGAGCGTTTGATGAGTTCCAGCAGGCGATTTGTGTGTATTACTACAAGTACATACGGTAGACGTTGTGACGGGCGAATGAAGTGACTGATGACGTCACATAAACCCGCCTCCCGACAGGGCCTCGCGTTCCACATACTGCACCTCCGGCGATAAAACTTACAGCACTGAACTGGGTACACGAGGAAAACTCTGTATGGACTCATCCACTACCTACTACTTAGTTGCTTGCCATCTGATGATACTCCGTAAATGACTCATCTGGTGAGTGCGTGGGTATTGCTACCCAGACACAGACTACTACAGAGAAGTTTTTGACCCACACAAAAGTCATCAACTCATGTTCGAAGAGTAGTTTACGCCTGTTGACTGTATAACCAACAAGTCTTTCTTTACTCGGTGAGAGATCTAGTGGTGATTTGAAGGACCAATATACAAAGGGGAAAGTAGTTCATTCAGTTAATCTTTTATTAAGCATAAAGCAGTGTTCGCATGAGATGGACCAGTCAGAGTATTACCATCTTGAGCAGTTCTGTGAGGCAGAAGAAACTTGGTCTTCATATCCTGAAAAAAATTAGTAGATTATGACTAGGACACACAGAATGTGCATCACAAAGCGTACATGAAGTTGTTTGAAAATGGTGTACCAAACTAGTTCACCTCATCACTATATGAATAATGGCAAGGGCGACTAGCTGCTATATCAATCTTTGCACTCTGATTACTCCTAGAATTGAACATTCTAGAATCAGTATGAATGCACAACGAACTAATATCTCCAAAAGTAAATCATGGCCTAAAAATTGAACTAGGGAGAACAGTGGGAGTGGGACTGAGTGATTATTACACATACGTAGAATTGCTTGATGTTGGGTCGGCGAAATGTACTGGAGGCTACCCTCTCCACCTTCATTTTCTGTATACCGCGAGCCCTGGCTCCGTGTCTAGCTCCACCTACAAAGGCAAAATTAAATTGTCATTCTTCTATTATCACTAAATGACACAGAAAGAGGCAATATAAAATGAGAGTTAACTTACAGTACCAGAGTGATAACACCAGACACTGTCACAAGTGATCTGATGACACAGGAATCCATGAGCTACTCAAGTTCGGCGAGCGTTTTGCTACCTGCAGACTAGAGTTTTGTCAGGGTACTATTTAGTTCAAAATGAATTTTTGGCACTCAGTCTTAGATCACGTCTAATATGGTAAGCGATCACAGGGGGCGATACATATTCAATCTAGTAAACCTTGTTTTATTAAGCAGAAAACAGGGTTTACATGAAATGGGTTTGTGGTCTTTTCGATGAGAAGAGCGGAGTGTTAGGATCTTTAACAACTCTGTGAGGCAGAGGGAACTTGATCTTCATGTCCTGAAAGAAATCCAGTAGAGTGGGAATAGGAAACACAACTCTGTCACAAAACATGTGTCAAGTGTTTTCAAAATGGTGTACCAAACTAGTTCACCTCATCACTATATAAATAATGGCAAGGGCGACTAGCTGCTATATCAATCTTTGCACTCTGATTACTCCTAGAATTGAACATTCTAGAATCAGTATGAATGCACAACAAACTAATATCTCCAAAAGTAAATCCTAGCCGGATGCGACTATGGAGACGACTGAGACAACTCAACATACGTGGAATTGCTTGATGTTGGCTCGACGACATTTACTGGAGGCCACCCTCTCTACCTTCATTATCTGTATACTGTGAGCTCTGGCTCTGTGCCTAGCTCCCATGTCCCGGTCTACAATGGTAAAATTGTGGTTCTCGTATCACTAAATTAGACAGAAAGAGGCAATACAGCATCTGAGGGAACTTACAGCACTGGGTGATAGCGCCAGCCACTGTCACATCCCTGTACTCGCGGTACATGTTGTGTGTACCAGATCGAGAGTCATACCTCAGCCAGACACCAAAGTTCTTAACGACTGTGGGCTTCTTCTCATAGACCTGATGTAATAAACAAATCATACTCTTCACCAATGAACACCATGGTGCAAATATCAGAGAAAATGATAAATGTTCACCAATTAACGCACTCTGCATTTCCATCAGATGCCAATAAGCAGATGATAAACTACAGCAGCAAAATGAGTGGGAGAGAGGAGGGAGAGAGACCAGGATTGAGTGAGTAGAAGGAATGGATAGAGAGAATACTACTGCAATGACGATGATCAAATCAGGTTAGTGTATAAAGCCATTAAATAGAACAAGCAATAAGTCAGGTTACTGTCTCTAATCCGAATTGACAACACACCTGGGCACATTCGAGGATCTCACTGTTGGTCTTCTTGATCTTCTTCAACAGCTTCACGAAGTACCAGAATCGTGACACAGCAACCACTTTATCGGGTGCAAATATCCTCATCTGGTAGATTGGTGGCTTTGGCAGAGCATCTGTTGGGATCTTGCGACCCACAACCTTGTACTCCTTCAGCTGCCGAGGAAGAAAAAAGGGTGTAGGTGTGGGCCTACTAGGAATTGTTACCGAGAAACGAATATATTATTGCAAACTGAATGATACATAATTCTGGATCGAAATACATACACACAAGTCCATATGGATCACGGTAGCTACGCTAGAAATTCACTATCACTGACATCCTGAACTGAGACGGAGCATCGGCTATTTGACAAAAATAGTTTTTGTATGCCAATTCATTTTATCATTCTCCACTAAACGCATGAAATTTCTTTCTCAAGTATTTTATAATGACGTTTACAATACGTTCTCTAGGTTTACTCGTAATTCAATGCAGTAATGGGTAAAAATATTCTTGGGACTTACATCTCCCTTGGCCTTCATTCTTCCACGCGAGGCAAAAAGAACGGTCACGTGGTTTGACACACCAATATTCAATTTCGGTTGATCAATTTTTAGGGAAAGCTGGGGATATATTAAAAAATATATTTCAAAATTACTTGTAAAAATATATTTCGTTATTTTAGAGCAATTTATGTGTCATATACTGTTATTTATCTCTACCTCAATAAATGTATAACGTGACCGTCTATAGCATCACATGTGGAAAAGGATCTGACATAATCTGTATGAGAAGAAAGAAGCTACTCTCTTCACCGTTGTCTATGCTCCCTATACTATCTGGCAGAATGGATGATTTTTGGCGTAGATTTTATGGCTAGATATAAGAAAGCACCTTGATGAAGGATCTCAGTATAATCGTCCTCCTTTGTATATGCCACGGCTCTGACAAAACTAGTGTCTAGATGGGTGCCGCCGAGTCTGAGGTACACGAAATGAATGAATAGTCTTGTGACAAGAGAGTTCACCATGGACGAGAGTATTCTACGTTTAATTGGGAGTGCAGCTCCATCGTCTCAAAGTCAGGTAAGTTGTAGTGGTGGTGGTGTCCTCTGCTCCTAAGTTAGGAAATGAGATAGGAGGATCTTATGTTGTCACTCAAATGACTTCATGTAATTTTAGGTATTGGAGTACTTTGAGTTTCTCAAGTCTTCTGAGAATGGATGGGAGCTTTGTGCAACAGCTCTGCTTTCAGGCCAGTATGGAGGGTACGTGACTGCAATGATCACACATCGATATGTCCATGTCAGGGCAGTTATATGAAATGTCCAAGTGTCAATATTGTTATTGATTGATTCTGCACCAGAATTTAATTTCTACATCTGTTTCACTTTTTAGAGCTGACCAGATCAGGTTTTTCTGCTTTCAAGTCATCGAACATTTTATCTCCAAACGTTATCCTGATTTGGAAGACGCAATATTAAAGCAAAATGTACGCAATTTTGTCATCAACATCCTACAACAAGCTGTAAGTTACTACATCGAGCTCCATACTAGTTTCTCTCTCTCTCATTACTAGGCAATCCATATTTACCTTTCTTACAGATGGCTTCATCACCCCCTGAGAAAGCCTACGTAAAGAATAAGCTCGCGCAAATAGTTAGCACAGTGTTCGTTGTCGATTATCCAACGGTCTGGCCCACATTCTTCAGCGACATGATGCAGTATTCAACGTGCAGTAGTGAGGCAGCTGATATGTATCTGCGCATTCTAAAAGCTATAGATACAGATGTAGTGGATCGAGAAGTTAGTCACACCATTCAGGTAGGACTGCGGGATTCTTGTTCTTTCTCTGCTCTATTCCTATTACTATCTGGTTCATAGTGCTCTCTAATATCAGGTACTGTATACTGGAATCTGCTTATGAGGGAATTGTTGCAAATTTTCAGAATCGCAAAAAATGTAGTCGCACAGTTATGTAGTGATTGTAGTAGTCATGAATTTTCGCAAAAGAAATTTTCAATCACACAAATTTTCCAGTTTAATTACCCGGTATTTTTACTGTGAAGTTTCCTAGCATTTTCGCAGATATTTTCTGGTGCAAAAAATTTTAGCATACCGTATGAGGCTTACAGATATCGTTGATAAAGTGAGACAGAGCTCGGATCACCATATGTGGTGTTGCTGACCACTGATATATTCCGCCATTGACTGCTTGCAGAGCACCCAGTCAATATGGTTTCAATTTATCCACAGGAGCAAAATAGGAACACCAGTATTAAAGACTTCATGAGGGAGCAGTGCGTACCACAGCTTGTGGAAAACTGGCTCAACTTGATGGTTTGTTTACCTACTGAACTCTTTCTAATATCATTGTTTCCCCTCACCGAGCTGCTGAGGTTGTACGATCTGATTGCAGACTGTCCATGAGAACACAAACGCGCAGCTGGTGTGCAGCTGTCTGGAAGTCGTCGGTCTCTACGTTTCATGGATTGACATCGGCCTCATCGCCAATGACAACGTCGTGTCGCTACTGATCCGGTACCTCCAGATGCCTCTACTCAGAGAGAGCGCGTGTGAGTGTGTCACCGAGGTCATCCACAAGGGTATGGAGTCATCAGCCAAGGCACGTACCTCCCCAGTAGTCCATCCATAACCCAGCAGCTAGTGCACGTCTGCTTACTCTACGTCGTGTGCTGATATTTCAGGTTAAACTGGTGGAGTCGTTTACCTCGGTATTGGAGAGTGCCGGCGTGATGAATGCAGAAGATGAAGATGGTGATTTCACAGTCAAGTTAGCCAAACTGGTATCTGATGTCCCGTTCTGTCTGCTGCCACAGCAGCTAGTAGAGTTTTAGTAACAGCGTCGGTTGTCATTTGCAGGTAAACGAGATGGGCGAGAACCTGGTATTTGCCTGGAATAAGGCGGTGAAGGGAGCTCAGGGAAGCGCTGCCAGCGCAGCCCTCAGCGCCATCGAGAATAAAGTGACGGCGCTGTGTCGCTTTCTGGCTGATGAAGATGATGACGTATCAGCAACCATCTGCCCTTTCGCCAACAGCTACATCGGCATCCTGAAACAGCTGAAACCCTTGACAGACAAACAGAAAGCAAATGTGCAGGTGACAAAATACTAATCTACTCTTTCACCTGACTCTACCCCACTAGTTTATCATCATGGCATAACCTGTTGGCTTGTCGGTTCTCACAGAGCATAATCATGATCATCCTGAAGAAATTGGAATTCTCCGTGGATTATGATTTTGACGAAGAGGGCGAGGATGAGGCCATGTTCCAGGAATACCGTAGAACGCTGAAGGTGCTATTTTGCTCCATAGCTAAGATGGTAAGTTACAGGCCACAGTGTGCCGTGCTATGACCTATTGACCTCTAACCTATAACCTTCATTACCCTAATGATGTCACTTCCTATTACTCACAGGACCAGTCGCTCATACTGCTGATCATACACCAGTTTCTGGCTAACTCCCTCCAGAAATGGCAACAGGTTGACTTCAAGCAGATCGAGGTCGCCCTGTTACTTGTCTATACTGTAGGAGAAGCTCTGCCGGTAAGCGTATCTCCATGTGTCTCTCCGTTTTTCAACGCCATGGATGATTTTGTCACTCGGAGTTGAAGTTTCACGGTAAATTCCAGGCATCTCACAATCAACATTTCAAAGGCGATCCAGAGAAGGCAGCTGCTCTACAGAAAATGCTCAAAATGGTAAATGCTCTACAAAAATTGTCTGCGAAAGATTGTGGATTGTGTGTCCCCTATATTCAGCTCTATCTGTGACACTGTGACACTGCTATATTCAGCTCTATCTGTGACACTGCTATATTGTCAGGTCGTAGAGAGCGGAGTGTCTCAGCACACTCATCAAGCCGTGTCACTACAGTTTTTCGAGACGATGGTTCGCTATGAGAAGTTCTTCCAGCTGGAGCCGGGATGCATCACTGAAGTTTTGGTATGTAATTATTGTTATACGTGTCAATTCATAGGTATCCGAGAGTGCTTGATGTCTCTTGGACAGCTGCAGTGTCTGCCAGACAGCCGAGAAAATTATATCATCACTATTGCTATTTATCAACACAAAATTCTCCCTTTGGGTGAAACACAAATTTCACAACGCAGAACTTGGCTTCGTAGAATTATTGTTACCAGGCGTACCCTCCTGTGAAAGCAGTGATGACCAAAACAGGCATTTTCAGCGTCTGAATGCACTTAAATTACTGCGCTTGCAACTACTGTGTGATGAAGCACACATGCAAGGTAACATTCAACTGGGTTCTAATAAAATGCCGGATCGATCTTTCTCAGGAGTCGTGCTCTCCTTTTGGTAACACCAGAGATATTTATAGCTGGTGAAGTCGAGGTTTTTATTCATAACACCGATGATCTCAGTCGGCAGATTGCGTTGCTCACAGAAAATACTGACTGTACAGGGCCTGTGCAGGGCCTGTACAGGGCCTGTGCTCTAAATCTAACTAGAATTATTGTGTTTCTATTAGCTGAAGGAGCAGTACCTTGTAATAATATTCTTATAGTACTTATTACTTTCATTACTATTATTATTATTATTCATATATTATAATTGTTATTATATCACTCTGTGCAGTCTGCGTTCCTGGATGACCGAGGCCTCCGCAATCCGTGTAGCAGCGTGCGCAGTCGCGTCGCATACCTCTTCACCCGATTTGTCAAGGCTGTGCGGTAAGTGTTTAACCTCGTGGTAACTTACAACGCAACGTCAAACTCCTCATGAGCAATGATGCTGTATGCAGAGGCAATCTACAGTCGTTTACGGAAACGATCCTAACACAGATGCAGGATCTGCTAATCCTGAATACTCCAGATAAGAATGGTCATGTGACCTGGCTGACCAATGAGGAGCAGATGTTCCTGTATGAGGTGGCCAGTCAGCTGATCGTGTCGTCTGAACTGTCAGTGGAGGTGAGGTACACAATAGCTGGTACTGATACATTTCTCTCGACCACCGGTTATACATTCCCTCTCTGCACAGAGTAAGAACACTGCAATGATGGGCCTGCTGGGTCCCGTCATTCAGGATTTCAATGATGTCTACACCAAACTGTGCCAAGCTCAAGATGAAACAAAGCAGCAGTTGTATGCGGAGTCACTCACTTGTGCCATGTCGTTCGCCAGGTTATACTCTCACTCTCACGCAAGCCTCAATCCCATCAGCCAATAAACTTTAAGTTCACATCTCTCTCTATATCTACCTTATTGCAGTCGGGCTAGTAAAGGTTTTACCAATCAGCTTACCATGAAGGTATGCAGCTGTGATGGAGTGTTCATTAGCTGCCTCGAGATGTTCATTCAAGCTTTAAACTCTCCTTATCAGAGACTGACTCTTCAACAAGGTAAGCCAACTTCCCATCTGACTGGCCGTGACCCATGTGCTACTTCTCACTGTTTACTATCTTTGTACATAGGAGTGCGTCAATTCTTCCATCGGATGGTTGTGTGTCTGGAGGCAGACATATTGTCTTTCGTGCCAACCATGGTGAAGTTGATGCTGGAAACTCCCGATGTCAAAGAGCTCTATGATTTCATACCCATGCTGAATCAGCTTGTCACCAAGTTCAAGGTCAGTATTAGTGCGTCAAGTTTTTGCAATTGTATATGCAGAATTTTTAGATGGATTGATTATTGTAGAAAACCTTGGAACCATTTTTGAAAGAGGCGTTCATGCCTCTAGTCACCACGATATTCACCGTCCTTAACACGGCCACTGACTCTCGCGACACTGTCACTGTCGGCGACAAGAAAATGCTGAGACGTGGTTATTTCACGTTCATCGCAAATTTAGTCGGCTCAGACCTTGCAGACGTCATCAGGAGTCAAGGTAAGCACTGTGACTGTGATTGATGACAGCGCATCAAATTCAGAAGTTCACTATCAGCGTCTTTTCTCTATTAGATGGCCAACATTCTGAAGAAGTGCTCATGACAATAATACAGGGTTGTGAGGTTCCGGATCCTGGTGCTCAGAAGATATGTTTCGGTATGCAGCATGACGTAGTCTTATCGACGGAGTGTTGGGAATATGCTAATGAATGGTAACTTGTGCTTGCTCGCAGGCATGTTGAAGACACTGATCGATCTCTGGGGAAAAGAGGGAGCCTTGCCAGGCTTCAATGAGTTTGTGCATAAGCACATCATTCCTGTCTGTATCCTAATTCCGACAAAGGACACCTTTGATTGGACCGACGCTCAAACCGTCCTAGTAAGCGACCTTCACCCTTGTTCTATGTCCATCCTACGCTTGCCTACAAGGCATTTAGCTGATTTCTGCTTTTCGTTGCTGTTTTTGCAGTTGTTGAGAGACATAGCAGCCTGCCTGCAGGCAATCTACAGTATAGAGGCATTCTCCATCGGCTGGCTCCGCGACCAGTACCTACCTAGTCTTCACCTTGACCCTAGTCACTCCCAACAGTTCTGCAACACACTGATGGGTGACAAGAAAAAATTCCATGATTATCTGAAGGTTAGTGTAGTTGTGTGCATCAGTACACCAAGCCTGGGTCCAAATCTCGGTACGGTCACCCATTCCTCTCGCTCCATCTTCTCCGCGTTCCTTTCTTCCACCACGAAAATACTACTTGATGCCCAGAAAACAACGCACCATTCCACTCACTAATGTACGAGACCCACAAATGTCACTAAAACTGATCTCGCTTAAGAATGGATTTCCTCAGGGATTCAGTGCAGATATTCCTGACCGATCGGTGCCTATGCTTAGTCTCGGGGCCAGATTGTGGTAAACTCTATTTCTTGCCAAACCTATGTGGTAGTTTCTGCTCCACTGACGTGTCTCTGTGTTTTTCTAGGCGTTTTACACCAGTTTCCACGGGCGGTAGCGTCCGAGTATCTGGTGACTCAGCCGAATGCGTCCATCCCAGCCTTCCAGATTATTGTACTCCTTACGCCACACATCATTTACATGCCTCTTTTACTGACAAGACCTGCTATTGTCTATGCCTTGGAGTGAAAGCATTGTTGGATTTATTGCAAACATCTTTTTTCTTGCAAGAATGAGAAAGTCTAATAAAATATTTATGTCTATTTTGTTCCGACTGTATATACTATATACTATACGATACACTGTACTATACTATATACTGTGTTCTATGGCCAGGCTACCAAATATCAGTTCTCTTTACTCAGATTTGCTTTTGAAGCATTTTACATTCTCTGGCCAGTCACAGTTCAATATTCTTTGATTCCATAAAGTGCCTTGAGGGCAGGTCATGTGGTATGAGAAGTTCAACGTACATTGGAAGAATCGTGAGCAATTGCAAGAGTCTGCATAGTAACCAAATGGCCGAGGACAGACGAAATTATCTACAATAGAACAGAAAAATGCTGAGTGCAGGTGTACATGATTGTGCAGTATGATTACACGCAGACTCGGCTCACAGAGCCGTCGATGCAAATTTTAGTGATAATTTACATGACAATGGAGTCAAATGATTTGACAGGAGGTGCTGCGGTGACATACCAGATGAGCAGGTGCCGATGCAGTTAGATATGGTCGCCAGTAGAGGGTTTGGATTGCCATCACATGACTTGCCGTTGTGATCATCCTGACCTAGAGCCCATATCATGGCTCCTGCAAACTTCTTCTGCTCTATGTATTCGCACTGGAACAGCGAAACAGGGGTTGATTAATCGTTTGTGGCTGCAATGCCGCTGTTTCCACTACATTTGGCTCAGATTTTGCTATCATCATGTAGGCAGGCACTAAAACCAATGATAAATCAAGATCATGTAGCTAAATATTTATCTTGTTTGATCTAAAGACATTGGGGATAGGCGTACTTTAGTGATGAAGGAGGTCTGATCATCATAAGATATCCAGCGGCCATCTGCCCGAGTATAAGGAACCATGCCCTGTCTGTCGTAGACAGTATTAGCCAAGTTGTTTGGGTTTGAACAGATATCCCTGTATGGTACCTGCATGTATAGGCATTCATGTGGAGAAAAATCACAAGGTACACAGGAATAACATTGTTGCTGTGCTGTACTCACAGTTCCCAATCCTGTTGCGTTCTGCCCTGGTGTGATGTCATTACTCAGTTGTGATGCATTCCACGATTGTCCGTATGTTGGCAATCCCATGACAATCTTACTAGCTGGCATGCCTCTGTCCATCAGGTATCTCACAGAGAAATCCTTAACAAACATTATGGAGCATTAGATCTCAGGCTATCACCCCAAGGCCATTTTCAGGGCATCAATTCGCAAAATAGATGCGCTTCTGATAATACAATCGACTATAGAGTCAGTGACTTCAGTCCTCTATAGCTTATTTTGATTTGAAGGAATCACTGCCTTATAAATTTAGGTTCAACTATCTCATGCAACGCCCCATGTTACCATGGATACTAGTCGTTTACTTACAATTGTGTAATTGTCATTCCTCTCTCCAAACAGGGGAGCGTTGAGTCCTGTCTCATTTTTCCAAGAGCCAGCGTAGTCGTAGAGCATGAAGAACACTAGATCGAGTGATCTGAGAAACAAATGTGGCGATAACAGTGAGATCTCATGCTAACTCAGTCAATTCTGTGTCTAGATTCACCATCCCCCATAGCAATGCCAGAGTCAGATCTCAGACTAACTCACTTGATAAATTCTAAATTCATTGTAGGTGGTGAACTTATTTGTGTTACCAACAGTCATGTCTTGTTGTCTAGATTCACCAGTATTTGCCTATATCAACAGATCGAATGAAGCCTGCACACCCCTCCCCCCTCCACTCACGACATGTGTATAATATCATAGTTCTGCCGCTATTCTCAGGGCTTGGCAACTTCAAGTGTGTAACCCACTATAGCAGTCACTCCATGTAGCAGGTAAAGTGTGATGTAGCAGGTAAAGTGTGATGTAGCAGGTAAAGTGTGATGTAGCAGGTAAAGTGTGATGTAGCAGGTAAAGAAAGGGTAATCCCAAAGTCCTCACACATCTCAGTATTCTTGGTCAAGGGCTCACAACAATAAAATGGTATTTCGATAAAATGCACACACTAGTATTAGAGGTGAATTTCACTACATTGTGATTATGTTTCATTCAGTTTAGAGATGGTAAGCAGCCTGTCCTATAATAATGTGATAATAATATGATGTTATCAGTGCTGTGATTGGTTAGTTACTCTCGTCTTGCCATGGAGTTGATGTAACAACTTACTCGGCTATCTTGGGTACGTCATAAGCGGCAGCGATGGTGCTGTTACCAGCCCCCAGCGCAGCTGTGAGCAAGAGAGGCTCCGATCCAGTCAAGAGTGATTCATCCATGAAAGCCAACTTCAATTTCTACAGCAGCAACTTTCAATGTCATACAGCCATCTTGATTCGTCTGGTATTCTAACTCAGGAGTACAATACCTGACACAACATGGGAAACCTCTCCCTGTCCTCTGGAGGGCTGCCTCTGAGAGCAGGGTATTCCCAGTCGAGATCCAGTCCATCGAGCTTGTGCTGTCTGAGGTACTCTATTGACGTCAGTATGAAATGGTTCATATTTGACTCGGTGGATACCTGCAACGGAGGAGAGTCATGATCAAGAGTCTGTCAGCTAGATAGCAGCAAACTGTCAGAGTGAGGAAGTTATTTCAAAGCCTACCAACTTGACATGGATTACAATGATTTATTACAATTCAGTTGACAGCTATTAGAGTGATGGAATGGGAGTGAGGATAGTTCCACCTACCATCTTAGTGAAGTTAGCTGTACCATGCGTCCATCCTCCGACTGCCAGGATAACCTTGAGCTCAGGATTTCGTTTTTTCAATGCCACTGCCTCTGCGTACAGCTCTGTCATGAAGATTAAACCATAGTTTATACAAACTGCGCTGGAGAGCAGTTTGAGTAGCACCAGCGCTAGCTTGCTGTAGGTGGTGTTGCGTGTGTAACTTATCTACTTACCAAAGTCATTCCACTCGTACGTGAGGAGTTCGTTATCGACAACTCGAGCGAATGCATAAACTATGTGAGTGCAGAGGTAAGGATCGATGTCTTTGGGCCTCATAGCCTGAACTCCTGGTCTGTACTGAGCCCAGTTCTCATAGTAGCAGACCATAACTCTACCTGCTGCCACCTAGTACACATGGATAGCACTTGTACATGGATTGTCACCAAAGCGATCATGCAACACTGCTTGCTTGAAGAATGAGATATGAACGTATTCCTTACCTGAGCCAGGCTCAACCCAGCCAGGACCATGAGTAGACTATGTAACTTCATCTTGAGCAAGAGCAGTCGCTGTATCAGCACCAAACTCTCCGGAGAAGTCAGAGCGCGAGTGAATCAAGGCACTTGGTTGCCTCTATATTTAACCAACCATAGCTACTAGCTCTGGCTCATCCCCTTCACAATGCTTCATCATTCATAATCAACGGCACATGGTGAAGGGTGGAGTTAATTTATGATGGCCAGTGATTGGTTGAGAGAATTTGTGGTGAATGTATTGAGGAAGTTTGTCCTAACAGTGATACATTACTGTTGCCTTGTACTCAGTGGGTCAGACGTCTAGATAGATGACGTCAGGTGTTGACATCAACAAGGGACTCGATTGCTATTATCAGTCCATTGACAATTATTTCATAGATATTTCAAGTGGACTGGTCACCCACTCGGTTGTAAAAAGCTTTTGATTAAGAGAATTTAGAGAAACTACAACATGTTTGCAGAGAAGTTCCTTTGCTTAGATTTAAACCAATGATTGTTCTGCTAATTCATCATTTTGTATGTATGTAGATGTATATGTATACGAGTGATGAAAGTACTTAGCTATAGCACATCGGGCTTATTATGTTCTCATGCATAAATTCATGTGTGGCACCTCCCCAATGCACCCAAAGTCAACAGGAATCAAGACTCAGAACAACAGATGAATCCTCAAGCCCATCTGCATATAGTGGCTTACTACAATCAATGGCGTGGTACAGCTGCACATGTTACACTGTAGTAAAGAATGTATCATCTTTGTTTTTGTGGATCTTATTAATGTATTGTAAACACCAAGCTGTTGCCCCCACTGTATCACTCATGTTTTAGTGCCATACATGACAAGTCAGCAGTAGAGAGCCATGTGGGTGGGCCCGACCCTTGACCTTAGGCTAGGGACATTCGAAATCCACTGCTGCAGATACATACCATTACCTAAACAAGCAACATGGATATGTCAGAGGCTCTGTAGAGTGGAGTAGGCTGGGTTTCAGATAAATGTAAGTGGGGTGGGCTGTGTTGAGATATACTTTTAAGACAGGGTCTCTTCATTCATTGGGCCTCAGCCTACATTTTATCTATGGTCAAAATATGAACACTGGTTACTCAAAAAGTGACAAAATCCCTCAAAGATTTGGCCAGCGAAAATGTGTCACTCTACTTTAACTCGAGCGACACGAATTGTCCTCTTCTTCCCTCCTCCGCTCTCTTCTCTCCTCTCTCTTCTCCCCTCTCTCATTTCCGCTCTCTTCTCTCTCTTTTCCTCTCTCTTCCCCTCCCTCTGCTCTCCATTCAGTCCTCTCTATGAAAGCTTTAGAGTCATAGATACAATCCATAATGATGATACAATTACGTAACACTCCACATACAGGAAATTCCGGCTGGTGCAGGAAATTCTGTATAATAGTTTTTTGTGAATCATAGTCAGTTTGAAGCATACTGACGATATAATGACATGTTGGAATTGATCGATTGTGCTGTGCAATGGCAAACTGGATGCGTACATTACCGTACACAATGCTGAAATTGTGAACTCAAGTGTGGACAGATTGCTATTTCAGCCAAACAATGTGCCAATTCCAAATTATGGTTGAACAGTATTCGACAGCCTCTAGAGCTGTGGACGGCTGCTCTACTTTCCCTGCCTTCTAGCTTATTATTAGCTATGAGTTCCCATGCAGGCTTGCAACTGTCCTTGTAACTCAGCTGTCCCCAGCTGTGGAGGAAGAGTTCTGTGAGTGGATATAAAGACTCTGGATATGGGGTGGAGAGACGGAGGTTACGGTTGGCAGATTGCAGCAACTAGGAAGGCCGATATCAATAACCGACTGGAAAAAGATGCAGGCAGAAGAGACACAGAGACCTCCTTCCAACAGGTCACAGCCTGCTCTCAATGTGACAGAGACTGCCATTGGACCCACCAGTCATAGCTGCAGCAACACAAGCTCACAGGGTGAGTCATGACTGACGGAGGTCAACTAGATCTCTGTATGGTGTCTCTTGTGTAGAACCTGTCTGCCATTCGTGATCTCTGACTCACTAATGGCTAACACTCCCCCCCCCCGGAGGAGTGGTGACAGGAAGGCATTGGAGAAAGATAGATGGAAGAAAAAATTATATATAGCAAATGATATTAGGTTTATAATAATTAATGAT
>ERZ1740065.111-NODE-111-length-35680-cov-4.788660_pt1 | contig 35680 bp, 25 predicted proteins | sample MGYA00581738_ERZ1740065 | MGnify/ENA primary metagenome ERZ1740065 (study PRJEB43018, sample SAMN04849749) | marine metagenome | isolation source: floating plastic debris | place: Pacific Ocean | collected 2008-09-01 | study: EMG produced TPA metagenomics assembly...
GGCTCTCCGACGACCAAGTGCAGGTCGAGCGGTTCGCAATCCCGGAAACGGCTGTTTTGTACTTTGGCCACCTGTACCCCGTGAAGGGCAATTGAGGCCTTCGTCTTGTTGCGTTTGCCCTGGCCCACATTTTCGAAGGTACTGCGGTCTAGTACGAGCAGGGGGCCAAAGGTACTCTCGTCGCGCCCCCCGCGGTGTAGGTGCAGCGCACTACCCGAAACGTCTTTGAAGGCACAGTCCTCGATCACCACATTTTCGACATTGTAGATACCGATGTCGTCCGTTTCTTTGTTAAGTGCCAGTACGTGGCCATCCACCTGGGTAAAGGTGGCCCGACGGAGGACGATCGAATCAGCGAAGGTATTTTTGTAGCCCCGTAGGACGTCAAATGTATGGTTGACATCCAGGTCCCGAAAGTCGCAGCGGTCGATCATCAGCTTATAATTGCGGCTCATCGAATAACGGCTCGTACGGATCACCGTATTGCCGTGGGCGTCGGGGGCCTCACTGCCATCGATGACCAGGTTATCCAAAGACAGGCTGCCGCCGTTTTCGATGTTGAACAGCGAAGTCCGCTGAAATTGTAGAACTGGTTTTTCGCTGGCTCGGGAAATGATCGACAGGGGGTGGCGCAGGTCAATTGATTTTTCGACTACGTACTGACCCGCTGCCAATTCCAGTACGTCGCCACGCTGGGAACGCTGGATGGCTTCGTAGAGGGTATTGCGGCCGGGCGGACGGGGATGACTTTTCCGGTGTTGAAAAACACTTCTTCCTCCGCGCGCGGGTACCAACTCACCCCGGTATTGTCGGGCGTGGCCCGCGTTCCGGTGGGTCGCATGCCCTTGCCCTCGGCCAGGGCCTCCCGAGGCATCAACAAGCCGTTGCTGTCCCTTTCGAGAGTCAGCGCGGTGGGCTGAAAACCAGTGGGGGCGATGGGCTGCGCCTTGGGGGCAATCAAGTTCTCCCGGAAAGTAATGCCACTGATGTCGTCGTACACGGTAAACAGCTCGTCCTTTTGTTCGTGGTAAAAGATGTTGTTGGTGACGAGGGTATTTTTTGGAACCGCACTGCGTTCCGCATCGCTACCCGCGCAGAGTTGGATGTGGTCACAATTGACGAAGGTGTTGTTGGAGGCTTCGGAGTCGATGACTTGGAAATAGCGGTTGGGCGGAGAATTGGGGACGCCGTTCATGATCACCAGCGCGCCCCGGAAGCGGTAGCCGGTCAGGCCTTCGCCGTAGTTATTGATCACCTTTTGGGTTTCGTTGATGATGCGGATGCCCCCCGTATTGGACTTGCCGTTGCCAAAAAAGTAATTGCTCTCCACCAGGGTTTCGTTGCCGTGCCGCATGGTGAGCGTTCCTTGGCATTCGTAAAAAGTATTGTGGCGGTAAATGTTTTGGCAGGATTTGCTGGAGATGATTTCGTGCTCGCCGTTACAGCGATCAAAGTAATTGTACTCCACCACCGTATTGGAATTGGTGAGCGAATAATGACTCGTTCCGACCCGCAGCGTTTCCCCACCGTTGGCCCCCAATATGGGCCGGTGCCCAAAATAATTGTGGTCGATCCGGTGGTGGTTTTCCCGGCTCGCTTCGGTATTTAGCCGAACCGCCAGGGTCACCCCGTGGTTTCTTTTTCCCGTCAGGTAGTTGTGGTCAAAGCGGTTGTTTTTCCCATAAATGCCCACCCAGTAATCCGATTCAAAACGCTCCGGGTTGTTGTAATTGTCGAACACTCATTCCGTGACCCGACAGTGGTTGCAGAGCATTTGTTTGTCCTTCCGAAAGGCGATGACCTCCTTGGTGGGGGTGTAGCCATTTGTAAACACCAGGCCCTCCACGTGCAGGTATTCCCCCGCGATCCGCAAATTGGATTGGCCCTCCAAAGTCACCCACCCCTTTTCCTGCACCGTCAGGATAATCGGCTGCTCTGCCGTTCCCGTCCCGGTAAAAACCAGTTCGGCATCCCGCCAGACGCCATTGGCCAGGATGATGCGATCGCCCGGTTGGGCCGCCGCCACCGCCGCTTCAAAAGCCGCCACGTCGCGCACCAGGGTACCCGGTACGGATTCTCCACAGGCCAGCAAGAGCAGCAAACCGCAGCCCATTCCCAGTAAGGCCATTAATCTTTTTTCCATGTGGTCATCGTTCTTTTGGTCGAAATATGTCGGATAAAAAAATTGCCCCCACCTCTAGCGGGGAGCCCAAGGCTCCCCGAAGAAGTTATGGATGAGGGTACGAAACTTAAGCTTGTTCTTTAGTAGCCATCGTTTTGCGTGATGACGCCAAAGCTGGCCAGCACTTCCGAAATCGGGAGGGGGAACAGGTGGTAGCGCGCAGCAATCGTCTGATCCATCTCGGCAGCGACCGTGCCGGTACGGACCAGGTCAAACCAGCGGTGGCCTTCGATGGCCAGCGCTAGGCGGCGGTCGTCCTGAATGGCTTGGCGCACCAGCTCCGGGGTATTGAAGACGGTGTGATCCAGGGGATCCAATCCAGCCCGGGTGCGGATGGGGTCCAGCAGGTCGAGTACCGTTTCGGCAGTGGCCCCATTCTCGTTTCGCGTTTCGGCGTACAAGAGCAGGACATCGGCCAGACGCAATTCGATCCAGTCGTGGTCGGGTCCGCCGGTCTGCGGGAATTTGGGCGAAGCCAGGGTGGCGGTATCAATCGTCACCGCCCGGCGCAGGTCACCGGGGCTGGCGTCAAAGGCCGCGACCAAATCCAGGTCCAGGGGTTCTAAGGATTTGGTGTCCAAGCCACCGGACCAAGACCAGAACTCGGAAAAGCCGTATTCATCGACCACGGAACTCGATACTTGGGTAGCAAAAATGATTTCCGAATTCAAGTCATTGCCCATTCCAAAAATGTCGGCAAAGTCAGCTTGGAGGCTGATTCCGACGGCCTCCGCTCCTTCAATCACGGCCGCCAGCTGGGGTTCGGCGCGGTTAAATTCTCCCAGTTGGACGAATACTTTGCCCAACAAACCCTGCGCTGCGTAGCGCGAGGCCCGACCGTCCACGATTTCCACTCCCAAGGCCGCAATGGCATCCTCCAGATCGGGGATGATGACGTTGTTGTATACGTCTGCCGCCGGCTGACGGACCAGGATGGAGCCATCGGTAGTGCTGGGCGTAGCGGATAGGTTGAGGGGAACGTCGCCAAAGACGCGGACGAGTTTGAAGTAGGACAGGGCGCGTAAAAATTTGGCTTCCCCCACTTCGGTGGCATCCGTAGAATTTTCGATCACGTTATTGGCGCTCAGGATGGACTTGTACAGGGCGGTGTAGAAGGGACCAAAAAATTGATCCTCCATGGCCGTTAGGTCGGGACCGTAGCTATCGAATTCGGTAAAGGGCGGTTCGATCATCAGCGCATTGTCCGCCCGAAAGTCGCCCATCACGGCCATGGGCGTTACCGATCCGAGTTGGTAATAGTAGGCCGCGTTCAGGACCCCGCCGTACTCCGTCAGAGATTCCGAGCTGGCGATATTGGAGGGAAACTGTTCCAAGTCGTTGTTGCAGGCGACGAGCAACAACAGGGATCCTATGATTAGGGATAAGATTCTCATCGTGTTAGATTTTAGAAATTAACGTTTACACCCAGCGTAAAACTTCTCACCACTGGACTGGCTCCTACCTGGACCCCGTAGGTGGTGGGGCCGCGATAACCCGAGTTGGTGATCTCCACGCCTTCGGGATTGAACGAGGTGTAATCGGAGCCCATCAGGTAGAGCAAATTGGTACTGGCCACGTAGACCCGAGCGGAGCGCAAACCCGCTTTGCTCAGCCAGTCGGGATTGAGGGTGTAGCCAAGGGTGACGTTACGCAGCGCGACGTAGGAGGCATCCTGGATCATTGCGTCGGTCTGGTCCCGGTTGCGGGCGTAGTGCAGGCCATTGTGATCGGCGATGCCGTCTTCATCCGCATCAAAGTCGTCGCGTAGGCGCCCCCCCCACTGGGAGTTGTAGTACAGCGGGTCGATGTTGTAGACCTCACCGCCCTGGGCCCCCTGAAACTGAAAGGACAGGTCAAAATCAAGGTAGGTAACTTGGCTGCTAAAGCCCCAGTAAAAATCCGGGGTATTTTGTCCGATCTTGACCAGGTCACCGCCCTCTTCGACCGTACGCGTCCGGTCGATCACCCCGTCTCCGTTTTGGTCGACGACGTAGCTTTCGCCACTGTTGAGGCCAATGACCAGGGTGGGATCTTCGATGTATTTCATTTCCTCGGGGGAGATGGTTTCCAGGCCCCACATTTCTCCAATTTCTCCACCGACGTAATTCCTAAAAACTGGCCCCCGGCCACTCTGTCCGTAGATTTCGGGCGCCAATTCGTCCAAACCACCCAGGTCGGTAATCTCCGAATTGACCGTAGAGAGGTTGGCACTCACCGTCCAGCGGAGCTGCCCCTGGTTGATCAAGTTGGCCCCCAATTCCAACTCCAAGCCCGAGCTTTCCACATCCCCCGAGTTGAGGGCGATGGCGGTGGTCCCGAGTACTTCCGAGACGCTTTGGTTGATCAGGATGTCTTCGATGTTGGAGGTATAGTAATCAAGGCCCAGGCGAAAGCGATTTTCGAGAAAACCCAGGTTGATGCCCAGGTTGGTTTCGGTATTGGTTTGCCAGGTCAAGTTGGGGTTAGCGATGTCCGAGGGGATCAAAAAGGCATTGCCAAATACCGAGGCCTGCGGGTTGAGCAAGCTCAGTGAATTGTAGGCCCCCAGGAAGGAGGTGGTGCCCAACGATCCGGTGCTAAAGCGGAGTTTGATATCGCTCAAGATTTCCGAATTGTAGAAAGATTCGTTGTGGACGTTCCAGCCCAGGGAAAGGGCGGGGAAGGTTTCGAAGCGATTGTTCACCCCGAAGCGCGAATCCCCATCCCGCCGGACCGACACCGAGGCGAGGTAGCGATTGTCGAAGGCGTAGTTGACCCGGGCAAAGAGGCTCCTTCTCGAAATCGTCTCGTTTCTCTCCGATATCGCAATATCGGCGGGTTCGAGGAGGGCAAAGTTCTGGGGCTGTCCAAAGGGCACGTTCGAGCCAGCCAGGGCAATTCCGTTGATGTTGAAGTTTTGGAATTCCATCCCCACCACCGCCGACACATCGTGCTGGCCCAGTACCTTGGTGTAGTTTAGGGTCGTTTCGCTCAGCCAGGACGACCGCTTGAGGTCCGTCTGATCCAGGGCGGTCTGGTTGGTCCGGGCCCGGGAGTCAAACTCGAGGCCACGCCAGAAATAATCGCGGGTATCGTTGAGGTCACCGCCGAGTACCGTCCGGATGTTCAGGCCATCCACCAATCGAAACTGCAGGTAGGAACTCACGTTACCAAAGTAGGTTCGTTGCCAGCGTTCCGTATTGTCGAGCTTGGTGGCGGGGCCCGCATCTCCCGACCCCCCGATGCCATTCCCACTACGGCCGTAGTGCCAATCCTGCGCCGTCATTCCCGGCTCCAGGGTATAAATGCTACTGTTCCAGGGCGCATCGTCGCCGCCCCGAAAACCGGAGTCAAAAGCGGCCAAACCCAATTCCTGCGCCTGCTGGTCCAGCTGCTGGACAAAGGCGATCGAGGCCGCGGTGTGGTAAATCGGGTGGACGCTGTAGGCCCGCAGGAGATCCCGCTGATCGTGACCTTCAATGTCGCGGTTGGAAACGAAGCCATTGACGCTCAGTCCGGTGCTAAAGCGATCGCTCAATTTGGCGTCGAGATTCAAGCGGGCATTGTAGCGTTCAAACCCCTGGGTAATCACGATGCCCTTGGTATTCAGGTAGCCGACCGAAGCAAAGTAACTGACGTTGTCGGTTCCCCCACTGACGCTAAAATCGTGGTTCATACTGTTCCCATTTTGGAACAGCCAGTCCTCCACGGCCGTCACATCGGGAGAGTTGCGGTAAGCATTGAGCCGGTAATTGTACACGGCGGGATCCACCTCCGACACGTCGAAGGTGCCGTTGGCGACGTTGTTCTCGATGGTATTGGCCCATTCGCCGGCCGTCGGGTTGATGTTGTCCCCTACGTAGCGACTGGAAGTACTCACGTAGGCATTGTAGCTAAAGCGGGGCTGACCCGATTGGCCCTTCTTGGGCGTCACCAGGATCACGCCATTGGCCCCCCGCGAGCCGTAGATGGCGGCGGAGGCGGCGTCCTTGAGGACCTCCATGCTTTCGATGTCATTGGGATTGACGGTGGCCAGGCTGCCCGAAATCGGATAGCCATCCACCACAATTAGGGGATTGGACGCTCCGGAGATGGAAGAAGCCGCGCGAATCTGAATCTTGGGATCCGCACCGGGTGCCCCATCCTGATTTTGAATCAGAACGCCAGCCAGTTTTCCGGCCAGGGCATCATCGACCCGATTGGCCTGGATCGCCGCCAGATCGGCCCCCTCGACTTGGGCGATGGCTCCCGTATTGTGCGATTTTTTTCGCGAGCCATAACCCACCACCACGATTTCGTCCAAAACGGATACATCGCTGATCAAGGCGATGTTGTACTCCGTTCGGGCGTCTACCACCACGGTCTGGTCTTTGTAACCCGTATAACTAAAAACGAGGGTACTCCCCTCCCTTACCTCGATCGAGAATTTGCCGTCGACATCCGTCACGGTTCCCGAGGTGGTCCCCTTGACGAGGACGGTCACCCCAATGAGGGGCAATCCATCCGGGGAGGAGGTCACGATTCCGGTGATGGGCTTCACCGCGGCGGCGTGGAGGGTATTCCCCGCCGCGAATAGGGGCAAGCACAGCAACAACACCAGCCGACAACAAGCCCCAATGGAATTAATGGAACGATTTGTTAACTTTGTTATCATAATTTCTTTTTTTATTTATTTACCTAATGTCAGCTCACCTTCGGGTGGGCTTTTTCTATCTAAGGGTTCGGCTGGGGAAAGAGCTCCTCAGCCTAAAGCGCGTTTGCTTTGAGGGAGCGATTACAAAAGATGCGGTAGTTGATCGTACGTCGGTATCAGGTACCCGACTGTACATCAGTCGGTACTGGAAGTGCTTGGTCTGCCCGAGCGCGCTTTATCCAAGCTGGAAAGGCGGCCGAGCTCGTGGGCAAGTACGGAAATCGAATGATGGAGCATTACGAGCGTCCATCAGGGTGGATTGTCGGAGTTGCTTAGGTAGAGTTGTGGGCGTGATTTGGTTTCATACGGAAGAGGTTTGGTTATAGTTCAATATGGTAACAATTGAGGGCTAGGCTTTCCCATTGCCCTGCTGTTGTTTGAGGCGTTGGCTGTAGTCGAAGACGTCTTTGAGGTGGACCTGCATGGCCGCCGCTGCCGCTTCCGGCTCTTGGGCGACGATGTGTTGTAGGATGATGCGGTGTTCCTGTAAGACGTCGGCCGTTCGGCCGTCTTCGCAGATGTCGAGCTTGATAAAATTATTGATGATGTCGGGCGTGATGATCAGCATCAGGGATTTGAGGACAACGTTTTGGCTGGCCTCCGCAATTTTTAGGTGAAAGAGCAGATCCTCTTCGACTGCTTGTTGGCCCAGTTGGATCTTATTTTCGTAGGCTTCCAGGGCGGCCTTGAGGGTGTCCAGGTCCGCCTCGGAGCGTCGCTGGGCCGCTAGCTTGGCGGATTCGGTTTCTAGCAGTACACGGGTTTCGACGAGGGAGGCGAAGTCACTATTTTCGATTTTCAACACATCTGAGATTAGGCCCTCCAGGGCGGTGATCCCCATGCCCGCTACGACCGTTCCGCTCTGGGGGAGGGTTTTGAGAATGCCGTAGAATTCCAGTTTCTTGATGGCGTCGCGGACGTTACTGCGACCGACACCCAGTTTTTCCGCCAGTTTGCGTTCGGGCGGCAGTTTATCGCCCGGTTTCAGTTGCCCGGAGGTGATCAATTCCCGGACCTGCCGGATGATCTTATCCACCGGGGATTCAATTCTTATTTCTTGAAAACGCTTAAGTACGTCGAACTCTCCCATACGGTATTTGATTTCGCTTTTTTGGTTCACTAAAAATTGGTCAACCAATTCATGGTACGCCAAAACTAGACATTAATGGGGAATTGCAAAAATTTTTAGTGGTTTTTTCCCATTTCTGCCGTAAAAAGTGGGGCAAAGGGCTGTTTAAACCGGAGAATGCGGGGAAATGGGGGGGAGAAGGTGGGGGGCTTGGAGAAAACGCGGTGGCGGTGGATGGGCTTAGTGGTAGTGGTTGGGTACGAAAAAAGCCTTGTGAAAATGTAATTCACAAGGCTTTTGTAAGGTGGATAGTGACCTGGCCGGGGTTCGAACCCGGGACCCTTTGATTAAAAGTCAAATGCTCTACCAGCTGAGCTACCAGGTCAAGTCATCGGAACGGCGGGACCTCTTTTTGCCCCACCTCATTTGCACCTCTAAGCTAATCAAATTCCACTTTCTCTACAAATGAGACGCAAAAATAGTTCATTCCCCCCGAATATCCAACCCCGGCCAAAAAGATTTTTGTAAAAAACCAGTTGCCCTCCCAGCGGAAGGACCACTCCAAACTTTATCTTTATCAAAAAGTCTCTTTTCTTTTTTCCGCTCCTCCGCTACTAATCCCCTACTGAGGCGTCAAATCCGCCGTACAAGCATCCCCCGTATCCGTCTGGTAGGTAAACGCCACGTCCTGAAAGGTGCCGTCCTCCCGCAAGCCCCAGCGAATCTCTCCCGTCACCAACAACTGCTCCGAATGCTGCCCACTAAAAATGTACTGATTCGGTGCCACCGTAGCGCCCGTCAACTCGTCGTTCAACTCGCAGCGAACCCCCTGGTTGCTCTCAAACAAATTCTGGATCAAAATGAAGTTTGGATCTCCCTGGTAAGTGTCCTGGCCAATGCGGACCATATAGTCGGAATCCCCCAAACCGCTGCACGACTGGTCAAGGTCGTAATCGCCGTAGGGGTTCCAAGCCGCACAATCCCCCGTCGCGGGTACCTCCCGGTAGCCCGCATTGCAGACGCACTTCAGGTTGCTGAACGTGGCGTTGTCCGGGCAGGGATTCTCGTTTTCCTCCACCACATCGAAGGTCCCCGTACAGGATTCCCCGTCGTAAGTCGCATCGAGTAGTAGATTGGTGATGGTCCCGTCGGGCAGCAGGTCCCAGCTGATCTCACCGGAAGCGGGTTTGCCCCCGATGATTTCTCCATCCTGAAAGACGGCCCCCGTCCGCGTCTCGTTGAGCCGCAGCGTCGTAAACTCAATAAAACCAAACAGTCCGACGATGGATACGAAATCGGGCTGGTTCGGCAGCTCCTCCACATTGATGAAGTAAGTGTCCCCGCCCGAGCCCGAGCAGCTTTGCGACACCTCATAGATGCCGTACCAGCTATCGGCTTGAAAAATGACGCAGCTCTCGCCATCCGTCGAAGGGTAGTAGCCCGAATTGCACTGGCAGCTGTCCTCCGCCTCGATGTAGGTCGCATTTCTCGGGGCAGTCTTCCTCCTCCTCCTTCTTTATACAATCCCCGTAGTAATCCTCCTCGTAGCCTTCATCGCACTCGCAGGCATCCGTGGCTTCACTGTAGCTGGAATTGGGGGGGCAGTCCACTTTTTCAACGCACTCGCCATCCTCATTGAGCTCAAAGCCCTCGTTGCATTCGCAGGCCTGCGTCGACGCATTGTAGGTCGAATTCTCGGGGCAGTTGACGCCCGGGTCCGGGATACAAGTCCCATCGGTCGTCTTGATGTAGCCCTCCATACACTCGCATTCTTTGGTAGCCGGATTGAGCGTCGAATTCTCGGGACAGTCGATGGGTACACAATCTCCTTCACTGTCCTCGACAAAACCTTCGTTACAGACGCATTCCCCATCCACGTCTCTGGAGGCATTAGAAGGACACGCACTGCTACCTTGGTCGCAATTGGTGGAGAGTAATATCATCAGGATGGCAAACAAAAAGAAAGGAATGGGATACTTCATTGTGCTAGTGATTTGTACAGGGATTCCGTTAATTTGACGCGCGCCGCTGACTTCCGCAGGCTGCTGATGGGGTCGCGGCTGCATCGTTTACTCCCAATTTAGGGCCAACTTGGACGCCCGGCGTTCAGTATCCCACAAAAAAGATTTCCCCATTCTACAGCGCCCCAAAAAAGCGTGTACTATTCTTGCACGGAGCGTGCAATAAACCCACTAAAAAATTGATAATCAACTACTTGCGCATTTCATTGGGCGCGTAGCCAAATTCTTGCTTAAAAGCCCGACTAAACCAGCTGGGACTGCGAAATCCGGTCTGGTAGGCGATCTCGGAGACGGTCGCTGCGGTACTTTGGAGGAGGGATTTGGCCTTTTGCAAGCGGACCTTGCGGATAAAATTGGCGGTGGAGCTTCCGGTCAGGGCTTTGAGCTTGCGGTAGAGCTGGGATTCGCTCAGGGCCAGCTTTTGGGCGAGGCGGGCCGCATTGAGCTGGGGATCGTCCAGCTGCTGCTCGATGTGGTAGAGTACGCGGTTGATAAAGGCCGCATCCTGATCTTCCAACTCGCTCCGCTCGACGGCATCCCAGGCCGAGGCCGTCGCGTACTTTTGGTAGAGCAGTTGCCGCAGTTTGAGCAGCTCTTCGATTCGGATAAACAGCTCGGCCTGCTGGAAGGGCTTGGTGATAAAGGCATCCGCCCCCCGCGACAAACCCCGCAGCCGATCCTGATCGGTGGCCTTGGCGGTAAGTAGAATGATGGGAATGTGGTTGGTCTTGTCGTTGGCCTTTAGCTGGGCACACAGTTCGTAGCCATCGGTATCGGACATCATCACGTCGCTGATCACCACGTCGGGAAGGTGTTCGATCGCCACCGCCACCCCCTCGCGGCCATTACCCGCGGTCAGTACCCGGTAATGCTCCCCCAGGCTCAGTCGCAGCAAGGAGCGAATGTCCTCGTTGTCGTCGACCACCAGGATGACCTTCTTCTCCTGCTCCCCGGCCTCCGCCTCCGGTGCCGTGGCCTCCAGGGCCACCGGGGGCCGCAGGGCGAAGGCATCCACCAGCAGCTCGGGGGCCCGTTCCAGCTCGGCCGTATTGCGGATGGGCAGCACCACCGTAAAGGTACTCCCCTGGTGTTCGACACTTTCCACCGCAATCGTCCCCCCCATCAGCTGCACCAGCTCCCGGGTCAGACTCAGGCCAATGCCCGAGCCCTCGCTGAGGGTTCCATTGCCCCGCTCCGCCTGGTAAAAAGGATCAAAAATACGGGCGACCTCCCCCGCAGGGATGCCCCGCCCCGTGTCCTTTACCTTGAGGATCAAACGGGGCGCCTCCTCCCCTTCCACCCGCAGGTGAACGATCACCGTATCCTCCCGCTCCGAATTTTTCAAAGCGTTGCTCAACAAATTGCCCAGGACCTTTTGCAAGGCATCCCGATCAAAATCCATCAGTTGACGGGGCGTCTCGCTGTAAAAGGTCAGCGTGGTGCCGCGGGCCGCCGCGTAGGACGAAAACTGCGCCACGATCCGTTCGAGGTACCACGCCACGTCGCTCTGTACGTAGTGGAGTACAAAGCGGCGCTGCTCCATCCGGGCCAGGTCCAGCAATTGATTGACCAGTTGGAGCACCCGACTGCTGTTGTGCTGGATGGTGTCCAGGGTTCGAAAGGCGGCGGAGCTGGTACGCTCCGGCAGCTGCTCCTGGAGGTGTTTGGCCAGGCCCTTGATGACCGTAATCGGCGTTCGAAATTCGTGGGTGATATTGGTGTACAACTGGCTCTTGAGGGCATCGATCTCCTGGAGTTTTTTGGTTTCCTCCCGTTGCAAATGCCGGGCGAGCAGCAGGCGGTAGCCGCCGTACAGGAGCCCCAGCGATACCAACAGGTAGACCAGGTACATGCCCCGGGAACGCCACCAGGGGGGCCGCACCTCCAGGGCGATGGCCAGGGCGGGCGTCGACCAGCTTTGTCCCCGTGTCTGTCCCTGTACGCGCAGCTCGTAATCGCCCGGGGCCAGGTCGAGCAATTGCAACTCGCGACGCTCGCCAAGCTGGTGCCACTGGGCGGTACCGGGAGACAACTGGTAGCGGAAGGTGGCATTTTTTTGTGGCCCGTAGCGCAAATCGGAGAATTGTAGGTACACCGGAAATTCGTCGTGTTCCAGCCGTAGGCGATCCCCCATCGGGCGGGCCGTCTCCCCCACCTTCAGGTCCGTAAATACCAGCTGCCCCTCCCGATTGAGGGCGGCCAAATCGCGGGGATGGAAAAAGTCGTAGCCCCGCCCGCCACCAAAGTACAGCTGGCCCAGCGAGTCGCGCGTGGCGGCACCCAGGGTAAATTCCTCGTTGCGCAGTCCGTCGCCGGAGTGGTAGCGCTCAAAGCGCTCGGTCTCGGGATCGAAGGCAAAGATGCCGGCGTTGGTACTCAACCACAACCGCCCCGCCGCCTCCACGATGGCGTAGACCACTGCGTTGCTCAGTCCGTCTTCCTCATCATAGACCCGGAAGCGATTGCTTTCCGGCAGGTAGCGGTTGAGGCCCTGCAGGGTGCCGATCCAGAGGTTGCCCCGCTGGTCTTCACAAAAACTCAGGACGGTATTGTTGCTCAAGGAGCTGCGGTCCTCGGGCGAATGCCGGAAGGAGGCCCACTCCACCGCCCGCCCATCGGTGTCCAGACGCAGCGTATTGACCCCATCCTCGGTCCCGATCCAGTAGCGGCCCCCGCGATCTTGAGTGAGGGCGTAACAAACATTGGTATTCACTCCCCCCATCACCCCCGGCCTTTGCGCAAAGTGTTGAAAGCGAAAATCTTCCCCCGCCACCGTACCGACAAAGCGATACAGGCCCTTGCCCAGGGTGGCGATCCAAACCCGCCCCACCGCATCGACCGTGATGTCGCGCACCTTAGGCTGTCCCAGCCGCAGCGAATCCACCGGATGCTGGGGCAAGTCCCGCAGTTGGGGTCGCTCCGGGTCAAAGGCATCCCGATCAATCAGCACCACGCCCTTTTGCGTACCCACCCACAGGTACCCCTCCCGGTCGATGGCCAGGCGCCGAACCTTGGAATGGGGCAAGCCCGCCGCCTAGCCGTACGCGTACACCCGCTCCCCACGCACCAGCAACAGGCCCGCTCCCGTACCCACCCAGGGTCGATCACCATCGACGACCAGGCTATACACCACCCGATTGGCGACCAGCGGGGAGGCGATGCTTTTAAAAACGGGTGGACGCCGGTCGTGGTAGTACAAGCGATTGCCCCCCAGCCAAAGCGTTTCCGCTTCGAGTAGCAGTTGGGTAATTAGGTTAGACTGGAGTCCACTTTGTCCATCGGAAGTGTAGTGACGCACACGGTCAAAACCGTCTTGGCCATTGAAATCGCTGGCGTAAAAGAGTCCCGCATCGGTGGCGAAATAAGCGGCTTCCTCATCCGTCGCCATTTCGTAGACGTAGGCCCCATTGAGCCTCAGTCCCCGGAGCTTTTGTACCCGCGGTGTCCCCGGTCGCCAGTAGAATACGCCCGCATCCGTTCCGATCAGTACGAGCTCGCGGAAGGCGGCGAAGGCATGGATCTTTTGTCCCGCAAAATCGGGGGCCAGGCGCTGGAATTCCGGCTTGGCCAAGCGCCGATCCGCGTAGTACAGGGCGCCCTCTCGGCTCCCGGCCAGCAAGAAGTCGGGGAAAGCTTGGAGGGTAGTGATGTTGGGGGTAGCAGTGGCGGCGAAGTTCAAACGTTCGCGATGGAGGCTATCGCCTCGGGGGCTGATTTTGACGATGCCCTCGGACAGGAAAGCGGCGTAAACCGTACCGTCCGGGTCGACGGTCAGCTGATTGCAATGGGCATTGGCGGCCAGGCCTTCGATGACCACGCGGTGAAAGCGTTCGGTAAGTGGATCGCCGTAGGCCAGTCCGTGGTTTTTGGTGCCCACCCAGATGCGCCCCAGGCTGTCCAGGGCCAGGGCATTGATAAAATTACCGGGAAGGCCGTGGGGATCCTTTTTGTGGCGGCGGTAGTGTTTGAAGGTGTAGCCGTCGAATCGATTGAGGCCATCTTGGGTACCGATCCACAAAAAGCCGCGGCGGTCTTTGACCAGGGCGTTGACGTACTCCTGCGACAGCCCCTCGGCGAGGCCGTAGGCTTCAAACTGCGGGGCTTGGGCCAGGAGGTTTGTGACCGGGATCGGAGCGAAGCCCCCCAGCAAGTAGTAGGTCATTAGCCAACGAAAGATTCTGGACCGAACGGTCGTCATGAGCGATGGATGAGGTCTATCAATTGATAAAGAATGATAGCTAAACTTTGGGAATTCCGGGTGGCCGCGGGGATGGGCTTGTCCCCATCAGCGGCGGGGGGCATCCGGGACGCGGGCTTCGGCTACGGCGCGGAGTACGGTGGGATAATCCAAAAAATCCTGGATGACGACCTGGGCGCCCAGTTCGTGTAGCACTTCGAGATCGCCCGCCCGGCGGATGCCGATAAAGTCGAGGCCCATGTTGCGGGTGGTGCGGACGTCCCAACTGGCGTCGCCGAGGTAAACGATCCGTTCCAGGTGGGGGTGCTGGGCGCGTGTCGCGTCGATGGCTTTTTGGAGGATGTCTTCGCGACGGATTTGCTCGTCGGCGCCGCTCAGTACCAGTTGGTGCTCGGGGATGCCGACGTGTTGGAGTTTGAGACGGGCCGGCCTTTCCCAGCCTCCGGTGGCGATGCCCACCGTAAAGTCGGCCTCGCCCAGCAATCGGGCGATGATGCGTTTGGCACCGGGGACTTCCATAAAGTCCTGGGGCTGCCGTTGGCGTTTTTGTTGGAGTAGGGCGACGAATTGGTCTTGAAAGTGCTGGATCTCTTGGGGCTCGGCTTCCCGCTGAAATTGATCGCGGATGACGGTACCAAAGATGGTATGGTCGGTGACGTGGGGGTAGACCCGCCAGTCGATGCTCGGAAAGGGACGCTCGTAAATGGTCTGGTAGATATGGGCAAAGCACTGGCTGTCGATCTTATTGGAATGGACCAGGGTACCGTCGATGTCGAATAGCAATAAAGTTTTGGCGGACATAATTTTGAGTTGTGGGGCCCAAGAAACGCTAAAATAGGGAATTGGAGGACCATTTCACGTAGAAATACGCTTGAATGGGAGATAATCTGGGGGCATTTTGGAGAAAAAACAAATGAACCACCACAATCAATGCCTCCCCCTCATTGCGGTCCTGCTCTTATTCATCGGAATGACGGCCTGCATCGATCGCCCCGCCGAGCCCTCCGGCCCGGAAGTGAGTGCCTCGACCACCATCCCCGATACGGTCCTCAGCATTTCGGACCTCCACCTCGATGTCTTTTACTCCAGCACCCTGGTCGACTCCCTCCGCAAGGCCCCCTACCGCGAGTGGGCGGGCATCTTCCACCGCTTGCAGCAAAGCGGCTTTGGCCAGGAAGGCGAAGATACCCATTACAACCTTTTTGCCTCCCTGCTCCAGGACCTGCCCCAAAAAGTTCAAAACCCCCACTTCGTCATCCTCTCCGGCGACTTTTTGGCCCACCACTTCCTGGGCAATGCCGAAGCGGCCGGGATGAGCCTCCACGAGAGTCAGGATTTCCTGGCCAACATCATCCGTTTGATCGCCGACCAACTGCAGGCCCTCTACCCCAATAGCGTTTTCGTCCCCGTATTGGGCAACAACGATTCCTACTGCGGCGACTATAAGGTGACGCCCAACGGCCGCTTCCTCTCCGACATGGTCCCCATCTGGAAGCAACTCCTCGGTAAGTCGCTCCCCCCGACCACCTTTAGCTCCGACTTTAAAAAGGGAGGCTACTTTACGGCTTTTTCCACTGCCAACCACCAGCACCGCATCTTGGGGCTCAACAGCAACCTCTTTTCCAAGAGCTACATGGAATCCAACCATCGGAACTACTGCGGCTCCAATCTCTCCTGGTCCGAAATCCAGCACCACGCCCAGGAGCACCTCGACTGGCTCAGCCAGGAACTGCGGGACGCCCGCCGCGATACGGCCCAAGTCTGGCTGGTCTACCACATCCCCCCCGGCATCAACGTCCCCGGTGCGCTGGGCGGCAGCTCGAGTCCCACCTTTTGGCACCAATCCTTTAGTGCCCCCTTCGTCGACACCCTCAATGCCTACCGGGACGTCATTTCCGCTCAGTTGGCGGGCCACACCCACATGGATCACTTCATGATCTTCAACGACGATAGCGGCCAGGCCAGCTCCTTCGTCCACATCACTCCAGCGGTCAGCCCCATTTTTAAAAACAACCCCGCATATTTTCTGTACACCTACGACGCCCAATCTACCCAGTTGCTCGACTACACGGCCTACTATTTCCAGGGCGTAGTCGACGCGACCCAAACGCAGTGGAAGGAAGAATACCGTTTTCAGGCCACCTACGCCCAAAACGGCATCAACGCCCAATCACTGGACCAATTGCGCCAGGACCTGGAGCAAAATACGACCTTACGTCGTGGCTTTCGCCTCAATTACAGCGCCCAGAACACCTCGGGTGCTTACGTACCCACGAGTAACAATTGGTCGTATTTTGCCTGTGCCCTCACCGCCGATTCGACCTACTCTACGAGTGGCGGAGGATGTATTGAGTTGCCCCAGCGCTAGGGGGATAGCAGTAAGGGGAATATCAGGCGTCAAAATCCAACTCCAGCTGGATGCCTTCCTCGGTGTGGTCTTTGAGTAAATTCGAGACGGCCACGCCGAGGAGGCGTACCGCCCCGGCCTCGCTCCAGTTGGCGACCAGCAGTTCATCGCAGGCCTTGACGAAGGCCTCCCGCTCGCGAATTTCGCGGACGTAAGTCTTGCTGCGACTGATGATTTGAAAATCAGGTGTCTTCATTTTTAGGGTGAGGGTACGGCCGTAGTTGTCCGTTTTTTCCATGTAGTCGTAGACCCGCTGGATGATGCTGGCGATCTTTTCGCGCATGCCCTCCAGGGTATCGACATTCTCGGAGAAGGTGCGCTCCGCTCCGATGGATTTGCGGATTCGATTGGGATTGACGGGTCGCTCGTCCCGGGCGCGGACAATTTTGTAGTAAAAGCGTCCCACCTTACCAAAGCGCTTGACCAGGTCGATCTCGCTGAGGGCCTTGAGTTGGGCCCCATTGCTCACCCCCATTCGCCGCATTTTTTCCGCCGTCACCTTACCGATCCCGTGAAACTTTTCGATCGGGAGGGCTTCCAGAAAAGCGTCCGCTTCGGCGGGGGTGATGACTTTGATGCCGTTGGGCTTGTTGATATCGGAGGCGATCTTAGCGATGAACTTGTTGAAGGATACTCCGGCCGAGGCGGTCAATTGGGTCTGGTCCCGAATTTTTTGGCGAATCTGCTCGGCGATGATGGTCCCCGAAGGCATCCCGATCTTGTTTTCGGTGACGTCGAGGTAGGCTTCGTCGAGGGACAGGGGTTCCACCAGGTCGGTGTATTCGTGGAAGATGGCGCGGATTTGACGGGATACGGATTGGTACACTTCAAAACGCGCCTTGACGAAGACCAGGTCTGGGCAGCGGCGTTTGGCCGTCACGCTGGGCATGGCGGAGCGCACCCCAAAGCGGCGGGCTTCGTAGCTGGCGGCCGCCACCACCCCGCGGTTGCCCGACCCGCCCACCGCCACGGGCTTGCCCCGCAGCTCGGGGTGGTCCCGCTGCTCCACCGAAGCGTAAAAGGCGTCCATGTCGATATGAATGATCTTGCGCAGCATAGGGCGGCATAAAAAAGAGTCGGACACTAAGATAGAGTATAGCGCCGACTCTCAACGGTTGTTGGGATGAGTATCTTCGTCCGATGGGATGCTTGGAGAAGGTTGCGCCGTCGTGGGGGGCAATCCGGGAGAATGGATACGTAAAATGGGAAAGGTAGATGCTACTTGGCGTTAAAGATAGGACTTTACATCTTAAAATAAAAATTAATATCTTTTTTGTACCACTTGGTACGTGGCGGTAGAAGGGACTCAAAATCTGAAGGGACGGGGTTCACTTTTTTGCGAAGGCCCTACTTTTTTTCAAAAATATTTTCCTTATTTTTCAAGGGCTCTGGCCGATACATTGCAATTATACCCAATTGTTTTATGGAATTTATCCGCCGAAAGCGTCTATGTAGGGACCTTTTCTCGGCAGGGACCCAAGTAAAAGATATCCCGGGAAAACGTCTTGGTAACCTTGCGGTCGAAGGGCTCGATCGAGTGGCTGGCGGAGCTATAGCCGTAGGTCAAAAAATCGAGCGACGACTGGCGGCGGTGGCTTGGGTGGGATTCCCTCCCTCAAGACCCTTATTCCACCTCCCCCTCATTTCCTCCGTTTTCTCTCTTTTTTACCCGCTCAAATCGAGTACCATCCCGACGTACCAGGACCAGGAGCCTTCGCACGGCTCGTACGGAAGCTCCCTCCGCTTCATTCACCATCCCCTTCCGCTTCCCACTAAAAGTACCGCGGCGTATTGATCTTTTTATTGCTGAAATTAAAGTCGTAGCCCAGCAGGATCTCAAAAGAGCCATCCGTAAAAGTGCGCAAATCCGAAAGGGTATAATCGTAGGCCGCACCAATCCGCAGTCCACTCCGCAGGTAGTACGCCGCCCAGATGTCCGCCGAGTCAAAGCTACTCAGGCCCCCAAAGGCCCGGGCCTCCACCGCCGAGCGGAACGAGACCCCCACCCAGAGCGCCTCGTAAAACAGTACCGAGAGGTCGATGTCAAACTCCGTAGGAGCACCGATGGTAAAGGAATTGGGACTGGACGAGAATTCGCCCAAAAAGCCAACGCTCTTGAAGAGGATGGAAGGTTTGAAGAGCAAGCCCGGTGCAATCGGTAGGATCACCCCCGCCGATAGGAAGTAGTGGCGGTAGAGCTTGGCCCACTCGTCAAGGCCGAGGGCATCGGCATCGTCCTGTAGGTCGAAGTTGATGAGGTGCGGGACCGAAAAGCCCACGTAAAACTTGGGGGCGTAATAGAACACCCCAGCTCCAAAATTGGGAATCCAGCGGTTGATGCCATCAGAAAAGACCGCATCCATCTGCTGGGGATCCTTAAACTTGAGGCCCGACCAGTCGGCCCGCCAGTTTTCTACCCCGGCTTGAATACCGATCGACAGCTTGCCCCGTCCAAAGGCCACGCGGTAAGCGTAGGCAAAATTGACGGTCGTCGAGCCCGAAGCCCCAATCTGATCGTTGTATATTCTCAGGCCTACCCCCACCCGTTCTCCCGTCGGGGTATGCACGGTCAGCGATTGCGTCGTCGGAGCCCCGTCGATGCCCAGCCACTGATCGCGGTAGATGATCCGCGCCGACAAATACTCGTGACTGCCCGCGTAAGCCGGATTGAAAACCAGGCTGTTGAACATGTATTTGGTAAACATCGGGTCCTGCTGGGCCTTACTGGTCCCCCACAGACCGCACAGGCAGAGTGCTAGTAGTATAGTTTTTCTCATGAAGTGGTTCGATTTCTGTTTTTTACGGCTTCCCCCAAAACGCAAATAATCCAGGGTTTACCACCTAATTTGGGAAACAAAAATCGTGCCTTAGCGTAGGCGGACCGATCCCGATCTAGCGATGGAGCTGTACGTAACCGTTGAGCACCCGCCCCTCACCATCTTCGACCCGGTAAAAATAGGTGCCATCCGGCAGTTCCTGCCCCTCCCAAGTGCCGTCCCAGCCCTCATCGTTGGTATAGCCTTCCCGCTCAAAAACCCGATTGCCCCAGCGATTGTATACCAGCACCCGATTGTTCGGAAACTGCTCGATCCCCAGAATCATAAAGCGGTCGTTGTTGCCATCGGCATTGGGGGAAAAACCAGTATAGACCTTTAAATCCGTACAGCGTACCTCCACCACCACCGTGGCGGTATCCCTACCCACCTCGTTTTCGATGGCGTAGCTAAAGCTGTCGACCCCATCGCAAAAATCGGGGTCCGGGAGGTAGACGAGGTTGAAGCCCATCCCCGAGGCCACGCCATTTAGCGGTGGATCAATGATGAGGATGTTGATCAAATTGCCATTGATCGTATCGTTGCGCAGGATGTCGATCTCAACGGGCGTGGCACTGGTCGTCAGCCCACTGTCGCGGACGGCCACGGGGAGTAGGGGCACCGCGCCCTCGATGGTCGTCACGATCAGGGTGGTCGAATCGCAGATCCCTAATTCGTCACAGTACACCAGACAAGCCGTATCGGTCCCGAGCTGGCGGCCTTCGTACACCACGCAAATCCGGTCTCGATCGAGGACGAAATCGACAAAGACGCCCGAATTGCGCGAACAAGCATTGAAAAAGGTATCCACCTCCCCCGGCAATTCCGAAGTGTCGATACACAAGGTGTCAAAATCGGCCAGTAGGACGGTGGTATCAATCACCTCCGGCTGGAGCCGTACCGCTTCCAGCACCAAGATCGTCGTATCGCAAAAACCCGCCGTATCGCAGCCGACCAAACAGGCCGAATCAATGCCCGGCGTCAGTCCGGTGTATTCTACGCAAAAGCTGTTATCCACCAAGATGACGTCGACAAAAACTCCGGCACTGCCCTCGCAGAAATTGAAGAAGGTATCCAGGGGATGGTGAAAGACACTGGTGTCGATGCAGAAGGTATCGCTCCGTCCCACCTCGACAAACAACGGGATGGTATCCCGCAGCGGCAGGGTTTCAATTACCCAATTGACCGTATCGCAAAGCAAGCCCTCACACACTTCCAGACAGAAAGTATCCAGGCCCAATTCCAGCCCCGAGTAGGCAATACAGTTCGTTCCCAAAATCACCTCGACGCTGACGTTGCCATCGCTGTCGTCCGGGCAAAGGTTGCGGAAGCTATCAATGACCGGCAAGTCCTCTAGACAAAGGGTATCGGTTTCACCTTCAAAAACGCGCAGCAAGGTATCGAGCGGCGGGGGCGGCAATACCAGCGAATCGCAGGTCACCGTCACGCTAAATTCGTCGACGCAAATGCTGCGGTTGTCCGTCACCCGGATGTCGTGCTCACCGGGGGAGAGCAAAATGGCGACCGCATCGTTGATGAGCTGCAATTCGATGTTGAAGGGCGCATTGCCGGAGCTGGCCACCTCCAGGGCGCCGTAGCTGCTGCCGGGATTGCCCCCCACAATCACCAGGCCCAGCAATTGCCAATTGCCCGCCGGATCCCAGACCCGCATCGAATCGGCCAGGTGGGCCACCGTAGTAAAGAGTGGCAGCGTAAAATTGGTACCGTTGACCTCCCAAGAGACCAGCTCGTAAATCCCCGGGATGGCCAGGGGAAAGACCACGTACTGAAAGCTGGTGTCGATGGCGCAGGGGCGAAAATCTCCCGTAAACAAGGCCCCATTGTCCTCGATCGTAAACTGCGGCAGATTGACCAGCTCGACGTCCAGACAAAGCGGTGCCGTCCCCGCACAACTGTCCGCTAGCAAGCTGTCCGGCCCGGCGTAATAATCCGGGCAAAGATCGCAAGCCACGTCCAACCACAGGGTACCCGAACAGCCGGTCGAATCCAGGGGCAGCACCAACTGGTGAAAACCCGTACCCACCGCATTTTGCGTTCCCTGCGCCGCGATCAACAAATCGAGCGGAATGGGATCACCAATGCTCACCTGCGGGCTCTCCACGTTCAAATCACCGTATTGGTTGGCCAGATTGCCCCCCACGATGCGATCGCCCAGCCGCTCCCAGTTGCCGAGGGGATCCCAAACGTTCATCGAGTCGAGGAGCACGGCAAAGCTGGGGAAAGTAGCCAAGCGAAAAGTATCCGCATTCACCACCCACTCTACCAATTCGTAAGGCCCCAGGGGTGCCAGCCGCAGCACCCGATCCAGGTCGTACTCGATCAGCGTATCCGGGTTACAGCCCACAAAGGGGGGGGCCAAAGGCTGCTGATCGACTTCGATGCTGTAAAATTGGGTGGCGAAGGGAGGAATGCTATCCAGGCAAAAGAGCGCCTCCCCGTCGCAGTCGTCGGCAAATAAATCCAGGGTATCGGGCCCCGCAAAAAAGGGCGTACACTGCAATCCCAAACTGACGCTGACCACCACCACCGTCGTATCGCAAAGTGGAATCGCCGCGTTGCATACCTCCACTAGCATGGTATCGACACCGGGGCCCAGGACCCCCGCATTGGGTTCGTAACGCAGACAGGCAGCGGTCAGCTCCAGGCTCCCCGTCGCGTTGCGGGGTGCTTCGAGGATGCGCGCATCCGTAAAGACGCCGCCCAGCTCCAGCAAACTCAGACAGGTATCGACACCGGTCTGCTCCGGGGTATCCAGGTACAGGGTGTCGGTAAGAGCCGGCACGGTCGGTGGATCAAACACCGCGTAGATCATACAGGTGGTATCGAGCAAATTTCCGTACTGGGCAATCACGCAGATGGTGTCCGCCCCGGGGGTCGCCCCGGCGTGGTAATCCAAACAGCCACTGCTAGCCAGGGTCCAGCTTCCCAGCGGCGACTGCCCATTGCGGTCCGCATCGCTGAGGACAATATTGGTCAGGTTACGGGTAAAACAAGCTTCCAGTTGGATGCAATCGGTTTGGGAACTGTTGGTAGGAATGACCCGTCGGAGGGTCGCGCTGTTGGGGCAAGCCAGACAGTCATCCACCACGATCAGGTCCCGGGCGTAGGCCGCACAGCCCCGGTCGTCCGTTACCGTGAGCTGGTACACACCAGCCGCTAATGAGGACAGTATGCTGGCGTTGGCGTTGCCCGGTAAATGGGCCCAGTCGTATTGGTAATTCCCCCTTCCCCCTTCCACACGCACCGCAATCGAACCCGGATCGTTACAGGTGACCGGACGTACCGTCGCCACGAGGAGCATCGGCTCGGGTTCCTCAATCGCAAAGCAGGCCTCCGCCGCCACACAAGCCGCCGCATCCCGAATGAGGAGACAGTAATTCCCAGCGGGCAATTCCCCATTGGTATAAGTCCCGTTCCCATCGCTGATGATGGTATCCGCGGGAAAGGCAAAGGTCGGTGGATAATCGACGGTAAAGTCAATTTTTCCATCCCGCCCCGCTGCACAGTCCAAGACCAGGGGCACCGCCGTATCCAGCCGCAGCCGTACCGCAGCGCTCTGGGCATCGGTCAGCACCACGCTTTGTTCGATCTGGCAATCGCCCCCACCGGGGTCGGTCACCGTTATGCCATACTGACCCGCCGCCAGGTTGTCCCGCAAAGGGCACACCCCACCGAAGCAACCCAACCCCACGAACGCCCCCCAACCCCCCAAAAACAAATAATAACAAACGCCCAATGAGAAGCCACCCGCCGCCAGGGTGTCCCGCAAAGCCCCCACCCCACCGTCGCTCCAAAACAGCGCGTAAGCCCCACTCCCCCCAGATACGAGTAATTCAATCCGGCCATTGGCCTGACCACAGTCCGGCTGCCGCAAAACCTGGGGCTGTACCCGCAACGGGTTCCCTTCGGGGATTTCAACCGCCACCACCTGGCTACAAGCCGTCACGGGGTCGGTCACCGTCACGTAACAGGTCCCACTGGGCAAATCCGTAGCGCTAAACTTATCGCTACCATTGCACCACCGATAGTCAAAAGCAATCGGCAGTAAAGTGGCGGCCCCGTTCGCCAACTGGCAGGTAGCGGCCTGAGTGACTTGGATATCCACCGTCGGACCATCCGCGTTTTGCACTAGGAAGTCGCGGCGGATCGAACAGGAAGGGTCGATGATATTGGTGATCACAACCGCGTACTGCCCCGCGGGCAAGTTGCTCTTACGTTCCGCCGTACCAATTCCCAGGTCGGGCGTCCAGCGGTAGTGGAATTGATTGGGATTGCCCTGCATCTCCAAACGGATGACCCCGTCCGCTGCCCCACAGCTCGCCTCCACCACGGCTACGTTGCGGATCACGGGTTCGATACAGCCCGTGGGACACTGATTGGCCACCACCAAGTCCGTAAGGGTTTGCCGACAGCCATTGGCATCGCGGACCGTAACCCGGTAAGTCCCTGCCAACAAATCATCACGATCCGGGCTTTGCCCACCCCCCGTCAGGTCCGACCAATTGAACCGGTAGGGGCCTACGCCCCCACTTACCTGAAGTTGGATACTCCCCGCCCGAAAACAGTCCTGGTTGGCGATCGCCAGATCCACGGCCAGGGGCGCCGGTTCGCTCACCGAAAAACAGTGTTGTCCCGCCAGACAGCCATTGGCATCCTCGACGATCAAGCAGTAGGTTCCGGGCGCCAGGGGCGCGGCGGGGTTCAAGGTATCGGTAGCATTTACCAAAAAGGTATCCGCCGGAAAGGCAAAACCAGCGGCAAAGCTAATGTCGTAGTCGAGCTGGACGTCCTGAACGCCCGCACAAGAGCCCAGCAGTTCGGTGGGGGCGTCGATACTGGCCCCCCGAACGGCGCTGGGCAGTGCAAAAGTCAGCCTACGCGCACAGCCCCGATCCAAATCGCTCACCTCGACGGTGTAGACGCCAGCGGCCAAATCATCGCGCCGGGCGTCCGCTCCCCAGCTGTAGGCATAGTTGCCACTGCCCCCCAGCACCCCAATCGTCACCGAGCCATTGGCCATTTGGCAACTGGGGACTTGATTGACCTGCGCCGTGAGCTGAAGCAGGTTTTCCTCCGGGATTTCAACCAGAATGACGTTAGGACAGGGCGGTACGCTTTGATCAAAAACGAGCACCTCGTAGGTACCCGCCGCCAAATCGTTGCGCGTACTGGCGGCCGTACCGTCAAAAGTCCAGCGGTAGGTAAAATAATCGGGTTGCAGACGGGCGCTGCCGTTCGACAGGGCACAACTGGCCGGACTGACCGTCAGGTCCTCCACGATCGAAGCATCGACATTGCCCACCACCAAACTCACCTCCGTAGCACAATCCACCCCAAGGGGATCGCTAATCTTTACCGTATACACCCCCGCCACGAGCGCCTCGCGCCGGTTGTTGGCGACATTGGGCGTTCCCAAGTCGGGCACCCATTCGTAGACGTAATCGGCGGGATTTCCAGCCGTGCGGACTTCCGCCCAGCCCGTGGCCTCCGCACAAGTCGATCCCCGACTAAGCAAATCCGTCACCTCCGGTGGCGTACACGGACAATCCTCCACCACCACCAGGGTCTCCACCCATTCGCACTGTCCCGCATCCCGCACCAAGAGCGGGTAACTCCCCGCTACCAAATCCGTCCGATTGGCGGGGTCGTCGGTTCCGGGCAGGTCCTGCCAATCAAAGGTGTAAGGGGCGGTTCCCCCACTCACGAGTACCTCGATCCGCCCCGGAGCCGAGCAATTGGCCGGGTCAATCGTCGGGAGCACCACGAGGGCCGGACTGATCGTCACGGCTACGTCGATCGTGCTGCTGCAGGTACCGTCGTCGATGAGGACACTATAAATACCCGCTTGCTGGGCCCCCACTGCCGTAAGCACGGGATTTTGGAGATCGGAACTGAAATTATTGGGGCCCGTCCAGTGGTAGAGCAATCCCCCCTCGGCAAAAAGTCGGAGCTCGTCCCCCGTACAAAGCGGGCCGTTGGCACGGGCGGTTCCGCCGTTTCCCGTACCCCGAACGGTAATGCGCTGGCTGATGGCATTCTGGTTGCCACAGGCATCGGTGACGGTCCAGGTGCGGGTACGTACCAAGCCACAGTCGCCAGTCGGGCTATCGCTTTCGATCAGGTGGAGCTGGGGGTTGGGATCACAATTGTCGCTGGGGGCCGGGTTGGGTGGGGGCGGAATGAGCTCGCCCCGAGCGGGATCGACCGTGATGTCGGCCGGGACTTGGCCAAAGGTGGGTTCGGCGCTGTCTTTTACGGTGATGAGCTGAACTTCCGCGGAGGAATTGCCACAGCCATCGTCCGCCGACCAGGTGCGAATGATGAGGTATTCGTATGCACTACAGGGCCCATTGGTACCCTGGGTACTGCTTTCGGAAAAGGTGATCGTCACGTCAGTGGCCCAATTATCGGTAGCCAGAATATCGACGTAGCGCTTCGGGGCCAGGGGAATGGCGCCACAGGTAACCGTGGTATCCGCGGGGACGCCGAGCAAGACGGGAGCTTCCATATCGATAAAGCCCGCGTCGAGGATACTGATCGACTTGTTGTTTTCAATTCGGAACGCTGCGGTGCGCCCGGTCAGCGGATCGGCATCGCTACCGAGGGTATCAGCACCGGGAGTGAGGCTGGTGTAAGCTACGCCGCTGATGCCCGGGGGCAGCCCAAATTCGAGGGTGTACAGTCAGGGGTGGAGGTCGGTGAAGGCGTAGCTCCCGGTGGGTCCGGAGAAGGTCAATTCGTCGACGGCATTGCCCAGTACATCCGTACCCCGCAGGGTGATGGGAACGTTGGGGATGCCCGCCTCACCGGGGTCCTGAATGCCATCTTGATCACAATCCTTCCAGACGTAGTCACCGACGGAGGTGAGGAGAACGAGTGGGCTGGCGGTGGTCTTGGCACGCCAACGGGCGTACCATTGATAGTCGTAAATGCCCAGCCCCGTAAAAGATTCCCCAAAGTGGGCGGAAGGCGCGGGATGGATCGTAGGCGTACTGATGGCCGAGGACGGCAGGGCCAGCAGCAAGAGACTCCAACAAACGAGTTGGGACCAAAAACGCGGCCGGGTCAATGGAAGGTGCTCCGGGGTGGGTGCGATAAATGGAGGCTTGGAAAGACAATGATGGACACCGAATTGTCTAAGTAAGCTCATAGCAGGGTAAGAATTGGTCAATGAATTGGGTCGTGTTAATTGTAAGTTCGTTTTGTGTAGTCACATCCTTGGGTAAAACGCCATTCCCCATTGCGCGAAACCACACGCTCATTTTTCTCCCTCGTTAAGCTACCGATTGCTCTCAAAAACGGGAAATATAGCCCCGTGCGTACGGCAAATAGGGAAAAAAATGGTCACAATGCGTGCGAGTTGTCAAAGGGAGGAACGGTGGGGAAACCTTGGCCCAAAACAGCCGAGCGCCGGGGTGGAGGCAGCAAAGCACTTGGCCAGGCAAGGTTAAAAGAGGGTGTTGCGGGGTGTAAATGGCTGGTAATCAGTACGAAAACCACAACAAATATAGGTAAAAAACCGGGCGGAGTAAAGCCTTGGGCGAGCTGAGGTAAGAATTATTGTGTCACAAAAAACGACGTTGGGTCTAGCAGCTTAGCAGTCAATTGCCTATGCAAAGAAAAAAAAGCTATTCCGTAGATCATTTTTTGTCCCTACAGCGCCTCTCTTTCTGGTGCATCCGAGTATTGGCCCCCTTCCCGACCCAGGACGGAGTTGGGAAAATCGCTCCGGGCCTCTTCCAGTAGCGGACTCAATTCCTTGTAGCGCGAGCTGTAGTGCCCCATCAGGAGCTGGCCCACCCCCGCATCACGAGCCAGGGTGGCGGCCTGGAGGGCCGTACTGTGCTTAGTCTTTACGGCCTGGTCGACCATATCGTGCAGGAAAGTCGTCTCGTGGTAAAGCAGGTCGACGCCCCGCAGCAAGTGCTGCAATTGGGGCAGGTAGCAGGTGTCGGAGCAATAGGCGTAGCTGCGGGAGCGGTAGGGCGGCAAGGTAATGCTCGCATTGGCGATGATGCGGCCATCGGCCACGGTCACCGCTTCGCCGCGTTTGACCGCCTCAATTTGGGGAATGCTCAGCCCGTATTCGGTGATGGCGGTGGGTTGGATATTGCGTTGTCGCTGTTTTTCGCGAAACAAAAAGCCGGTGCTCGGGATGCGGTGCTCCAGCGGAATGGAATAGACCTCCACCACTCCGTCTTCGAAGAGCAATTGGTGCCGTTGGTCGTCGACGACGTGAAATTCCAGCTCGTAGGCCAAAACCACTTGGGAATAAAAAAATTGGGATTCCAAAAACTCACGGAGCCCCGCCGGGGAGAAGAGCTGCATCTTTTCCTTGCGGCCATTGAGGTTCATGGTGGTGAGTAAGCCGACCAGGCCGTAGACGTGGTCACCGTGGAGGTGGCTAATAAAAATTTGGTGGATGCGATTTCTGCGGACTTGGTATTCCGTCATACGCATTTGGGTGCCCTCCCCGCAGTCGATGAGATAGAGGCGATCCATCACGTTGAGTACCTGGGCGCTGGGGAAGCGATGGTTGGCCGGGATGGCGGAATTACTGCCGAGGATGGTGAGCTCAAAACGCATGTGGTTAGAGGTTGTGAGGGCGAGATATGGGCTACCACCTGCTGCTCGACTAGTATCTAATACCAGCGGGGGAGTTTAGGCATCTTCGGATTCCCCGCCGATTTCGCGCTCCATCTCGGACAGGAGGACGTAGTCGATGGCTTCGGCTTCGGTGGGGATGATGGTAAAGACCTTATCCAGCCGGGTGATCTTCATCAGTTTGGATACATTGTCGTGAACGAGACCGGTGAGTACAAAAGTTCCCGCGGCGTCCCAGAGGCGATTGGCGGTGAGGATGGCACTCAGCCCGGAGGAGTCCGCGAAGCTCACCTCGGACAGGTCGAGGATGAGGTTGGCCACCCCCTCGTTGTGGAGGATTACAAACTCGGATTTCAACTGCGGAGCAATAAAGGAATTGAGGGTTTCCTCCTCCAACTTGAGCAGGGTATACCGTTCTGCTTTTTCAACTCTGAATTTCATACTGGCACTACTGTTTTCAGCCAAAAAATCAACTTTTTAGGCAGGGGCTGGGGGAGTTGCGATCCTCGGGTCCCCAGACAATCTGCGCACAACAAAAGTAACCATAATATGCAATAAAGCACCAAGCGACCGGGAATAATTTACTCCAACCCCCTTCCTCCCCAGACGGACCAATGCCGAGCCCCACCGGACTTCCCCGATGGCCAGACCATTTGGCAGGTCCCACCTTTGCCTCCGGACAGGGCGGCAGAAAGCAAGGGAGAAAATTCGGTAAAAGTGGCAGTTGGAGACCATAAAATATTAAAAACCTTCATCAAATAAACATTATTTTTTTAATGGCATTATTTTTTCAGGAACATTCAGATATACGGAGACCATTTTTAGACATTTGGATTTTGTAAGGCTTGTAATCTTAAGATATTAGCCTTATTATTGTTTCATAAGGTTCCCTTCACAACTTCGCAGCCGTCACGACCTTCGAGGTTGGAACCAAACCATCAAGAAATTCACCATTACATGAACAGAAGATTCTCACCAAAAGTCAAGCAGATTATCTCCCGCAGCCGCGAAGAAGCCGTCCGCTTGGGGCACGACTTCATCGGTACGGAGCACCTGCTCCTCGGAATAATGCAGGACGCCAACAGCTTGGCGGTGCGCGTGTTGAGCTCCCTCGAGGTGGATGCCATCGACCTATCGCAGACAATTGAGGATTCCATCGCACGCAACAATAAACTCGCTTCTACCGCTCTCAACATCGGCAACCTGCCCCTAAACACACACGCCGAGAAGGTACTCAAGGTGACCTTCCTGGAAGCCAAGATGCTCAAGAGCGAAGAGATCAGCCCCGAACACCTGGTATTGTCCATTCTCAAGCACAAGGACAATCTCGCCTCCCGCATTCTACACCAGTACGACATCAGCTACGACATCTACAAATCGGAGCTGGAGTACGTCCGCCAGGAGCAGGAGTTTTCTCACCCCGACATCTTCGACCAAGCGCCCTCGGAATCCGAAGAGCCTTTCGAAGAGGAAGATGCCTCCCGCTACCAGCGCAAGGGCAATTCCAAGTCGCGGACCCCCGTACTCGACAACTTCGGTCGCGACATCACCAAGCTGGCCGAAGAAGATAAGCTCGACCCCATCATCGGTCGGGAAAACGAAATTGAGCGGGTCTCCCAAATCCTAAGCCGCCGGAAGAAGAATAACCCCATCCTGATCGGAGAACCCGGCGTGGGTAAAACGGCCATCGTCGAAGGACTGGCCCTGCGCATCATCCAACGCAAAGTGTCGCGGACGCTGTTCAACAAACGCATCGTCATGCTCGACCTCGCCGCCCTGGTGGCCGGCACCAAATACCGGGGCCAATTCGAAGAGCGGATGAAGGCCATCATGAATGAATTGGAAAAATCCCGCGACGTCATCCTCTTCATCGACGAAATCCATACCATCGTCGGCGCCGGAGGGGCAACCGGATCGCTGGATGCCTCGAATATCTTCAAACCCGCCCTGGCTCGTGGCGAACTGCAGTGCATCGGTGCCTCGACGCTCGACGAATACCGCCAGCACATCGAAAAAGATGGTGCCCTGGATCGTCGTTTCCAAAAAGTCGTCGTCGATCCGCCCTCGCCCGAAGAAGCGGTACACATTCTGGAAAACATCAAACCGAAATACGAAGAGTTTCACAACGTCAACTACTCCGACGAAGCCATCAAGGCCTGTGTACAGTTGAGTGACCGCTACATCAGCGACCGCTTCCTGCCCGACAAGGCCATCGACGTGCTCGATGAAGTGGGTGCGCGGGTACACCTCAAGAACATCCACGTTCCCAAGCACATCGAAGATCTGGAGAAGAAGATCGAGGAACTCAAGGAAAAGAAAAATCAAGCGGTCAAAAACCAGCAGTACGAAAAGGCGGCCGACCTGCGCGACGATGAGTCCAAACTGGTACGCCAACTCGAATTTGCCAAGCTCGAATGGGAGGAGGAAGCCAAAACCAAGCGCTACCCCGTCCACGAAGAGGACATCGCCGAAGTGGTCTCCATGATGACGGGTATCCCCGTCAATCGCGTGGCCCAGAGCGAAAGCAACAAGCTGGTCAATATGGGTGAAGACCTCAAAGGGGCCATCATCGGCCAGGACGAGGCCATCCTCAAGATCACCAAGGCCATCCAGCGCAACCGCGTCGGCCTCAAGGATCCCAGCAAGCCCATTGGCTCCTTTATCTTCCTCGGCCCCACCGGGGTCGGTAAGACCGAATTGGCCAAGGCCCTGGCCCGCTACATCTTCGACTCCGACGATGCCCTGATCCGCATCGACATGAGTGAGTACATGGAAAAATTCTCGGTCAGCCGACTGATCGGAGCGCCTCCGGGCTACGTGGGTTACGAAGAAGGAGGACAACTGACCGAAAAGGTACGGCGTAAGCCCTACTCGGTCATCCTACTCGACGAGATCGAAAAAGCCCACCCCGACGTGTACAATATCCTCCTGCAAGTGCTGGACGATGGTCAGCTTACCGATGGACTGGGTCGCAAGGTCGACTTTAAGAATACGATGATCATCATGACCTCCAACATCGGGGTCCGTCAGCTCAAGGACTTTGGCCAAGGGGTTGGTTTTGCCACCCAGGCCCGTCAGGACAAGGCCGACGACTACTCGAAGAGCGTCATCTCCAACGCCCTGAAGCGCACCTTCTCGCCCGAATTCCTCAATCGGATCGACGATGTGGTGATCTTCAATAGCCTGGATCAGGACAACATCTTCGAAATCATCGACATCAGTCTCAAGGACCTCCACAAACGCCTCGACGGAATGGGCTACAAGCTCGTGCTGTCCGAAGAAGCCAAAAAGTTTGTGGCGGAAAAAGGATTTGATCCTCAATTTGGTGCACGCCCCCTCCACCGGGCCATCCAAAAGTACATCGAAGATCCACTCGCCGAGTTTATCCTCAGTGAGAATCCCGCCGAAGGCAGTGTGTTCGAGGCCATCCTCAACAAGGAAGGAGACGGCTTGAGCATCGCTTCCTCCAAAGATGTCCAGAGTGACGTAAAGGAGTAATCCACACTATAAAATAAAGACGGAGGCATTCATTCGTTGGAATGGATGCCTCTGCGCTTTCTTACATCCTACTGTTTTCACATATTTCGGGTGGAAAATTTTCATACTCCCTTTAAAAAGAGCATATTTGTTAACAAATGCCGAGGGATGTTGAACTTACTTCAATAACAATCCCTTATATTTTTGTAATAGCTTTTATTTTTTCACTAAATCAAAATCATTTGGCAAGAGGAAGAAGACCTAGAAATTATCAAAGACAAGCGGAAAAACCCCGCTTCCGCATCAATCAATACATTCGCGTTCCCCGGATTCGCCTCGTTGGTGACAACTTGGACAAAGTCAGCCGGGTTGCCGGACGCGAAGTAAGCTCCGACATTTACCCCACTCAACAAGTCCGCGATTGGGCGGAAAAGTTAGAATTGGACCTCGTCGAAATCTCCCCCAAGGCCGATCCACCGGTCTGTCGAATCATCGACTACAAAAAATTCCTCTATCAGAAGAAGAAGAAGGAGAAAGAAATCAAGGCCAAAGCCGTAAAGACGGTCATCAAAGAGATTCGCTTCGGCCCCAATACCGACGATCACGACTTTGAGTTCAAGCTGCGCCACGCCAAGAAATTCCTGGAAGAGGGTGCCAAGGTAAAGGCTTACGTACACTTTCGTGGCCGGACCATTGTCTTTAAGGAAAGGGGTGAATTGCTCCTGCTCCGCTTTCTCAAGCAACTCGAAGAGCTGGGGAGTGCCGAAGCCCTGCCCAAGATGGAAGGCCGCCGGATGACGGTGGTGATCGCTCCACTCAAAAAGGCCTCGCAAAAGCAACGCCCCAAGAAAACCTCGACCCCGGACCGCGACAAGTAAATCCTGGCTCCGGGACGGATCATTTTCTGCTCCCACAAAGTTTGATTAACTAGCAGTTTTTCGCTATCTTTGCCATCCGTTTGCAAAGACGACTATATATTTAACCGTAAATAATTAGGACCATGCCTAAGATGAAGACCCACTCCAGTGCCAAGAAGCGTTTCAAGGTCACGGGAAGTGGTAAAATCAAAAGACGTCACGCGTACACTTCGCACATGATGCGCAACAAGTCAAAGAAGCAGAAATTGGCCCTGAGCCACTCGACGCTCGTCAGCAAGGCCGACGAGGGTCGGATCAAGCAGTTACTCTGCCTGAAATAAATCCATTTTTTTAACGAGGATACCGGCCAAAGCATTCTCCAAGAATCTCGGTATCGTACTAAAAATCAACGCAATATGCCCAGATCAGTCAATGCGGTCGCCTCGCGCCGCCGCCGTAAGAAAATCATGAAAATGGCGCGGGGTTACTTCGGTGCTCGCTCCAAAGTATACACCGTAGCCAAAAATGCGGTCGAAAAAGGCCTCACTTACGCCTACCGCGATCGCCGCAACAAGAAGCGGGCCTTCCGTCGGCTCTGGATCGCTCGGATCAACGCGGCCGCCCGGATCAATGGCACGACCTACTCCCGCCTGATGCACCTCTTGTCCAAAAACGACATCGAGATGAACCGCAAAGTTCTCGCCGACCTGGCCATGAACCACCCCGATACCTTCAAATCGGTGGTCGACTCGGTCAAGCAGGCCAGCTAGTTCGGTCCGTAGGGACCCGCACAACGGAAGGGGAAGCGATGATGATCGCTTCCCCTTTTCAATTTTCCAATGGTTCAAAATATGGGCCCGTGGCCCTTCCCTTAATACTTCATCACTTTCTCAGAATGGACCAAGCCGTTGGGCTGGATCACGCGGAGTAGGTAAACCCCCGTCTCCAATTGGGACAGATCCAACTGCCGACTGGGCTCCACCACGGCTTCCTCCATCACGATCCGACCGTCCACCGCTACCAATTCGAGGTAGGCTCCTTTCTCGCCCAGTTGGACATTGAGGACATCGCTAGTGGGATTGGGGAAAATGCTAACCGCATCACCACCCAAGGCTTCCAGCGCCGCTTCGCGGGTCGTTTGATCGTCGTCGACGTCAAACCACAGGTCTTCCGATCCCTCTCCATCCAGGTAGTAATAGGGTGGCCAACCTCCGCCACCACAACCCGTCAACGATAGGGTCCGACAGCGCTCCTTACACGCTCCGAAGGCATTATTGGCCCGTACGCAAAGTAGCCCACCACCACCGTAAGAGGCGCTGGTGTAAAGCTGGGCACTGGTGTGGAAGGAATACATGGAAATGTGGCTGCTTCCCGTCCAAGTCCAGGTATAAGAGGTTGCACCGGGGATGGTCTGGGTATAGTAGCTGCCACTACAACCCGCCACATCGGGGCCCGTGATATAGGGCAGGGCTCGCTGGGTAGCCGCTTGGGCGTCGATCAGGCCGTAGCCCATCTCATCGTCCCAGGTCCCGTTGGACCGTCCCGAAGTCGTCGTGTAGGAGTAGCCCCCCACCTTACGCGCGGTCAGTTCGATGATGTCCCGAACCTGATCCTGGGTCAGACAGGGGTTCTGGTTGATGATCAGAGCTGCCAAACCCGCTACGTGCGGACAGGCGGAGGAGGTTCCATTAAAAGCGCTGTTGTACCCGCTGCCATTGGTCGTGGTCGGAATCTTAACGCCGGGTGCTACGACGTCCAGTTGGCTGCCGAAGCTACTCCCCCACCAAAACTCACCGTCACAGGAGGAGGGGTTCTTTCTTTCGTAGCAGGGGCTCATGGCACCCACCGCGATGATATCGCTGATCGTATTGGCGGGGGGAAGGACGCTGCTATTCGAGTTGCCCGCGGCAAAACACACCACGGTGCCTTTGCCACCACGCCCACTGTTCAGCGCGTTCTGGATGGCGTTTTGGATAATCGATACGCCCAGCGTAGAATGGCCCCAGGAATTACTGATCACGTCCGCTCCGTTTTGCCAGGACCAGTTGAGCCCGTCCGACAGGTGCGAAGTAAGGCCAGTCACGAAGGTCAGGCTGTGGCTCACCGACATCATACGACCGTAAGGAGCTACGCTGGAGACGCCCTGGCCGTTGTTTTTCCGCGCACTGACGATACCCGCACAATTGGTGCCGTGGGTTCCCCGCAGTTGGGAGGGAGAGGTACCGGTTTGGCAATCGTAGCTGCTGCTGTGGATGTTTTGCTGTAAATCGGGATGGTTGAGTTGGATGCCCTGGTCCAAGACGGCGACGCGTACCGAGCTGGAGCCAGCATTGAGCGCACTACAGACCCGAATGTCCGCTCCCGAAGTCCCGCCGTTTTGCCCAGTGTTTCGCAAGTTCCACTGGGTGGGGAATAAGGGGTCGCTGGCGCACTGGTCCAACAAGTCGATCAGGAAGTCGGGATGGGCTTCGGCAAAAAGGCCGGACTCGTAAAAACGATTGGCCATCTCCAAACCATGGAGACCACTCTGCTTGGTCACTCTCAATACGTACCACAAGGGCATAAAGGTATTTTGACCCGCGATCCGGGCATCCTGTTTTTCTGCGTAGTCCCGCAACAGCGCAAAGTCGCTCGCTCGCTGCAATTTGACGTAAAAGTAATTGGAGACGCCAACGGGACTGTCATCAACGGTAAAATAGGGAGCAACCGTTTCTACGAAACCCTCACGGCCAAGCTGCTGGAGGAAGCTGGCGTAGGCTTCACGGTCTCCGGGACGGAGCAGCCGAACCTCGGCCCAGGACCACTCTTGGTCTTCGCCTTCCCGGTCGATGACGTTGAGGGTGCGGTACAATTGATCCGTTGCAAAGCGCGTAATTTCGGCCATACCCAGCAGGCTTTTCTCCAGATCGTCACGGGTAGCATTTTCGGTGAGCTCCACAAAGGTCAGTTCGTAGTTGGGGAGTAATTCGGTCGGACCGTCCACACTGTAGTAGTAAGCATTTTGGGCGGGAAGTAGGTGCACTAGGACACACAGGCCTAGCCATAGACATAATGGTCTTTTCATAATTAATGGGGTTTAGGGAAATGAAAATGTACGAGCTCGTCTTACTAAATTGAGGGAAATGTTCGCTCCTTTCAAATCTAATTTCCCCACCGGTACAAAAGCCCGATAAGCGGACGAAAATCAACGATGAGTGGTAAAAAAAGGGCTGCCCCAACGGTGGTCGGGACAACCCAGGAGCCCGCTTAACGGTAAATATCAGGTTGTGCCTTATAAATGCTTTTGAATGAAGGTGATTCGGATTTTGGTTCTCGCCGAGCCTCATTCCGAGCCGAATAGCCATAGCTATTTGGCGAGG
>ERZ1740065.112-NODE-112-length-35637-cov-3.945506_pt1 | contig 35637 bp, 38 predicted proteins | sample MGYA00581738_ERZ1740065 | MGnify/ENA primary metagenome ERZ1740065 (study PRJEB43018, sample SAMN04849749) | marine metagenome | isolation source: floating plastic debris | place: Pacific Ocean | collected 2008-09-01 | study: EMG produced TPA metagenomics assembly...
CGCAACCTGTGCGGTTGGGGCGCTCTCGCTCAGGTAAAGTAGACATGTTTGGGTCGGCAGGAGTATCGCAAAAGAGGTCACCATCGCGGCTGCACCAGCGTAAGGGGATGATGCTACAGCCCCACTTGACATAAGTACCCCGGTTGACCTTGTCCGCAAAGCAGGAGCGGCCAAAATGGGTATGGAGTAGACCAAAGTAATGGCCTACCTCATGGGCAAGTACTGCTACAATTTCCTCCTCATCCAAATCTTGAATCAAAGTATCGAATAGGGTAATGCGTTTTTCTTTGCCAAATCCTGAAAAATAGGCGTTGGCTTTTGTAGATCGTTTAGACCCATCAATCACAAAGATTTTATTGAGTTCAAAACCTACCTTTTGTGCGTAGCTTTCAATAGCATTTTTAAGGCTACCCTCTTCCAAAACAGTTTGCTTGTTGAATATGGGCACGATAAATCGACTGTAAAAAAGATTGATGCCCATTATGAAGACCGCAAACACTATCCAGGCTTACAACCAAAAATCTTGTCCCGCCCATTGATAAAACCAAATAAAGAGGGCGAGTACGCCGCCGCCCAATAACACGGCTAACAGCCATCCTTTTAAAATATCGGTTGCAAAAGTGCCTTTAGAGGTCTTGTTGAACCCGAATCGTTCTTCAATGACAAAGGTTTTGTAGTACGAAAACGGCATGCTCAGCAAGCTACTGCCCAAAAGGATGATGCCAAAAAATACTAGCGCTACCGGGATGGTTCCGCTGACCCATGAGCGTGCCAATTGGTCCACCCATTCAAATCCTCCCAAAAATAGAAACAGCAGAGTAGCTCCCAAGGAAACGCCATCTGAAAACAGTCCAAAACTATGATTGGTTTTTTTATAGGCTTGGGATTTGCGATATTCTTCTTCGTTGAATACATCGTTAACTTCTTCGGGAATGGCTTCGGAGAAGCTTTTGGCATTCAATACATCCAACACAAAATGAAGTAGATATTGCCCTATTAAAATGAAGATGATGATGTAGAAAAGTGTAGTTTCACCCATAGGCACTATCCTCTTTGGCGCTTGGCTTCAAAGATAAGAATTGCTGCCGACACGGATACGTTCATGGAGTCGATTTGTCCTTCCATAGGGATGATGATATTGCTATCTGAATGTTGTAACCAATTATCACTCAATCCCGTAGCCTCCGTACCTACAACAATGGCAGTAGCTGGGCTAAAGTCTGTTTCCAAATAAGCTTGTGAAGCGGTCAAGGCTGCACAACGAATTTTAACATTTTTGGACTTTAGAAAAGCAATTACCTCCTCAGTGCTTCCTGTTGCAATGGATTGGGTGAATACACATCCCAAACTCGAACGGATGATGTTAGGGTTGTACAAGTCACTTTTTGGGTTTGCAATGATGACCGCATCAAGGTCGGCGGCGTCAGCCGTACGCAAAAGTGCGCCAATGTTTCCTGGTTTTTCAGGGGCTTCAGCGACCAAAATCAGAGGATTTTCGGATTGCCATTGCAATTGATCCAAGTCATGCGATTTGCCGCGTGCGATGGCCAAAACCCCTTCAGTGGAGTTGCGGTATGCAATTTTGGTATAGACCTCTTGAGTAACTTCGACCAAATCAGCATTTGGAAAAGATTCGACCATTTCAGTTTGGGATGAACCTAAAAGATTGGAAACAAAACAAAGAGTTTCAATCTGATATTTTCCTGCGGCAGCCAATTGCAGTTCACGCTGACCTTCCAACACAAAAAGGCCGCTTTTTCGACGTTCTCTGCTCTTTTCTTCGAGCAGCAGTATGTTTTTTATCAGCGGATTCTGCGCGCTACTGATGTGTTTGATGTTCCCCACGAACCAAAAATACAGTTTCTTGTAATCTTGAAGGAAAGGCTGCGACCAAACTACCAAACTAAAAAATCATGAACCGAATACTGCTTGCCCTTCTTGTGATGATGGTCTTTTCTTGCAAGAACAATTCCGAAAAGAAAGAAACTACTCCACCTCCAGAGATGGAGATGAAACAAGAGCCAATGGCTGAACATCCGTGGCCCGCTGAATTGGATAGCGTTCTTACGGTTCACGGCGGATTAGAACAATGGCAAAAACAACGCACATTAACTTTCACTTTACCCAAACCTGAATTGCCTGAAACCCACACCACGGATTTGAAAACCCGTTTGGATAAGGTGGAAACTGACAAATTCACCTTAGGAAATGATAGGGTAGGCGTTTGGTTAAATGACCCCGAAGAAATGTATAAGGGTGACGCTGGTTTTTATCACAATTTGATGTTTTATTTCTATGCGATGCCTTTTATATTGACTGACCCTGGTATTCAATACAGCGCAGCAGAAAACATCACTTTTGAAGGGAAAGAATACCCTGGAATTCGAATTGCTTATGATGATGGCGTTGGTGCTTCTTCCAAAGACGAGTATTACCTGCATTATGACCCGGAAACCTATGAAATGGCTTGGTTGGGGTATACGGTTACCTATGGTAAAGATGAAAAAAGCGATACCGTAAAGTGGATTCAATACCACACTTGGCAGACGGTAGACAATGTGGTGTTGCCTAAAGAAATCAGCTGGTTTACCTATGAAGGACTTGAAATGAAGGAGGCTCGAAATAACCTGCCTTTTGAAAAGGTAACCTTAAGCGAGACTTCGCAACCCGAAGCGTACTATCAAAGACCCGACAGAGCAGTGAATGTTTCTTTAAAATAAGATAAAATGAAAAAGCGCCCGATTGGGCGCTTTTTTGTTCTACGTCATTCCGAGGTTAATATCGAATCTATTTTCCTTCGTACTTTTTAGAGTATCGTTTCCACAATTCGGTTTGATGTGTCTCATGCGAAATATCCCTTCCATCTATAATCGCTCTGGAAAGTTGATTGGTTCGCATATCCAAAGCGTCACCTTCCGAGATGAAAAGGGTTGCACTTTTTCCGATAGCCAAAGTACCGTAGTTATTATCAATCCCAAGAATCTTGGCATTGTTACCTGTAATCAGCTGCAACGCTTTTTCCTTTTCCAATCCAAACGCAGCGGCCTGACCGGCATAGAAAGGCAAATTACGTGTTTGGAAATTAGAAGCGGAAGCATTTTGTAACCCAACTGTTAGGCCAGCATCCACCAAGGTTTTAGGCAATTTATAGGTGTAGTCGTAATCATCATCATCGAAATAGGGGAGGCTATGCGTAAAATTTACCAAAACAGGAATGTCTTTTGCTTTTAGGATATCCGTAACCTTGTGGGCTTGATATCCACCCACCAAAATGACATGAGTAATTCCTGCGGCCTTAAGTTTGGTCACTGCGTCAATGATTTCCTTCTCTCCGTTCGCGTAGACGTAAAGGCGTTGTTCTCCTGAAAATAGGCCTTGCATGGCTGCAAAAGGTCCATTGTATTGTTCCGCAGCGGCTAATCCGTAGGCTTTGGCATTGTTAACAAAATCCATGACTTCAACGACTTGTTCTTGGTATTTTTTGTTGGGAAGGAAACCATTGGGTTCGCCCATCCACCAACGTCCTCTTCTGTAGGTTCCAGGCCAATTCAAATGAATGCCATCATCGGTTTTCACGGCAGCATCTTCCCAATTCCAAGCATCAAATTGAACAATGGAAGAGGTACCTGAAATTCGCCCTCCTTTAGGCGTGACTTGTCCTAACAAAATTCCATTGGGCCGCATACTTTCGACCACTTTGGATTCGGCGTTATACGCAATGATACTGCGAATGTTGGGAATTAAACTACCAATTTCGTCTTGGTCATTACTTGCCCGATCAGCGTCAACTTCAATCAAACCGAGCGATTTTCCTGGAGCTATAAATCCTGGATAGATATGCTTTCCAGAAGCGTCAATTACTTCGCCTTTGGTTGTGGTTTCAGCACCGCCTAGAGTGGTTATTTTGCCATCTTCAAAAACCAAGGTGCAATTTTCAATGATTGTACCGTCGCCCACATGGGCTGTAGCGTTTGTAATGGAAATCGCTGTTTTTTGCGGTCCAGCCGGGGTCTGTTGGGCAAATCCTACTTGTGCGATGCACAAAAGGAGTATGTAAAAATAGGATTGTATTTTTTTCATAACGTGCATCTTATAAACTATCACAGTGGTACTTTGGTTTTTGGTTCTGTTTTGGGCTTTGCGTCTTGGCGCCTTTGGCTTTAGCATCCAACATCAATGCAATGAGTTTGCTTCGCTCTTCTTGAATGGCAGCCCGTTGTACTTTGTCTTTTTCCAAATCGAAATAAACGGCACCTTCAATCAAGGTTTTTTCCGCTTTGGTATAAACAGACATGGGGTGTCCGGACCAAAGGACCAAATCAGCGTCTTTTCCTACTTCAATACTACCGACACGGTCGTCTACATGAAGCAGCTTGGCTGGATTCAGGGTTACGGTTTTCCAAGCCTCGATTTCAGACATGCCTCCGTATTTAACGGTTTTTGCAGCTTCTTGGTTAAGCCTTCTTGACATTTCGGCATCATCACTATTGATGGCTACGGTTACGCCTTGTTCAGCCATAATGGCCGCATTATATGGAATCGCATCGTTCACCTCATATTTATAGGCCCACCAATCGCTGAAGGTTGAACCACCAACACCGTGCTCAGCCATCTTATCTGCTACTTTGTAGCCTTCCAAAATGTGGGTAAATGTGGCCACTGTAAAGTCGAATTTATCAGCGACTTTCATTAGCATATTGATTTCACTTTGTACGTAGGAGTGGCAACTGATAAAACGTTCTCCTCTCAAAATCTCCGCAATGGTCTCCATTTCTTCATCATAACGGAAGGGTTTACCGCTTTTTTTCAACGCATCATATTCCTTGGCCCGCTGGAAGTAGTCCATGAAAACTTGTTCCACACCCATACGGGTTTGTGGGAATCGCGAATAACTCTGCCAGTTGGATTGCTTTACATTTTCACCTAAGGCAAACTTGATGAACTTCGGCATCTTCTGAAAAACCAATCCTTCCGCGTCTTCTCCCCATTTTAAGCGGAGAATGGCAGATTGTCCGCCAATAGGGTTGGCCGAACCGTGAAGCAACTGAATGGTAGTAACTCCCCCCGCAAGATTTCTATAGATGTCTACATCTTTAGGGTCTACCACATCGGTCATTCGGACTTCAGCAGAAGAATTGTGTCCTGCCTCGTTGATGGAAAGTCCGGCAATATGGGAGTGCTCATCAACGATTCCTGCAGTTAGGTGTTTGTCTGTAGCGTCAACCACTTTAGCACCTCCTAAGTTCAATCCGGAACCTATCTTGCTGATTTTGCCTGATTTCACTAGGACGTCGGTATTTTCCATAATGGCGTCACCGGTCCAAACCGTAGCATTTTTGAACAAGATGTTCTCGGTTTTGGGAAGGCTTGCTTGTCCCAAACCAACATTAGGGTACATTACGGATACCGTTTCGGGAAGGCTACTATCACTTTCTTTTTTCTCCTCAGCTGAAAAAGCATTGGTTTGGTTCATCACAAAACTACCTTCAGCACCTGAGGGCTGAATGAGTTTTCCGGAGATGGCTTTCGAATTGTCACCCACTAAGGCGTTCAAACGGTAGACCTTTTCCCCTTCATTGAAAGATAGGTTCAACCAATTATTCGCATAACTGGATTTACTTTTGAAAGAAAGGGTATCTCTTTTCACGGAAACTTTGGGACTTGTGGGTTGTCCTTTAATGGCAACATCAAAAGTTTGTCCGCCCACTTTTAGAGTGTAATCTCCTCTGATATCAGTCAAGGCCATATCCGTTATCACATTTTTGGAGCCTTGAACCCAGTTTTCGTAAAGGGTGGTTTCCTTATCAAAAACATCACCAGAAGTTATAATGAAGTTCGCAAATTTTCCAGGTTCTAAAGTTCCAAGCATCGCACTTTTGCCCAAGACTTTCGCCGGCAGTGTGGTTAACGCTTCCAAGGCTTTGGTTTTGGAAAGCCCATGCGCAATTGCTTTAGCCAACTTATCCTTGAATTCTGTTTGGGATTCCAACCCGTGTAAAGTGAATGCGAAATCAACATCGGCATCTGCTAATTTCTTGGGATTGCTCGGAGCCAAGTTCCAGTGTCGCATGTCTTTAAGACTGACATATTGTGCCTGGTACGGGTCCGAAACATCATATGCCTTAGGAAAGTTCAAAGGAATGATATATTGTGCTCCAGAACCTTTGATTTTGGTCAAATACTCGTACTCATCGCCTGCACCCATAATGGTATAGGGCACGTTGAATTGTTTTCCGATAGCGTTGGCCCGCAAAACATTACCATTACTACCAGCGGCAAAAATTTGTGGTAAAGGTTTATTCGCCAATAGTGCTTCAATAGAGCGGTCTTTGGTCTCTACATTTCCTTTGCCGTACCAGTCTGCATCATGATATAACTGCCTTAAAAGTGCCGTAGCGCCCATAAGCGAAGTCGGATAGCTTTGTAGTTTGGCAATACTCTTCTGGAAAGAGAAGTATTGTGCGGATTTATCATCCAAAATGCGCTGAGAAGCGTCACCGTCGTCGTTAAGTGCTACCAGAACACCAGTTCCTCGTGCTATACCGTCTTGAATGTGCGTGTTGACCACCCCAAATCCAAGTTTACGTAATTCCTTGGCTTTTTTGTCACTATAAGTAAAATGGTCAATGCCTGCATTTTCTGGCATAATGTGGTCGTTCCAGTAAAAGCCATCTCGAGATGCATCGTATTGTGCCGAACGTCCGCTAGCTTTGGCTTTTTCGGGTTTCTTAATTCCAAAGTTGGAAAACACATCAATGAACGAAGCATAAATTGATTTTCCGTTTAAGTCTTGAACAATGGCATTCTTGGGAATGCTGACTTTGGAACCACAAGCCACAATCTTGCCATTTTGAATCAGCAAGGTTCCATTGGAAATGACCTGAGAAGGGGATTGGTGAATTTTGGCATTGGTGAATGCCACATAGTTTTCGTTTTTGGATTTAACACCATCATTTTTCGGAAAGTAATCCTGAGCATGCATGGTGAAACACCCCAAACAAACGAAAAGGGAAAGTAGTTTCATTTTCATGAGCGTAATGCGTTCTAATTAGTAAACTTTAAAGGTAGCGGAACAAATACGACCTTACAAGTCTATTTTAGAAGTCATAACGTTCATGATAATTCACCAAAAGTCCAACTACAGAGTTATAGCTCTGAATGCCCTCCTCTTGTTTATTTACCTTTAGAAAGGCATTGAAAATAGATTTAAAAACAGGTTCCAACGGATTTTCATAACCATCCCAAAAATCCCGAAGTTCTTGATAGTTGGCCCTTACCCCAAAATTGACCTTTTTGAACATTGTTTCAAACAACGCTTTGTCCTTTCGATTCAAATCTGAAAGACAATAGGCCAAGGCATGATTGTAGGCCGCATATTTGAAATAGGGGTCTGGGTTTTCCGCACTCACCAAAAAACCAATAAGATTAGTGGCATCTTCAGCGGAATAGCCCACTTGATGCCCAACCTCATGACCGCTTATAGTGGGCAAGCGAAACAAGGGTATTTTTCCATTGACTTGCGCCTCGTTTGAGAACGGATTGAGATATCCTCCATAACCCATATATGTTAACGGCAAACTGATTAAAGACGTTTTTAAGCTTGGATAAGGGTAGGCGAAGTCAGGATACTTTTTTTGAAAAACTTCATATCCCGCAATGGTTTTCTCGTAGATTTCTGTTTTATCATACGGAATCTCAACCCTTTTAGTAGTGTCTTGGGTGATTTTGAATTGATATGCATTGGATTGTTGGATAAGGTGATGGGTAAGCTGTACCAACTGTTCTTTGGTGTATTCCCGGCCAATACCAAACCGCCAATCAATCGATTGTCGATGGTAATTTAATCCCCAATTAATATGGAAAATGAAGTAAACGATGGAAATAATCATAACCATGTTCCCCAGAAAGTTCAAGGGTTTTTTGCGAATTTCCTTGAAGCGCAAAACGAGATAACGAAGGGCTAAAAAGATAAGGGTTAGATAAACAACATCCCCTACGGAGAAAGGAATCCATCCCAACAGAATACGCAGTGCTTTGGAAACCCATTGATACAGGCCATTGCTGTAATAGCGTTCTACCCAGTCAGGATTTCGCGAAGCCCACAGCACCAAAAGCCACTGTATGGGCAGCGCAATAATCCAAATGGTTTTCCAAGTTAATTTCTTCTTCACAGCTGGAATCGTTAACAAATGGAACAAAAAAAGCCGCTTTATTGAAGCGGCTCTTTTTTGTTATTCTTGTTCTCCCAAGATTTCCAAATCAAAAACCAAATCAGTGTTTGGCGGAATTGGACCGCTACCTTGAGGTCCGTATGCTAAATGCGACGGGATGAACAAACGAACTTTATCTCCAACATTCATGCTTTGCAAACCTTCTCGAAAACCTGGAATCAATCGGGCTTCAGGACCATACTGCATAGGAACCGCTTCATAGCCTCTCATCTCTTTTCTGCGCTTGTCAAATTTTTGAAAATCGTTGGCGATGTTTTCGTCATTGCTATCGAAAAGCTCACCATCCATAAACCATCCTGCATAGTTCACCAATACATTTTTACCTATAGTCGGTTGCTCTCCTGAGCCTTCTTTAAGTTTTAAAATTCTAAGCCCACTATCGGTTTCTGAAGCCTCTTCTTTTTGCGAAAGGAACTCCGCTTGCAGGTCTAATTTCATCTGCTTAAACGCTTCTTCTGCTGCTTTTTCTTCTTCAAAATATTGGTTCATGATTTCAATCGCATCAAACTTTCGCGCGTCTTTTCCATTTCGCACAATGATGACTTTGTCCATCCGAACTTCCTCAACCGGACGGTCTCTATCTGCCGTTTGCACAACTGCAATGGAATCTACCACATCCATACCTTCAATCACTTCACCGAAGACGGTATGTCTACCATCCAACCAAGGGGTTTCTTTATGTGTGATGAAAAATTGGCTTCCATTGGTTTTGGGACCGGAGTTGGCCATAGAAAGAATTCCTTTTTTGGAATGGGAAAGGGAATCCACAATCTCATCTTTGAATTTATATCCTGGGTTCCCTTGACCGGTTCCCGTAGGGTCGCCACATTGAATCATAAAATCTTTGATGACCCTGTGGAAAATAATGCCGTCATAGTATGGCTTGTCCTTGTATTCCTCGCTAACAAAAGGACTTTTTCCTTCTGCCAAAGAGACAAAGTTAGCCACCGTTACAGGGGTTTTGTCGTGTTCTAGTTTGACGACAATATCTCCTTTATTGGTTTGTATATCTGCAAAAAGACCATCTCCGAGGTCTGCGTATTTGCCAGATTTGCAACTAAAAGCGAAAAGCGCCAACAAGGTGGCAAAAACCATTAGGTTTTTCATATTCATTCTGTTTTTGAATTTAAACTGTCTTCTTCAATGATTATTGTATGGAGTTCCACGGTTGAAATCAATGGCGTTTTGGGGCCTATTCGTTCGCCATCGCCCACATAACCATAGGCTTGGGAAGAGGGAAACAAAAAAGTAGCCTTTTCATTAATGCGCAAAAGCTTTATGGCATTTTGCAAACCAGGAAACAATTGTTCTTTATCAACCTTATACGATATCAAGCCTTTTTCTTTTGAAGTGTACAAAGTGTCGTTGGCAAACGTTCTTAAATCAAAAGAGAAAAGCACTTGGTCATCCGTTTGTGGCGTGTAGGGCTGAGTAGGATTTTCAATATCGTAATAATACCAAAATCCACTTGCGCTATTTTGGTATTGATGGGTGGTGTCTTTGGCAATGATTTCTTTTATCTGCGCTTCTTCTTTTTCCAAAAGGACCTTGTTCCGCGCTACCGATTCCTTGAAAAAACTACCCGTTTTTACCTCAATGGGTTTGCGTGGTTCTGGACCTTTGCAAGCCAGTAGTGTTAGGATAAAGAAACAAGTTACTGGTAAAAATCTCATGGATTTAGTTGTTTGGCGTATTGGGGTAATAGCTTTTGGAATTGTGCAACAGTTTCAGGTAAAGATACATCACTTCTTCCGCCTGCAGCGTTATCGTGTCCACCCCCGTTAAAATGATTCCTTGCAAATTGGTTGACCGAGAAATCCCCAATGGACCGGAAAGAAATCTTGATGATACCTTCGTCCTTGTTTTCAATGAAAATTACGGCAAAAATGATACCCTCTAAGGTCAATCCGTAGTTCACGAAGCCTTCGGTATCCCCTTTTTTAAAGTTATGGGTATCCAGTTCTTCTTGGCTTAGCGTTATGTAGGCTGTACGATACTCCGGCGAAATGACCATATTTCGCAGGGCTACGCCCAACAAATGCAATCGAGAAGGGCTGTTCGAATCAAAAACATGTTGATGAATGTCCATGTTGTCTGCCCCTCTTTCAATAAGTTTTGCAGCAGCAGTATGTGTTGCGCTCGTGGTCGAACGATATTTAAACGAACCTGTATCGGTCATGATGCCGGCATACAAATTGGTGGCAATTTCGGGAGTGAGTTGCGCCGTCCCGTTCATGGCTTCGATAAGGTCATATACCATTTCGCAGGTTGAGCTTTTTTCCACATTCGAAAAAGTTGCGGTAGCGTAGTCACTTGGTTGTTGGTGATGGTCAATCATCACAAAGCTTGCCTTGCTTCGTGCCAATGCCTTTTCCATATTTGGACCAACCCGGGAAAAATCATTGAAATCCAAAGTGAAAATCAAACTTGCGTTGGACAGTAGTTTTTCGGCCTCTTGAGTTTCCTTTTCATAAACAATGATACCTTCCGCAGCGGGCATCCATTTCAGAAACTTGGGAAAATCATTGGGTGCTACTACCTTGGATTGCAAACCTCTTTGTTGGAGGAACAAATGCAATCCCAAACAAGAACCTATTGCATCGCCATCGGGATTTTTATGCGGAACAATGACTATGGATTGTGGCTTGGAAAGAAGTGATTCAAGCGTGGAAAGGTCCTCTAAATTCATGGCGCCAAAGATACGATAATATAACATTGGGGTAATTTGGGAAGCATTATTTTTAGTATTACTAAAGACGTATATATGGTCAGGTTTACGACACTACTCTCCTGTCTTTTGTGGTTGGCTGCTTGTAAAACCACGCAAATTGCTTCTAATGATTCAAACGATAAGAAGGCTACAAAAGACACAGCAGATTTTATTATCGCTTTTGGGTCCTGTAATAAGGCCTACGAAGAGAATGTTTTTTGGGATGATATTCTGAACGAAAACCCTGACGTTTGGATTTGGGGAGGGGATAACATTTATGCCGATACAGAAGACATGCAAAAAATGGAAGCCATGTATCAGGAGCAAAAAAACATACCTGACTACAAGGCGCTATCCACAAAAGTGCCGATTATCGGCACTTGGGATGACCATGATTACGGCGCCAATGATGCGGGCAGGGAGTTTTCCAAAAGGGAGGAAAGCCAACAGCTGTTCCTAGATTTTTTTGATGTTCCCAAAACGGACTCCCGTCGCATGCGCGGAGGAGTTTATACGTCGCATACGTTTGAATTGGACAAAGGGTCGGTAAAAATCATCACTTTGGATACGCGCTACTTCCGGTCTGGTTTGGAAAAGGACCCAAGTCCTAAACGGCGCTATAAAGTCAATTTGGATGATAATACAACTATACTAGGGGATGTACAATGGAAATGGTTAGAAGATGAGCTTCTTACTTCAAAAGCTGATTTCAATATCATTGTTACGAGTATTCAGTTTCTTTCTTGGGAACATGGTTTTGAAACTTGGGGCAACTATCCCAAAGAAGTGGACCGAATGAAACAATTGTTGGTGCAAACCCAGGCCAATCGTGTCATCTTTCTCTCTGGCGACCGCCACATTTCGGAATTTTCAAAAACGGATATCGAGGGTCTGAACCACCCATTATGGGACTTTACCAGTAGTGGTTTGACCCATTCTTATGAGGCATTCAAAGGCGAACCGAATCAATATCGGATGGGGGATGTGGTTTTTGTGCCTAGCTACGGCGTCGTCCGGTTGAACTTTGAAAATTTTAAAGTCAGCTTTAAAATCATGGGTGAAAACGGAAGAATACTGCAAGAAGTGGTACAATCCTATTGAATGGGGCATTGTTGCTTCCTACAAAAAACGTAAGTTTGCCGAAATTTTTAAGAAATGACAGGAAATAGAACCTTTACGATGATTAAGCCCGATGCTGTGGAAAACGGTCACATTGGTGCTATTTTGGAAAAGATAACCGCAGCCGGATTTAAAATCGTGGCGATGAAGTATACGCAGTTGAGCAAAAGAGATGCTGGTGAGTTCTACGCAATCCATAAAGAAAGACCTTTCTTTGGTGAGTTGGTGGAATTTATGACCAGAGGTCCAATTGTTGCTGCCATTCTGGAAAAAGATAATGCCGTAGATGATTTCAGAGCCCTAATCGGTGCTACCAATCCCGAGGTAGCAGCTGAAGGTACTATTCGTAAACTTTATGCAGCGAGTATCGGTGAATATGCTGTACACGGTTCTGACAGTGATGAGAATGCCAAAATTGAAGGGTCATTCCATTTTTCTGGACGGGAGGTATTTTAAGTATTATACCAAAACTATACAGGAAGAAAGCCGCAATAAGCGGCTTTTTTTAGCGCAATACCAAACGTTTAATCAATTTCTGCCCCAATGCTTCGTTTAGCATTGCAATGATTTTGCTTTTGCCCAAACTTAATTCTTCCCTCAGTACAGATGAGGTTAAGGAAACGAACAACACCTCATTTTTCAACTCTACGCGCGAGGTGTAGCTGTTAACCCCAGCACCCATAATGTCTTCCCAAGCTTTGCGCGCATCAACCTTATCAAGACCTTTGCGAAGCTTGTTTTCATCGATGAATTCTTTCATCGCTTCATTCAAGGGTATATATGAATTATGTCTTTTAGCCATTAAGGTTCAATTGATATCGGTTGATAGCGGGTATACGTATAAGTAATACCATCCTCGTTAATGATGCTGTACTGCGTAGAATCTAATGAAACCAAACGGTCCTGCCAAGAACTTAATTGATTTTGATACACTATGGAAAAACCTGTATCGCTGCTATGAATTTCCAAAGGTTCTTGATCTTTCGAAATCTGGTACGTGCCATCAATTCGCGGTTGTACTTTTTTCTTGTATCCTTTTTGGTTTTCTATGACAATGTAATCGATAACCGCACCGGGACCATAGGTCTTTTTATTGCCGTTTGGTAGTGTGACTTCCTGTATTTGCCAGTATCCGTTCAAAAAATGAAGGTCCTCAGCAAGTACTTCTCTTTCGGAACACCCCAGACAGGTTATGAGTATCAAAATCCAAAAACCCCTCATGGAGACAAGGTAAAAATTTTGTAGTGTTGTTGAATGTTTTTAACTACTTTTTCCGTGCGCTCTGGATGCGTGTCGGTTATAAAAAGTTGTCCAAATTCTTCATTGTTGACCAAACTAACGATTTGTGCAACGCGGTTTTCATCGAGTTTGTCAAAAATATCATCCAACAACAAAATAGGAGTAGTTTTTGCTTGCTGCTTCACAAAATGGAATTGGGCGAGCTTCAAGGCTATTAAAAACGATTTCTGTTGTCCTTGGCTTCCGAACTTCTTGATGGGATGGTCATTGATTTGAAATAACAAATCATCCTTATGGATGCCTACGGAAGTATATTGGAGGGCACGGTCACGATTCACGGAATTTTCCAGCAAGGTCTCCAATTTTCCCTCATGTAAATGACTCTGATAGGTTAGCGTAATATGCTCCTTTGACCCAGTAGCAATATGGGCATATTGTTCTGCAAAAATGGGATTGAAATCTGAAATAAACGCTAGTCGTTTTTCGTGGATGCGATGTCCAAGCTCATCCATTTGCGTGTTGTAGACCGATAAAGTATCTGAATCAAAAGTGTTGTTCACCACAAAATACTTTAGCAGGGAATTTCGCTGGGTAAGCACCTTATTGTATCGGATTAAATCATTCAAATAGGTTTTATCGGATTGGGAAATCACCCCATCCATGAACTTTCGACGCGTATCACTTCCTTCAACGATGAGGTCTCTGTCGGCAGGTGAAATAATGACAAGGGGAAGAAAACCAATATGCTCCGAAAATTTGTCATACGCTTTTCCGTTGCGTTTGATGATTTTTTTCATCCCTTTTTTAAAGCTGCAGGTTACCTTTTCGGTCCGTTTGTTTTTGGTGAATTCCCCCTCAATAACGAAAAAATCAGCATCGTACTTGACATTTTGCGTCGAAACCGGGTTGAAATAGCTCTTACCGAAGGCTAAATGGTAAATCGCATCCAGTACGGTGGTTTTGCCAACACCATTGTTACCCACCAAACAGTTGATTACGGGGTCAAACTCCAATTCAAACGAATCGAAGTTTTTATAATTAACTAAGGATAAGCGATTTAAAAACATAAAAAAGGAACGCAATACCGTAAGGACAAGAGGTCTTTTTTTCGATAAGACACCAAAAATAACGAATATTTTAGCTTTCGATTTTCGATAAAACCTTTATTTTTGCGCGATTAATCAAAACAAGGATGGCAACATATAAAAAGCGGGGTTTCAAACCAAAGAATAAAGTAGAAGAGGCTCAGCTGCAGGAGGAAAACAGCACAACCGCAGAAGTGTTCAACACTTTGGATGAAAGTGCATCCAAAACCGAAGCTTGGGTAAGCAAGAACCAAAACTATATCCTTGGATTCATTGGCGCTATTGCTTTGGGGGTTTTAGGATATCTCGGATACAGCGAGTTCATTCAAAAGCCAAAGGAAGCTTCAGCTGCCAACGAATTGTTTTACCCGCAACAGTATTTTGACCAAGCCTTAGCTGATGAAACCCAAAAAGATTCGTTGTTTACCTTGGCCTTGAATGGCGCAGAAGGGAAGTACGGCTTCTTGGATATCATAGAGGAATACAAAGGAACCAAAGCAGCCAATTTGGCGCATTATTCAGCAGGAATGGCGTATTTGAATTTGCAACAATATGAAAATGCCATTTCACATTTGGAAGGTTTTTCTTCTGATGATGCCATCTTAGGCGCTATGGCCAAAGGAGGCATTGGTGATGCTTTCGCACAATTGAACCAAGCTGATGAAGCACTGGAATATTACGAGCGAGCCATAGCGCATAGCACAAACGAATATTCTACGCCACGGTTTTTATATAAAGCTGGGGTTGTTTCCTTGAATTTGGGTGACAAAGCCAAGGCTTTGGAATATTTCACTCGAATTCAAGCCGAATTTAAATCCTCTCAACAAGGGACCGGAATCGATGTCATGATTGGCCTTGCCCAAAACTAAGTCATGGCCACGGTAAACCATAATCTTTCCGAATACAATAAAGCGGACCTTCCTGATGCCGCTAACCTGCGGATTGGTCTAGTGGTTTCAGAGTGGAATGAAAACATTACCGAAAATCTATACAAAGGTGCCGAAGCAGCCCTTTTGGATTGTGGCGCCCAAAAAGACAATATCCTTCGTTGGAATGTGCCCGGAAGTTTTGAATTGACCTATGGTGCCAAAAAAATGCTGCAAACCGAAGAATTGGATGCCGTGATTGCCATCGGCAGCGTGATTCGTGGGGAAACCAGCCATTTTGACTTCGTATGCAACGCCGCTGCGATGGGTATCAAAGATTTAAACCTTCAATTTAATGCTCCTGTTATCTTTTGTGTATTGACCGATGATACCTACCAACAAGCTATAGACCGAAGCGGGGGCAAGCACGGTAACAAAGGTACCGAAGCAGCCATAGCGGCTATTAAAATGGCAGCGCTGGGAAGTTAAACCCATCTTTTTTCTGTTAACATTTTTTGGGACCCCTAGTAAAAGGCTTCTTCGCTTTTTAAGTACCTTTGAAAGTATACCATAGTTGGATTCGCCATGCGTAATTTTCTGAAACTTAGAAAAAACAGAAGCTATAATTATACTCCTCGTTACTATCAGGGAGAAGGCAGTCCATTTAAAATTGAACATAAACTCGATAAATACAGAACTACCGCGCATACGCAAAGGGGGATTAAGAACAAAATTTCTTCCGCAATGGAGGATTTAAAAAACGAAGGTGACCGAAATCTTAAGATTCGTTTTGTCATCATCTTTTTGGTGTTGGTTTTGATTTTCCTCTTTATCATCGATTTTGATTTATCCATATTCTTTGCTCCTTAAATGGCAGATGTAATACGACTCTTACCAGACCACGTTGCCAATCAAATCGCAGCGGGTGAAGTGGTTCAGCGACCTGCGTCCGTTGTAAAGGAATTGCTCGAAAATGCCATCGATGCAGGTGCGACGCAAGTAAAGCTTATTGTCAAGAATGGGGGTAAGACCCTTATTCAAGTAGTGGACAATGGTTGCGGAATGAGCGATACGGATGCGCGCCTTTCATTTGAGCGACATGCCACTTCCAAAATAACCTCGGCAGAAGACCTTTTTGATTTGAATACCAAGGGTTTTCGAGGTGAAGCTTTGGCCTCTATTGCCGCTATCGCCCACGTGGATTTACAAACGCGAAGACCTTCCGATGAGGTAGGAGGCCATATTCGTATTGAGGGAAGCAAGGTGGTCTTTCAAGAAATGGTTTCAGTTCCTAGGGGCACCTCTATTTCAGTAAAGAATTTATTTTTCAATATTCCAGCGCGTCGCAACTTTTTGAAATCCGATGCGGTGGAGTTGAGACATATTACGGACGAATTTCAGCGCGTGGCCATGGTCCACCCTGAGGTGAGCTTCCATTTTTTCAATAACGGTTCGGAGATTTTCAATTTGCCTGAGACCAAACACCGTCAGCGGATTGTTCAAGTTTTTGGACATAAAATGAACGACAAATTGGTTCCCGTATCCGAGGAAACGGATGTTTTGCAACTGTTCGGATTTGTGTGCAAGCCCGAATATGCCAAAAAGAGTAGGGGAGAACAGTTCTTTTTTGCCAATAACCGATTTATCAAAAGCCCGTATTTGAATCATGGGGTGGTTGCTGCTTTCGAAGGTCTGTTAAAACCTGACCATTTTCCAGGGTATTTTCTCTACCTGAACGTAGACCCACAGACTATTGATATCAATATCCATCCCACCAAAACGGAGGTCAAATTTCATGATTAGCAGACGTTGTATGCCATGATTCGGTCCGCTGTCAAACATAGTTTGGGACAATTCAATGTCGCACCCTTACTTGATTTTGAGCGAGATGCAAATTTGGATACTCCTTATGCCTACAAAGAAAAGTTGGCCCCCGTGCCGGGTATAACCGTGGATGCGAATTTCAATCCTTTTGCGGACTCCCAAACAAAACAGCGCGGGGTATCCGTAGCAATTCCTTACACGAAAAAGAGTCCAAAAGGTTGGGAAACCCTATATGAAGGTTTATCAAATGATTCGGAAGAAGCTTTTAGCATGGTGCAAATCGAATCAGATTCAGAAGTACAATCCACGCTATACTCAGAAGAGGAAACACAGGAAACAGGTACTACTTTTCAGCTTCGTAGAAAATATATTGTGTGCACGCTAAAATCTGGTTTGCTGATGGTGCATCAAAACCGAGCGCACGAACGTATTTTGTATGAACGTTTTCTAGCAGAAATCACCGTGAAGCAGGGTTTGAGCCAGCAATTGCTTTTTCCTTTGGAAATTCATCTGAACCCCCAGGAGAAAGCCGTTTTGCAAGAAATTGAAAATAGCTTGGTGCAAGTAGGATTTCAATTTGAGGGCTTTGCGGATGATACTGTTAAAGTGACAGCCATTCCTGCTTTAATTGCAGAAAGCAAGATTGGCACGGTATTGGACGATTTGATTTCAGAGTATAAAGAAGGGTCTGGAAAAGCAGAAATTTCAGAAGCCGAAGTCCTAGCAGAAGGCTTGGCCCGTAATTTGGCCATTAAAACTGGTGATATTCTTGAACCAGATTCGCAATCGGCTTTGATAAATGATTTGTTCGGTTGCAAAGAGCCAGCCATAGGCCCCTTCGGAAAAAAAACATATACCATCCTGTCCGATACGGATTTGGACAAAAGATTTAGCTAATGGGTAGATTGACCGATGCGGTTAAGCACTTACTGATAATCAACGTGATTCTCTTTTTCGCCACAAAACTTTATGGCGATCAAATGTACCAATGGTTGTCCCTTTGGTTCCCAGAAAACCCCAATTTTCAATGGTGGCAAGTGTTTTCCCATATGTTCATGCATGGCAGTTTTATGCACATTGCTTTCAATATGTACGCGCTTTGGGCTTTCGGTACACCTTTGGAGCAGGTTTGGGGCCGAAATAAGTTTTTGTTCTTTTACTTTTCAGCGGGACTAGGTTCAGCATTATTGCATACCGGAGTAAATTATTTGCTGTTCAACAACGGTTTGGAGGCTATTGTAGCCGGTAGCGCCATGACGCAGAACCAGATTATCGATATTTTGTCAAATGGACAGTACAGCACGGATTGGTATAATCTCGCCTCTAGAAGTACCATAGAGAACTTTATTCAAGCCTTTAATATTCCAGCAGTTGGGGCCTCTGGTGCGATTTATGGAATTTTGGTGGCGTTTGCCTTTATGTATTCCGAAGCTAAATTGATGTTAATCTTTTTGCCCGTTCCCATAAAAGCAAAGTATTTTGTGCCTGTGTTGATTGGAATCGATTTATTTCTCGGCATTGGTAATGTTAACACGGGAATCGCACACTTTGCTCACATTGGCGGCGCACTCATCGGATTTATAATGATGTGGTACTGGAAGAAAAATCAGTTTAACCAAAACCGTTGGGATTGACATGGCAAACGGTGGATTGCAATATACTTTCGCGAGATTGAACATTGCTGAAAAGCTCATTGTTGTCAATGTGCTGGTTTTCATTTTGGATGGTTTGTCCATGGCCCTTTTGGGGTTTGGCTTCTCAAAATGGTTCCACCTTCCCAAAGACTTTGTTGCCTTTTTTGGCCAGCCATGGTCCTTGGTAACCTATTCCTTCTTTCATGGTGGCTTTGGACATATTTTTTGGAATATGTTGATGCTCTATTTTACGGGCCGAATCTTCATGAACCTGTTTGACGCCCGTCGTTTTATCAATGTCTATTTTTTGGGTGTCATACTGGGGGGATTGTTCTTCCTTTTGAGCTACAATGTCTTTCCTACACTAATTAGTGCCAATACTGCTCTAATTGGTGCTTCTGCCGGTGTGTCGGCAGTCTTGATTTTCATCTGCGCTTATATTCCCAATCAAGAGGTTCGCATCATATTTTTTAACGTAAAGCTTTGGTATGTCGGGGCCTTTTTCATTTTAATGGATTTGGTCCAAATCTCCTATGGTGACAACTTGGGAGGACGCTTGGCGCATTTAGGCGGAGCGCTTTTGGGGTATGTCTATGCACGTCAGTTGCTAAAAGGAATGGATATTGGTAGTGGCTTTTCGAATATGTTGGATGGGTTGGGCAATTTGTTCAAAAAGCGTGAGCATAAAGCTCCTTTGAAGACCGTTTACAAAAAAGGCAGAAAAGAGTCACGTGAAGACTACGACAAGCAGGCACGACAGAAGAAAATCGATGCAATTCTTGATAAAATCAGCAAATCAGGCTATGAAAGCCTGTCCAAAGCGGAAAAAGATTTTTTGTTCAAGGCTGGAAAAGAAGATTGATTCGTGAAACGATTGTCATTGTTTTTGAGGATTGTTTGGGCCCTGAATTTGGTCTTCGTACTGCTGTTGCTCTTACTTTTTTTACTACCCTCATTTTCTGTTGAATCGTTCAGTGCCTTATCCATTTTGGTTTTGGTGGCACCCCAGCTGGTCGTTATCAACTTGATTTTCGGTTTGTTCTGGTTATATCGTCGCAAACGTCAGTTTGTGTTATCTCTGGGGGTGGTGCTCTTTTGGGTGATAGCACATCCGCCCTTTTATAAGTTGGGTGGGGAAGACGAGGCAGAGGCTGATGAACATACGTTATCCATTATGACTTTCAATGTGCGCATATTCAATGAATACGAGCAATTGAAAAAGGAAAATGTAGATAGCTTGATTATCGATTTGATTGAAAAAGAGTCTCCGGATATTTTGTGTTTTCAAGAAAGCCCACATTTTTTAGAGCGGGAAAAGACGTTTCCTTCCTATCCGTAGCACTTTGTGGATTTTGTGTACGGTGCATACGACGGCAAGGTAATTCAGTCCATTTTTTCTAAGTATCCTATTGTTCAAGTAGATTCCCTACCTTTTAAAAACTCTTATAACAACGCGGTTTTTGCCGATATTTTGTTTCAAGAAGACACGCTTAGGGTATATAATATTCACTTGGAATCCTTCAAGATTATTCCTGAAATAGATGCCTTAAAAGAGCAAGAATCGTCCAAGCTATTTTCCAAAACTAACAGTGCTTTGCAAAAACAGTATGATCAAGGGGAATTGATTCGACAGAATATGGCCGAAACCGAACATCCCAAAATTGTGGTGGGCGATTTCAATAACACCCAATACTCAAAAGTATACGATTTGATAAAGGGAAATTTTTCCGATAGTTATCATGAAAAGGGTTCAGGTTTTGGAAAAACCTTTGACCTGATGGGTTTTCCCATGCGGATAGACCACATTCTTTTGGATGACTCATTTGAGGTGTTGGCCCATAAAAACTTTTCCGAAAAACTGTCCGACCACTATCCTGTAAAAGCGGTGCTACGGTATCGTCCGCATTAAAATGCAGTCCGCCGTGTCGGCAAGGATATGCAACAGCAAAGAAAATCCAATCAATCTTGTTTTGTTCCAGATAGACAATCCAACATATACGGCAATCGCCGCATAACTATGTAATGGATGAAATCCAATGCTACAGCGGTTGGGGTCAAATATGGGTTCTGCCAGCAAATGGTCCACATCGATAATCATTCCCAATAAGAAAATGGCCAAAACTTTCCATTGTTCTTTTTTGAACACCAAAAAGGCAATCAGAAAAGGGACAATAAAATGAATCCCGTAGTGGATGAATAATCTCAACATTCCAGATAAGATAAAGGGATGGATTTCAGATACGTAATCGTGTTCGGCCCTTCGTTGAACAACAGGTCTAATACACTTAGATTTTCCACAAAGCCGTGTTTTTCTTCAAACACTTGGGTATACTTGAGTTGTTGCATTGCAAGAGGTCGCTTGGCATCTACCATAACCCGGGCATCGCAAATGGTATCGTATGTTTTTTGGTATTTTTCCGTGGTTTCAGTACTCAGGATTAATCCTAGACATTCCGATAGTACCTTTAGAATTTGGAAGTTGAATTCCAATAAAGTATCTGGTGCTTTCGCAGTAAAAATGGGTTCTAGCGCTTCTTCATAAAACTCAAAGTAGGGAGAAGTACGATATTCAGTTTGCAAGGTTCTCCAATGGATTTTTTTCCAATCCGTACTAGTATCCATGGATACCGCTGCGTAGTGTTGTCTTCCTTCATTGCCACCCACGTGCTTAATGGGAATGTTCATGCGATGCCGCCCTTGGTCGGTGCATATATAGCATCTATTACGGTACGTCTGTTTTTGAAAATTATCATGAACCTCCCAAACCACTTCGCGTTGCGCTATTATGGCCATGGTGCCAATGCTCGGAAAATATGTTGGGTGCAGTACCGTTTTCAAGCGTTACGTTTCTTTCTTCGCTTTCGGAAAAAGTCAAAAACGAACCAGCCCACAACGGCAATCAAAAAGTATTTCAGGTAAGAAACGGGCTGACCCGAACCACCAACTGTGGTAAACATACGGTCCCATCGGGGTTTCCAGCTAGAGAATCCTTTTGTAAAGTTGTCAAAGCTCAACCATAGAAAAACGGGTTTGCCCACGATATGGTCTGCTGGTACATAGCCCCAAGTTCTGCTGTCTTCCGAGCTATCCCGATTGTCTCCCATCATCCAATAGTAATCTTGTAAAAAGGTGTAGGCGGTAGCTTCTTTGCCATTGATGAACACTTTTTGCCCTTTTACCTCCACCTCATTGTGCTCGTAATCGCGAATGATTTTTTTGTAAAGTGGAATAGTTTTGTAATCAATCGCTACCGTTGCACCGCGTTCCGGAATATAGATGGGACCGAAATAACTATTATTCCAAGGATAGAAGTTTGGTTTTTGCGGATAGGCACCTAGGTAGACCCCTTTTGGGTCACTTCGCTTCACAATCGAATCGATTTCAGGCATAGCGCGAAGTTGAGCAACCATTTCATTGGTCATGTTCGCTTCTCGGGAGAGTGATTTTTCTTCAGTGAGCGATAAGCGCAACTGTCGGATTAACTGCACGGGCAGTCCCTCCTCAGTTGTTAGAATTTCATACTTGTTGGTATTTTGGTTGAGATTGACACCTCTAACGTAAGGCGCAAGACCTCGATATTGGTTTTCATCCAATCGGTCCGTCAAATACTTTCGAAGATATTCAGCGTCTACTTTTTCCAAGGTTCTGCGCGAAACTCCTTTGCTGGAATAAATGGTATAATAGTACATCACCTTAGCGCGGTCGGAGAGTTGTAACTGCTTTCCGTTGATATGAACATAACCGTTAATCACTTCCAGTGAATCGCCCGGAGTACCTACACAACGCTTTACATAGTTGGATTTTTTATCAACAGGTTTTTTGACCGGTTTATTCTTTTTGAAAAATTGAACCAAGGTATCGGAAGGAAGACTGAACACCACGATATCATTTTTCTTTACTTCTTGAAAACCGGGTAAACGCATGTAGGGCAACCTTAGCTTGTTTATCCAAGATTTGTCATGTGTTTGTGGGTTAACGTCAGCCAAATAGGATCGTTTTCCGACTACGGGAAGGGAGTCATGAACCATTGGGGCAGCTAAAGTGGTCATAGGTAGTCGTGCACCGTAATGGAATTTGCTCACAAACAAAAAATCTCCTATTCGCAAGGTGCGTTCTAAGGAACCTGAAGGAATCACATAAGGCTGAATAAAATAGGTATGAACAAAAGTAGCAGCAACAATAGCAAAAACGATGGAACTGACCCATTCGCCCAAACCCGTTTTTGGTTTTAAACTGCGTTCGGAAATGTATTTCACATCTTCGAAGTAGTTAATATAGTAAATGTAAAACCCTAGGGTCAGAATCACCAACCAAGTATCCCAAAGCTTATTTTTACCAAAACTTCGGATGGTCTCTACCCAAACCACTGGGAACATCAATAAATTGATAATGGGAATGAAGAGTAGCAACACCCACCACCATGGGCGGTTGATGATTTTCATCAATACGATACCATTGTAAATAGGAATGGCCGCTTCCCAGGCTTTTCGCCCAGATTTAACATAGAGTTTCCAGGTGCCCAAAAAATGAATCACCTGAACGATAAGTATAAAAAGTATCCACTGTGTACCGTCCATAAAAATGTTTTGTTACTTAGACTACATAGTTACGTTATTGTTACGCCTCAAGCAAGGTTTAGCACATCACGCATGGTGAAAACACCTTTCTTTCCCAAAATCCATTCGGCGGCCATTACGGCGCCGAGGGCAAATCCTTCACGATTATGGGCCTTATGCTCGATTTGAAGCGTATCAATGGTGTTCTTATAGGTGATGGTGTGGGTGCCCGGAACCGTTCCAATCCGTTCTGATGAGATAGGAATGTCATGGTTTTGGGACTTACCGACCAACCCCCAAGTGTTGTGCTCACTATTTTCAAGAATTCCTTCCGCTAGCGTAATAGCTGTTCCGCTGGGAGCATCCAATTTTTGGGTGTGGTGCACCTCATGTATGGATACGTCATAATCTTCCATAGGGGCCATCATTTTGGCGAGGTATTCGTTCAGCGCAAAAAAAAGATTCACTCCAAGACTAAAATTGGAGGCATAGATAAACGCTCCCTCTTGCGCTTGGCAAAGGGTGGCGGCTTCATCATACTTTTCCAACCAGCCGGTGGTTCCAGAAATCACGGGTACTTGATGGGATAGGCAAGAAGAAATGTTGGTAAAAGCAGCGTCGGGAGTACTGAAATCTATGGCAACATCCATTTGGGAAAAGTCAACGGCTTCTGAAGTTTCATCGATTTTTGCTACGATGGAATGTCCCCTTTTTTCAGCAATCTGCTCAATCATTTTAACCATTTTGCCGTAACCAAACAATGCTATTCTCATCATCAAAAAGAAATTACCAGCGCCATTCCGTAGTTTGGATTATTGGTCACTGGGTCTAGGTTCAGGAATGGGCGCATATCAAAAGACAGCGTGTCATCCACATTATATTGCATGAGGTGTGCGGTAACGTTTGCCTCAATAATGTTCAGGGAATACCACACAATGGTTAAAACCAACCATAAATCTCGACTTCGTTGGAGGTTTTCTTGTGCGCTTTCCAAAGCTTCGTCGTCCACATCAGGCTCCGAACCAGGCGGATTGTCTCCATTGATATCGAAAAACTCATCATCTTCAAATCCTGCAAGCCTTCGCTTAAAGGCATCTCTCGCCTTGTTGTACTCGCCATTATTGAAAGCGTATAACCCAACTCCAGTAGCGAAACCACCATAAATAACCGGTATTTTCCACCAGGCACCTCTTTTATTGTAAAACTGTCCCAGTCCTGGAAGTACGGCAGAATAAAATGCCGCTTTACTGGGCGCCAAAGGATTTATGGGTTTTTTCTCATAAGTGACTTCCTGGATAACAATTCCAGAGTTCTCCAGGTCTTGGGCCAGAGAATCAATTTCTTTGGGTGGCGGTGCCTCATCGGGAATATCGTCTTGGGCCTGAATGTTCCCAATAACTAAAACCAAGGCTATAATAAAAAGAAAGTGCTTATTTATCACCCGTGAGCAGTTTTCGTAAACGCTGAAATTCTTCCTTCGAATGAAAAGGAATCACAATTTTGCCTTTTCCTTGCGAGCTGGTGGCAACTTCCACCTTTGCCGATAGAAAATCACTGATGTTTTGTGCACCTTTCTGGGCAAACCCGGGGATTTCTTTGGCAATACTTTGCTTAGCCTGCGGTGTAGAACCGTTTTTACCTTCCCTAAAGTTTTTGACCCATTGTTCAGTTTCGCGAACGGAAAGACTTTGGGATACAATTTTTTCGTAAATATCGATTTGGTCTTTTTTCTTGTCGATGTTGACCAATGCCCGACCGTGTCCCATGCTAATAAAGCCATCACGCATTCCAGTTTGGATGATGGGATGCAACTTTAAAAGGCGCATGTAGTTCGTGATAGTTGAGCGTTTTTTTCCAACGCGTTCACTCAGTTTTTCTTGAGTAACCTGGATTTCATCTATAAGCCGTTGGTACGAAAGGCCAATTTCGATAGGGTCTAAATCCTGCCGTTGGATATTTTCGACCAAAGCCATTTCCAAGGATTCCTGGTCGTTCGCGATACGAATATACGCGGGTATGGTCGCTAGTCCCACTTTTTTGGAAGCTCGATAGCGTCGTTCCCCGGAGACGAGCTGATATCGGTTAAAATCTAATTTACGAACGGTGATAGGCTGAATAATACCCAATTCCCGAATGGAACTGGCTAGTTCTTCCAAAGCTTCATCGTTGAAGTTGGTTCGCGGTTGGAAGGGGTTAACCTCAATGGCTTCCAAATCCAATTCCACAACACTACCAATAACCTTATCTGCATTTTTATCCGCAACCGACTGAATGTCATTTTCAGGGTCTTTTAATAAAGCGGAAAGGCCCCTTCCGAGGGCCTGTTTTTTCGTTGCCTTCGCCATCTACACTTTCTCCTTGTTTTTCTTTAAGATTTCGTTGGCCAAATTTAAATAATTGGTCGCACCCTTGCTGCTTGCGTCATATTTGATAATACTTTCGCCGTAACTGGGTGCTTCACTTAATCTTACGTTTCGCTGGATGATGGTATCGAAAACCATATCCGCGAAGTGTTTTTTTACTTCTTCCACAACCTGGTTCGACAAGCGAAGTCTCGAATCATACATGGTCAGTAGCATGCCTTCAATGTCCAAATCATTGTTGTGTATTTTTTGCACGCTTTTCACAGTGTTTAGCAGTTTCCCTAGTCCCTCAAGCGCAAAATATTCACATTGAATTGGAATCATAACGGAATCTGCGGCGGTCAATGCATTCAACGTTAACAATCCTAAGGATGGAGCGCAATCAATCAAAATAAAATCGTAGCGGTCGCCGATTGAACCCAAAGCCTCTTTCAGCAGGTACTCCCGGTTGTCTTTGTCCACCAATTCAATTTCTATAGCGACCAAATCGATATGTGCTGGAATCAAGTCCACATTTGGACTGTCGGTGGGAATAATCACCTCATCAAGTCCCATGGTATGTTCCAGTAGTTGGTAGGTGCCTTTCTCAACGCCATCAACCTCAATGCCCAATCCGGAAGTGGCATTGGCCTGAGGGTCTGCATCAATCAATAAAACTTTCTTTTCAAGAACACCTAAAGAAGCGGCTAAGTTTACTGTAGTTGTTGTTTTCCCTACTCCTCCCTTCTGATTAGCAATAGCAATAATCTTGCCCATTTCATAGTAAGTTAGAGGCTAAAAATACGATTATTTGCCATGCTATAAAACGGAATTTGTTAACAGTACGTGGATAACCTTATAATTTGGCGTTAAAGAAAGTTAAAGTTTTCATTTATAGAAGGTTACTTATTGTGTTCTAACATTTTAAGGATCCTCTACCACCTTCAAAACAGCGTTGTATTGGCCTGTAATACTGCCGTTTGGATTTTGGTGTTTTTGAGCGGGTATGCAATCGGGGTTACTCTTGGTTTAACCGCTTCATTTCCATACCACTTGCTAGCCTTTTGGGCACAATGGGTTCGATTAAGGTTTTGCGCACACGTTTTTTTGGGAAAGGAGCACGTTCGACGCTGTCCTTCATACGGTCGTTGGCATTTGCATATTTGTTGGAACCTACCAAAACCAATTCCCCTTTGTCAAAAAGAGCTTGTTCTTTTTCGGCGCTCTGTTTTATTTTTTTCTGGATGGTGCCTTGGTGCAGCATCTTTAGAAATCCACCAGAAGCCTCTATTTCTTTGAACAATTCCAAGGCTTTTTCTGCTAGTTGAACTGTCAGGTTTTCAACATAATAACTGCCTTCGGTGGGCATGCTACCCGATTCAAAAAAGCTCTCTTCTTTCAACAAGAGCAGTTGGTTTCGGGCCGCACGTTCTGCAAAAGCATTGGTTTTGTGATAAACAGAATCATAGTTCAAGTTGCAAACCACATCGGCTCCACCCAATACCGCCGCCATACTTTCGGTAGTGGTACGCAACATGTTGGTGTTGAAATCGTAGAGCGTTTTGTTGCGTAAGGAAGGCACGGCAATGATAGTGCAATTGGGGTTTACACCAAAATTTTTCGAAACCGTCTCCCAAAGCCAGCGTAATGCCTTCATTTTGGCAATCTCAAAAAAGTAGTTTCCACCCATACCCACAAAAAAGGAGAAAGGGGAGTCACATTTAAGTTTATGGGTTTCAAAGTAATTGAGATATTCTACTGCGTGTGCTAAACTATAGGCGAGTTGTTGGATACAATTGGTCCCGGAATTCTGATATAATTCGGAAAGAATCGCGCAACGATAATTCGGGTGTTTTACGTTGGATATGGTTTGTTCCAAGTCTTTCTCGGCAGTATTGAGCCAATTGCCTTCTCTGGCAAAATGCCCTATTACATCCATGTGGAGATGATGGCTCGGAGAGGTCTTTAGTAACCCTTCGGCCTTGTGCAGAAAGGGAAATTTAATATGAATTTCAGTATTTTCGACTGCCTTGGCTTGTAAAAAACGGTTTAGGTCGAATTGGTCATCTGGTATGGTAAGTAGAAAACTCTCAACACCTTCCTGTTTGAGTCGGTCAATGTTTTTTAAGGTTTTGGAGACATCATTCGCGTAGATTTCTTGAGCTATTTTCCAGCTTTTAGGACTATGCTCCATTAAACCTAGTGCTTCATTAGTACTATCAGGATGGTAAAAAGGTTTTACGTGAATGCCTTCAAGCGACTCCCAGACCAAAGTGTCGTTGTAATCTTTTCCCTTTAAGTCGAACTGGACTTTTTGCTTCCAAAGTTTGGACGAAACGTCATCAAAATCTTCAAACAACTCCTTATTGCTCATTTTTCTTTTGCTTAAGGCTGTCTTCGTATTCAATCAAGAAAATCTCTTCATTTTCTTTCTTCATGTAGTAGTTTTCACTAGCGTATTTCTCCAATTCCTCGGGTTTGGAAAGTTTTTTAAGGATTTCTTGGTCCTTTTCGATTTCGGTTTCCAAAATCTCCTTTTGTCGCTCCAGTTTTTGTACCTCTTTTCGAAGTTCCCAATGAATCATCAACGAGTTGGTATCAAAAAATACCATCCATACCACAAAGATGGTGAGCACCAGAATGTAGGCGTTTCGAAACAGACGAAACCATTTTTTTTCCTTGAACTCCTTCCAACTCATTTAATGTAGCTTCTCATTGATGATGGTCCGCACCATGTCCACAGCAACCGTATTGTAATGGTTGTTTGGAATGATAAGGTCTGCAAACTCTTTGGAAGGCTCGATAAACTGCTCGTGCATTGGCTTTACAGCGGTTTGGTAACGGTGCAATACCTTCTCCAAATCATGTCCTCTTTCTCGAATATCACGCTGTAACCTTCTAATCAAACGTTCATCGGAATCGGCATGCACATAGATTTTGATGTCAAACATGTCCCGAAGTTTCGCATTACTCAACACCAAAATACCTTCTACAATCATCACTTTATGCGGATGTACTGTAATCGTTTCGGGCAGACGGGTTTCTTCAACAAATGAATAGGACGGTTTTTCAATCGGCTTTCCTTGTCTTAGCTGGGCTAGATGTTCAATCAACAAGTCAAAATCTATGGAATTAGGATGGTCAAAATTGACTTTTCCGCGCTCCTCTTTGGACATGTGGGCCAAATCATTGTAATACGAATCTTGTGAAATTACGCCGACCACATTATCCGGTAATTCCTCTACAATCTGTTTGACCACCGTGGTTTTTCCGCAACCCGTGCCTCCAGCGATTCCAATGATGAGCATACAAGCGAATTTGATGTCAAAAGTACAGATTTGGAAAATATAAAATGTAATGGCAATTACTTCAAAAAGAAGCTGTCGGGGTTTAACAAAAATACTAGGGATAAAAGTTCGCCATCCTATGAACACTGACTACTTTTGCCGGATGGAAAAAACCGTTCCAAAACCGAATTTTGAATTCATTGCGTTGATGGCTTCATTAATGTCTATAGTTGCTTTGGCCATCGATACGTTGTTGCCTGCTATTCCTGACATTGGAGCAACCATTAATAGCTATGATGCTGCGGAACACCAGCTTTTCGTTACGATGATTTTCTTAGGACTGGGTTTCGGACAACTGTTTTTTGGTCCGCTCTCTGACCAATATGGTCGAAAACCCATGGTGTACGCCGGGTTTGTGGTGTTCGGTATGGCTAGCGTTATCTGCCTGATGGCACCTAATTTGGAAGTTATGGTCATCGGACGCATCTTACAAGGTATTGGCCTTTCCTCTCACCGGACCATTGCCATAGCCATCATTCGAGATTCGTACAAAGGGGTTTATATGGCCCGGGTGATGTCTTTTGTGACCGCCTTTTTTATACTGGTTCCCGTGGTTGCCCCTGCTATTGGAAAAGTGATTTTAGATAATTTCAATTGGCAGGCCATCTTTTACGTGCATCTATTTTTAGGAGAGATTTTATGGATATGGTTTTGGAAACGCCAAGAAGAAACGTTGAAACCGGAGTATAAAATCAAGTTTTCGGTCAAAAGTTTTGGGCGTGGGGCCACAGAAATGTTGCGGTATCCGGAAACAGTGGCGTTCACTTTTGTTTCTGGCTTGGTTACAGGGGCATTCTTGGTATACCTCAGTTCAGCCCAACATATTTTTGAAGACCAGTATGGTATGCGAGAAGCGTTTCCATACCTCTTTGCTGCTTTGGCTCTTTCCATAGGAACATCCACCTTCACCAATGGTACCATGGTGCTTCGTTTCGGGATGCGCAATTTGTCTCTGGCTGCGACTGCGGCATTCAGTTGTATCGCCTTGGCTTACGTTGCCTTGTTTTGGGGTGCACCCAATCCTAATGTAACCATCTTGGTCGTCTTTCTGTTCTTTCAGTTTTTCTGTTTGGGTTTTATGTGGGGTAATTTCCGTTCCATTGCCATGGAGCCTATTGGGCATATGGCGGGTATTGGGGCAGCCATAAATGGATTTGTATCGACGATGATTTCAGTACCTATTGCGTCATGGATAGGTTCATTTTTGGAAGAGACCGCATTACCACTTTTCGTGGGGTTGTCTATTTGCGGATTTCTTTCGGTAGCGCTAATTCTTTTGACCCGACGCAAAAAGAAGGTCATAGTGCCGCAAACCTAAGGGTTCGGATGAAAGATTACCCCACTACAGGAGTCTTTAGACGCTCCAGTAACAGCGCTTAGTACATTAATTTCATTTTTCAGCCGCAAAACACCCATTAGTGCGAAAACCACCGCTTCTTTAAAACCAATTAAGGTGTGGGATGGAATTTTGAGGGAGAAACTGTCCCCGAGATGTTTCTGCAGCGTATCCGTAAAAAATCCGTTGTAGGCCCCTCCACCAGTTACGAAAACGGTGTTCTCTTTTTTTTCTGTGTGACGTGTTAGAGCCTTCGCAATTTGGAAGCAATTATGGTGGATGAATGTGTGCAATGCATCGGAATCGCTTATTTCAGTTGAGTCCAAAAGGGGGAGTACCTCTCCGATGAACCATTCGTATCCAGTAGACTTAGGAAAACCAAGCTTGTAGTACTCCAACTGATTTAATGTGTTAAAGAGTGCTTGGTGCAACGTTCCCTTTCGGGCGATATTTCCATTGTCATCGTACTCCATACCTATTTTTTGAACGATATGGTTCAAAGGCATGTTGGCAAGTCCTATGTCGTAGGCGATGCGTTTTCCCGAATTATCAAACGAAACATTGCTGATGCCGCCTAGATTAAGGCAAAAATCATACTTCGAGAAAAAATGATGATCTCCAATGGGCACCAAGGGAGCACCTTGTCCGCCCAACTTGACATCTTTCACCCTAAAATCACAAACTACTTTTTGATTCGAAACATTTGCCAGTTGTTGCCCATGGCCCAGCTGAAATGTAATGCCTTTATCTGGTTGGTGGTGAGAGGTATGTCCATGACTAGAGATAAAATCCACGTCCAAACGTTCTTGTTCGATAAAGGTTTTGCTTTGTGACCCCAGCCACTCTCCATACTCATAATGCAACTGAGTATGGGTTGCATCATCCAGATGGATAGCGTCCTTTAATTGAGATTTAAGTTTAGGCGCATAGGAAACGCTTTTGGTCTTGATGATGTCAAAATCCCACTTTCCGTTTTCTTCAATAAGATGGCAATACGCTAAGTCCAATCCGTCTAACGAGGTGCCTGACATCAATCCTAATACTTTATGCGTTTCCATTGGACTTTTGAATTGATATGATTAAGGATATTGGTTGTTTTTCAGGATTGGTTACTTCTTTGATGCTGAATCGGGTATAGGGTAAATCTTGAAGCAGTGCTATCCAATCTTCAAAAGTTCTTGCATACCATGAGTGTCCATCCACAAAACCTTCTGGAAGTCCTTTCCAAGCATCAGATAACCATTGGCTCTTGTATTCAAATCCGTTTTGCGCCAAAAAGAAGGGATGGAGGGTTTGGATGAGAATTGTGCCCGTTTCAGATAAGGATTGTAGTGTATGGCTCAACAATTTTGGCAACGTATCGGCGAGATACAGACAGAAGTTAAAAATAGCTAGGTCGTAAGGTGCTCCTTGCAGGAATTTGCCCTCAACGATATCATCAAAATCCAATTGATGGTAAGTTTCAGCTCCTAGGTTTCGCGCAATTTGAAGGAGGTCTTCAATGGCATCAAAACCGGTCACTTTTTTTCCTGACTCATGAAGTTTTCGAGTGAGCCAACCCTCTCCACAACCCAAATCTGCTATGGTGGTTGCTTCAATTTTCAATGCCGCATCAACAATAGCTTGATTGGTGGTTTTTCTGGATGCGATTTTGTTTTCTTGAATCGTTTCAGCCCAGATTTTGGCATTTTTTTCCCAAGACGAGATGATTTCTGAGCTCATAAGCGATTTCTTTTTAAAGTGAACGGCAGTTTTCCTTCGGCTATAAATCCCCCATTAAAATGCTCTGCTGCAACGGATTGAAAAGTGGTGAAGTCCTGATAAACCACCACAATTTTCCCTTGGTATGATTCTGGGAACAAGTTCAAAACATATGGATTCCCAAATAGGTAGAGCAAACAGTTTTTGCTAGCAATAGCACGATTGACAAATTCAATTTCTTCTTTGGTGAATCCAAATTGATTTTTAGGTTTTACAAAACGAGGATATAGTGCCAGTAAGGTGGATTGTTCCGAATCCCATTCTTCAGCTACTTTTTGTCCAAATTGAAAATGCTCGAAGTTTCCTTCTTGCGCCAAGTTTTCCGGAAAATAGAGGTTGTCTAGCTTTCCGACCGAAATGATGATGTTATCGTTTGATTTTTCCAAAGATTGTTCATCCCGCCCGCCAATTACTGTAAGTGATTTTCGAGCAATTTTCCGATTTAATGCTTCAGGATTATAAAAGGGAAATGCTTCTTCTTTTGGTTTGTCGAAAACAGTTTTTTTCAATTCCCAAACGCGACGCAAGCGTTCATTAACAGCTGCTTCAGATGCTTTTTCTGTAATCTTCAGAATTCCTTCTTCAGGAAATTCAGGAAAGCAAAACATGTCCATTCCAGCATTAAATGCTTCCCAATCGAGCCTGCCCTTCTCATCGTATTTTTTGGAAACTGCATGCATGTTGAGTGCATCTGAAATAATTACTCCTTTAAAGTCAAGTTCTTCCCGTAACAAATGGGTGACAATTTTCCGAGAGGTGGTTGTAGGATTATTGTCATCTATGCCAGGAAGTAACAAATGGGCTACCATAACCGCATTTACCTGCGCTGAAGTAATCAGTTTTTGAAAAGGATATAATTCGGATTCATCCAGTTGTTTTTTTGTTTTTCCTATCACCGGCAAATCGAGATGGGAATCCATATCGGTGTCGCCATGGCCTGGAAAATGCTTAATGGCATTCAGCACTCCAAGACTTTGCATACCAGAGATATAGGCATTTACCTTGGCTAAGACTTGTTCTTTGTCCTCACCAAAGGAGCGATACCCGATTACCGGGTTTTTTGGGTTGATATTGATATCGGCAACCGGAGCCAAATTCCAATGAATACCCGCTTCAAGACAATCTTTAGCAATATGCTGCCCCAAAAGATGAATCAAATCGTCGTTTTCTTCGGATAACGCACCAAGAGTGATACCATAGGGATATTGAGGTGTATTTTCTATTCGCATGGCAAGGCACCTCTCGGCATCCATAGCTACTAATAATGGAATTTTTGCGGCAGCTTGGTACCGTTTTATGAGGTAGCGAAGTTGTTCGTAGCTCTGTTCATTTCTGACGACTACTTTCTTACCCTCAAAATTAGTTGCTGCGCTGGCACGGCTGTGAAAAAAACAAACAGCTCCGATGTTGTATTGACGAATCAGTTCTTCTGTTTGCTGTATTTCACTTTCGGTATCGTTGATGAATACCGCAATCATGAAAAGCTGTCCTACTTTTTCTTGGGTAGGAATGCTATCCAAATCAAACGGCCAAATTTGTTTTTCAACTGCCATTTGCGGAACCTTTTTTACCGTAGTCCGGTGGATAGCGCAAAAAACGCAATACAATAAAAGCCGGTAAAGCCGCTAGAACCACCCAAGTGAAGAATCCATCATAACCCAACCACTCTTGAACGTATCCACTTATCATACCAGGCAGCATCATACCCAAAGCCATGAAACCCGTAGCGATGGCATAGTGTGAGGTTTTGGAAATTCCCTCGGAGACATAAATGAGATAAATCAAAAAGGCGGTAAAACCAAAACCGTATCCAAACTGTTCCAAAATCACGGTGCCTACTACCGCGTAGATGCTAGTGGTATGGGTAATTGCCAAAAGTGCATAAAGTACATTGGGAAGATTCAGGGAAATGAGCATCGGAAGCATCCACTTTTTCAAACCGTCACGGGAAATCAAAATACCTCCTAAAATTCCACCTAAGGAAAGCATGATCATCCCCAAAGTACCATAAATGGTTCCTACGGCTTCGGTGGAATATCCGAGTCCGCCAACCTCTATATCATCCAACAAAAAAGGCGATGCCATTTTGACCAGTTGTGATTCACCCAAACGATAAGATAGAATAAACAGAATGGCAACACCTATTTGGGGTTTTTGAAAGAACGACACAAAAATGTCGATAAAACTTTTGGCTTTTTTCTGTATTTCCTGTTTGCCACTTTCATAGCGTGGTGCCGCAAAAAAGTTGCTAAGCGTCATGAGCAACATCAAACCGGCTGTTAAAATCATGGTAATGGACCATGCTTTGGTGTTGTCGCCATATTTGTTTTCCAGAAAGCCTGCAAAAATCACCAAAAGCCCTTGTCCGGTAACCATGGCCAATCGATAAAAAGTACTTCTTAACCCTATGAAAAAAGACTGTTTCTTTTGGGTGAGACCGATAAGATAATAACCATCTGAGGCAATATCGTTAGTAGCCGAAGCAAAAGCAGCCATCCAAAAGAAGGCTAGGGTAGTGACGAAAAAGTTATTGGAAGGTAAAAACAGGCCAATCCCTAGAAAGGCAATGGCAATGATAAGCTGCATGCTCAAAAACCATCCTCTTTTGGTGCCTTTTAAATCCACGAAGGGGCTCCATAAGGGTTTTATTACCCAAGGGAGGTAGAGCCAACTGGTATACAGTCCAATTTCCGCATTGCTAATTCCCAAACGTTTGTACATGATGACGGAAACTGTAACCACGATAACGTATGGAATACCTTGGGTAAAGTATAAGAGGGGAATCCAGCGCCAAGCACCTGTATCTTTTTGAACTTCTTTCATCTCGGATGCTTTAATAGGTGTTGGTATACACTGACTTCAGAACCTTCAATTTCCTGAGCGCCCACAGTTTTTCTATAATATGCTACAGGTCCAACCCCGCCAATTATGGCATACGCATACCCCATGTCTTTTAACGCTTCAAGTGCTTTGAGCAATAACAACTTTCCGATTCCTTTTCCTTGCTCGGTTTCCAATACACCTGTAGGGCCAAAAAAGTTTTTTGCTGTACATTCAAAACAAGCAAACCCTAGAATTTTTTGGTCTCGATTAGCGATGTAGCAGTTTGTTGGAGTAGTATTAAAAGCAGCTTCCACTTCGTCTTTCCAGTTGGGACTAAAATGTTGTCCTACCCATTTGGAAACGATGCTTTTTTCGGGGGCAATAGGGCGTTTGACTACGATGCTTTCGTCAGCCACCAACTTCTTTACAAGTGGGGTGCTATCTGGAAGTTCCATCAAACGAACCAACAAATCTTTCATGGAGTAGGATTTAGTATTTGAATGGGACTTTCATTTCCATATGCATCTCGAATGCTGACTCCCAATTTGAATTTTTGATAGCCTTTTGGTAGCATTTGGTCGAAACAATGTTCCCCTTCATTCGGGGAAAGATAATTTTTTTCGAGAAGTGTCTTGTTCTCTTTTGCTCCTTGATTTTCTTTCACTGCATAAAGCAATGCAAAACTTGGAATGGAATCTCTGTAAGATAAACAGTAGGATATCCATTCCTTGGAGTTTTTAATTTTTTTGAATTCCATAGTTACC
>ERZ1740065.113-NODE-113-length-35514-cov-5.889957_pt1 | contig 35514 bp, 38 predicted proteins | sample MGYA00581738_ERZ1740065 | MGnify/ENA primary metagenome ERZ1740065 (study PRJEB43018, sample SAMN04849749) | marine metagenome | isolation source: floating plastic debris | place: Pacific Ocean | collected 2008-09-01 | study: EMG produced TPA metagenomics assembly...
CAGGAGGAGTACGTCCGTTCGATCTTTGGGTTGGAGAATGCCACCATTCTGCAACCAGGATATGCCATCGAATATGATTATGTCGATCCCCGTGCTCTTGACGCGACGCTGTCATTACCAACTGTTCCCGGCCTCTATCTGGCGGGGCAAATCAACGGAACGACAGGATATGAGGAGGCTGCCGCACAAGGTTTGGTCGCCGGCCTTAACGCCGCACTGTCCGTCCTGGAGCAGGACCCCCTACAATTCTCCCGGGCAAACAGCTACATCGGGGTGATGATCGATGATCTGACCACGCGGGGCGTCAGCGAACCCTACCGCATGTTCACATCGCGTGCGGAGTTCCGTCTGTCGTTGCGGGCGGATAACGCTGACCAGCGTTTGACACCCTTAGGTATGCAGATTGGATGCGTTGGCAGGGAGCGCACAACGGCCTTCATTCGGAAATCTGAGAGATTGGACGATGCACGTGGTATTTTGACAGAAACCACCTTCACACCTTCCCAGGCGGCGGAGGTGGGTATCAAAGTCAATCAGGATGGATCTCGGCGGACCGCGATGCAATTCCTGGCGTTTCCAGATGTGACTTTCGATGAAATCGTCGATCTTGATCCCAAGTTTCGGGAGGTTGATGATGAAACACGACGGCAAATGGAGCGAGAAGCGCTGTATGCCAATTACATTCAACGTCAGCAAAAAGATATCGAACTGCTCCAGAAAGATGAAAACCAGCTGATCCCGAGAGACTTCGACTATGCCTCCATGGATGGTCTTTCGAATGAGCTGAAAACAAAGCTGCTGGCAACGCGCCCACATTCATTAGCGCAAGTTGCGAGAATTGATGGGATGACGCCTGCCGCGTTGACGCTCATTCTCGCTCGGTTGCGCCAGAAGAACCGAAAGAAATCTGCGTGACGCTATCGAATTTGGATGTTTCACGTGAAACATTGGATCGGTTGACCACCTTCCACGATCTCCTGATCAAATGGACGCCGCGTATAAACCTGATTTCCAAAGCTACCGTTCCGGACATCTGGCATCGGCACATCTGGGATTCCGCCCAGATGTATCCTCTTGCAGAAACCTATGAAAACTGGGTGGATATCGGAAGTGGTGGGGGACTGCCAGGTTTGGTGATCGCAATTCTTGCGCGCGAATTTCACCCTGATATGCACCTTAAAATGATCGAAAGTGATGTCCGCAAGGCGACATTCTTACGCACGGTTATCCGGGAACTTGACCTTTCCACCGACGTGAATGTTGCGAGGGTGGAGAAGGCGGATCCCGAGAATGCGCGTGTTCTTTCTGCCCGTGCCCTTGCCGATCTGGATACGTTGTTGTCATTTGCTGATCAGCATTTGCACCGGGACGGGCAGGCACTTTTCTTCAAGGGAGAAACCTGGGAAAAAGAGGTCGAAAGAGCGCGCAAGTCGTGGTCTTTTCAACTTGTGCCCCATACAAGTAAAACCAACCCAAAGGCATCCATTCTTGAGGTGAGGGAAATTCAACGTGTCTGATCTGTCCCGCCCCACAGGCCCAAAGATAATTGCCGTTGCCAATCAAAAGGGTGGAGTCGGAAAAACGACAACGACAATCAATCTCGCGGCTGCCTTGGCGGAAGCGGGTAAGAAAGTCCTCGTGGTCGATCTCGATCCTCAAGGCAATGCGTCGACGGGCCTGGGTATTGAGCAGGAAGATCGTGAGTACACCACCTACGAGTTGTTGTTGGAAGATATTGACCTACAATCTGTTGTGATGCCGACGGTGACGCCGGGGCTTTTCATTGTGCCAGCCACTGTTGATCTGAGCTCTGCTGATATCGAGCTGATATCGAATGAGAAGCGCAGTTTTCTTTTGAATGATGCGCTCCGCCAGACGGCGATGGACGCCTTTGGTCTGGATTACATCCTCATCGACTGCCCGCCGTCGCTGAACCTGTTGACGGTGAACGCGATGATCGCTGCGGATTCTGTACTGGTTCCGCTGCAAAGCGAGTTCTTTGCCTTGGAAGGTTTGTCACAGCTGATGCTGACAATTCGTGAAGTACGGCAAACGGGTAATAAGGACTTGCGGATCGAAGGTATTGTGTTGACCATGTATGACAGACGCAACAACTTGTCTTTGCAAGTGGAGCAGGATGCGCGGGACAACCTGGGGGAGCTGGTCTTTGCAACCCGGATTCCGCGGAATGTCAGGGTCAGTGAGGCGCCATCCTTTGCCATGCCTGTACTGACCTACGATACAGCATCCAAGGGGGCACAGGCCTATCGGGCGCTTGCGCAGGAAGTATTGGACAGATCAAAGAAAACAGCGGCATAGGGGGCAGATATGGCAGGTGGAGCAGACCGTAAACGGGGGCTGGGGCGCGGGCTGTCCGCGCTCATGTCGGATGTGGCTGAAACGGAGAAGGTCACCAGCGCGGGGCCCACAGCTGCGGAGCGGTTGATCCCGATCGAACAGATTGCGCCAAATCCGGACCAGCCGCGCAAGAGATTTGCCGAAGGCGATCTGGACGACCTTGCGCCTTCCATTCGGCAAATGGTCGTGATCCAACCGCTGATCTTCCGGGCCTCCGGTGCGCATCTCTACTAGTCCGTTGCGGGGTAGCGGCGGTGGCGCGCCGCGCAGATGGCCAAGCTGCACGAATTGCCTGTTGTCGTCCGAGAGTTCACTGATGTCGAAGTGCTGGAAGTCGCGATCATCGAGAACATCCAGCGGGCGGACCTGAACCCCATTGAAGAGGCGGCGGGATACCGTCAGCTGATGGATCGGTTTGGTCATACGCAGGAAAAAATGGCCGAAGCGCTGGGCAAGAGCCGCAGTCATATCGCGAACCTCCTGCGTCTCCTGAATTTGCCCGAGGCGGTGCTCGAAATGGTGCGCAAGGGGGATCTGAGCTCCGGACATGCACGGACGTTGGTTCCCGCGGATGATCCATTGAAACTGGCTCAGATGATTGTCAAAGGCGGCTTGTCGGTGCGGGCGGCAGAGGCGCTCGTGAAGAAACACATGGCCGATGATGAAAACATCTTTGAAGCCAAGAAGGCACAACCAAAAGCAGCGGCCAAGGACGCGGACACCAAAGCGTTGGAAGGAGATCTGTCAGCCTCATTGGGGTTGAAGGTGGTGTTGAATCACAAACCGGGTCAGGAGGCAGGTCAGATGATACTGCACTATAAATCGCTCGAAGAGCTTGATGAGCTCTGCCGGATGCTGGGCGGGTCCTAGTCCGCCAGCAGCGTCTCGATTATCGTATTTAGGATCATAAACCCTTGATTTGAAACGATTAATTTGTCACCTACTAGCTTATTCATATCCAGGTCGCGGAGATTGGCCAATCTATGTGGTGATAGCGGTTTACCAGCGAGCGCCTCATACCTGCCGAGGCTGATTCCTTCTTTCAACCTCAACCCCATCAGGAGAAATTCACTGGCTTCATCTTCTCTGGTCAGCGGTGTGCGGGGCTTTTCGCTGGCACCATTGGCGGATGTCTCCAGCCACCGGTTGGGTGCGCTGTAGCATTCGGTTGCCCACCGTTGCCCGCCAAGAGTCAGCCGACCATGCGCGCCGGGACCAAGCCCGAGATAATCTCCATAGCGCCAGTAGATGAGATTGTGCCGGGACTGCGCGCCGTCCCGTGCGTGGTTGGATACCTCGTAGGCCGGCAATCCGTTTGTGCCGCAGATGTCTTGCGTCATCGCAAAAAGATCCGCGCCCAGATCCTCGTCCGGTAAGCCACGCAGCTTGCCCGCGTTGTAGCGATCACCGAATGCGGTGCCCTGTTCGATCGTCAGCTGATAAAGCGACAGGTGATCGACGGCCATGGACAAGGCCTGCTCCAGCTCCGCCTTCCAATCGGCTAGCGACTGGCCCTGGCGCGCATAGATGAGGTCAAAACTTACCCGCTCGAAGGTGCTGCGGGCGATGTCAAAGGCTGTCATCGCCTCTTTCGCCGTGTGGATACGCCCCAGACGTTTCAGATCCGCATCGTTCAGCGCCTGCACGCCCATCGAGACTCGGTTGATGCCGGCATCACGGAAGGCGCGGAACTTGCCGGCTTCGACAGACCCGGGGTTCGCTTCGAGCGTGATCTCCAGATCGTTTGCCGATGGCCACAGGCTGCGGATTTTGTCGATGATCCGGCCCACTGCTTCGGGCTGCATCAGGCTGGGTGTGCCGCCCCCGAAAAACACCGAGTGCAGAATTCGGCCGGGCGTTTCCGAGGCGGCTCGGTCCAGTTCCCGCAAATAGGCATCACGCCATGCAGCATGGTCGATCTGCCGGGAGACATGGCTGTTGAAATCGCAGTAGGGGCACTTAGCCTCGCAATAGGGCCAGTGCAGGTAGAGGCCGAAACCGCCTGCTTCCCAATCCTCAGCCAAAGCAGCCCGCGATCAGCTTGGCGAAGGCATCCGCGCGGTGGCTGATGCGGTTTTTCTGCGCAGGATCCATTTCCGCGTAGGTGATATCATACCCATCGGGCTGGAACATCGGATCATATCCATGGCCTGTTTCCCCACGCATCGGCCAGACTAATGTCCCACTTGCGCGTCCGTCGAAAATCTCTTCATGCCCATCGGGCCAGGCCAGCACGAATGTCGCGCAGAAACGTGCCTTGCGGGGGTGCGGCGCGCCCTTTTCTTCCAGCAGATCGTGGGTCCTGGTCATGGCCATGATGAAATCACGCCCGTTGGAGGTTTCCGCCCAATCCGCGGTATAGACGCCCGGGGCGTCGTCCAGCGCTTCGACCTCGATCCCGGAGTCGTCAGCGAGGGCGGGCAGGCCGGTGGCGGCGACCGCCGCATGCGCCTTGATCCGCGCATTGCCGACAAAGCTGTCCTCGGTTTCCTCGGGTTCGGGCAAATTCATTTCCGCCGCGCCCACAACCGTGACGCCATGAGGTTCGAACAACTGCCGCATCTCGTCCAGCTTGCCCGCGTTATGCGTGGCAACAAGGATGCGTTTGTCATCGAACCTGCGGGTCATGTGGTGGCGGCTTTCTGCGCGGCCGCCAGTTCGGACACGCCCTTTTCCGCCAGATCCATCAGGGCGTTCATCTGATCCCGCGAATAGGTGGAGCCTTCGGCGCTCATCTGTACCTCAATCAGTTGGTGCGAGGCGGTCATGATGAAATTGCCATCGACCCCGGCTTCGGAATCCTCCGGATAGTCAAGATCGAGCACCGGCTGACCGGCATAGATGCCGCAGCTGATGGCGGCCACCGGATCAACCATCGGATCGCTGATTACATCACCGGCTTTCATCAGCTTGTTCACTGCAAGGCGCAGGGCAACCCAACCGCCGGTGATGGAGGCGCAGCGGGTGCCGCCGTCGGCCTGCAGCACGTCGCAATCGACGGTGATCTGGCGTTCACCCAGGGCCACCCGGTCGACACCGGCGCGCAGGGAACGGCCGATCAACCGTTGAATTTCAACCGTGCGTCCGCCTTGTTTTCCAGCCGTTGCCTCACGCCGCATCCGCGTGTTGGTCGCGCGGGGCAGCATGCCGTATTCCGCCGTGACCCACCCAAGGCCCGAGCCCTTGATAAAGGGCGGCACGCGGTCCTCGATGGTGGCGGTGCACAGAACATGCGTGTCGCCCATCTTGATCAGGGCCGACCCTTCGGCATGTTTCGTGAAACCCGTTTCAATGGAAACGGCACGCATTTCGTCCAGAGCTCGACCAGAAGGGCGCATGGGATATCCTTTGCTGTGTACCCCCCGATACCGCTCTGCGGTGTGCAGATGCAACCCCGATTGAATTCTGCGTGTTTCATGCTTTTATAGCGTTCCAACTGGGATCCGATCATGAGTGACGCGTCAAACATCCTCGGTGAAATGAACGACCGCTCCCGCGAAGTGTTTCGCCGGGTGGTCGAGGGATATCTGGAGGACGGTGCGCCCGTAGGTTCCCGCACGCTGACCCGTGATTTCAGTGAGAAGGTCAGCGCGGCGACCATCCGCAACGTGATGCAGGATCTCGAGTATCTCGGCCTGCTCGACAGCCCCCATGTCAGCGCCGGTCGTATTCCGACGCAGATGGGCCTGCGCATGTTCGTCGATGGCTTGCTGGAAATCGGCAACCCGGATGAAACGGACCGCGAAAAGATCGATGCAACGCTGGGATCGGACGAGCAGGATGTCAGCGGTTTGCTGGACCGCGTGGGATCGGCGCTGTCCGGGGTCACCCATGGCGCTTCGCTGGTGCTGACGCCAAAGCGGGAAGCGCCGATCAAGCATATCGAATTTGTCTCCCTGTCTCCGGACCGGGCCCTGGTTGTGCTGGTCTTTGCGGATGGTCATGTTGAAAACCGTCTTTTCACGCCGCCGCCGGGGCAGACGCCAAGCTCGATGCGGGAGGCTGCGAATTTTCTCAATGCGCTGATTGAGGGCAAAACCCTGAGCGAGCTGCATTCCACGATCCAGGGTGAGATCGCCAACCGTCGGCAGCAAATCGATTCGCTGGCCCGTGAACTGGTGGAAAGCGGGCTGGCGGTCTGGGAGGGTGAGGGCGATCAGATCGAGCGGCTGATCGTGCGCGGGCGGTCGAATCTGCTGAGCGAAGAGGGAGAAGCGGAGGATCTGGAGCGGATCAGGCACCTCTTTGATGACCTGGAACGCAAGCGTGACATCGCGGATTTCCTGGAACTGGCCGAAGAAGGCGACGGTGTGCGCATTTTTATCGGTTCTGAGAACAAACTTTTTTCACTTTCGGGTTCCTCTCTGGTGGTTTCCCCATATATGAACGCTGATCGAAAGATCATTGGCGCCGTTGGTGTCATTGGTCCGACACGACTGAATTATGGACGTATTGTGCCGATCGTGAATTACACGGCGCAGCTGGTCGGGAAGCTGATTTCGGACCGGAGCTAGAGGTGAGTTATGGCAGAGCCCAAGAACGAAGAGTTTCTGGACGATATCGAAGATGCGGAAGCGCAGGCTTTCGCGGAAGACATGGAAGAGATTGACGACGAGGCGCTGGAGCTGGACCAGCTGCGTGCCGAACGGGACGAGCTGCGCGACCGTTTCATGCGGGCGCTGGCCGATGCCGAGAATGCACGCAAACGGTCTGACCGTGACCGGCGCGAGGCCGAGAACTATGGTGGCTCCAAGCTTTCGCGCGACATGCTCCCGGTCTACGACAATATGAAACGCGCGTTGGAAGCGGTGACGGAAGAGCAGAAGGAAACCAATTCTGCCCTGATCGAAGGGATCGAGCTGACGATGCGCGAGCTCTTGAGCGTCTTCAAGAAACACGGGATCGAGATCATTGCGCCCGAGGTTGGGGATCGTTTCGACCCGCAGCAGCATCAGGCGATGTTCGAAGCGCCGGTGCCGGGGACAAAGGCCGGTGATATCATCCAGGTCGCCGCCGAAGGCTTCATGCTGCATGATCGGCTGTTGCGCCCCGCGCAGGTCGGGGTCTCTTCGACGCCCGCCAGCTGACCGCGATACCGTCTTTCAGATCAGAAGGAGGTCGTCAGGATTTGGCGGTCTCTTTCAGTTTATAGTGCATGTCTAGCGCTTCCGTGGGCGTGAGTTCATCCGGATGAATCCCCGCAAGCGCCTCTTCGACGGCGGAGGATTTCGCTGCGGGTGGCGGCGCTGTCGGTGTCGCGGAAAAGAGCGGCAGATCGTCGATCAGGGTCTTTTGCGTCGCCCCGCCTTCGCGCTCCCCCTTTTCCAACGCGTCCAGCACAACGCGGGCCCGGGCAATGACGGGCGGTGGTAGCCCTGCGAGCTGCGCCACCTGCACACCGTAGGAGCGGTCGGCGGCACCTTTGTGCACCTCGTGCAGGAAGATCACTTCGCCGTCCCATTCCTTGACCGTCACCGTGGCATTTTCGACCCCGGGCAGTTTTCCGGCCAGCGCGGTCATTTCGTGATAATGCGTGGCAAAAAGCGCGCGGCTCTTGTTGACGTCGTGCAGGTGTTCAAGCGTGGCCCAGGCGATGGAAAGCCCATCGTAGGTGGCTGTGCCGCGCCCGATCTCGTCCAGGATCACCAGCGCCCGGTCATCCGCCTGATTCAGGATCGCTGCGGTTTCCACCATCTCGACCATGAACGTCGACCGCCCGCGCGCCAGATCGTCCGACGCCCCAACACGGCTGAAAAGCTGGCTGATCAGCCCGATATGTGCCTCTTCCGCCGGAACGAAGCTGCCCATCTGTGCCAACAGGGCGATAATCGCATTCTGGCGCAGAAATGTGGATTTACCGGCCATATTCGGCCCGGTCAGCAGCCAGACATTCGCGGTGTCATTTTCAGCGCTCAGATCGCAGTCATTCGCGATGAAAGGCTCGCCAGCGCCCGTTTTCAGCGCATGTTCAACCACCGGATGACGTCCGCCCCTGATCTGGAACGCGCGGCTGTTGTCGACCTTGGGCGCGGACCAGTTTTCCGTTGTCGCCAGATTGCTGAGGGCGCTGGCAAGATCGAGCTCCGCCAGCCCGTTTGCGGTCTGTGCGATGGGGGCGGCGGATTTCAGCACCGCCGCGCATAGCTGCTCGAAGAGACGCTTTTCAATCTCGAGCGCCCTGGCGCCGGCGTTGAGGATCTTGGTCTCCATCTCGGAAAGATCCACGGTGGTGAAGCGCACCTGGTTTGCCGTTGTCTGACGGTGGATAAACTGCTCGGAGAGCGGCGGCGACAGCATCTTGTCAGCATGGGTCGAAGGCGTCTCGATGAAGTAACCCAGAACGTTATTATGTTTGATTTTGAGAGAAGAAATGCCCGTGTTAGAGACGTATTCCGCCTGCATCCTTGCAATCACGGCGCGGCCTTCATCCCGCAGTTGCCGCGCTTCGTCGAGTTCCGCATCATGGTCGGGGGCGATGAACCCCCCGTCACGCGCGAGAAGTGGAGGCTCGGCAACAAGCGCGGCATCCAGCTGATCGATCAGGGCGTCATGCCCGGTCAGTGCGGCCAATGCGGTGGTGAGCAGATCAGGCGTTTCGGTCTCTTTCAAGGCATGGCTCAGATCAGAGGCTTCGGTCAGGCCGTTGCGGATCGCAGCCAGATCACGCGGGCCACCGCGATCCATGGAGAGCCGGGAGAGGGCCCGATCCAGATCAGGCACCTTGCGCAGATGTTCCCGTGTTGCATCGCGATGACGGCTTTCGGCGGTAAACCACGCCACCGCCTCCAGCCTGTTTCGCACCACCTCCAGGACGCGCGAGGGGCTTGAAAGCCGACGTTCCAACAGGCGCGCACCGCCGGCTGTCACGGTTTTGTCGATGACGGAGAGAAGAGAACCCGCGCGCCCGCCGGAGAGCGCCTGTGTCAGTTCCAGATTTCGCCGGGTGGCTGCGTCGATCTGCACGGTGCGTGCCTCGGCCTCCTTTTGCGTCGGGCGCAGCAGTGGCAATTTGCCCTTCTGCGTGATTTCCAGATATTGGAGAACGGCGCCCATCGCGGCGATATCGGCGCGTGTAAAGCTGCCATATGACTCCGGCGTTTACACGGCAAAGAGATCGCACAGCCGTTGCTCTCCGCTCGTGCTGTCAAAAGCGGATCGGGCAATACCGGTGAGCGCGATCCCGAAGTCTTGTGCGATTTCCCGCAGGTCGGCCTCCTTGCTCTCCGACACGATCAGTTCGGAGGGGGCAAGCCGCGCCAACTCGGGGCCAAGGCGCAAATCACTCAAAGGCATCACGTGGAAGGCTCCGGTGGAGATATCGACCCAGGCAAGCGCCTGGGCCTCGCGCACTTCGGCAAAAGCGGTCAGGTAATTGTGCCGCCGGGCTTCCAGAAGCGTTTCTTCGGTCAGCGTACCGGGGGTGACCAACCGCACCACATCACGCTTTACCACGGACTTGGAGCCGCGCTTTTTTGCCTCCGCCGGGCTTTCCATCTGCTCGCAAACGGCAACGCGAAACCCTTTGCGGATGAGCGTCAGAAGATACCCTTCGGCGGCATGAACCGGCACGCCGCACATGGGAATATCCGCACCATCGTGTTTTCCGCGTTTGGTCAGCGCAATGTCGAGCGCCTCTGCCGCCGCGACAGCGTCGTCAAAGAACATCTCGTAGAAATCCCCCATGCGGTAAAACAGCAACGCATCCGCATAGTCGGCCTTCAGGTCGAGATATTGCGCCATCATGGGCGTGACGGTCATGAGCATCCCCGGCAGTTTCAGCAGACCTTACAAATGCGTGGACCGGGGTAAAAGCCGTAAATGCGCCTGCTTGAGGCTCGCTGCGCGCTGGGCTAGACGTTATGCGCTCAGACCGTCAGCAAAGGCCAGAACAAATGTCGAAAAATCGTGTGACGCCCGAAGAGGCGCTGGCCTTCCATCTCGAACCCACGCCCGGCAAGTTCGAGATCACGGCCACCGTACCGATGACGACGCAGCGGGATCTGAGCCTTGCTTATTCACCGGGTGTCGCGGTGCCCTGCGAGGCGATTTCGGAAAATCCTGAAACGGCTTACGACTACACCAACAAGGGCAATCTGGTTGCGGTGATCTCAAACGGGACGGCGGTTCTAGGGCTTGGCAATCTTGGGGCGCTGGCCTCCAAACCGGTGATGGAAGGCAAGGCGGTGCTCTTCAAACGGTTCGCCGATGTGAACAGCATCGATATCGAACTGGATACCGAGGATACGGATGCGTTTGTGAATGCGGTCAAGCTGATGGGGCCGACCTTCGGGGGTATCAACCTCGAAGACATCAAGGCGCCGGAGTGTTTCTTCATCGAGCAGCGGCTGTAAGAGGAGATGGACATCCCCGTCTTCCACGACGATCAGCATGTCTCTGCGGTGATTTGTGCCGCGGGGCTGCTGAACGCGCTGAAGCTGTCGAACAAGAAGATCGAAGATGTGCGCATCGTGCTGAATGGCGCGGGGGCGGCGGGCATCGCCTGTCTGGAGCTGCTCAAGGCGATGGGCGCCAAACATCAGAATTGCATCATGTGCGACACCAAGGGTGTGATCTACCAGGGCCGCACCGAAGGCATGAACCAGTGGAAATCGGCCCATGCGGTGTCGACCGATTTGCGCTCGCTTGAGGAGGCGATGAAGGGCGCGGATGTGTTTCTTGGCGTGTCGGTCAAGGGGGCCGTGACACAGGATATGGTCACCAGCATGGCGGACAATCCGGTGATTTTTGCCATGGCGAACCCCGATCCCGAGATCACGCCGGAAGACGCGCATGAGGTGCGGCCGGATGCAATTGTCGCGACAGGGCGCAGCGATTATCCCAATCAGGTCAACAACGTGCTTGGGTTTCCGTACCTGTTCCGCGGGGCGCTGGACATCAACGCCCGCGCGATCAACGATGAGATGAAGATCGCCTGTGCGCATGCGCTGGCGAACCTTGCGCGCGAGGATGTGCCGGACGAGGTGGCGCTGGCCTATGGCAAGAACCTGACGTTCGGGCGGGATTACATCATCCCGACACCCTTTGACCCGCGGCTCATTCACCGGGTCCCGCCGGCCGTGGCGCAGGCGGGTATGAACACCGGTGCCGCGCGCCGCCCGATCATCGATATGGACGCCTATGAGCTGTCGCTGAAGTCGCGGATGGACCCGACTGCAAGCATCCTGCGCGGCATCAACGCGCGGGCTCGGGCCAATCAGGCGCGGATGATTTTCGCCGAAGGAGACGATCCGCGCGTCTTGCGGGCGGCGGTGATGTATCAGCGCGCAGGTCTTGGCAAAGCGCTGGTGGTCGGGCGCGAAGACGATGTGAAGACCAAGCTTGAAGCGGCGGGTCTGGAAGATGCGCATCGCGAAATCGAGGTTGTGAACGCAGCCAACACCCAGCATCTGGAAACGTATAAGCAGTTTCTTTACGACCGTTTGCACCGCCGCGGGTTCGATGCGCAGGACATTCACCGGCTTGCCGCGCGCGACCGGCATGTGTTTTCCGCGCTGATGCTGCAGCATGGGCATGGCGATGGTCTGGTCACCGGGGCCACGCGTAAATCCGCGCATATCCTCGACCGGATCAATCACGTCTTTGACGCCGACAAGGATCACGGCGTCGCGGGTATTACGGCGGTCATCAGCAAGGGCCGGATCGTGTTCATTGCCGATACGATCGTGAATGAATGGCCCGATGAAGAAGACCTTGCCAACATTGCCGAACGCGCGGCAACGGTTGCGCAGAACATGGGGCTGGAGCCGCGCGTTGCCTTCGTGAGCTTCTCGACCTTTGGGTATCCGGTCTCGGAACGGGCGGAAAAGATGGCCAAGGCCGCCGATGTGCTCGACCAGCGCGGCGTCAGCTTTGAGTATGAGGGCGAGATGACCGTCGATGTTGCGCTGAACAGCCTCGCGCAGGAGGCCTATCCGTTTTCGCGTCTCACGGGGCCTGCGAACATTCTGATCGTGCCCGCGCGCCATTCGGCCAGCATCTCGGTCAAGCTGATGCAGGAGATGGCGGGAGCGACGGTGATCGGACCGATCCTCGCGGGTGTCGAAGGATCGATCCAGATCTGTTCCACGGTATCCACAGCCAATGATATTCTGAACATGGCCGTGCTGGCCGCCTGCAAGGTCGGTTGATCAGCTGTTCACGAAAGGCGCGTCGTTGCCCCAAAGCTCCTTGACCCGCGCATCACGCCCGCAGGCTTCCCGATAGGCGGTGTAGGCCGACGCCTGGCGTTTCGGACCAAATCGGGTGATCACCAACTGGCGGCCCTTGTAGTAATCCTGATGATACGCGTCGGCTGGGTAAAACTCCGACGCCCCGAGGATCGGGGTCACGATCGTCAGCCCAAGATCGGCGGCCGCCTTGGTCTTGGCGGCGGTCGCGATTTTCTCTTCGGCGGCTGTGCTTGTGAAAATCGCGCTGCGATAGCCTTCGCCACGGTCGCAGAACTGCCCGCCCGCATCGGTCGGGTCGATCGAGCGGAAGAAGAGATCCAGCAGCGTCCTGCGGCTGACAACATCAGCGTCAAAGGTGATCTGAACCGCCTCGTAATGTCCGGTGCCACCGGAAGTGACCTGCTTGTAGCTCGGGTTCGGGACGGTGCCGCCGGTAAAGCCCGACACGGCTTCCTTCACGCCACGGACCTTTTCAAAATCGGCTTCAACGCACCAGAAACAGCCACCTGCAACCGTCAGCGTCTGCAGGTTCTCCGCATGGGCGGTTTTGCTCTGCGCCATAAAACCGACCACGATCATCGTGGCCAGGGCGATGGATTTGAGTGTTTCCCGTTTGGACATATCGCATCTCCTTTGGACTAAATCTGTCGAGTCATACGGATGCGGGCAATTCACGAGCCTGCGATGTCACGGGCAGGTGAGATGAGTTTACAGGCTTGGCTTTTGCAGGCGCGTTTTTTAGCGTGGATTGAAACATCCGAAGGGCGGCATCATGCCGATTGAAACAAAACATCGGGCGGATAGGCCGGCATGAAGATCGCCATGTGGTCCGGTCCGCGCAATCTGTCGACCGCGATGATGTACAGCTTTGCGGCGCGCGATGATTTCAGCGTCATGGATGAACCATTCTACGCGGCTTATTTGACGGCATCTGGTGCGGATCATCCGATGCGCGCCGAAATCCTGGCATCGCAGGAGAACGATCCGCTGCGCGTGGCCGACATCTGCGCGGCTCCCGTCCAGACCCCGCATCTTTACATGAAACATATGCCGCATCATATGCTGGACGGCTTCCCGCTGGACTGGGCGCAGGACTGCGTGAACGTGCATCTGATCCGGCACCCAGCGCGGGTGATCGCAAGTTATGCAGCAAAGCGGGAAGCGCCGACGCTTGATGACATCGGGTTCGTGCAGCAACTCCGCCTCTATGAGGCTCTCGGCGGTATTGTGATCGACAGCACCGACATCCGCGCGCGTCCCGAACATATGCTGAGGAGCTTGTGCGACGCGATTGATCTGCCCTTTGACCCTGCAATGCTCCACTGGCCGAAAGGGCCGCGCGCCGAGGATGGAGTTTGGGCTGCGCACTGGTATGGCGCTGTGCATCAAAGCACCGGGTTTGCCAGGGCGGAGGGTGATTTACCTGAATTAGAGCCTGATTTGCGAAGGCTGTCGGACGAAGCGATGCCGCATTACGAGATGCTTTATTCCGTCAAGCTCGGGTGATCAGGACAGGCGTCCGGCAAGGTTACTTCAGCCGTCGATCCCGCGCCGCCAGCAGCTTTAACCTCAACGCATTCAGCTGAATAAACCCAGCCGCGTCCTTCTGGTCATAGGCGCCCGCGTCATCCTCGAAGGTGACATGCGCTTCGGAATAGAGGCTGTGATCGGACCAGCGGCCCACCGTGCGCACATGCCCCTTGTAGAGTTTCAGGCGCACGGTGCCGGTGACATGGGTCTGGCTCGCATCAATCGCCGCCTGCAGCATTGTGCGCTCCGGGCTGTACCAGAACCCGTTATAGATCAGCTCCGCATAGCGCGGCATCAGCTCATCCTTGAGGTGCATGGCACCCCGATCCAAGGTGATCGATTCAATCGCGCGATGTGCTTCAAGCAACAACGTGCCGCCCGGTGTTTCATAAATGCCGCGGGATTTCATGCCGACGAACCGACCTTCGACCAGATCGAGACGGCCGCAGCCATGTTTGCCGCCCAGTTCGTTCAGCCGGGTCAGGATCGCAGCGGGGGACATCGCGACCCCGTCGATACTGACGGCGTCACCCTTCTCGAAACCGACCTCGATGTATTCGGGCGTGTCCGGTGCATCTTCGGGGTTCACCGTGCGCTGATACACATAGTCGGGCGCGTCCACGGCGGGGTCTTCCAGCACCTTGCCCTCGGAGGAGGTGTGCAGCAGGTTGGCGTCGACGCTGAACGGGGCCTCGCCGCGTTTGTCCTTGGCAATCGGGATCTGGTTTTTTTCGGCGAAGTCCAGCAGCTTGGTCCGGCTGGACAGGTCCCACTCGCGCCAGGGCGCGATGACCTTGATGTCCGGGTTCAGCGCATAGGCAGCCAGTTCGAACCGCACCTGGTCGTTGCCCTTGCCGGTCGCGCCATGGGCCACGGCATCTGCTCCAGTTTCCTCTGCGATCTCGACCAGACGTTTGGAAATCAACGGCCGCGCAATGGAGGTGCCCAGCAGGTAGAGCCCTTCGTAGACCGCATTGGCCCGGAACATCGGAAAGACGAAATCGCGCACGAATTCCTCGCGGACGTCTTCGATGTAGATCTGCTTCACCCCCATCTGCTCGGCTTTCCTGCGGGCGGGCTCCAATTCTTCACCCTGCCCCAAATCGGCGGTGAAGGTGACAACTTCGCAGCCATATTCGGTTTGCAGCCATTTCAGGATGATCGAGGTATCCAGACCGCCGGAATAGGCGAGCACGACTTTCTTGGGCGCAGACATGAGCATTTCCTTCGTCACGAAATCCCGGCTGCGATATCGGGTTTTGGTCAGGGCGGCAAGGTCGATGCGCGTTGACCTGCAGGGCCTGCACGCCTACTGGTCGAAGACCATATGGTGAAAGGGACCCCGCGGATGAAAGCGACTGCCTTTGCACAGGCCGCACGCGATGCAGAACGGGAAATGCGTGCGGTGTTTCCGCCGACGCCATTGTTGCGGAACGATCATCTTTCGGATCGTTTCGGGGCGGACATCTGGCTCAAGCGCGAGGATCTGAGCCCGGTCCGTTCGTACAAACTGCGTGGTGCCTTCAACGCGATGCGCAAGGTGATCCCGCAGCATTCCGTCTTTGTCTGCGCCAGTGCCGGCAATCACGCGCAGGGGGTCGCCTTTATGTGCCGGCACTTCGGTGTCCGCGGCGTCGTTTTCATGCCCGTCACAACCCCGCAGCAGAAAATCCAGAAGACCCGGATGTTCGGTGGCGACCATGTGGAGATACGCCTTGTCGGTGATTACTTCGACAACACGCTGAGCGAGGCGCAGGCATTCTGCGCCTCAGAAGGGGCGCATTTCCTGTCTCCCTTCGACGATGAAGACGTGATCGAAGGGCAGGCATCCGTGGCTGTTGAAATCGCAGCACAATTGGGGTGCACGCCGGACCGTATCGTCTTGCCCGTGGGTGGCGGCGGGCTGTCTGCTGGGGTTCGCAGTTTCTTTGGTGACGCTTGTTCCTATACCTTTGTCGAACCCACCGGTGCCCAAAGCCTGGGCTTTGCCCTGAAGGAGGGCACACCTGTCGATGTCTCCCCCATCAACAGTTTCGTGGACGGTGCTGCCGTGGCAAAACTGGGGGCGCGGACCTTTGCCCGGTTGCATGATGTCGCCCGGGAGGACGTGATCCACCTCTCCGAGGACCGGATCTGCACGACAATCGTTGAGATGCTCAACGTCGAAGGCATCGTGCTGGAGCCCGCCGGTGCGCTGGCCATCGAGGCGCTCTCGGATCTTGCGCCTAGGATCGCGGGTAAGTCGGTTGTCTGTGTCGCATCGGGCGGGAATTTTGATTTCGAACGTCTGCCGGAGGTCAAGGAGCGCGCGCAGCGGTACTCCGGCGTGAAGAAGTACTTCATCCTGCGCATGCCGCAGCGTCCGGGCGCGCTCAAGGAATTCCTGTCCATTCTGGGGCCTGATGATGACATCGCCCGCTTTGAATATCTCAAGAAATCGGCACGGAATTTCGGGTCGGTTCTGATCGGGATCGAAACGACCCACCCCGATAATTTTGCGCGGCTTCTGTCGGAACTGGACACGGCGGGTTTCACCTATACCGACATCACGAATGACGAGACGCTGGCGCAATTCGTCATCTGAGGGCTGCGATGGAGTTTCAAGACAAAACGGTTGTGATCACTGGCGGCGCCAGTGGTATTGGTGCGGCCCTGGCCCGGATGATGGTGGCCAGGGGTGGACGGGTGGCCATCCTGGATCGAAAGGACGCGCTTGTCCGGACAGCCTCCGATGCGATCGGGTGCATGGGGCTAAGATGCGATGTGAGTGTTGAGGCAGGGGTGCAGGCCTGCATCCGTGAGATAAGCGAGACATTGGGTGAGATCGACATTTTCGTCTCTAACGCGGGTGTTTTTGAGGGCCAGTCCGGGCATGTCGCATCGGCGCCCGATGACATCTGGCTCCGGAACTGGAGCGTGCATGTGATGGCGCATGTCTATGCTGCCCGCGCACTGTTGCCCGGGATGATCGCCCGCGGATCGGGTTACTTTGTGAATGTCACCTCCGCCGCAGGCTTGTTGAACCAGATTGGCGATGCCGCGTATTCAGCGACCAAACATGCCGCGGTCAGCTTTGCCGAATCCCTGGCGATCAGCCATGGTGATGACGGGATCGGTGTGTCTGTTGTCTGTCCGCAATATGTGGCCACACCGTTGATCGGGCTTGGTGCGTCAGACACCAAGGATCATGCGGATCTGCTGACGGCAGAGGAGGTGGCGCTGTCAATTATCGCGGGTATTGAGTGTCGGCAGTTCCTGATCTTGCCGAATCCGGCCGTGGCGCTTTATGCGCAACGGCGCGCGGAAGATCATGATCGGTGGATCGAAGGCATGCGCCGGTTGCGCGCAAAATCCCTTTCACAGCTGGGCGCCTCGCAGGTCGCCGAGCTTTACCGGCTGGTCTAGACGGCCACCTTGGCGGGCAGTTCCGTCAGGAAAGACTGCCGCGACTGCGCGTAGCATTGCAGGATTTCATTGAGATCGATGGTGGAAGACGCCGATTGCGCAGCAGCGCTTTCCCCCGCCTGGCACAGGTCCGAAAACGAGCGGAACCCGAGGCTCAGGGCACTTCCTTTCAGAAAATGCAGCTTTTCCTCCAGGTCTTCATGCTGTTTCTGTGCCGCGAGCGCATCAATAGCGCTGTCGACCTCTTCCAGGAAAAGCTCAACCACCTCTTCGAAATCCTCTGCGCCCACCTCTTCCTTGAGGGTCGCAACTCTGTCCCAGTCGATCATGAACGATTCTCCGACCTGATTACGCGCTCTTTATGGCCCAGAGGCCCTAACAGATGGTGAGGATGACCCCGGTTTTTGATGCAAAGTTTAGGTTTCACCACACCTTAAGCTTTCATGGATTAGACACACCTCAAGTTAGATCCGAGCATTGAATGGCGAAGAATTTACCTCTCCAGGAAGCTGCCAGCCTGTCCGACGTTCCGGACGGGCCCAGACTCGTTCTGGTGGTCGATGACAGCCGTCTGCAGCGAAAGATCCTTTCCAGTTCGCTGAAGCGCTGGGGGTATGAAGTTGTCGAGGCCGATTCAGGCGAAGCAGCGCTGGCGGCCTGTAAAATCCGCTCACCGGAACTGGTGCTCAGCGACTGGATGATGCCCGGCATGTCCGGCATAGAATTCTGCAAGGCTTTCCGGGAACTCTCGGGCGACGACTACGGGTATTTTATCCTGCTGACGTCCAAAAGCGAAAAGAATGACGTAGCCGAAGGGCTGGATGCAGGGGCGGATGATTTCCTGACAAAACCGGTTGACGGCCATGAGCTGCGGGCGCGGATGACCGCTGGTGCCCGGATCCTCGAAATGCAGCGTGAACTGACGCTCAAGAACCGTGTCATCACCGAGACATTGGATGAATTGCAGCGGCTTTACGATTCCCTCGACAGCGACCTTATCGAGGCCAAGCAGCTGCAGCAGTCGCTTGTCCGCGAAAGGTTCAAGACATTCGATGGCGGAGACCTGTCGCTGCTCTTGCGGTCGAGCGGGCATGTCGGGGGCGATCTGGTCGGGTTTTATCCCGCGGCACCCGGGCATCTTGGGCTTTATTCGATCGACGTATCGGGCCATGGCATCAGTTCGGCACTGATGACGGCGAGGCTCGCGGGATATCTGTCGGCCAGCGCCCTGGACCAGAACATCGCGCTGGAACGCACGGAGAACGGCTTCCGGTCCCGTCCGCCGGGTGAAGCCATTGAGACGCTGAATGAGCTCGTTCTCGATGAGATGGAGACGGAGCATTATTTCACCCTGATGCTGGCGGACGTCGATCTTCGAACCGGGAAGGTTGTGATCGGTCAGGCGGGGCACCCGCATCCGATCATCCAACGCGCCGATGGCACGATGGAGCAGGACGGCACAGGCGGGTTCCCGGTGGGGCTGATGTCGGGCGTTACCTTTTCGCAGTTCGAAATGATGCTGCATCCGGGCGACAGGCTGCTGATCTTTTCAGACGGGGTGACAGAGTGTCCGGACGCAGACGGAAATCTCGTGGGTGAAGAAGGTGTTGAACGCATTCTTGAAACCCTGCACGACGTGAAAGGCCCGGCCTTGTTTGAATCGCTGATGTGGTCGTTGACCGAAATCTCGGGTCTCTCCGAGTTTCCCGATGACGTCTCCGGCATTCTATTCGAATTCAGCGGACAGCTTCAGAAAAAGTAACGTGACAGGAACAGCCGGTCGCCCGCATTGCCCAGAGCGGCGACGGCATCCGGCGGGGTCATGATCAGGGTTTCATGGTCGGGTTCTGACGGCGGGCTCACGCGTCGAACCGGTCGGGCGACATAGATGTGGCAGAGCTTTTCCGCCCAGATATCGTATTCCGGCATAAAGACGAACCGGCGAAACGCACCCAGTTTCCGCGGGTTTGCGATGCGCCATCCGGTCTCCTCCATCACCTCCCGGTGCAGCGCGCGGATCGGGCTTTCGCCGGGATCGATACCACCGCCCGGCAATTGGATATCCACTGTTTCCGCCAGTTGGGCCGTCAGCAGAACGTTGCGATCCAGGGGCAGAACGGCATAGGCGCCAGGGCGCAATACATACCGCTGGTCTGCGCGGGGCGCATGGCCGACGCGTCTTATCATTCTGGCTTGCCCTCTTTTCAACAGACCCAAGACGGTTATATGGACCCGGTATGCCAACCCCTTGGCGATAAGGAAACCCCAATGACACTTGGACACCAGATCGCGTGGGACGACACCGTCCTGCCTTTTCAGCTTGATGCCAGCGACATGCGCGGCCGTGTTGCGCGGCTGGATGGCGCGTTGAACGGTATCCTCAAACAGCATGATTATCCGCCTCAGGTCGAAGCACTGGTGGCGGAGATGGCGTTGTTGACCGCCCTGATCGGCCAGACCATAAAATTGCGCTGGAAGCTGCAGCTGCAGATCCAGTCCAAAGGTGCGGTGCGCATGATTGCGACGGATTACTACGGCCCCGAGAAAGAGGGCGATCCGGCCCGGATCAGGGCCTATGCCAGCTATGATGCAGATCGGCTGACAGAAGCGGCCCCGTTCGATCAGGTGGGCGAAGGATATTTCGCGATCATGATCGACCAGGGCAAGGGCATGACGCCGTATCAGGGCATCACACCGCTTGAAGGCGGCTCGCTGGCCTCCTGTGCCGAGACGTATTTTGCCCAGTCCGAGCAGCTGCCGACGCGGTTTTCGCTCAGCTTCGGGAAGTCGACCGAACCCGGTGTCGCCGAGCACTGGCGTGCGGGTGGCATCATGCTGCAGCACATGCCCAAGGCGTCGCCCTTCGTGGCCGAAGGTGAAGGCAACGGCGAGACGCTGTCCGCCGCCGATCTGGTGCAGGACGATGAGGCGGAAAACTGGAGCCGCGTGAACATCCTGCTCGACACGGTGGAAGACATGGAACTGATCGGGCCGTCCCTGGCGCCGAACGATCTGCTGTTGCGCCTGTTTCACGAGGAACAGCCGCGGGTCTTTGATACGCAAACCGTCCGGTTCGGCTGTACCTGCTCGGAAGATCGCGTGCGGCAGAGCCTCTCCATCTACTCGGCGCGCGACATCGAGAAGATGACGACGGATGAGGGTCGTGTGACGGCAGACTGTCAGTTCTGTGGGGCGCATTACGACCTCGACCCGACGACTGTCGGCTTCGAGGCTGAAAAGGGTGCCGATGGCGCCTGATCTCGACAGCCTGCGCGCGGCGCTGCGCCGTCCGGGGCGGCCGTCATCGGACTTCGATCTGAACCCGGAGACGGTTCTGCCCGCCGGGCGTAAACTGCGCCCGGCGGGTGTTCTTGCGCCCATCGTCGCGCAGGAAGACGGGCTGCACCTGCTCCTGACCAAGCGGTCCTCGGCGTTGAAGCATCACCCCGGGCAGATCGCCTTTCCGGGCGGCAAGCAGGACGAGGGCGATGCAAGTGTAACCGATGCCGCCCTGCGCGAAGCGCAGGAAGAGATCGGCTTGCCGACCGGAGATGTTCAGGTGCTGGGGACGCTGCCCGCGCATGAGACGGTGACCGGGTTTATCGTGACGCCGGTGATCGGGCTGGTGACCCGGCCTTTCCAGATCGTGCCGGAGCGTGGCGAGGTGGATGAAGTCTTTTCCGTTCCGCTCGCGCACGTGACTTCCGAGGCGAACTTCGTCATCCAGTCGCGGCAATGGCGTGGGCAGCAGCGATCCTATTTCGCCGTGCCCTACGGTCCCTATTACATCTGGGGCGCGACTGCGCGTATGTTGCGGGCATGGACCGACCAGATTTCACGATGATCCCTGCAAACACGCCGTGGCTGACCGATCCTTCGGTGCAGACGGTGTGCGATGCTCTCACTGCTGGGGGTGGTGAGATCTATATGGTCGGGGGCTGTGTCCGCGACGCGGTTCTCGGGGTATCGGGGTCTGACGTGGATATGGCGACACCGATGCCGCCAGAGGAGATCATCCGTCTTGCTGCCGCAGCCGGGTTGAAAACCGTACCCACCGGGATCGAGCATGGCACGGTCACCGTTGTGGCGCAGGGAGCGGGCTTTGAAGTCACCACGTTCCGGCAGGATGTCACGACCGATGGCCGCCGTGCCCAGGTCGCGTTTTCACAAGATATCGCCGAGGATGCACGCCGCCGCGATTTCACGCTCAACGCACTCTATGCCACCCCTCAGGGCCATCTTGTCGACCCTTTGGGCGGTTTGCAGGATTGCCTGGCCCGCCGTATCCGCTTTATCGAAAACGCGCAGGACCGCATTCGCGAAGACTATCTGCGTGTCCTTCGTTTCTTTCGCTTTCACGCCTGGTACGGGGCTCCGGAAGGGGGGTTCGACGCCGAGGCATTGGCCGCCATCGCCGCCAACACGCAGGGGCTGGAGGCTCTGTCGGCAGAGCGGGTGGGCGCTGAGATGTGCAAACTTCTGGCCGCGCCCGATCCGGTGGCCGCCGTGGCGGCAATGCAGCAGTCCGGGGTTCTTCTGCAGATATTGCCGGGGGGCGACACGCCGCTGCTTGGGCCGGTTGTGCATCTTGAGCAGCAGATGCGGCGACCGCCTGACTGGCGGCTGAGGCTGGCCGCGCTCGGGGTGGCGGAGGTTCAGGATCGTCTGCGGTTGAGCCGCAAGGATGCGGCTGTCCTGGCGCGGCTCAACGAGGCCATGAGCGAGATGACGCCAGCGGCGGAAGTTGCCTATCGTCACGGGTACGACATTGCGCTCAATACACTGATTTTGCGCGCTGCTCTGGCCAATCAGCCGATGGATCCAGAGGCGCTGTCGGCCTTGAAGACAGCGGTCAACGCCCGATTTCCGATCTGCGCGCAGGACCTGATGCCAGCCTATACCGGCAAGGCACTCGGCGACCGGCTGGAGGCGCTGGAACGGCGCTGGATCGCCTCCGGTTTCCGGCTGACGCGTGAAGAATTGATGACACCGGAATGAAGTGGTCGACAATGGTACACTTCTTTTGTAAACACCGTGTCAGCAAGACGGAGGAATACGAAATGTATCGCGGGATCTGGTTTAACTGACATCGTCATAACCCGGTTTCTCAAGGCCTGCCCCGCAGCGCCTGATCATTTCGCATATTTCCACGAAGGCCCCCGCCATGTTCCGCTTTTTCGAACGTCTTGTTGACCCCTACAGCCCCTATCCCGAGACGAACACACCGCCCCAGACGCTTTGGCCGTTCATGCTGCAATACGCCCGGCCGTTCAAAAAGGTCTTTGTCTGGGCGGGCATCATGTCGGTTATCGTCGCCGCGATCGAGATCAGCCTGATCTTCTATATGGGCCGCGTGGTCGATGTATTGGAAGGGGAGCCTGAAACCGTCTGGGAGACCTACGGCACCGAGCTGATTCTCGTGGCGATTTTCATCCTGACCGCCCGGCCGTTCCTGCAAGCGCTGGATGTTCTGCTGCTGAACAACGCGATTCTGCCGAACTTTGGCACGATGATCCGCTGGCGGGCGCACCGGCAGGTGTTGCGGCAATCCGTCGGCTGGTTCGAGAATGATTTTGCCGGGCGCATTGCCAACCGGATCATGCAGACACCACCGGCGGCGGGCGAAGTCGTCTTTCAGGTCTTTGACGCGATTTCCTTTTCGCTCGCCTATCTTCTGGGGGCGGCGATCCTGTTGTCCTCCTCCGATCCACGGTTGCTGATCCCGCTTCTGGCGTGGTTCGTGCTTTACGGCTTCTTGCTGCGGTGGACCATCAAACGCGTGGGCCCCGCGTCGCAGGCCGCCTCCAACGCGCGGTCGGTGGTGACCGGGCGCGTGGTCGATGCCTATACAAACATTCATTCCGTGAAGATGTTCGCCCACCACGAACAGGAGCTGGAGTACGCCAAGGAGGCGATCGAGGAGACGCGCAAGACTTTTCAGGTCGAGATGCGGATTTTCACGATCATGGATGTCTCTCTGGTTCTGCTCAACGGTGTGTTGATCGTGGGCGTTGTGGGCTGGGCGATCCTGCTCTGGATGCAGGGGACGGCCAGTGTCGGGGTTGTTGCGGCGGCAACGGCGCTGACCCTGCGGCTGAACGCGATGACGGGCTGGATCATGTGGGCGCTGACCACGTTCTTCCGCGAGCTTGGCGTTGTTGCCGAGGGGATGGAGACCATCGCCCAGCCGGTCACCCTGACCGATGATGGCGGGGCGCAACCGCTGAAACTGACCGACGGCACCATCGAGGTCAAAGGGTTGTCGCACCATTATGGCCGCGAGTCCGGTGGTTTGGACGGCATCGATCTGACCATTCGGCGGGGCGAGAAAATCGGCCTCGTGGGCCGGTCCGGCGCCGGGAAGTCGACGCTGGTCAAGCTGCTCTTGCGGTTCTACGACCCGGAGGCGGGGAAAATCCTGATCGATGGGCAGGACATCACAAAGGTCCAGCAGGACACGCTGCGTCTGGCCATCGGTATGGTGCAGCAGGACAGCTCGCTTTTGCACAGGTCGGTCAGGGACAACATCCTCTATGGCCGCGCGGATGCCACGGAAGAAGATATGTATTCTGCCGCACGACAGGCGCAGGCGCATGAGTTCATCCTTGATCTGGAGGATCCGGAAGGCCGCCGGGGGTATGACGCGCAGGTGGGCGAACGTGGTGTGAAGCTGTCGGGTGGTCAGAGACAGCGGGTCACGCTGGCGCGGGTGATCCTGAAAAACGCGCCGATCCTGCTGCTGGACGAGGCGACAAGCGCGCTCGACAGCGAGGTGGAAGCAGCGATCCAGGATACGCTCTATGGCATGATGAAGGGCAAAACCGTGATCGCGATTGCGCACCGCCTGTCGACCATTGCGCAGATGGACCGCATATTGGTGCTCGATCAGGGGCGCATTGTCGAAGATGGCAGCCATGACGCGCTTTTGGCCAAAGGCGGACTATATGCAGAATTCTGGGCCCGGCAGTCGGGCGGATTTCTGGCAATCGAGGAGGCGTCGTGAAGATATCAGAGTGGATCGACGCTTTCCGGCCCGCGGATGGTCCACCCCCGCAGACCCTTGGCGCTTTCATGCGGTGGTGCCTGAAAGGCTCCTGGCCGGCGCTGATCCTCGCGGCATGTCTCTCGGCGCTCGCCGGGGCGATGGAGGCGGGCACGGCGCTGATCCTCGGGATGGTCATCGACGCAACCGCAAGTTCCGGCCCGGAGGCGTTCTTTGACGGGCGGAACATCGGGATGCTCGTCGCGGCGGTGGCGTTCTTCATGCTCGCGCGCCCGATCTTCTTCGGCCTCTCGGCCTCGGCCAACGCGATCATCGTCGGCCCCAATGTGAACCCGCTGGTGCTGTCGCGCCTGCATCGGTGGACGTTGGGGCAGACTGTCGGGTTCTTCGACGATGATTTCGCCGGACGCATCGCACAGAAACAGATGCAGGCCGCACGTGCCGTCACGGATGTCGTTGTCGAGGTGATCAATGTGGTCGCTTTTGCGCTTGCCTCCCTGGTCGGCTCTGTCCTGCTGCTCCTGGCCATCGACTGGCGTGTCGCAGTGGGTTTTGCGGTCTGGCTGGCGCTCTACTTCGCGATGATCAACTGGTTCCTGCCGCGCGTCCGCCGACGTTCCGCCGGTCGGGCCGGGGCGCGGGCAATGGTGTCGGGGCAGGTGGTGGATACGATCACCAACATCAAGACGGTCAAGCTCTTCGCCCATGCCGATCACGAGGACCGGGCCGCATTGGGTGCGATGCAGATATTCCGGGCGCGGGCGCTGGAGTTCGGATATCTTGCTGCTGGGTTCCGGTTTTCACTGATGGCTCTCGCGGGGTTGCTGCCGGTGCTTCTGCTGGGCGGTACGATCCTGCTGTGGCAATCCGGTCAGGCGAGCCAGGGTGATATCGTTGCGGCCGGTGCCGTTGCCATCCGTATCGCACAGATGACCGGTTGGGTCAGTTTCACCCTGATGGCGATCTATTCCAACATCGGCGAGATCGAAGACGGCATCCGCACGCTGACGCCGCGCAACCGCGTCGAAGATGATCCGGCTGCACGCGCGTTGCAGGTGCCGGACGGGCAGATCGTGCTGCGCGATATCGGCTTTGCCTACGGGCGGGACAAGGGCGGTGTGCGGGACATCAACCTGACCATCGCGCCCGGCGAGAAACTGGGGATCGTGGGGGCCTCGGGCGTGGGCAAATCCACGCTGGTGGCGCTGCTCTTGCGGCTCTATGACGCCGAAGAGGGCGTGATCGAGATCGACGGCCAGGACATCACCGCCGTCACGCAGGAAAGCCTGCGCCGCAATATCGGGATGGTCACGCAGGAAACTGCCATGTTCAACCGGTCTGCTCTGGATAACATCATCTACGGGCGCCCAGATGCGCCCAAGGCCGACGTGATCGAGGCGGCGAAGAAGGCTGAAGCCCATGGTTTCATCACCGATCTGGTCGATCACAGGGAGCGTACCGGCTATGAGGCGCATTTGGGTGAGCGGGGCGTGAAGCTGTCGGGCGGGCAGCGGCAACGCATTGCCCTGGCCCGTGCGATCCTGAAGGACGCGCCCATCCTGGTGCTGGATGAGGCGACAAGCGCGCTGGACAGCGAGGTCGAAGCCTCCATTCAGGCGGCGCTTGAGCGGGTGATGGAAGGCAAGACCGTTCTGGCCATCGCACACCGTTTGTCGACGCTCACGGAAATGGACCGGATCATCGTTATGGACGATGGCCAGATCGTCGAGAATGGCAGCCACGAGAACCTGCTGGCCAAGGGTGGCCTTTATGCGCAGTACTGGGAACGGCAGTCCGGCGGTTTTATCCGGACGCAGGCCGCGGAATAGGGGCTTTTGCGCCAGCCGATCCTGCCGTATGGCAAGCGGCATGGCGGAATTCGTGATCAAACATCTGGGTGTGCAGGGCGATGGGGTGGCTGATGGCCCGGTCTTTGCGCCGCTGACACTGCCGGGCGAGACGGTCAGCGGGCGGCTGGATGGCTCTGCCCTGCGGGATGTGAAGGTCCTGACACCGTCTGAGCATCGGGTCGCGGCGCCCTGCCGGCATTTCAGCTCCTGTGGCGGCTGTCAGCTGCAACATGCCGATGATGCGTTTGTTGCGGAGTGGAAGGTCGATGTCGTACGCCGGGCGCTTGACGCGCATGCGGTGGAGACTGTTTTCAGGCCGATCCAGACCTCGCCCCGTCACTCACGCAGGCGGGCGGGCTTTGCCGCGCGGCGTACCAAGAAGGGCGCTCTGGCCGGGTTTCATGGCCGCGCCTCTGATACCATCGTGGCAATCCCGGAGTGCATATTGGTCGCACCGGAAGTGCTCCGAGGCGCAGATGTGGCGGAAGCCCTGGCCCGCATAGGTGCCAGCCGCAAAGCACCGCTGTCCGTGATGGTCACCACCACGAAAACCGGCCTCGACGTGGCGGTCAGCAATGGCAAGCCGTTGGATGGCCCCCTGCGTCAGCAACTCGCGGTGATCTGCGATCAGATGGGGTTGGCGCGTCTGGCCTGGTCGGACGAGGTTGTCGGCATGCGCGCGCCGCCGGTGCACGGATTGGAGGGTATCGATATCACGCCACCGCCGGGCGCCTTTCTGCAGGCCACCGCCCATGGAGAGGCCGCATTGCTGGCCGCTGTCCGGGAGATTACCGAGGGTGCCGCGCAGATCATCGACCTCTTTGCAGGATGCGGGACCTTTGCCCTGCCCTTGGCACGAACCGCCAAAGTTCATGCGGTTGAAGGCGCGCCGGAGATGATCGCGGCGCTGGACCACGGATGGCGCAGGGCCGATGGCCTGAAAGCGGTCACGTCCGAGGTGCGCGACCTGTTTCGACGGCCGCTGTTGCCGGATGAGATGGCGACAGCGGAGGCTGTTGTGCTGGACCCGCCAAGGGCAGGTGCCGAGGCGCAGATTCGCGAGCTGGCAGAGACACAAATTCCCCGAATCGCCTATGTTTCCTGCAATCCGGTGACCTTTGCCAGAGATGCCCGCGTGCTGGTAAACGCGGGCTTTACGCTTGACTGGGTACAAGTGGTCGATCAATTCCGCTGGTCGGCCCATGTAGAGCTTGCCGCCAGCTTCACCGCCCCCCATATCCGCGGATAGCTCTTGAGGAGAGGTCTATGACGTTGCGCGAAAAACTGGATGTCTGGCTGGATCAGCCTTGGGTGATCAACCTTGTAATGGCTGTGATCATTTTCAATGCGATCCTGTTGGGGATGGAGACGTCGCCAACCCTCATGGCACAGGCGGGTACGCTGATCGTGACGCTGGACACGGCATGTCTTGGGTTCTTCATCGCGGAAATCCTGCTCAAGATCTTCGCGCGCGGAACGCGGTTTTTCAAAAGCGGCTGGAACCTCTTTGATTTTGCTATTGTCGCTGCAGCGCTGGTCCCCGGATCGCAAACGATGTCGGTGCTGCGAGCCCTGCGGATTTTGCGTGTGCTGCGCGTGATTTCCGTGGCGCCGCGCCTGCGCCGTGTGGTCGAAGGTTTCGTGACCGCGCTGCCGGGCATGGCGAGCGTATTCCTGCTGATGGCGATCATCTTCTATATCGGTGCGGTGATTGCGACGAAGCTCTTTGCCGCCAGCTTCCCGGACTGGTTCGGTTCACTGGCGCTGAGCGGATACACCCTGTTCCAGATCATGACGCTGGAGAGCTGGTCGATGGGCATCGTGCGCCCGGTGATGGAAGTCTACCCCTACGCATGGGTATTTTTCGTGCCCTTCATCATGATCACGACCTTTGCCGTGGTAAACCTGCTGGTCGGTCTGATCGTGAACTCCATGCAGGACGCGCATCAGGAAGAGGCGGGTGCGGTGACGGATGCCTACCGCGATGAAGTGCTCACCCGTTTGATTGCAATCGAAAAACAGTTGGCGAAAAAATCGGATACCTGACAAATTTGTGAGGTTGTTTAACCGATTATCCATGGTAATCGTGCCAAAAGAGCAGAATGTCGAAAAGACAAACGGGACAGCAGAAAATGCGTCGCAGAGATTTGATTATGACAACCGCCGCCGCTGTGGCGCTTGGCGGCTGTGCAGGCAGTTCGAAGTTTCGCCGTTATGACGGGCCGGAGGTGACCTATGTCGTGGTCAACAAAGGCCAGCGCCGTATGCATCTTCTGCATCACGACGCGCTGTTGAAAAGCTATGACATCAATCTCGGTTTTGCGCCCATCGGGCACAAGCAGATCGAGGGGGATGGTAAAACGCCCGAAGGTGTCTACCGCATCGACCGGCGCAATCCGAATTCCCAATTCCACCTGTCACTGGGTATTTCCTACCCAAACGTGAACGATGTTGCCGCGGCCAGGGCGATGGGTAAATCCCCGGGTGGTGACATCTTTATTCACGGGCAGAAAAACCCGTTCAGACGGGATGATACCGATTGGACCTGGGGCTGTATCGCCGTCACCAATGACGAGATCGAGGAGATCTATGCGATGGTGCGGGACAATACGCTGATTTCCCTGAACGCCTGAGGATCAGACCGGCCCGGCACCGGGCACTGTGCTGCCGGTCACCAGCGTCCACCAGATTTTGCCGTTGCTTTCCTGAAACCACGAAAAACCCATCTGGGTTGCGTCCGGCGACAGGATCACGCGGCGGGTGTCCGGCTTTTCCATCCAGGCGGCGAGCGTTTCCAATTCGGATTCGTATGTCTCGGAGATATTCTCGCCGATGAGAACGCCGGGATAGCCGACACGGGCGACGCGGTCGATCGGCGATGACCCGTCCGAACCGAAATGCCAGGGGCGGTTCTGAATGGACATGTCGCGGGAGTGGGTTGCGGCTGCGGCGTTTAGTTTCGGGTCCAGTTGGAGAGGCGCCTGCCCAGAGGCACTGCGCAGCGCATTGACGGAATCGAGCATACGGAACTGGATTTTACCGGTGTCACCACGACCGATTCGGTAAAGCTGTGGTGCGTCGCTGTCGACCGGACGGGGCGTGCAGCCCGCTACTGTTAACCCCAGCACCAGAAAAATCGAAATCAGCCGGATCATTTTGCACTCCTTAAGCGTTGCTTTACCGCATATCTTGCAATGCGTTGTAATTCAAACGCACATCAGGGCATGAAGTTCAGATGACAAGTGTTTGATTTGCGACTGCGTCTTTCGCGCAATAATATGCGCGGAATCCACCATCGTTCGTGCATATGGAGGCATCCAATGTCTGTTAAACGTTTCACAACCCCAAGCCGCCGGTCCTTCCTGGCAGGCAGTGCCGCCATGCTGGCAACGCCCGCGATTGCGCAGGATGCCGCGTCCGTGAACTCGGCGGCGACCACTCAGGGAGAACGCGATCTGAGCGAGGTTGTGCGCCGGAATATTTCCAGCTTCAGAACGCTGGACTGGCAGCCCTATTTCTCCAACCTGAGAAACGGTGCCGTATTGGTCGATATCGACAGCCGCGCCCTGCACTACTGGTCGGAAGACGAAAGCTTCTACAAGCTGTACCCCTCCAGCGTACCGCTGACAGAAGAGCTGACCCGGCGCGGCCGCACCAAGGTCGTGCGCAAAGTCGAGGGCCCCAGCTGGCGTCCGACGCCCTCCATGCTCAAGCGCAATCCGGAATGGCCGGAGTACATTGGCCCCGGCCCCGATAACCCCATGGGAACACACGCACTTTACCTCAGCTGGACGTATTATCGCATCCACGGTACGCATGACACGCGTAAAATCGGGCGGCAATCCTCGAACGGCTGCATCGGTCTTTACAACGAGCATATCGCAGAGCTTTTCGAGCTGACGAAGGTCGGCACCCAAGTGTTGCTAATTTGACGACATTAATTTCGATCTGTCGGGCGGCAGGGGAATCCAGTTTGCAAACATCACGTTATGATGCTTTACCAACAATCACGAGGTAAGTCTTGGGTGCGGGCTATCGCTTTGCGTGGCTCGCCGATTCTGGAGGTTATGATATGAAAAAACTCGTTCTCGCCGCTGCCCTGACAGCTGCCGCATCGACAGCATACGCAGGTTCGCTTGCCGAGCCGGTCGTTGAAGCACCGGTTGTGGTTCAAGAAGCAGAAAGCTCGTCCTCTGGCGTGCTGCTGCCGATCCTGCTGTTGCTCATCGTTGCTGCTGCCGTTGCCTGATCGGAAACGCAGTATCACATTCTGAAAAGGCGGGGCGATATGCGCCGCCTGTTTTCATGGGCTGGTCTAATGTCCCCGACTTAGGCGGTCCACCCTTTTAGATTGTCATCTATGACATTGGACAGCGCGTCGATATGCGCGTCATCGTCGTTGAGGCAGGGGATGTAGGTGAAGGTTTCGCCGCCCGCTTCTTCGAAACTCTCCTTGATCTCCTCGTTGATCTCTTCAAGCGTTTCGATGCAGTCGGCTGAAAACGCAGGTGCACAGACCGCGATGTTTTTCTTGCCCGCTTCGGCCAGCCGCGCGACCTCTTCGACGGTGTAGGGTTGCAGCCATTCTTCGGGGCCAAATTTGGACTGGAACGTGGTAGTGATTTCGGTGTCCTTCCAGCCCAGGCGCTCTTTCAGCAGTCGCGTCGTTTTCTGGCATTGGCAGTGGTAGGGATCCCCTTCCATCAAATACCGTATCGGCACGCCGTGATAGGAGCAGACCAGAATGTCCGGTTTTGCATCCATGCGACCGTAGGCCCGTTCGATGGATTGCGCGAGGGCGTCGATGTAGTCCGCCCGCGCATAATAGGGTTCCACGGTGCGGGTCACGGGTTGCCACTTCTCATGGGTCAGCGCGCGGAAAAACTCATCATTTGCAGTGGCGGATGTCGCGCCCGCATAGTGCGGATAAAGCGGGAAAAACAATATCTTGCGACATCCCGCAGCGGTCATTTCGGCCACTTTCGACCGGGTAGAAGGATTACCGTACCGCATGCAGAAATCGACCATCACGCTTTCGCCGTGGCGTTTATACATCTCGGCCTTGATCTTGCTGGTCTGAGCCTTGGTGATCGTCATCAGGGGGCTTTCGCCCTCGGCCTCATTCCAGATGGATTTATACGCCGCGCCACTGGAAAACGGCCGCTTGCTGAGAATGATCAGTTGCAACAGCGGCTGCCAGATCCACGGGCTGTAGTCGATGACCCGACGGTCGGACAGGAATTCGTTCAGATAGCGGCGCATGGACCAATAGTCGTAATTGTCCGGCGTCCCGAGATTGGCGAGCAGGATTCCGGTCCTTGGAGTCGCAATCGCGGGATGATCGTCCTTGGAATGCGCCGGGCGAACGGTCACGGGCGCAGAAGCGCTGCTGTCCAGCATAGTTTGGTCCTTGTGAAGCAACTGTGGACCTCAGATAGACGGTTTTACGCGGGCGTCAATCGCGCAAAGGGGTTTCGGGAACCTCCAGCGCGTCTGCCAGACGGTGTGTGGCAGAGCCGGGGCGCAGCGGCTTTTGTTGACTGTCGTCAGGGGCCCATCCGGTCAGGAATACGATCTCGAATGTCGCGGGAATGCGGCCCTGCGATGTGGCATAATGCGCTGTGTAGAGACGGGATGTTTCCGTGAAGAGCTCCCTTGGCGGTGCGGTCCGGTGCCGCGCGTTCAGCACGTTGCTTTCCCCCATCTGCCGCAGCTCATGCATCAGGTGCAGCGCATCGCGATACTCCGCCGTCAGGGTGAGACTATCTGCCACGGGCAACGCCAGCCCGGCCCGTTGCAGTAGAGCGCCCAAATCCCGGATTTCGCCCATCGGAGCCACCCGCGGAGACAGCCCGCCCGTCAGCGCAATTTCCGCCTGCGCGAGGCAGCTGCGCAATTCTTCGAGCGTTCGCCCGCCGAGGCTCGCGACGATGAGCATGCCATCCGGTTTCAGCGCGCGGCGGCACTGGATCAGTTGCCCCACGGGGTCATTCGCCCAGTGCAGGCCCATCGCATGGATCACGAGGTCATGCGCTGCCTCTTCCAGCGTCAGCCGATCATCATCGGGGCAGATCACCGCATCGGGCATCCGCGCGCGCCAGACATCGCCAAAAGGAGTCACAACAGCGGGTGCTGTAAACGATCTGTTAACCATGGAGAGGCGATCCTGCACTTCGTCCGCCGCGGCCTCTTGCAGAAAAAGCGTCTTGGCGCGCGCGCGGTGCAGTCGCAAAGCAGTCACATCAGTCAGGATAGCGGGGTCTTTCATGGGGGGCACAATAGGGTGGCGGAACTGAGTTTTCAAACCGCGGTCTCGATGATTTATCCGCCGCGCTGCCTGGGCTGCGGCGGCAAGGTTTTGAGCGATTTCGGCCTCTGCGGCACATGCTGGCGTGACACACTCTTTATCGGCGGATCGATTTGCGACACCTGCGGCACACCATTGCCGGGGGAAGATGACGCCGACACACTGAAATGTGATGACTGTATGCAGACACCCCGACCCTGGGCGCGGGGCAGGTCGGCGCTGATCTACAAGGACAATGGCAGACGGCTCGTGCTGGCGCTGAAGCATGGCGACCGGCAGGAGATTGCAAAGCCAGCAGCCCTCTGGATGGCGCAGGCGATGGCCGATTTGCCGAAGGAGAACATGATCGTTGCCCCGGTGCCCCTGCATTGGACCCGGCTGGTCAAACGCCGCTACAATCAATCTGCCCTGCTTGCACAGGCCCTTGCGCGGCATACGGGCCTGCCGGTTTGCCCCGATCTTTTGCTGCGCCGCAAGCGCACGCTGCCGATGGAAGGCATGACGAAGGAGGTGCGGTTCTCCTCGGTCAAGGGGGCGATATCGGTGCACCCCCGGCGCAGGCACAGGCTGGTATCCCGCCCCGTCCTGATCGTGGATGATGTGCTCACCTCCGGCGCGACGCTCTCGGCGGCTGCCGATGCCTGCCTTGCGGCAGGGTCAGGGCCGGTATACGTCGTAACACTGGCACGCGTGGTCAAGGATGCCTAAATTCCTCACCAACGCTTCGCGCAATGAGGAACGACCAAGATGCAAACCGTTGAAATCTACACCTCGCCGCTTTGTGGTTTTTGCCACGCGGCCAAACGCCTGCTGAAACAGAAAGGCGTCGATTTTTCCGAGGTCGATGTCTGGGCCAATCCGGACCGCAAGCCCGAGATGATCCAGCGCGCAAACGGCGGCCGCACCGTGCCGCAGATCTTTGTGGGCGAAACCCATGTGGGGGGCTGCGACGATCTCTACGCCCTTGAACGGGCCGGCAAGCTCGACACGCTGCTGGCCGCCTGATGAAAACGGCGCTGCTGCAGCTGAACGTCTCGGACGATCCCGCCGCCAATCTGGATGTTACCGTGGACTATGTCCGGCAGGCGGCAGCGGATGGCGCAGCGTTCGTTCTGACGCCGGAAGTGACGAACTGCGTGTCCACCAGCCGCGCCCATCAGAACGATGTGCTGCAGCACGAAGAAGATGACATCACGCTCGCCGCTTTGCGGTCAGAGGCGAAGGCACATGGCATCTGGCTGCTCATCGGTTCGCTTGGGCTGAAAACAACTGATGCGGATGGCCGGTTTGCCAACCGGTCCTTCATGATCGATCCGTCCGGCGATATCGTTGCGCGCTATGACAAGATTCATATGTTCGATGTCGATGTCACCCCGGAAGAGACCTGGCGCGAGTCCGAGGGGTACCGCCCGGGCGGTACAGCCGTGCTTGCGCAGACCTCCTTTGCCCCGGTTGGCTTGTCGATCTGCTACGATCTGCGGTTTCCGAAGTTACATACCGCTCTTGCAAACGCGGGCGCGCAGATCCTGACGGTGCCAGCTGCCTTTTCGCCCGTTACCGGTGCCGCGCATTGGCATACATTGTTGCGCGCGCGCGCCATCGAAACGGGGTGTTTCGTGCTGGCCCCGGCGCAGACAGGGCTGCATGCCAGTGCCGCCCATAAAACCCGCCGTACCTATGGGCATTCGCTGGTGGTGACCCCCTGGGGTGACGTTCAAATGGACGCAGGAGAGGCCCCGGGCGTTTACATCACGGACCTCGATATGGGAGAAGTGGCCAAGGCACGGGGCCGTGTGCCCAGCCTCGAGAATGCGCGACCCTTTGATGGACCCTGATGAACGAAGACCGAAATGCCTTGGCGATTGCGCTCTTTAGCGAAGTGCTCGCAGCGGATCAGATGGTGCGTGCGCGACTGAGTAAGGTATTGCCGAAGGGCATGGAAATCTCTCACTTCTCGGTGCTGAACCATCTGGCGCGCACGATGGATGAACGCACGCCTGCGCAGCTGGCAGAGACATTCCACGTCACCCGCGGGGCCATGACCAACACGTTGAGCAAGCTGGAATGGGCAGGCTATGTGCACATTCGGCCCGATTGGGATGACGCCCGACGCAAGATGGTGGCGATCAGCCCGGCGGGACGGCAGGCGCGCGATCATGCCGTGGGCTCCATCACGCCGCTGATCAACCAGGTCGTGGACAAGCTGGGTGACAGCCAGGTGCGCGAAGCGCTGCCCATCCTGCGCGAGATGCGCCGCCAGCTGGGTGAGGATGCCTGACCTTCGTTTTCAATTGTCTTGAGACGTCCAATCAGGTGGAGGGGAAGCGCCCTTCCCCCTGTCGAAGGGGGGCGGGCGCTGGCCAGCTGTGCCGGCTGGGCGCGTCAGATCAGAGGTCTGGTGCTTGCATCTGCCGTGGATCAGGCGGGTTTCACACTGGCGGTCACGTAATTCACGCTCAGGTCCCGATCCGACAGGCGCCATGACCAGGTCAGCGGGTTGAACACAAACCCCTTGCGGTCCACCGGGTCGAGGCCCGCCTCGCGCATCAGTTCGTAAAGTTCATCCGGCGTGATGAATTTGGACCATTCGTGCGTACCCTTGGGCAGCCAGCGCATCACATGTTCCGCTCCGATGATCGCCATCATGTAGGATTTCGGATTGCGGTTCAGGGTGGAGCAGATGTGCAGCCCGCCCGGTTTCAAAAGCGTCCGGCAGGCAATCAGGTAGTCGATGGGCGAGGCCACGTGCTCGACCACCTCCATGTTGAGCACCACGTCGAATTGCTCACCCGACTCGGCCATGTCTTCCGCAGTGGTGTGGCGATAATCGATCACAAGCCCGGATTGCTCAGCATGAATTTTCGCCACCGG
>ERZ1740065.114-NODE-114-length-35491-cov-4.296252_pt1 | contig 35491 bp, 33 predicted proteins | sample MGYA00581738_ERZ1740065 | MGnify/ENA primary metagenome ERZ1740065 (study PRJEB43018, sample SAMN04849749) | marine metagenome | isolation source: floating plastic debris | place: Pacific Ocean | collected 2008-09-01 | study: EMG produced TPA metagenomics assembly...
ATACAGGATAGTGGTCGCTCAAACTCGTCGACGGTTTCCAATATCTGCGCATCGCCTTTTTCGTTGGAGTTGTGAATGTCGTTGGGGCTGCGGAAGAGCTGGGGGCTGGCCATGATCGTATCGCTCTTGCTCGGGGGCGCTGGATCGTCGCCATTGTGGGCCAACTGATCATTGGCGGCGAGCATCACTAGGGGGCTACTGACGAAAAAAGCCAGTACGTACAGAAACATCGAGTATCTTTTCATAATCATTTCTTTAGCCAGTTCTTGTCTGAACCAAATGGTCCCGCTCTCTCACCGGGGGAAGTATTGGAACGGCTCGGTGCCCGTCTTCTAGTGCCCCCACGGCGTACTTTTTCTGGGTTTGATCCCTTAAAAATAGGAAAAAACTGCCGGGCGAACTGCTCGTGGGCCAACAAAAGTCAATTTTAACAAGTCTGAATTCGTTGAAATATATTGAGGATCAACGGTTTTCATTTGTAGAAAATTAATAATGCGTCAGGGAGGGTGATGAAAATCATGCCGCAGGTTGAGCGAGGTCACTACCGGCGAGGGAGAAATCCACGAGCTTTGGAGTATTCGTTTATAACCTACAAAAATCACACCCATCATGTTGAAAGTAGAAGTCATGAACCTCAGCCCCGGACGGATTGTCCTGCGTTTTTACCTGATGATGGCCGTCGTCCTCCTCGCCGGCTTTACGGGAATCTGGTTACTGGGTTTGTTGGCCCTGCCCATCTTCCTAAGCGCCATCCTGGCGGTCAAAGTCCGTTTGCCCATCACCAAGACCGCCAAGCGGGTCCCATTGGAGCGCCAACGCGAGGCGGCGCGTCCCCAAGCCAGTACACCGCCTAGCGTACGCGCCTAGCGTGTGGGATCAGTCGATCAAGTCGTTGTCCCGGAGAAAGCGAATCAGCGCCACCTTGAACTGAGGCGAGATGCGAAAAAAGCGCCAGTAGCTCCCCTTATTGGGCAGCTCGCGGTACCCTTCTTCCGTCTCCGTACTGTGCCCCGCCCCGCGCGCCACGACCGTCGTCAACCACCGCTGCCGATCGCCGGCGAACAAGCGCTGCAAACGCGCCACGTTCTCGCGGTGGGGAACGATCCAGTCCTTTTCACCGTAAATGGCCAAAAAAGGCCGCTCGAAGCGCCCCAACGAGGGGCCGGGATCGTACGCGTGCCGACGGACCCACAGCGAGTCGATGGCCGCCGCACTCGCCGGGATATCCGTACCCTCCAGCAATTCCTTCCAGCCATTCTGATCGCCCCGCCGCAGCAACTCCTCAAAGCGTTGAAAATTGGCCGGTGTCGCTTCGGCCTCTAGCATCAAATTGGTGTACTCCGTGATTTCCGCCCGCGCCGTTGCCGATAATTTGAACTCCTCCAGCCCGTAGTCCATCGACTGCAATTGTTGGTCCGCCACCGAAGTAGAGGGGCCCACCACACTCACCATAAAATCGAAATCCGTCTTTTCCGCCGCCTTGGCAATCACCCAGCCCCCCTCGCTAGCGCCCAGAACGCCGATGTGCTCGTAAGCATCGACCCTTCCCCGCAAGTAAGCTTTGATCGCCACCAAGTCATCGGCCAAATCCTCCAGGGTGGCCGTCGAGCAATCCCCGGTCGATTGTCCCGTTCCCCGTTTGTGGTACGCGAGTACCGACACGCCGTAGGGGTGTAGGGTCCGGGCGTACAAATCGTATTTCGTATTGCCCGCGTAGCAGCCGCGTCCCCCCACGATGATGAGCGCCGTCCGGGAAGGGCGGTACTTGGGGCGGTGCAGGTGGCCACGGAGGCTCACCTCCCCATTGTCGACGCTGATGGCCTCCAGTTCATAATCGGGAGCCGGTGGCTCGGGGACCTTATTGAGGTGGACGTAAACCGTCGGATTGGTATTGGGAAGGAAGCCGTGGATTTCCGTGGACTTGGAATCCAACTGGAGTATCGCCTGACCGTAGCCCGTGTTGAGCCGCAGCTGGCCGACGGAATCCACCTTTACCGGGATGAGGAATTCGCCGAATTGGGGATGCCATTCCTCCATGATTTGCAGCGATTGCCACTGTCCCTCCGCTTGGTAAAAACGGAGGTCAATCCTCTGGTAGCTGTTATTTTTGACAAAGGCGCCCTCCCAGTAGCCCGTGAGGGTAGTCGCAAAGGAATCTTCACCGGCTTGGGCGACTCCCGTTTGGGATGGAAAGAGCAGGGGGAGCTAAAGAAAGAACCAGGGTAAAAAGTGGGTACTAGCCATTGTTATGTGGTTAAAGGGTAAGGGGCCTTCTCCCGGGGGAAAATGGCCATTGGGTTCGTTCTAAATACGGATGGACCCCGCATTTGGATTTCCGGGGGTAAATTTTTGTTTTTACAATGGGGCGCTAGCGGGTTTCGGAATGGGACTACCGAGCGGAGCGGAGCCGATCAGCCGGGCAGGTCTTCCAATTGCTGCTGCCGGAGCAGGTGGATGGCGCCACCTTCCACGGCGATGAGCCCCTCCGTCTTAAAATCGGACAGGGTGCGAATAACGGATTCCTTGGCGGTACCCACCAGGGCGGCCAAATCCTCGCGCCGGATGCGGATGGGCGCCGCCGCTTCCCCCCGTTGGGCCAGCCGGAGCAGGGCTTCCGCCACCCGTTTGCGGATTGAGTCGTAGGCCAGGCTGAGTAAGCGTTGTTCTTTTTCTACGACGTTGCCCGCCAGGAGTTTGATGAATTTGGCGGCCAAATCCCGGTCCCGGTAGAGCAGGTCCAGAAAGTCCGCTTTGGGAATGAGGCGGACCCGAGTCGGCTCCGTGGCGACTGCGGATTCGGCGTAAGGCTTGTCCCGCAGGAGGGCCTCGTAGCCCAGAAAATCGCCCGCGCGGTAGAGTTGGTTGATGTATTCCTTGCCCCACTCGTTGCTACAGAAGGTCTTGATTTGTCCCGTTTCGATCAGGAAGAGGTAGCGCGCCGTATCGTCTTCCTGGAACAGAAAATCCTTCTTGCCGTAGTGTCGTTCCTCGCGATTGGCGGACAGAGCGGCGAGAGCTGCTTCGCCCTTTCCCTCCCGGGCAAAGGCCGACCAGGTGCCTTCGGCGGTGGGCTGGTCCCGCTGCTGGCGTTCGCTTTTTTTTAAGCGCATCTCGATGGCGTCGAGCAGTTCGACGTCGTCGAAGGGTTTGGTGAGGTAATCGTCGGCGCCGAGGTTCATACCCTTGCGAAAATCGACCCGTTCGGCCTTGGCGGTGAGGAAGATAAAGGGGATGTCGCTGGTCTCGGGCTTTTTTTCCAGGATGCGCAGTACGCCAAAGCCATCGAGCTCCGGCATCATGACGTCACAGAGAATCAAATCGGGGGGGCTTTGTAGGGCTTTTCCCACCCCCACTTTGCCATTTTCGGCGGTCTCCACTTCGTAGTCGGATAGCTCTAGCAGTTCCGCGAGGTTCTCGCGGACCTCGGTATTGTCTTCGATGATGAGGATTCTTTTCATGGGGTCTGATCAATTGGTAGTTGCACTATAAACACCGAACCCCGCCCCTCGGTGCTGCGAAACGTTATTTTTCCCCCCATCATTTCTACGTAACCCCTCACGATGTGCAAACCCCCCCCGGTACCCTGAATGTTGCTGACGTTGGTGGCGCGGAAAAAGCGGCCAAAGAGGTGCTCCTGATCCCGTTGGGGGATGCCCATCCCCTCGTCGCGAACCTCGAAGCGGAGTAGCTTTTCCTCCGGAGTGCAGCGGTAGTAAATCGACTGATGGTCCGCGGAATATTTGCTGGCGTTGGAGAGTAGGTTAAACAGGATGTGCTTGAGCAGGCGAGGATCCAGGTGGACCTCCAGGTTGCTCGGAGGGGGCTGGTAAACGATGCGCTGGCCCGGCAGGAGGAGGACCAGCATTTCTTCGATGACTTCCCGGTTGAAGCCGTCTACCGAAAAGCGCTCCGCTTGCTGGGCCAGTTTGCCTTCTTCCAATTTACTGAGGGAGAGAAAATCGTTGAGAATATCGGTGAGCAAGCCAACGGCGGTCTTGATGCGGTCGATGTGTTTTTGTCGCTTGTCCTGCTGGTCGCTGCTGGGGTAGCGCCCCACCAGGGCGGCCGAGGACAGGATGGTGCTCAGGGGGGTGCGAAACTCGTGCGAGGCCATCGAGACGAAGCGGGACTTGAGTTCGCTCAGTTCTTTTTCCTTTTCTAGGGCCTGGCGGGTTTCCCGTTCGGACTGGCGCAGGGCATTTTCGGCGCGTTTGCGTTCGGTGACTTCGTGTTCGAGCTGCTGGTTGGTGCGCAGCAGTTGGTTGACCGTTTCGGAAAGCTCTTCGGTCCGCTTTTGTACGATGCGCTCCAGCGACTGGTTGAGCTCGCGAATCTGACTTTCGATCCGCTTTTGTTCGCTCAGGTCGTGGACGATGCCGGTGTAGATCGTTTTGCCCTCCAGTTGTACTTCCGCCACGCTGAGGTAGAGGGGGAAAACGTCCCCATCCTTGCGTTTGCCCCGCACCTCGCGACCGCTCCCAATAATTTTTTTGCGCCCCGTCGCTTGGTAGTGCTCCATGTACTCATCGTGTTCGGAATGGTAGGGCTCGGGCATCAGCATATTGATGTTTTGCCCCTGGACCTCTTCGGCGGAGTAGCCAAACAAACGCGCCGCCGCCGGGTTGATGCTCTCGATCCGGCCCCGCCGATTGATGGTGATGATGCCGTCAATCGCGGTCTCCCAGATCGCCTGGAGGCGACGGGCATCTTCGGAGCTGGCGGAGGGCTTGGCATTCACTGGACGCTGAGTTAGGGTACTTTAAAGCGGGCAAAACGACTCGGGGTTGATAAAAGTCACCGCGTCGGGTGCGGCAAGTCATTTTTCACCGGTCCTAAAAATAAGAACTTGCTAGTGAAAAGTAATTATTCCTTCACCAATTCATCCGCCAATCATGGATATCCTCGCACCCATCTCCAGCATCATGACCACCATCCTGATTACCGTCAACCCGGAGGACAGCCTCTACCAGGCCAAAAAGCTGATGGACCAATACCGGATTCACCACCTGCCGGTCGTTCGCTATCGGCGCATCGTTGGACTCCTCAGCTACAGCGATCTGCTCTACTTCCTCAAGGGCCTCCGCCACGACCGCACCGAGGACCTGATGAACGAAATTCGCCTGAAAAACTACAAAGCCAAAAGCATCATGACCACCGGCTTGGCCAAGGTAGAACCCACCGACCGGATCAACGTGGCGCTGGAAGTGTTTAAGACCAATCGCTTTCACGCGCTTCCCGTGGTGGCGGACGGCGAGCTGGTGGGGATTCTCACGACCTACGACATCATCGTCGAACTCGCCAAAACTCAAAATCGCCTTGCCGTATGAAAGCCATTCAATCTATCCAGATCGTCGGAATCAAAGGGGACCAGACCTACGAACGGTGGAAAGCCAAGGTACTGCAAGCCCTCCAGGAGCTCTATCTCCCCCTGGAATTGGAGGAGATCAACCAGGTAAAAGCCATCGTCAAGACTGGCCTGGGCGCCATTCCGGCACTCTTGGTAGATGGACGGGTCCTGATCGAACGGGGTCCGAACCAATTGGAAGCGGACAATATCGTGGCCAGCCTGCACCAGTACTTGGAGACGGGTTGGCCCGAGGGTAAAAAAATCATCGTGCCCACCGATTTTTCCCGGGCCTCCCGCAATGCCTACGCCTACGCTTCCGACCTGGTGGCGGAGTGGGGGGGAGAGCTGCAACTGCTCCACGTTTGTCATCCCGGTACCGAGTCGATCGACGGCCTGCCGCTGTTGGCGGTGGAGGACTTGATTCGGGATCGGGAGGAAGAATTGGCTCGTTTTCAGCTCGATGAGGCGGGGGCCAGTATGAAGCAAACGGTGGTGGACAGCTTGGTCGACCGCGAAGTGGTGGTGGGCCTGGCCAGTGATGAGCTGATCCAACGCTCCGCCTCGGCCGCCACGGACCTGATCGTGATGGCTACGCGGGGCAAGGGCAATGTCTTGGACCACGCCTTCGGCAGCGTATCCAGCCGGGTCTCTCAAGGGGGCCACTGCCCGGTCTGGTTGGTGCCCCCCCGGGCGCGTTACCGGGGCATTCGCAACATCCTCTACGCCAGCAACTACACCTCGGCCGACGAACGAATGGTGCAGAAAATACTCCGCCTGGCCCAACCCTTTGGGGCCGACGTACACCTCGTACAGGTCAACGACAACAGCGATGGCAACCAACAGGAAATGGACGAGTTGGCCATTGATCGCCTGTTTGCCCAAACCACTTTTCAAAATACCCTCTACCTCAGTACCATCCGGCACAATCGCATCTGGGAAGGCCTCAATGGCTACGCTCAGGAAAACGATATCGACCTGATTGTACTGGTGACCCGCCACCGCAATTTCTGGCAGGGGCTACTCCACCGCAGCATCACCAAACAGATGGTATTCCACGCCAAGTTGCCCCTACTGGTCCTCCACCTGGACGATCAATAAACCCAGCGACAAATCATCGCGACCATGAAAAAGACCATTCTCGTTCCCATCGATTTTTCCCCCAGTGCCCAAAACGCCCTGCATTACGCCCTGGCCTGGGCCGTCGAGCTGGAGGCCCGCTTGGAAGTCCTGCACGTATACGGGGGTACGTTTAGCTTGGAGGAAATGCCTGCCTTCCAACTGGGGCAGGGCCGGGAGGAAGCCCTGCTACAACGCCTCACCGAGTTCAGTCAAATCCCCGCGGGAGTACCCGGGGCCAACTTGGTGCTGAGCCGGCAACTGCGTCTGCATCCCACCGTGGCCGATGCGATCGTGGAACGTTCCAAAGAAATGGCGGCGGATTACATCGTCATGGGCACCAAAGGGAGCCACGACCCGTTCGAACGCTGGTTGGGGAGCGTTTCCTCGACGGTCGCCCAACGCGCCCGCTGTCCGGTTTTCCTCATCCCCAAGCCCTCCCGATTCCAAGGATTTAAGCATTTGCTCTACGCCAGCAATTTTGAGTCGGTGTCTCCCCCACTGATTGACCAGATCAGCGCCTGGGCGCAGCGGTATCAGGCCAAGGTCCACTTTATTCACGTCGACGACATTCCCGGGCGTCCGGCGGAGGAATTCGCTACGCTGGAAGACGAGCTCTACCAACGGCTTTTTAAAAATGGTGATCCCCCCTTCCCGCTCAACCTGGCTACGGTGCGGGCGTCCAGCGTGAGTAAGGGCCTGCGCCAGTACGCCAGCGAGAACGACATCGATCTACTGATCCTGGTCAACCGGCAACGGCAATTTTGGGACAACGTACTCGGCGAAAGCCTGACCAAGGATATGGCCCTGGGTACCACCGTTCCCCTGCTCGTCCTTGATTACGACACCCCCCAATGAGTACCGCCATGAAAATCATCGTTGTACCGACCGACTTTTCCGATGTTGCCCGCTGTGCGCTACACAGTGCGGCCCAGTTGGCCAATCACTTTGGGGCGCGCATCCACTTGGTGCACTTTTACCAGGTTCACAGTCGGGCGGGGATGTTGATGAGTATCCGCAATTTTATGCAGCGCGCTGCGGAAGAAAATTTAGCGGTGGAGGTGGCGGCGGTACGGACGGACCTCAAGGAGCGTACGAGCTTGGTGACCCGAGCGTTGGAAGCCGGGGTAATTGATGGGATCGTGGCCTACGCGGGTGCCCTGCACGCCGATTTGATCGTGATGGGGACCCAGGGCGCCAACCGCTTCCCCGACATTTTTCTGGGCACCATGGCCACGGCAACCATCCGTCGGAGTAGCCTACCGGTGCTGGTCGTACCCCCGCAGTGGACCTACCGGCCCCCGACCCGCTTGGGGCTCGCCGTCGAAAATCAAGTGAAGTACGAAACCGACCAACACACGACCCTCAACGCACTCGCAGCCGCCTACCAAGGCCAAGTGGAGCTCCTCCACGTCGACGCTCCCGGCCGACCGGCCGCCGTCCTTGATCCGGCCTACGAGATCGTCCTGGGGCAGTACCTGCACCGCACCCACCGACTGGCGGAGGCGGACCTCCACCGCGGCCTGCAACAGATGGTTGAAGAACCGGGGATTGACCTGCTGGTCATGATTCGTCGCCAACGCAGTTTTCTCGAACGGCTGTTTCAAGGGAGCCGAACCCTCCGGGAAGTTTTTTCCAGTAGCGTTCCCCTGCTGATTTTGCCCGAAGCCTAACCCATTTTTGAGATCATCTTAAACCACCACTATCATGAAACGCGATACGCCACTGTCGGAACTGATGACCACCAACCTGGTGACCCTCCGCGCTCGCGATACCCTCGCCACGGCCGAGGACTTGTTTGAGGCCCACGCCTTTCACCACCTCCCCGTGGTGGATGAGCAGGGGCACCTGCTGGGCATCATCAGCAAATCGGACCTCTACCTGCTGTCCGACCGGATGACCCTCTTCCGAGCGGAGGCAAATCCCGATCACAACGATCGGTTTTTCCGCAGCCTCTTTGCCGAAGAAGTCATGGTGCGTCAGGTCGTCCACCTGGCCCCCACGGCTACCCTGGAGGCCGCCGCGGCTCTGTTTCGCCAAAATAAATTTCACGCCCTCCCGATCGTCGATGCCACCGGTCGCCTCCGCGGCTTGGTGACGACCTTTGACCTACTGGAGTTGGCGTACCCCGACTGAGGATATAGTTTTAATTTAGTAGTTATATCAATTGGGAATTTTGTGAGGCTGCCCCGTACACTTACGGGGCAGTTTTTTTTGGTTTAGGAGCTTGCTGAAGTTTCCGGCACCACGATGGACAAGACCGGAATTTGGGCGTGGTTGACGAGGGCTTCGACGTTGCTGCCTACGAGCAATCGCTTGAGGGGATGTTGGTACTGATTGGAGATGCCGATCAACTGGGCGTCGATGCTGGTGGACAGGTTGCGGATGCCGGCATCCACGCTCCAATCGCGGAAAAAGTGCTGGTGGCAGACGAAGCCTTCGGCGGCGGCTTCGAAGTCGTTCATGGCGTCGCGGACCAGCACGCGGGGTTGGCTAAACCAACTGGCGGTATCGATCTGAACCAGGTGGATTTCGGGTTGGAAGGGGCGCAACAGGTCGAGGAGGTAGTGGAAGGCGGGCATTTCGTGGGCGTCAAAATTGGAGGTGAAGATGACCCGCCGTAAGACGTAGTCGCTGATGTCTTCCTTGATGATGAGTACGGAGTGGCGCAGGGTGCGGACCACCTTCTGGGTATTGGAACCGATCAGGTAATCCCGTTTGCCACTGGCCCCGTGGGAGCCCATCACCACAAAGTCGATGCCTTGCTTGGCCACGTAGTTTTCGATCAGGGGTAGGAGGGGCCCCGTGGCCCAGTGGGTCCGCAGCTCGACGCCCCGTTGCTGGGCGCGGCTCTGCCATTCGGCGAGCAGTACTTGGGCATTGTGGATGCGCTGTTCCCGCTCGGGGTTGACCGGGCTCGAAGCCGAGGCGAGGGGGGAGGGCCAGTGGCTGGGCGTCTCGATACGGGTGAGCAAGTGCAGGCGCCCGCGGAAGCGTTCGGCCAGGTCCAGGGCGACCTGGGTAGCATTGTTGGCGCAGGCGGAAAAATCGGTGGGTACGAGGATTTCTTTCATGAGTGGGTGGTCATTTTAAAAATCCCCCGGCTCGGGGGAGACCGTGGCCAGGGGATCGAGAATACTTGAGATAGTTGGATTATGGAGGGTTGGAAAATGTGTGGACGGTCGACTGACGGCCCTTGGCGTTTTGTTGGGTCAGGATCCAGTCGTCGGTCGAAGTGGTTTGGAGCCAGCTGGTGCCGGAGCGGCGTGCTGGCCCTGGTAAAATTCGATTTTGAGGTGGGGAAATTGCAGTTGGAAGCTGTGCTGTAAATCCCGCGGTAAGCTACTGTCGGTGATCATCATTGGGGCTCCATTTTTTTAAATAAATTCACTTTTTAGGTCCTCCATAAGTTGCGTCATTTTTGAGGAGAAATCACTGATGCGAATCAGAGGGAGAAGTGATTTTGGTCAGCGGAAAGCGGGGGAGAAAGTGCTAATTTGGAGTAGTTCAGCAAGCGCAATACACGCGCGGAACGGATTCCTAACTTAATACAGATACAATGACCAGTACGGCAAAAAGCAAGAAGATTTTATTTCCCACCGACTTTTCGGACGCGGCTCAAAACGCCTTTGAATACACCCTGCAATTGGCAGCGGAATGGGGCGCCACCGTCGAGTTGTTGCACGTGGTTTATCCCCAACTGGAAGCCTTGGATTACCCGGTGTTCGTCTCGCGGGCTACCCAAGAATTGGTGGACACCAGTCGGGAGGTCTTACAGTCCTTTATCGCCAAAGGCCAGGCCGCAGTCCAGGGCCGTCTGGCGGGCGAGGTGGACCTACTTACCGACATCGAAGTGGGCCTGCCCGAGCGCTCAATCGTGGAGGTGGCGCGGCGCGACAGCATTGATTTGATCGTGATGGGAAGTCGGGGTGAGAATCGCACCTTGGTGGAAAAGTGGCTGGGCAGTACTTCACTGGGGGTGATTGAAAAAGCCCACTGTCCGGTGATGGTCATTCCCCTGCGGGCGGCTTACGAAAAACTGCGTCGGATTGCCTACGCCACCGATGGCCACGCCGCCGATGCCTTCGAAATCTGGGAAAGCCTCCAACTGTTCAAAGCCGGGCCCCAGGTCTGCATCGACCTGGTCCACGTCAATACCAAGCCCCGAGGAGACGACCAGGCCTGGAAAAGGATGGAACAGGTCGCGGAGTTTCTACGCAGCCAGACCAATGCCCCCCAAGTCGAGCTACACCACCTGGCGGGTCGCAGCATCGCCGAAGCCCTCAACACCTACGTCGGTACCCATCCGGTCGATTGCTTGGTGATGTACCGGGCCTAGCACGATGGAGGGGATCGGCGCTTTCGCCAGAGTCAGACCCGTCGGATGGCCTGGAAGACGCAGGTCCCCCTCCTGATTCAAAAAGAAAACTGAAGCATCATTTGGCCCGTGCCTCCTCCTCCGCAATCCACTTTCTGATTTGTTCGTCAATCGCGGGATCTTTGCTGTTCCCATCCCAGGGCGTTCCCTGCCAGTTGACCAAATCGTCGCTAAATTGCAGGTCGGGCCCACTGCCCGAAAAAGGACCCGCGATCCCCCAGTACACGGAGGTAGGTTCGCTATCCGTCACCCCCTCGGGAAAGTCGAACTGGAGGAGGTACACAGTTTGGTCCTTCCCCAAATAAGGATACTGGCGTTTTCCGATCACCCGGACCCGGGGCGGGTAGCGCGACACGTCCACCGCGTAGTAGTAGAGCATTTGCTCGGCCAGATAGTCGGGGCGGAAGTACCGGTCGGCCACGAGTGATTGTAGCTGATGGTTATTGAGCAACTCCAGCGTCGGGTAAATGTAGATGGAATCGTCGAGCAGGGGAGTTACCCATTCCTTTTGGATCGCAATCCCGTTTTCCGCAAAATATTCGACCATGGCCCAGCGCCCCCACGATCGCAAGTCCGGGTGCTCAAAAATTCGGCGCATCTGTACTTGCCGCTGAGGGGCGGGCTCCAGGCGTCGGTAAAAGTCCAGGATTTCTTCCAAGAGGTAAACCTGTGTCGCCCCCCGATCCGCAATGGCCCGTTCGACCCGTTGGTGGAGATAGTCCAGGTCCTGGCGAAGGTATTGGGAAGAGAGCTCCGCATCCTCCAAAACGGAGGCCCCCATCAGAAATAGGACGGTGGCGTAAACCGGATTTTCCGCTAATTTTTTCAAAGCGGGATAATAGGTTTCAAACAAGGCCAGACTGTCGACGAGGGCTTGTTGGAGGGGGAAATCCAAGTCCTCCTCCCGCCGCAACTCCCCGTCGCGGTACAGCAACTCCAGAAAATATTGCGTACCCTTTTCGCTCTTCAAGCGCAGCAAACTTTGGAGCAAGGCGATCCGCGTTTCGCGATCTTGTTCCGGGCGGTAGTACTCCCGTAAAAATTCGGGCGACCGTTGGTCCGAAGTGTAACGAAACTCTTCGAGTAAAACCAACTCTACGGCTTGGGGTAGATCGGAGCGATCGCTCAGAATCTGGTAAATCCGCGGCAGGTCGTCAGTAGCTGAAAAGTACTGGTTGTCCATCGCCAGGATGGCTTCGGCCCGCTGGTCGGGATCGTCGGAGAGCAATCGCTCCAGTATGAGGCTTGCCTTGGACTCAAAAATCCCGCCGTGTGGAGAAAGTGGGTTTTGGAGTTGAAAATTTCCAAAGTAGGTGGCAATCCGTTCGTCGTTGACCAGCTCGGGGGCCAGGTGGGCGTAGAAGGCGTAGAGGTAGTTGTTGTGCAGGAAGAGGCGAAAACGAAGCTGGAGGTGGCTTTGGTGGGGCTGCACCACAAAATCCAGCACCCGGGGCCCCTGGAGCAGGACGTCGAAGGCCGACCACAAGATTTTCCCCTCCCAGGTCTCTTCCAGATTGCTCGCAATCAGAAGGAGCAGGCTATCGTAGGGCGTTTCTCCATTGAATTGAAAAAGCGGCGAATAGCGGGTCGACTCAAAGGTAAACAGCGTTCCAGTTTGGGGATCGGTAGCTCCGACGACGTGCTCCTTTCCCAGGTCGCTGATGTCTTCTTGGTTCGTAAGCTGATTGATGGTCCGCTCGGTCACGCGGGCCAGGGTGTCCGCGGGCAGGCGAATTTGAATGGAGCCATCGGCCACGTGGAAGGTCTGGTAGTCAATGGGCCGGTAGGGCAAAAATTCGAAGGAGTCAAAAAAGCCATCCTGACCGTCCGCCGTTCGCGAAATGGCCAGTAGCAGGTAAAAGCGTTGTCCGCGGAGGACGGCCATGCCGCGGATGTAGCCTTCGTCCAGTTCGAGGCGAAAATCGAGGGCGGGATAATCGCGGTATTTAAAGACTTGAGTAGTAGTGCGGGCCTTGGGGTAGCGGCGTTTAAATTGGTAGTAGTACTGCCACAGGGTAATCGAATCCGATTCGAGGTAGAGCCCTTTGGGCAGGTCGTTGTAGCGGAAGAGGTAGGTGTCTTCCCCAATGGTCCCCTGCATCATTTTGATGTGGTACTCATTGCCGGTATCGTCGTTGGCGCGTTTTTCGGAAAAGGTAGCGTTGCTGGGAAGCAGGAGTTGGCAGGCAGCCTCGGCACTGCTCCATTCGGTCAGTTGGCTGGTCGATTCCAGCAGCTCGACGGACGCAAAGTACCGCTCCGCAACGGGTGAAAACAACATTTTTTTATTTATCGAACCAAACTGTAACAGCAGCATTTTTCCCTCGCGTTGGATGAGGCGAAAACGCAGGTAGGGCACGCTTTCCCAGGGCTGGAAATAACTCAATTCCAAGGCGGGTTGGCCCCGATAGTCCTCCTCCCGACGTTCGAGCAGTTGGTATTCCTCCGACAAAAAGCGCTGTACGATTTGTTCGCCGTAGCTGGCAAAATCCCACAGTTTATCGGAATCGGGAATAAACTCGAAGAGGACGTAAAAGGTCCCGGTGCCCAGGTCGAGGGTCAGGTAACCTTCCTGCCCAATCCCCATATCCATGGCAATGGGTTTTTGGGGCGTACGGAAGCGGTAGCTGGCCCCTTGATTACGGTATGCTCCCCAGTTCTCCGCGGGCTGGTAGATGTCCGGTAGATTCGCTGGCTTGGCCCCGTAGGTGGCCTTTACCGGCCGCAGCCGAAAGCCCCGGTCGCGCAGCAGTTGGAGAACGCCCTGGGGGCCCGGCAAGTGGGCCACACCGACGACGCTGAACAAGGACTGCTCGCGGATGATGCGCGCGATGCTATTGGCCTGGATGCGGTTGCGACGCGTCAGTTCAATATCCGCCTCAAACTTCACCTTATTGCTTTGGACGTAGCGCTCGACCGCCTCCAGCGATCCCACGCGGTAGATGGATTCCATCTCCTTAAATTCCGCGCTCTGCCGGAAAAGCCGCCCCATGTCCAGGTCCAGATCGTCTTCCTCCAATTGCGCCAAGTTTTCCTCGATGTTTTCCAAGCCCCACAGCTGCTTGCCCCACAATTTAGCGTGCTGCATCAGATAGGCATCGAGCACGGTGGGCATGTCCTCCAGGGCCGCCGCCCGCAGGCTATCCCCCGCCGAATAGGCCGCCGCCGGTTCTTCCTCCACCGTTTCGCTCTGGGGCCCATCATTAGCCACCATTTTTTCCACCATCAGCAACATGGCCGAGTCGAGGTGAATTTCGTTGGCCAGGCCCTCACAAGCGGCTAGGGCGAGCCAGAGGGAATCGGGCAGCTTGAAAATGGAGGATTCTTGGCTGTGCATCGACCCAAAGAGGTAGCTCGGCTGGCTCAGGCCATTGCCGGTGATTTCCCACAAAAGTTCGTAGTCAGCGGTAGTAGATTGGGCCTGGCCCGGTGGGGGAGAGAGCAAAAATAGGGCCGTGCCAAGCCAAAGGATAGAGCGGAGCGTAGTCATCATGCTTTCTCATTGTTGTATGTTCAGTAAGGTCCACAAAGTTACGGAAGGTCGGGGAGAGATGCAATGCGAGGCGCGGGGGGATCGGTCCGGCCCTAGCGCTCGTACTGTTGGGCAAAACGGGCCATCGCCGCGATGAGGGGGGCAACGTGCCGGCCCTTGTCGGTGATGGTATAACCCACCCTCGGCGGCACCTCGCCGTAGTTTTTCCTGCTGACCAGCCCGCTGATCCCCATCGTCTTCAATTCTTGGATGAGCATCTTTTCACTGATGTCCGGGATCAGGGACTTGAGTTGACTCAGACGCAGCTCTTCCCCCGTCAGCAACTGCTGTAGGATGACGAGTTTCCACTTGCCGCCCACCAGCTCCAGGGTGGTTCGGATGGGGCAGCGTGGAGTGATGTAGATTTTTTCTTTTTCCATACCCACCAAAAGGTTAGTACCGCTAAAGTAGTAAGCGGGACCCATTGTGCCTAATTTTGCCGGTACAAATCAATCAAATGTCTACCGAGTATGAGCAAAACCATCGCATTACTGGGCGCCACTGGGCAAACTGGTCGTCTTTTTTTAAAAACCGCCCTGGAGCAGGGCTACCGGGTCCAGGCCCTGGTCCGCAATCCCCAAAAGTTGACCTTTTCCCACGATCAGCTGCGGGTCATCCAGGGAGATGTCCTCCAAGCCCGCGACGTAGCGGAACTCGTAAGGGGTACGCAGGTGGTGGTGAGTTTGTTTGGACACGTCAAGGGCTCTCCCGAGTGGCTCCAAACCACTGGCACCAAAAACATCGTCGCGGCCATGAAAGCCGCCTCGGTACGGAGAATCATTTCCCTTTCCGGTGGGGGGCTTCCCTTCCCGGAAAAGGACCAACCCAAATTGGTCGACAAAGCCATTCGCTTTTTAATGAAGGTGGCCGTACCCAAAGTATTGAACGATGCCATCGAGCATCACCGGGTACTCGCGGAGAGTGGACTGGACTGGACCATCGTACGTGGCCCCCGCTTGGTCAATGCTGCTCCCAAGGGAGCGTACCGCGTGGGTTGGGTGGGCGTCAATACGAGTACGGTAATCACCCGCGGCGACCTGGCCGATTTCCTCCTCACCCAGGTGGAATCCGAGGAATTTCTCGCCCAAATGCCCTTCGTCAGCAACTGAGGCTTGGCCCCCTGGCGGGGATGTCCGCCGTCCTATTTCTTTCCCTTCTTGGGTCGCTTGGCCTTCGTCTTGGGAGCGGGCTTTTTCGGAGGGGCCGGAGTGGCGATTTCGGGTGGATTTTCGTACCAATCTTTGAGTCCCAAACCCAGGATGGCCAGGCTACCCAGTAGGATGAGTAGGGAAAAAATCAGGGTGATCGTTTCTCCACGGTAGTAGGAGCTGGGTTCAAATTTAAACTCGATTTGGTGTTCCCCCGCCGGAATTTTTAGGGCGCGTAGCAAGTAATTGACCCGAATGTGGTCGACCGCCTGTCCGTCGACGTAGGCTTGCCAGCCCTTGTCGGGGCCGTACCAGACTTCGGAGAATACGGCCAGCTCCTCGCTCGTAGCCTTGCTCTGGTAGCTGAGGTGATTGGGGCGGTAGTCGGCGAGTTGGACCGTTCCCGTGCCGCTGGGCTGTAGGCCCTGCAGATAGTCGGCGTACTCCTGGTGTACCACCGCTACTTTGTCCGGTTCGAGTCCCGTGAGGGCATCGATTTCCTCGTTGGGCGTATCGACCATTTTGAGGCTGCTGACGGTCCAGGCGTTGCCGAGTCCGGGAAAGCGCTGGGCCTGTTGCTCTTGGGTGATCACGTACTTGGTATTGAGCATGGCCAGTACCCCCTGGTTGCCTTTCGTCAGGTGGTAGTCGATCATATCCTGAAAGCGCTGGAGCTTGGCGGCGTTGTAGCCACCGATGGTCTTGTGGAAAAAGGAACTGCTGGCGTCGTTGAAGGTATTGATGCTCAGATCGAAAACGCGGAAGTGGGGGTCGGTATCCTTGAGAATTTCGTTGTCGACGGCGCGGGCCTGGTGGCGATTTTCGTAGCGGGAGGGCGTCTCGAATTTGCCTTCGTCGACGTAGCGTTTGGCCACCATCCAGGTATCGCCGATGGCCAGTACCCCCAGCCCGACGAGGAGCAGGCTGGCCTGTAATTTTTGTTGTACAAAAGCCCAGAGTAAGCCACCGGTGGCCAGGATGAGGGCCAACGAACGCAGCGCATCGGAGCGCATCAGGGCTTGTCGATCGGCGGCGAGGGCATCCAGGTTGTAGCCGCGCTGTTCCAGGCGGGCATCGCCGGGGCTGCTGAAATCAAACATCGAGGGGCCCACCAGGGCAAAAAAGAGGCAGATGCCGCCGCTGATGCCCAGGGCGATGTACAAATTGCGCAGGACCTTTTCCTTTTCCAGCTTGCCCTGCATGATTTCCGATACCGTGTATACGCCCAAAATGGGCACGAAGAAGCCCGCTACGACCAGGATGCTATTGGGCGTTCGAAACTTATTGAAAAGCGGAAAGTAATCGAAGAGGGGGCGGTTGAGCAGGGCAAAATGTTTGCCCATCGATGCCAACAGCATCAGCAGTACCACGATGCCCAGCCACCACTTGAGGGGCCCCCGAATGAGGAGTAGCCCGAGGATAAAGAGAAAACAGAAGACGGCCCCAAAGTAATTGGGACCACTCGTAAAGGGCAGCGATCCCCAGTACAGGGGTGCCCGAAAATCATTCCCCACGTTGGCTCCCCGCCGTTTTAGGTCTTGGTAGTGTTGGTTATCGGTGCCCAATTCCTCCTGCGTACTGCCCCCCGCCACTCCGGGATTCATCACCGAAAACAAATCGACGGTGCCGTTGCTCCACTGCATGGCGTATTCCCATTCCAGTCCGTCGGTTTCGCTAGAAGACTGGGGCCCATTGCTACCACTGCTCTCCAGGATGGGGGCACCCCGCATGGAATCTTTTCCGTATTCGTAAGTCGTCCAGAGTTTGGAGGACGAAGAACCCACCCCCAGGAGTGTTCCCAGGGCCAGAAAGCCGAAAGCCTTGCCAAAATGAACCCAATCCGCGCTCTTAAACTGAAAGGCAATTTCCGTCAATACGTAGACGCCCAGGCCCAGAAAAAAGTAATAGGTCATCTGGACGTGGTTGGCATAGAGGCTCAGGCCTAGCCCTAGGGCAAACAGCAGGCTACCCCGCAGGTAGTCTTTGCGAAAGACCATCAGCATTCCGATCACCATCAGCGAAAAGGTGGCGATGACCCGCAATTTGGTCATGTGGCCGGCCTCGAAGAGTGTCATATTGCCCGCCGAGAGGCCAAAGGCCAGTCCTCCAATGATGCTGAGCCAGGGGCTAGCCCCGAGGTAGAGCATCAGGAAGTAGAACAAAAAAGCCATCGAAAAGAAGTAGCCGATGGGGCGGGCGGTAAACAATTGAGTCGCCTTTTCGACGTAGTTCAGCACGTTACTCGGTTGCGAACTGTCGATCTGGTAGGTGGGCATCCCGCCAAACATCGAGTTGGTCCACAAGCTGCGATCGCCGGTTGATTGGCGGTAGTCGTTGATCTCGCGGGCCATGGATTCGTACGATACGATGTCTCCCGCCGGGATGATGCGTCCCTGCAACTGGGGCAAGAAGTAGAGTACCACGGCCAGCAGGATGATAAAAAAGGCCGCCAAATGCGGCATCAGGCGTTGGGCAAGGGTTGGGTTAGCCATAAGTGATCGACAACTTTTGGTGTTTGGTCTGCAAATTTAATCTTTTATACAAGAGTTTGCGAAACCCATTCCAATTGTTTTGTCCCCTGACTACACCACCCAATTGCTCTTAAACAGCTTGATGGCAATGGCCAGGAGGATGATTCCAAAAACTTTGCGGAGTACCGAGGCTCCCCCCTTGCCCAATTTGCCTTGGATCCAGCCCGAGGAGCGCAGTACGACGTAGACGATCAGTAGGTTGACCGCGATGCCAATCCCGATGTTGAGCTCCTGGTATTCGGCCTTGAGCGACAGGATGGTGGTGAGCGTACCGGCTCCGGCGATCAGGGGAAAGGCCAGCGGCACGATGGAGCTGGACTGGGAAGCGTTTTCCTCCTCCTTGAACAGGGTAATCCCCAGGATCATCTCCAGACCGATCACGAAGATGACGAAGGCCCCGGCCAGGGCGAAGGAAGCCACGTCGATCCCGATGAGGTGGAGGATGGATTCACCCGCAAATAAGAAGAGCACCATCAGCAAACCCGCCGCCAGTGTGGCTTTGCCCGATTCGATGATTTTTCCCTGCTCCTTGAGGGTCAAAATGACGGGAATATTTCCCAAAATATCGATTACCGAAAACAAAATAAGGGTGACCGAAATGATTTCTTTGACGTTCATGTTATCCAGATTTTACGATCAAAGTGGGGGAAACGAATGAAGGGCCAAAAAGGTGCCCTCAGAATGAAAAAAAATTGGTTAATTTTGAAGATTAATCCATTCCACACATGCGCGGCGATATCCCTTCCAAGAAAAAAGTCCCCTTTCCCATCCCCAACCAACTCTGGGGCTACCTGCGGCAGTACGATCGCCAGACCCAACTCCCCCTCCAGTACCAGGATCTGGTCCGCTATTCGACCAGCCTCCCCCTCATCGATCAAAACGGTGTGGATACCCTCTGGGAAACCGTCTACTACACCGAATCCGAACGCGAAGAACTCCACCGCTCGCTGACCCAAATTTACGCCCTGCTCAAAACCGATGGGGACCTCACCGTTCTCGCACACCTCAGCGTCGCCCGGGTCGATTTTTGTACCTTCGGCAATACCCAGCCCTTCCGCGTCCGGATCATCAACCGCCTCAACGACAACTACGACCACTTCTACGTCAAACGCACCGATGCCTCGCGCGTTTTTGGGCTCGAACTGGAGGAAATCCTTTCCCCCAACCACGTCTCCTACCTCGTCGACGGCAGTACCCTGATCGAAGAACACATCGCCGGCATTCCGGGGGACGACTTTATGCGGCGCAATCTGGAAGATAATACCTTCAACCTCATCCGTATCGCCAAGGAGTTCGTCAAATTCAACGAACGCTGTTTCGTTCGCCTGCTCGGCGACATGCGTTCCTACAACTACGTCATCGACATCACCCCCGATATCGAAGGCTCCCAATTTCGCATGCGCGCCATCGATTTCGACCAGCAATCCTACGAGGGGCGCAAAAGTTTTTACCTCCCGCAGTATTTTAAGGACAACAACCCCATCATCTTTCTGGGTATTGAGCACATGAATGACCAGACGGTGCGGCAGTACCAGATGGAGGAACGTAGCCTGATTGCGATGCGGGCCAAAAGCTCGCGGGCCCGCCTCCGTCTGGTGCTCGACTTGATGAGCAGCACCCCCCTGTCCGCTCCCGAAAAAGTAATTCGCCTCCGTCAGGAGCTGGCGCAGCACCACAAAAACGACGACTTCCTAAGCTGCGAAAATATGGGCTCCATCGTTCGTACCAATATCCAGCTCGTCCTGCAAAAAGACTTCCGTCAAAGCATCAACACCCTTTGATTTCCAGAAGCCATCTCAAAATGTTTTTGCCGGCGAGGGAGTGGTCATTTACGTTCCAACGAGGCGCCAAAACGGAGCATAGCTGTAGCTACGCGACGCTTTTGGCAACGAAGTAGGGGCGAAAATGACCCTGCCGCAGCCCAAATCGACGCAGGAGATTCACGCCAGTAAAGTATATTTTTGAGATGACTTCTAAAACCTTCTGGGCCCCTTCCCGTTTCCCATGGGTACTTTGGCCCAACGGCAGGCCGCTATTCAGATCACAACTCAAGCCTCATCAATGAAGCAACGCTACGCTTTGATTGCCCTACTCCTCTGTTTTCTCTGGACCACCAAGGGCTCCGCCCAACCCGGCTCCCGACCGGGAGGCCCTCCCGCACGCTCGGTAAAGGGACAGGTGATCGATGCCGATTCCGGCCGGCCCCTCGAATACGCTACCCTCACCCTCTACGCCCTCCGCGACAGCAGTATGGTCACCGGTGGCATCAGCGACGCTAGTGGTCAGCTCAATATCCAGACGCGGCCGGGGCGCTACTGGGCCCGAATCGAGTTTTTGGGCTACCAGACCCTCGACATCCCGCAAATCGATCTGGGTAAGGGCAAAACGATGGCGGATTTGGGGAAGCTAAGTCTGCTTCCCGATGCCCAGGTACTGGCCGAGGTGGAGGTGCGGGCCGAAAAAAGCGAACTGCAATTTGCCTTGGACAAAAAGGTATTTAACGTCGGTAAGGACCTGGCCAATACCACCAGCTCGGTGGCCGAATTGCTGGACAACGTTCCCTCCGTAGCAGTCGACATCGATGGGGGGGTCACCCTCCGGGGGAGTGGCAACGTCCGCATCCTGATCGATGGCAAGCCCTCGGGACTCATTGGGGTGGGGGATACGGATGGCCTCCGCGCCATTCCCTCCAACCTGATCGAACGGGTGGAAGTGATCACCAACCCCTCGGCGCGTTACGAGGCGACCGGGACCACGGGTATCATCAACATCGTACTGCGCAAGGAGCGCAAGAAGGGGCTCAACGGCTCCTTCGACGCCACGGTGGGGGTACCCGCCCAATTGGGGGCCGCCATCAACCTGAACTACCGTCGGGAGTCGGTCAACCTGTTTTTTAACTACGGCTTGCGGTGGAACAACAATCCCGGTGGTGGCTCGTCGGTACAGGAATTTTTTCGCGGGGATACCACCTTTTTGAGCCAGCAGAATCGCGGGATTGACCGCTCGGGTTTGTCGAATAACTTTCGCTTTGGGGCGGATTATTTCTTGGGGAAAAAGAGTACCCTCACCGCCGCCTTTACCTACCGCCTGGGCAACGAAGACAACCTGTCGGAACTGGAATACCTCGACTTTATCAACAGCTTGGACAATCTCATCCTCCGTACCGATCGCAGCGACGACGAGCTGGAGGACGAGCAAGACGGTATGGGCTCCCTCAATTTTCGGCGTACTTTTGACCGCGAGGGACAGGAGCTGACCGTCGATTTTCAGTACGAGCGCAGTGGGGAGATCGAAAGCTCCGAGCTGACCGAGCGGTACTTCAATCCCGACAACTTGGCCAGTGGGGATCCCAACTTGCAGCAGCGGACCTCGATCGACGAGAGCAATACCGAATGGCTGCTCAAGGCGGATTACGTTCATCCCTTCGGGGGGGAGGGTAAATTTGAGGCGGGTTATCGCGGCTCGCTCCGTCAGATTCGCAACGATTACAAGACCGAGGAGCGAAATGACGAGGGCTGGCAAACCCTCGAACGGTTTACCAACAGCCTGATTTACGACGAAAACATCCAGGCCGTATACCTGAGCCTGGGCAACAAACACGGGAAGTTTTCCTACCAGGCGGGCTTGCGGGCGGAATATACCGATATCCAAACCCGACTCCTCAAAACGGGGGAGACCAACCCCCGCGATTTCCTCAACCTCTTCCCCAGCGCCAACCTCACCTACGACCTACCCGCCCAAAATGCCATACAGTTCAGCTACAGCCGCCGCATTACCCGGCCCCGCTTCTGGTACCTCAATTCTTTTTTGACCTTTAGCGACGCTCGCAACCTTTTTCAGGGCAATCCCGACCTCAATCCCGAGTTTACCCACGCCCTCGAACTGGGCCACCTCAAATACTTTGGCAGTGGCTCCATCAGCTCCAGCATTTACTACCGCTACACCGATGGGAAAATCGATCGAATCCGGGATGTAGAAAGCAACGTCACGGCCTTCATCACGCCGGAGAACCTGTTGTCCGAAAATGCCTTTGGACTGGAATTTACCTACAATTTTACCCTCGCCAAATGGTGGCGGACCAACGGGGATTTCAACTTCTTCCGCTCCATCGTCGATGGCAGTAATTTTTCGGAAAACTTCTCCCACGACGACTATTCCTGGTCTACCCAGGTCACCAACCGCTGGACCATCGGCAAGGGCTTTAGCTCCCAATTGCGTTTTCGTTACATCGGCCCCATCGAAACCACCCAGGGCCTCCGCAAGGCGATTTACAATTTCGACCTGGGGATCAGTCTGGACGTCTTCCGCGGCAAGGGGACCCTCACCCTCAACGCCCGTGACCTGTTCAATACCCGTGTCCGTCGCTACATTACCGAAGGTGACAATTTCCGCGTGGATGGGGATTTCCAGTGGCGCTCGCGACAGATTTCCCTCAACCTCAACTACCGCCTCAATCAAAAAAAGAAACGGGGCCGCCCCCGGGGCAATTACGGCGGTGATGGGGGTGGTTTTTACTAAAAGTGACCTCCATTACTCCACCAAGCCATGGAGAATGGCGAACTTGATGAGGCCCACGACCTTGTTGACTCCCAGCTTTTTCATGATGTTGTTGCGGTGGGAATCCACCGTACGGGCGCTGATGTAAAGCCGTTGCCCAATCTCCCTACTCGAATAGCCCTCGGCAATCGCCCGCAAGACTTCGATCTCCCGCTCGGTGAGCGTACTCAGCTGGGCGCTGGGCGACTCGTTGGTGCTGGCGACGGCGGAGCCATCGTTGGGGCTGTTGAGGGCGATCGTCACGGCGCTGGAGAAATAGCGCTTTCCACCGGCCACGCTTTGTATGGCAAAAATGACTTCCGCCTTGTCCGAGTCCTTCACCAGGTAGCCATCCACCCCGATCTGGAGCAAATGCCGGATGATCGATTGCTCAAAATGTAGGGAGAGCATGATGATTTTAAGCGCTGGGAAATCCCGTCGCAATTCTTGGGCCGCTACCATTCCATTCATCACGGGCATGTCGATATCCATCAGGACCAGCTCGGGCTGGAGGATGCGGACGGCGCGAATGGCTTCCCGGCCGTTTTTGGCCTGCCCGACAATGTCGAAATGAGGGTGGAGAAAGGCTTCGAGGCCGTCGAGAACGACCTGGTGGTCATCGACCAGGAGGACTTTGGTGTTGGTTTTCATACGGTGCTGCTTGTCGTTTATTGTTTTACAATGGGCCGCTTTCCTGCCCATTTGGGGGAGCTGCCGCCCGGAGCGGGATGCGGAGGTTGACGACCGTACCCCGCCCCGGTTCGCTGCTAAAATCGACCCGACCATCCAGGGCCCGGACCCGCGAATTGATGTTGAGCATGCCCTGACTGTGGGGATCCACCTCATCGGGGGCAAACCCCCGTCCGTTATCCTCCACCACGACCACCAACTGATCCTCCCGCCGCAACAACTGCAAGTCGACCTCCGTGGCCTCGGCGTGTTTGAGAATGTTGTTGAGCAGCTCTTGTAAAATCCGGTAGACGTTGATTTCCACCACTTCGGGTAGGCTCCGGTCGAGGCGGTGTTGTTGCCATTCAACCTGGATACCACTGTTGCGAAAACTGGTGGCGAGTAAGTCTTCGAGGGCCGCTACGAGTCCCAGCTCGCTCAGGGCCCGTGGCATCATCCGGTGCGACAGCTCGCGCACCTCCCGGGCGGTACCATCGAGGACTTGGCCCAGGTCCCGCAGTTCCCGACGGGCTTGGGGCCGTTGGGGGTTTAGCCCGTCCTCCAGGTGCTGCCAGGCCATTTTTAAGCCCGTGAGCTGTTGGCCAATCCCGTCGTGGAGGTCCTTGGCGATGCGTTTGCGTTCGCGCTCCTGTACATCGAGCGTATTCTGCAGCAATTCCCTTTGGAAGCGCAGTTGTTTTTCGCGGAGTTGGCTGCGTTGTTGGTGGCGGTAGTTCAAAAAGGCCAGGGCCCCCAGCAGGGCCAGTACCAATAGGGCGGCCAGGGCCAGGGCGAGGCGGGGCCGGTACTGCTGTTGGCGCAGGGCCATTTCCTCCTGTTGCCAGGCAATCTGTCGTTCTTTTTGCTCGGTTTCGTACTGGGTCTCCATCTTGGCCAACTCGGCGATTCGCTCGGCGGACAGGAGGCTATCCTGGAGGGCGTAGCTCTGCCGGAGGTAGTCCAGGGCGCGCTCGGTTTCCCCTAATTTGGCGTAGGACTTGGAGGCGTATTCGAGGTTCCAGCGGCTCAGGTCGAGGTAGGCGAGGCGGCGCGATTGCTGTAGGCTGCGCTCGAAATGTTCGGCGGCTTGGCGGTACTGCCCCCGTTGGAAGTACAGCTCGCCCATATTGGTGATGTTGATGGTCTGACCCACGGTATCGCCCAGCGACTGCCGGATCAGGGTAGAGGCTTCTACCCACTGAATGGCCCGTTCGAAGTCGCCCCGGACGGCAGCGACTTCGCCGAGGTTGTTGTAGACGTAGCCCAGGCCGACGGAATCGCCGATGCGTTGGCGGATGTCCAGGGCCCGGAGGTAGTTGGTCTCCGCTTCTTCCCAGCGTTGGAGTTTGCTCAGTACGATGCCGCGGTTGTCGTAGCTGGTGCTCAGTCCGGTGGAGTCGCCGCCGCGGCGGCAGTATTCGGCCGAGCGATCGAGGTAGTCGAGGGCCCGTTCGCGGTCGTTTTGTTTGCTGACCAGAATGGCCATTTCGTTGTAGCAGCGGCCGAGGCCGGCCCAATCTTCCTGGCTTTCGTAGCGTTGGAGGGCCATTTGGTAGTGTTCGAGGGCGCGGGGCAGGTCGCCGGCGTAGTAGTGGGCGATGCCGAGGGCGACGTTGATGGCGGCTTCGCCACTCCAGAGCTGGCGGTCGCGGAGGAGGGTCCGGGCGGTTTCGAGTAGGGGGATGCGTTCTTCCAGGGGAAGGTTTTGGGCGTATTGCTGGACGCGTTGGGCTTTTTCGTAAGCGCTGCCGCCCGTGAGGAGTTGTTCGAGGACCGCATTGGGGGGCGCTTGGCCAAAGACCGGGAGCAGATACAGCAGTAGCCCCAAAGTACTCAGATACTTGGAAATCGATAACATGGAAAGCTGATTCGTCTGTATTGGTGGCGCCGGGGGCTCAGTCGGCCCGTTGCTCAGTTTTGGGCAAGCCTGGGCTCCGGCGCTACTTTTGTTACGTAAAATTACGTAGAAGTTTTCATTTGTTTTGCGGATTTCGGAGGAGCGTACCCCGAGCTACCTTGCGGTATTCGCTCAAAAAACCAAAGAATAGGGCCCTGCGGTGCCCCAAATGTTTTGGAAGCCCCGAGCTGTACGCTTCTTAGACGGTCCCCGGTGAGTGGAGAAAGCCGGTGGGCCGGGATGATTAATCATCGAGGAGTGGCAGTTTACGGGGCTTTTTCGTGATTTTAACTCAATCAGGGCTTGAAAATTAGTCAGGACTGTTTATTTTAGAGTGTTATTTGAATTTAGTCCAAATAATAATACAATGATCAAGTCCAACCTAAAACCCTTGCTGGGGATTTCCCAGCCTGGTCGTCTAGCCTTTCCACTACCCGTTATTGAGGGGAAAAAGCTCAAAAAGAAATGCTGTAAGAAATACAAAAAGGGCAAGCGTTGCAAACGCTGCCCCGGTGCGGGATAAGGAAGTTTTTTGGAACGGTAGCCGCTACGGCTCCACCATCGTACCGATGCTTTGTAGGATGCGTTCGGCACGGAGATAACCATTTGATACCAGCAGATAATCCTCCCCTCGCTTCAGTACCAGCGAGGGAAAGCCCCGTACGCCCAAGTCCGCTGCGAATTGAAAATCCGCTTTGATTTTGGTCTTCATTTCCTCCGATTCGAAGGCCCGCTGGAAATCCTCCGCGCTGATGCCGTAGGGAGCTACCAGCGGGAAATAGGTTTCCGCCCGGTGAACGTCCTGGTTGTGGAAGTAAAAGGCTTTTTGGACGGCTTTAAAAAACTCAAAGGCCGCCTCGGGCCGCAGCTCGCGGACCACCAGGACGGCGCGGGAAGCGGGCTCGGTATCGTACACAAAACTGTGGTCCTTGAGAATCCCGTGATTGAAAACCTGGCCGCTGCGCTTTTCCACATCGTGCCAGTGGTGCGCCAAAAAATCTTCCAGATCGGCCATCGTTTCCCGGTTGTACGGCCGGAGGCCGCCCATTACCAATTGAAAGTCCAGGCGATCTCCCAGTTGTGCCCTGACCTTGCTGATCTCGGGGGCAAAGCCGTAGCACCAGGAACACATCGGATCGCCGACGTAGATGAGGGTCGCTTTTTCTTGTGCCATAAGTTGGAGGGTAAAAAAGAAGGTTACGATTATGAGTGGAAGTTTTTTCATCATGATTATTGTCCTTAGCTTTGAGCCATGAACTTGGAACAGGCTTACCAGCAATATCTACTCCAGTTGGAAAACATCCCCCACCGGGTAAATGTTTTTTTCGAGGCGCACTCCTGGGGGCGCTTTCGCTTGCTGACCAATGAGGTGGAATTGTTTTCGGACCCCCAGGGTTACCGCCCCTACGCCCAAATTCAGTCCCCACCCTACGACCAGTGGCTCCTCCTGGACCCCACCCGGGAGCACATCCTCCTGCGCCACGGCGACGATGCCGATCCCGTCGCGGTCGCCACCAGCCTTGAGGAATTCTGGACCCCCAGCGATTGGGAAGGAGCCGTCGCCGCCGCCCAGCCCGAATTCTATTTCGATCGCCGCGTGTCCCTGGAGCAACTCCTTCCCCCCGACAGCTTTCTCCACACCCCCTTCCGCGACCCGGAAGCCTTCGAAACGCCCGAAGCCTACGTCCAACTCCTGCAGCTCGTCGCCCAAGTCAGCCAGCAAAGCGTCGCCTTTGACGAAGTCCATCCCGAAATCCGGGGCCACCAGCAAGTCTTTCGCCTTCGCCGTACCGATCGGACCCGGGAAATCATCGTTTCAAGAACCCTCTTTGACCAGGATTTTATCCATCAACTCAACCAACTCATTGGGGAGCTGGCGCTGAGCGACCGTCGTTTGGCCACCAGCATCAGCCCCGATCTGACGATGATCCTCCTGTGGCTACTCCCCGACCAGCGGGCCCGGCTCCAAAGTCGTGGGATGTTGCTTTGATGCCGCGCTAGCTCCGCCCCAATACCAGCAGCCTACTCGCCATACTGGCCTTCACCCGCAAGCGCCGCCGCCCCTTGAGCACCAGGGCCGTATCGGGCGTCAGCCACTGATCCTCGCAGCGGATCCGTCCGCGCAGCACCTGTACAAAGAGCTCGCTGGCTACCGGCCATTCCCCCTGCCAAACCGTCCCCGCTTCCGGCTGTACGACCCACAAATCCGGCAGGCCGGGAGCCGTTTCCAATTGGGCTTCCGTACGTGCCACCGGTACCGACCAGTGCCGTTCGTCCAGCAACAGTTGGGTCCGCTGCTCCCCCAGTTGGATTTGCAGGGAGGAGTAGGTGGCCGGTTCGTCGCCCGCGGCGCGGTTCAGTAGGATGGAGGTGATCTCCAAATCATCGTGGGCATTGGCCCGAAAGCCATTTTGAAAAAAGACGTTGCGCTGTACCTGAAGCAGCCAACGCAGCGGGAAGCTCGCGGCCCCCTCCGTGGCGGACGGGAATTGGAGAATCCCGTGCCGGATTTGGGGAGCGGCCTCCGCCAGCAGGATGCGCTCACCGGAAGTTCCGGGTAGCATCCACTGCGCCAGGCCCAACTGGGGAAGAGCCGTTGCGGCCAATCCTCCCCAGCTCAGTCGTTGCATAAAAATTCGGCGTTTCATTTTAGAAGCCATCTCAAAAATATACTTCGGGCTGCGGCAGGTTCATTTGCGCTCCTACTTCGTTGCCAAAAGCGTCGCGTAGCTACGGCTATGCTCCGTTTTGGCGCCTCGTCGGAACGCAAATGACCGCTCCCTCGCCAGCAAAAACATTTTGAGATGGCTTCTAGTCAAATTTTTCTTCCAGGGTTCCCATCTTCCCCAGTTGGTAATCGCGCATGGCCTGCATGATTTCCGCCTGGCTGTTCATCACGAAGGGACCGTAGGTAGCCAGCGGCTCACCGATGGGCTCCCCGGCCAGTAGGATGGCCCGCGTTTGCTCAGTAGCCCGCAGGCGGATCGTTTCTCCGTCATTGGCCAATTGTGCCAAGTCTTTGGCTTGGAGCGAGGTCTGGTCGTTGAAAACCAGGCCACCGTCGAGCAAGTAGACAAAGCCATTGTAGGACTGGGGGATGGGAATATCGACCGTCCCGTCGGCCTCAAAATTGAGCCGCAGGGCCAGGATATTGGTAAAGGTGTTGATCGGGCCGGACAAAGAGCCAAAGCTACCGGCCACCACGCCCACTTCCACCCGGTCCTGATCGACTAGCGTGCTGGGCGTATCTTCCTTTTGCAGGGGGTGGTAATGGGGATCACTCATCTTGTGGGCGGCGGGCGTATTGACCCAAAACTGGATCAACTCCCAGTTGCCTCCCTTTTCCGCGATTTCTTTGGGTGGCCGTTCGCTGTGGACGATGCCCCGGCCCGCGTGCATCCACTGGGTGCCTCCGGCGTGAACGATGCTGCTAACGTCGGTAGAATCCCGATGGGGAACCGCCCCCTTTAACACAAAGGTAACGGGCGCAAAGCCACGGTGTGGGTGGGGGGGGACCCCCAGGTCCTGCGCTCGGGCCCCTCCGGCTTGGTGGATTTCGAGGTGGTGAACCAACAAGAAAGGATCGATCTGATCAATCCGTTTGTGGGGCAGGGCCTGATCGATGAGGATGCCGCCCATATTGACTTTGAAAGCCGGTAAAACGGCTTGGATAGAACGTGGTGCAATCATTGGATATTCAAAATTAATGTAGGTACATTTAATGTAGTCACAATGTATTGACTCTTTGGCAAAAATGCAAGGGCTCGGCTGGGCTCGGCTGGGCTCGGCCGGAGGGGAGGCAAGGGTTGTGGGGGTTAAGACAGGATAGTCCTAGTGGCAGAGGATGGGAAAGGCGGTTTCGAGGGTAAACCGCAGGTTGAGGGGCAGTTCGACATTGAGGCCGCGGGCGATGAGGAGGACGCCCATTAGGAGGAGGCTGAGGGGGTAAATGCGCTGGAGGTAGGGGCGCCAGCTATGGCCCAGGCGTTTGCCGATTAGGGAGGCGCCGAGCATCATGGGGAGGGTCCCGAGGCCAAAGCAAGCCATGTAGAGCATGGCGTGGAGGATACCCTCCTGGCTGACCGCTCCGGCCAGGGCGAGGTAAACGAGTCCGCAGGGTAGGAAGCCGTTGAGCAAGCCCACGCCGAGAAAGCGCAGGGGGTGATTGGAGCGGAGGAGTTGCCCCAGGTTTTGCTGAATCCAGTTTTGCCAGGGGAGGCCAGTTTGGCTCCGGGTGCTGCTCCGCCAGGACCGTCCGCTTAGTAGCCCGGCCAGGAGTAGGACGATGCCCAGCGTCAGTGCGAGCCCTTTTTGGTAACCTGCGAGTAGGAAACCCAGGCCCAGCATCCCGGGTAGGATACCGATCAGGGCGTAGCTGCCGATGCGGCCCAGTTGGTAGCTGACGATGTAAAAGTAGCTCTGCCAGGGGCGGTGACCCCGGTAGGGCAGCAGCAGGGCGATGGGGCCACACATGCCTACGCAGTGTAGGCTACCCAGGAGGCCGAGGCTAAAGGCGGTCCACAGTCCCATCTTACAAGCTCAGTTCGTTTTCCTGGAAATAGGCCACGCCCCGACTTTCCCAATCGACGCGCACCCGCCAGTAGCCGGATTGGATTCGGGCGGTGGGGATCAGCATCTGCCCCCGGTCGTCGATACGGATGGGGTAACTCAGGTCCTGCCGGTGATCCGAAGGCCGGTAGAGGAGCACTTCCCCCCGCAGCGATTCGGGGGTCTCGAATTGGAGGCGCAGTTGCTGAGACTCGGGGAGTTGGTCGACGCGGAGTTGGTTCTGGTTCAGCTGACCGTTTTGACGCTTCTGGCGGAAGGTTTCGTAGTCCAGGTCGTGTTGGTAGTAATTGTCCTGCACCAGTTCGATGTCGATCTGGGTGGAGCGAACGGCCATGCTGACCATGGCGATGACGAAGGCGGTATAAAACAGGGCGATACCCGTTCCCCAGTGGAATTTCATGTGCGTCGTATTTAGTGAGCCGGTCCCAAAAAGTTGGTTTTGACTCGGTCAATTAATTGCCCCCCGGCGTACACCTCGATGGCCAGTCTGGTCTTTCGGCCGGTCAGTTGGGCGCGGGGGAGGATGATGAAAAAGGCCCCTTCGGAGAGTTCCTGCTTGGGGATGTCGGGAATGTTTCCCACCAGTTCGATCCGACCGTAGTCCGCTTGTAGCCGGAGCTCCAGGTCTTGGATGGTCAGGTTGGTCTTATTGATGAGTTGGTAGTTGTACAAATTGCTCAGGTGTTGTTCGTCCACCTCTTGGTACAACATACCCGGCGTTCGCAAAATCAGGGTTTCGACTTCGCTGCGGGTGCTAAAGAGAAGCACCTGAAAAACGAGCAGCAAGCCCAGAACCACGCTGTAGTCCAGCTCGCGGGGGGTAACTATTTTCTGTTGTCCTTTTTTGATTCCATGCTCCGAGTCTTGCCGAATCAAACCCTCGGCGCGATTGATTTTGCGCCTCACCCCATCGCAAGCGTCCATACACGCCGTACAGTTGACGCATTCCAACTGGGTACCGTTGCGGATGTCGATGCCCGTGGGGCACACCTGTACGCAGAGCCGGCAGTCGACGCAGTCGCCCAGTTTGGGCACCGAGATGACGTCGCTAGCGGTGTACCCGTCGCTGTAAGGAATGGTCGCCCCCGCCAGCGCAGCGGGCCGTGGGGCCCGGCGTTTTTTCTTCATTTTCCCCCGCGGCTCCCCCCGTACCCAATCGTAAATGACCACGATGGAATCCTTGACCAACAGGACATCTTGCAAACGCCCGTAAGGACAAACCGCCAGGCAGACCTGCTCGCGAAAGAAGGCAAAGACCCCGTAAAACAAACCCGAGAAAACGAGCATGGCGACGAAGCCGCCCAGGTGTTGGTGAATCGGTTCGCTGATGATTTTACCCACCTCGTCCACCCCGATGAGGTAGGAGAGAAAGGCATGGACGATGAGGACAGCGATGGCGAAAAAGAGAAAATGCTTGAGTGCTTTTTTTCGCACCTTGGTAGCCGTCCAGGGGCCCCGATTGAGTCGTCGCTGCTGGTTGGCATCCCCTTCGATCCAGTATTCGATCTTGCGAAAGACCATTTCCATAAAGATGGTCTGCGGGCAAACCCAACCACAAAACAAGCGACCAAAGACCACGGTAAACAGCACGACGAAGAGCATCAGGGTGATCATCGCCAGGGCAAACAGGTGGAGGTCCTGGGGGGTAAAGACGATGCCAAAGATGATGAAGCGTCCTTCCAGCACGTTGAACAGCAGGATGGGGTCTCCGTGAACTTTGACGAAGGGTAACCCAAAGAGTAGCAGCAGCAAAAAGTAGCTCAGGTAGCTGCGCCAGCGGTAGAATTTGCCACTCGGTTTTTTGGGGTACAGCCACACCCGGCTGCCACTCCCATCGACGGTGGAGAGGTGATCGCGGTACGTTTCGTGCGGTGGGAGTTGGCTCATGGCTGGGGGCGGCTTACTGTTCTTTGAGTTTCATGCCCAGGACTTTGCTTTCTTCCTCGTGGTCGGGCGTGGTTCGTTCTTCCGCTTGGTAGAGTTCCCCCTGAGGGGCTTTGGGGTTGGGGGGGCTGGTGCCACGCAGGCTGAGGACGTAGCTTGCTACTTTGTGGATGTCGGTGGGGCGCATGTAGCTTTTCCACGCAATCATCCCCCTCTCGGGTACTCCGTATTTGATGGTCTTAAAAACGTCTTGGATTCTGCCCCCGTGGAGCCAGTAGTTGTCGGTGAGGTTGGGGCCTAACGCGCCACCACCTTGGGGGGCGTGACAGGCGGCGCAGTAATCCTGGTAAATCTCCTGCCCTTCGGCCAGGGCGATTTCGTCTTGTAGGAGAGTGACGTTGGTTTCGTCCACCAGGTTGGCTTGGCGGGCGAGGAAGGCGGCTTGGGCCTTTTTGGCGGCCGCTACCTCCTGGGCGTACTGCTCGGAGGAGCTGGTGGCATGATCCGAAAAGTGCCAGATGCCGATGTAGGTGACGGCGATGACGATGGAGAGGTAAAAGCCGTAGAGCCACCAGGGGGGAAGTCGGTTGTCCAACTCCCGGATTCCGTCGTAGTGGTGATCGAGCATGATGTCCTGCTCCTGCGCCACGGGAACGGCCCTGGTGAGGGCCCGGCTGAGCCGCGCCCAGATGGATTCGCGGTGGAGTTCCTGGACGTTGAGGGATGTTTCGATGCCCTGTTCTTGGTAAAGCTTCAACTCCCGTACCTTGATGATGGTATTGAACAGTCGGAACAAAGCGCCGATGGCGAGTACTACCGTGACGACGGTGGCCCCAATCATCCCGCGTTCGGCAAAGTCGACGTAGAAGTTGGGGTCGTAAGCTACGGCCTGAGTGCTGAACAGCTGGGCCAGGCTGACCAGGCCCAAATTTTTGGGGAGAGACCTATTCATGACCAGTGGTTTTTACGGTGGTGGCTACGGGGTCGCGCTCAAGTGGCAATTGCTCCATGTGTTGGACGTAGCTGCGCGAACTGCGCAGGGCCCAGATGAACACTCCTAAAAAGAAGAGGAAGAAAACCAGGAGCGGGACAATAGCCAAATTATGAATGTTTTCTACGGATTGCAACAAGTATTTGTACATGAGGAATTGGTTGTGGGTTTAATTACTGGCGCTGGGCCGATCCATTTTTTTAATATCTGTTCCCAAACGTTGCAAGTAGGCGATGAGGGCAATGATCTCTTTTTGCTCCAGGGCCTCCCCCTTGATGCCATCCTGACGGAGGTTCTTTACAATCTGTGCCGCTTGCTCGCGCAGGTCCTCGTTGGCCCGTTGGGCAAATCCAGCGGGGGAGGGGGTGCCCAGTTGTTGTAAGACCCGAATCTTGGCTTCGGTATCGGAAATATCGAGGTCGTCGGTGATCAGCCAGGGGTAGGGCGGCATGATGGAGCCGGGCGACATGCTTTCGGGGTCGAGCAGGTGATTGTAGTGCCAGGAATCGGGATACTTTCCCCCTTGCCGATGCAAATCGGGGCCGGTCCGTTTGGAGCCCCAGAGGAAGGGCCGATCGTAGATGAATTCCCCCGACTTGGAGAACTCGCCGTAGCGCTCGGTCTCGGAGCGGAAGGGTCGGATCATCTGCGAATGACAACCCATACAGCCTTCGCGGATGTAGAGGTCGCGGCCTTGTAATTCCAGTGGGGTGTAGGGTTGTACGGTAGCGATCTTGGGTACGTTGGATTCTACCCACATCATCGGTACAATTTCGACCAGGCCCCCAATGGCTACCGCCACGACGGCGAGTGTGGTGAGGAGGACCGAACGCCGCTCCAACCAGCGGTGCCAGTATTCGCCGGTGTGGGCCACGTGGACCTGCCGTGGTGGGGCCTCGGCCGTTTCGGTGGCTTGCAGCTGACCCGAGCGTACGGTGCGCAGCAAGTTATAAATCATCACGAACAGCCCCGCAAAGAAGAGGAAACCGCCGAAGGCCCGCGTGGCGTACATCGGAATGATCTGGGTGACGGTTTCGAGGAAGTTGCCGTATTTCAAAAAGCCTTCGGGCGTAAATTGCTTCCACATCAACTGCTGGGTGACGCCCCCCCAATACAGGGGAATGGCGTAAAATAGGATGCCCAGGGTGCCCAACCAAAAGTGGACATTGGCCAGTTTGACGGAATACAGCTGGGTGTTGTAGAGGCGGGGCATCAGCCAGTACAGGACGCCAAAGGTGAGCATGCCGTTCCAACCCAGGGCGCCAACGTGAACGTGGGCGATGGTCCAGTCCGTGTAGTGGGTGATGGCGTTGAACGATTTGATCGACATCATCGGCCCTTCGAAGGTCGACATCCCGTAAGCGGTGACGGCTACGACCATAAACTTGAGGATGGGATCTTGGCGAACGCGGTCCCAAGCGCCCCGCAGGGTAAGTAAGCCGTTGAGCATCCCCCCCCAGGAGGGCGCAATGAGCATGAGGGAAAAGACCATGCCGAGGGATTGCGCCCAATCTGGTAGCGAGGTGTACAGTAAGTGGTGAGGTCCCGCCCAGATGTAGATGAAAATTAGGGCCCAGAAGTGAATTATGGAAAGCCGGTAGGAATAGACGGGCCGGTTGGCGGCGTTGGGCAGGAAATAGTACATCATTCCCAGATACGGGGTAGTGAGGAAGAAGGCTACGGCGTTGTGGCCGTACCACCATTGCACCAGGGCATCCTGAACGCCGGCAAAAACCGGGTAGCTTTTGAAGAGGCTAACGGGAATGACGAGGTTATTGCAGACGTGGAGCAGGGTGACCGTCGCCCAGGTAGCAATGTAAAACCAAATGGCGACGTAGAGGTGGTTTTCGCGGCGGCGGGTGATCGTCCCCATGAGGTTGATCCCAAAAACGATCCAGACCAGGGCGATGGCAATGTCGATGGGCCATTCCAGCTCCGCGTACTCGTGACTGCTGGTGATGCCCAGGGGTAGGGTAATGGCGGCCGCCAGGATGATGGCTTGCCAACCCCAGAAGTGGACATTGCTCAAAAATTTGCTGTACATCGGTGTTTTGAGCAGTCGCTGCAAAGAGTAGTAGACCCCCATAAAAATGCCATTGCCCACGAAGGCAAAGATGACGGCATTGGTGTGCAGGGGGCGCAAACGGCCAAAGGTGGTGTAGGGCAAGCCAAAGTTGAGACTGGGAAAAACCAGCTGCAGGGCGATCAGTAAGCCCACCAGCATCCCGACGACGCCAAATATCACGGTAGCTAGGGCAAATTTTTGGACGATCGCATTATCGTATTGAAATTTTTCGACGGTCGGCATCATTCAAAAGTTTGACGAGGAGTGGAGGAATTGGTGAGCTTGGCGAAGCTTAGCATGGCCGAAAAGGCCAGGATAAAAGCGAGGTAAAAGCAAATCTGTACAAAAATCATTTCGAGTTGGTTTGTTGTGACTCCTCGAAAAGAATGCGTACCGCCGGCGCGTAGTCGTCGTCGTACTGGCCATCGCGAATGGCCCAGAAGAAGGCGACCAAAAAGCCCAGGGCAAGCAATAAACTGAGTATGATAAGGAGTACAATGATGAGCATTGGTGTATTATTTATTCGCAAATTAGAGGATGTGCCGCCGCTCCACAATGACCCCCATCAAAGGGGAGGGTGATTTTAGTCATTCCCGCGGCCCAGCCCCATCCAACGGGCCAGAAGTTCGGTGCCGGCGATGCCAAATAGGACGATGCTGACCGAGCTGAGGGGCATGAGAATGGCCGCGATGACGGGGGAGAGGAGGCCCTGAACGGCAAAGCTCAGTCCGATGACATTGTAGCAAAAGGCGATGCCGTAGGCTGCGTAAACGAGGCGGATACTCCGCCGGGCAAAGTGCATCATCCGGGGCAGTTCCGTCCACCGGG
>ERZ1740065.115-NODE-115-length-35468-cov-6.392624_pt1 | contig 35468 bp, 37 predicted proteins | sample MGYA00581738_ERZ1740065 | MGnify/ENA primary metagenome ERZ1740065 (study PRJEB43018, sample SAMN04849749) | marine metagenome | isolation source: floating plastic debris | place: Pacific Ocean | collected 2008-09-01 | study: EMG produced TPA metagenomics assembly...
GCGATCAAAGCGCCCGGCTTTGGCACGGTCTTCACCGATCACATGGTCACCATCGACTATGACGAGGCGCAAGGCGGCTGGTACTCCGCGCGCATCGGCCCGCGCGAACCGATCAGCCTCGATCCCGCAGCAAGCGTGCTGCATTACGCGCAGGAGATCTTTGAGGGGATGAAGGCGTTCCCGCATAAAGAGGGCGGCCTGGCGCTGTTTCGGCCCGAGGAAAACGCGCGCCGCTTCAACGAAAGCGCGCGCCGCATGGCGATGCCCGAAATCCCGGAAAAGCTGTTTCTCGACGCGGTGAAACTGGCCGTCGAAACCGACGCGGCGTGGATGCCCGATGTCGAGGGCGGTTCGCTTTACATCCGGCCCTTTATGTTTGCCTCCGAAGCGTTTCTGGGGGTGCGTCCGGCCAGGCAGTACAAATTCGTCGTCATCCTCGTCTCGTCGGGCAATTATTTCAAAGGCGGCGTGAACCCGGTGAAAATCTGGGTTAGTCAGGATTATGTCCGCGCGGCCCCCGGCGGCACCGGCGCGGCCAAGACGGGCGGCAATTACGCCGCCAGCCTCGTCCCCCAAGCCGAAGCGATTGCGCACCAATGCGATCAGGTCGTTTTTCTCGATGCGGTTGAGAAGAGATGGGTGGAGGAATTGGGGGGCATGAACCTGTTCTTCGTGCGCCGCGATGGCAGCGTGATCACCCCGCCGCTGACCGGCACGATCCTGCCCGGCATCACCCGCGCCAGCCTGATCGCGCTGTTGCGAGGCGAAGGGCTCGACGTGCGCGAAGAGCCGTACTCCATCGACCAATGGCGCGAGGAAGCGGAAAGCGGAGCGCTTCTCGAAACGCTGGCGTGCGGCACCGCAGCGGTCGTCACCCCGGTGGGTCGGGTCGCCTCCCCTGACGGTGAGTTCACGATCGGCACGGGCGGCATCGGCCAGATGGCCACCAAGATGCGCGAGAAACTCGTCGCGCTTCAACACGGCCGCGAACCCGACAATCACGGCTGGGTTATGCGGGTGTAGCGATCGGCCGAGGCGCACCGCCGCCAGCCATCAGCCGTCAGCCATCAGTCCCAGGCTTGGATGGGGTAAATCCTTAACCATCTTTGCCCTAAGGCTTGGCCCATGAGCGAGCTCAAGCCCCACTTCACGATCCTGATCGACGAGCGTCGCCGCGAAGTGCATTACGCGGCGTCGGGGTTTTGGACGGGCGAGGATATGGCGCGTTTCCAGAGCGCGCTTTTGAAGAAGGCCAAGCCGCTGATCGAAGCGGGCGAAGGCTTCTATGTGATGGGCGATATGAGTGGGCTCGCCGTGCAAGACCGCCGGATGGCCGATGCGATGCGCTTTATGATGGCGGAATCGGCCAAGCTGGGGATGAAACGCCAAGCGTTTGTGATCACCGCGCCGCTCTTGAAGATGCAGTTCGATCGCCTCGTCGATGGCACGAACACGCAGATCTTTGCCAATAAAGGCGACGCGGTCGCGTGGATACGCAGACCCGAATAGGCCTCGCTCAGCTTTGGATTTACTCGATCCTAAGCCTTTTCTCCGATAGTCTTAACCATGGACGCGCTTGCCCCAACCTCGAAGATCCACGCCGATCCGCAGGCGCGCGAATTGTACTTCGCGATCGCGGGCTTTTGGACGCTCGAGACGATGGACGTCTTCTTGAAAGATCTCGCCCGCGCCGCCGCGCCGTTTATCAAAAAGCGCGAGACCTTCACCGCCATGGGCAATCTGGCTGACTTCGTGCCGCAGGATCGCGCCACCGCCGACGCCATCCGCAACAGCTTGCTGGAAGGAACCCGGAACGGCCTTAAGCGCTTTGCGGTGGTCTCCCCGCCGCCGCTGGTCAAAATGCAGTATCGCCGGATCAGCGCCGGGCTGGATTTCGATTTCTTCGACGACGAAACCGCCGCGCGGCGCTGGCTTCGCGAGCTGGATTGCGGTTAGCTCCGCCGCGCCCTTTCCCTTAGGGCAACGCTAAGGATTAGCGCGTATAGCGCGCTTTATGAGCGATCTTGCACCGATCATTACGGTCTCGACCGACCTGCCGCGCGGGCTTGTAAAGTTCGCGGCCAGCGGGCTTTGGGGCGAAGAGCAAGTGAAGGAGGGTTCGGCCAAAATCGGGCTCGCGGCCGCCCCCTTCGTCCGCGCCAGAAAGCCGTTTTCGATCCTGGCGGATTACTCCGAGGCGATCGTCGCACCGCGCGAAGCCACCGAGTTGATCCGCGACAGCTTTGTGGCCGCCAGGAAAATGGGCCTGCAGCGCATCGCTGTTTTCAACGCCCCGGTGCTGGTCCAGATGCAGTACAAACGATTGGCTGATGTGGTCGCGATTGCGTTCTTCGACTCCAAAATCGACGCCCTGGCCTGGCTGCGCGAAGCGCAAGCCGACGCCGATCCCGAACACGCCTAACCCCCCAGCGCATCCCGAAACGCATCGATCAGCCAGCTCGACGCCGGGCCCAGCTTGGTGTCGCGCCGCCACAGGGCGCTCAGCGTGTAATGATCTCCGGGCTTTTCGGGCAGGTCGAGCTCAATCAACCGCCCGCTCTCCAGATCGCCGGCGACCATTTCGCGCGGCATGTTGCCCCAGCCCAGCCCCTCTTTGAGCAGCGAATGCTTCGCCCCCAAATCGCCCAGCCGCCAGGTCAGCGGGCTGAGCACCGCAAATTCGCGCCCCTGCGTCAGCGTTGAGCGATCCGCGAGGACCAGCTGCAGATGCTGGCGCAACAGGCCCGGCTCAATCGTTCCCTGCGCGATCGCTTGGGCCAGTGGATGATCCGGGCTCGCGACCGGAATAAGATCCACTTCGCCGACATGCTGACGCTCCAGGCCGGGCTGATCCAGCACCTCCGGACCGCCAATGGCCAGTTCCGCGTCATCATCCATCAGACATTGCACGACCGCGCCCAGACCTTCGATGTTGAGCGTGAGCGCAACGGTCGGGAACATCCGGCGAAACTCGCGCAAAACGCTGGCGGTGACCTCGCCGGGGGTCATCACATCGACGACAAGGCCAAGGCTCGATTCAAGCCCGGCGTGCAGGCTCTGCGTTTTGGCGAGCAGCGCATCAACCCCGTCAGCGACCCCGCGCGCTTCGGCGAGCAACCCCTCGCCCGCTTCGGTCAGCACCGGTTTGCGCGACCCTTCGCGGTCAAACAGGGTGACCGCAAATTGCCGCTCCAACTGCGCCACGCCGTAGCTGATCGCCGAAACCGCGCGCCCCATGGCCCGCGCCGCGCCGCCAAAGCTGCCATGCTCCACCACGGCCAGGAAGATGCGCAAGTGGTCGAGGGAGGGATCACCGAGCTTCATTCTCAAATGTTCGGATAATCTGAACATCTTTGCAAGTTTTATCGCACTTATCCGATATTACGATCGGGCCTATCTCCCTCTCAACGAAGCGAGGCGCCCGCTCCGGGCCGCCCCGCTCAACAGGAGAAAGACCATGAGCGACACCAAGGTTGAACCCATTGTTGAACTGCGCCCCTTTGAAAGCCTGGGCTCGGCCAATCACGGTTGGCTGGACGCGCATCACCACTTCTCGTTTGCCGGTTATCACGATCCGGCGCGCGTGCAGTGGGGTCCGATCCGGGTCTGGAACGACGACACGATCGCGCCGGGCACCGGCTTTCCGACCCACCCGCACCAGGACATGGAAATCATCACCTATGTCCGCAAAGGCGCGATCACGCACACAGACAACCAGGGCAATGAAGGCCGCACGCAAGCGGGCGATGTTCAGGTGATGAGCGCCGGTCGCGGCATCGCGCACTCGGAATACAACCGTGAACAGGAAGACACACAGATCTTCCAAATCTGGATTATCCCGAGCGAGCGCGGCGGGGACCCCACCTGGGGCGCCAAGGCGTTTCCCAAGGGTGACCGGGCCGGGCAATTCGTAACGCTCGCCAGCGGCAACGTACCCACCGGCACGAACGACAATGACGCTCCGCTGCCGATCCGCACCGACGCCAAAGTGCTCGGCGCGACGATCAGAGCGGGCGAAAGCGTCACCTATGACATCGCAAGCGAGCGGCGTCACCTCTACCTCGTGCCCGCCACGGGCAAAGTGCAAGTCCAAGACGTCGTCGCCAAAGCGCGCGACGGCGTGGCGATCACAAAGGCTGAGGAAATCACCATCACCGCGCTTGAGGACAGCGAGATTGTCCTTGTGGACGCGGCTTAAGACCCCCGAAGAGCCAGCCGAGCCCCCCTCGGCTGGCTCAACCTTTTCCAGCTTACCCCGATCCCCTTGAGGAGACTTGAAATGTCGAACATCCTTCACATCACCGCCAGCATCCGCGGGCCCGAAAGCGTCTCGAACCGGATTGGCGGCGCCCTTCTCACCGGCCTGAAGGCGCCAGACGACACCGTGACGGTGCGCGATCTGTCCAAGAACGACATCCCCTTTGTCGACGCGTCGCGTTTTGAGGCGAACCTAACACCCGCCGCGGATCGCACACCCGAACAGGCCGAACTCGCCGCTATCGCCGACACGCTGATCGCGGAGCTGCAAGCCGCCGATACGATCGTGTTCTCGGTCCCCGTCTACAATTTCGGCGTCCCCGCCGTCGTCAAAGCCTGGGCCGATCTGGTCGCGCGCGCGGGCACCACCTTCCACTACACTGAGAACGGCCCCGCTGGTCTGCTCGAAGGCAAGAAGGCCTATATCGCCGCCGCCTCGGGCGGCACGCCGGTGGGTTCGGATATCGACTTCATGTCGAGCTGGCTCACCTTCTTCCTCGGCTTCCTTGGCATCAGCGAGACGCACGTGATCGCGGCCGACGGCATCATGGGTCAGGACGGCCCGGCCAAGATCGAAGCCGCGCTTGAAAAAGCGTCCAAGATGGACATGGCAGCCTGATCCCAACCGTCGCCGAGAAACCGGGTTCCCGGCATCCGGAAAGCCGGTTCTTGGCAATCAGTCCAGCGGCGGGAGGCTCTCGCGCAAGTCTTCCACCCAGACACCCGCCACCGCATCGCTGGGCGCGCGCCAGTCGCCTCGGGGGCTGAGCGCGCCCATGGATGAAACCTTGGGTCCGTTGGGCAAAGCGCTGCGCTTGAACTGCGAGAAGGCGAAGAAGCGCTTGGCGAACTTCTCCAGCCAGTCCGCGACGGTCGCCAGATCGTATTGGTTCTTGCGATGCTCGGGAAAGCCGGCGGGCCACAGGCCCGTTTCGGCGTCTTTCCAAGCGTGCCAGGCGAGAAACGCGATCTTGCCCGGGCGCTGGCCCACACGGATCGTGTGGTGCAGGAAGAAATCGTTCAATTCATACGGCCCGATATGCGCCTCAGTGTCCTGGATCGCGCCGTCTTCGCCAGCGGGCACCAATTCGGGCGAGATGACGGTGTCGTAGACGCTCATCAGAATATCGCCGCAGGCCTGGCTGAATTGCTCGGTCTCCACCGTCCAGCGGATGAGGTAGCGGATCAGCGTCTTGGGCACGCCCGAATTGACGCCGTAATGGCTCATATGATCGCCCACGCCATAGGTGCACCAGCCCAGCGCCAGTTCGGAAAGATCGCCGGTGCCGACGACAAAGCCTGAATGCTGCCCGGCCAGACGGAAGAGATAATCGGTGCGCAGGCCCGCTTGGACGTTCTCAAACGTCACATCGTAGACCGGCTCGCCCGCGCTGAACGGGTGGCCCATATCGTCGAGCATACGCTGCGCGGCGGGCTTGATATCGATCTCTTCAGCGGTGATGCCAAAGGCTTCCATCAGCTTCCACGCGTTGGACTTGGTCCCCTCTGAGGTTGCAAAGCCCGGCATGGTGTAGCCCCGGATCGTGCTGCGCGGCAGGCCCAGCCGATCGCAGGCCTTGGCCGCCACGATCAGCGCGTGGGTGCTATCAAGCCCGCCCGAAATGCCGATCACAAGGCTTTTGGGATCCGTCGCCTGCATCCGGCGCATCAGCGCGTCGACCTGGATGTTGAAGGCTTCGTAGCAATCCTCGTCCAGCGTCTTTGGGTCGCTGGGCACGAAGGGGAAGCGAGCCACCGGGCGCATCAGGCCGATATCGCCTTGTGTGTAGGCGTGCTCGAACACCACGCGTCGGTAGCTGTCTTCGGGGCGGCCATGCGCTTCGGCGGCGTCGTTGAAGGTGCCGTTGCGCATCCGCTCCAAAGCGATGCGGTCGGTGTCGATATCGGTGATGCACAATTCGGGCTCAAGGTCGAACCGCGCGCTTTCGGCCTGCAATCCGCCCAGCTCGTAGATCACGCCCTGCCCATCCCAGGCGAGATCGGTGGTGCTCTCCCCATGGCCGCTCGCTGAGTACACATAGGCGCACATCGCGCGCGCCGAGGCGCTGCGGCAGTGCATATGGCGATCTTCCGCGCGCCCGATCGTAATCGGCGAGGCGGAAAGGTTGCACAGGATGAGCGCGCCCGCGAGCGCGGCGAGCGTGCCCGGAGGGTTGGGCGCCCAGAAATCCTCGCAAATCTCAACGCCAAAGGTGAAGCCGGAAAGGTTGCTGGCGGCAAAGACGAGATCGGTCCCAAACGGCACTTCCTCACCCGCCACCGCAATCCAAAGGTCCTGGCAGTCGCGGCCATGCGCGAAGTAGCGTTTCTCGTAAAATTCGCGGTAATTGGGCAGATAGCTTTTGGGGATCGCGCCCAGCAGCTCGCCGCCCGCTATCACCAGAGCGCAATTGTAGATCTTGCCGTTGCGGCGCAGCGGCGCGCCGATAACGAGCACGGGCGTGAGGTCTGCGCTGGCCTCCACCACTTCGGCCACGCCGCGCTCAACCCGGTCGAGCAAAGCGGCCTGCAAATGCAGATCATCGATCGCGTAAGACGACAAGGTCAGTTCGGGGTACACCAGCAAATCGACATGGCATTCATGCGCGCGTTTGGCTTCGCTGATCACGCCTGCGGTGTTGTACGCCACATCCGCAGGGCGGCTGCACGGCGTCGAAGTCGCCACGCGCACAAAGCCCTGATTGTGCAGGTCAAAGAAGCTGTGGTTCGTATCCGCCATGGCGATTGGCTGGCTCCCGTTACACGTCTGGAGCCTCCCCTAGCCGCTAACCCCTTAAGAGGAAAGTGAACGCCGCTCGCCTCGTCGCTGCCCGCCAATAGCTGCGCTTTCAGGCCTAGCAGCGATTTGAGCGTTCGGAGGCATTGCGCGAGGGCCCAGAAAACGCCACGTGTGCCGCGTCAGGTGACGATGATTTCCCCTCCCCTTTTAGGAGATGATACAGATGGCCGATCCAACCTACACGCCGCCCGAAGTCTGGACCTATGACAGCGAGAGCGGCGGGCGCTTCGCCAGCATCAACCGCCCCACGGCGGGCGCGCGCGAAGAGAAGGACTTGCCAGCGGGCAACAACCCCTTCCAGCTCCACAGCCTGGCGACACCCAATGGCGTGAAAGCCACGATCATGTTCGAAGAGCTGCTCGAACTGGGCCACACGGGGGCCGAGTATGACGCTTTCACCGTCAATATCGGCGATGGCGTGCAGTTCACCAGCGGCTTTGTCGACATCAACCCCAACTCGAAAATCCCCGCGCTGATCGACAAGAGCGGCGACACGCCCTTCCGCGTGTTCGAATCGGGCGCGATCCTGGTGCACCTCGCGGAGAAATTCGGCGAGTTCCTGCCGAGCGATCCGGCGGGCAAGGCCGAAACGCTGAGCTGGGTGTTCTTCCAGGTCGGCACCGGCCCGTTCATCGGCGGCGGCTTTGGCCACTTCTACGCCTACGCGCCCGAAAAGTACGAATACGCGATCAACCGCTACGCCATGGAAGCCAAGCGCATTTTCGACGTGGTCGACCAACAGCTGGCCAAGACGCCCTATCTGGCGGGCGACGAATACACGATCGCCGATATGGCAAACTGGCCTTGGCTGGCCCCGTTTGTGGCCGGCATGATCTACAACGAAGCCAAGACGTTTCTGTCGATCGATGAGTACAAAAATGTCGGCCGCTGGGCGCGCGAGATTGCCATGCGGCCGGCGGTTCAGCGTGGGCGGAGCGTCAACAAGGCCTGGGGCGATGAGGATTCGCAGCTGCTTATCCGCACCTCAGCCGCCGATTTCGACGGCAAGAAGCTCGACTGGACCTTCTGAGCGGGCGCTTAAGGGATTAGGGGCAGGTCCGGGATAAAACCCGCGCCTGCCCTCTTCACATCTGTGACAGGCGCGTTATAGAGCGCGCCTTCCTGCTGGGGTGTAGCCAAGTGGTAAGGCACCGGTTTTTGGTACCGGCATTCGCAGGTTCGATCCCTGCCACCCCAGCCAGCTCTTCCCAAAGTCTCGGTAACCCGCTGCGGATCGTTACGCGGTTGCCTGACGCGGTCCGGTAACTCTATCGTTATTCGGGCCCGGTACCCTTGCGGTGTATGAAATGTTTCTGGGAAGCGCCTATGAGGTCACACGTTCTGCTTGTATCGGCGCTTGGCTTGGCGATGAGCGCCGCCACACCGTCTTACGCGCAACAAGAGCCTCCGGTGAAGATGTCGAAGAGCGGCATCTGTCACCCAAAGGGCGGAACCTATTACGCGCGAACGAAAAATTTTCGACCGTTTCAAAGCATGAAGGCGTGTCTGGATGCCGGTGGACGGCGCCCAAAGAGCTAAGACTGCGCTTTACCCAAAACGATGGTCGCAAGCGCCGCGCCCGACACCCACGCGCCTTCGACACGCGGCGAATGCAGATAATCGCCCGCGATACCAAGGCCAGCCTGGCGATCGTATCGGGCCGGGTCTCCCTTGATGCTGGCGGGCCGCGCGTAGAGCCAGCGATGCGCCGCAATGTGGATCGGGATCACGGGCTTTGTCTGCATCTGGTCGAAGAAATCGGCGAGCAGGATCGGACCGACCTCTTCGCGCGGCGTGTCAATCAGTTCGCGGCTGCGCTGGGGCGAGGCGTGCAGCACCCAGGTCTCCCCTCCGCCACGCTCGGGTTTTGAGCTGTTGCGCGCGGCCCAGGAGATGGGCGCAGCGCTGTCCCTCGACGCGTCGCGAGAGATCGGGAGGGCATTGGCAAACGCGACCATCACCGCCCAGCAGGGCTCCGAAGTCACCTCCGCCGCAATCGCCGCGTAGGCTGGAGCGCAGGCGGCAAGCAGGTCGCGCGTCTGCTCGGCGGGGATCGCGATCAAGACCGTGTCGGCGGTGTAGACCGCCTTGCCCGACCCCAGACGCCATCGGTCCTTCTCGCGGCGCACAGCCTCGATCCGGGTGTTCCAAAGCACCTCTCGCCCGGCTTGCGCGACGGTGTCCGCCATCGCCTTGATGGGCCCGTTCATCCCCGGAACACCGACCCATGCGGCGTCTGAAGAAGACGTCTGCGCCGCCGGCCAGCGCGCCACAACGCCCTGCGCTTCCCACGCCGCGACCGCTTCGCGAAAGGCTGGCTCGCGCGCGGTAAAGTATTGCGCGCCGTGATCAAACCGGACCGTTTCACCCGCCACGTCCGCGCGGCGAGCGGCCATGCGCCCGCCCGGCCCGCGGCCCTTGTCAAAGACGCGCACATCGCGCCCGGCGGCTGCGAGCTGCGTGGCGCAAGCCAGCCCGGCCATCCCGGCTCCGACGATGGCAATATCGCTGTGGGTCGCGTCCATGCGCTTCAAACGCGCCGATCTCGCCCCGGTTTCACGGGGCGTTGCGCGGCGCTTTGGCCTCGGCCAGAAGCAAGGAGAATCGCTCCTCGCTGTCGAGCCAACGCGCCTGCGGCTCCCAGCCACCAGCCAGCAGCAACATATAGGATGTTCGCCGGCTAAACTTGTGGCTGTTTTCGGTGTGGATGCTCTCGCCTTCGGCCAGAGCAAAGCTCTTGCCCGCCACCGAGAACGCAACCGGTCGTTCCGCCACGAGGTGCATTTCAATCCGCGCGTGTTCGTCGTTCCAGCGCGCTTCGTGGCGCAAGGCCTCAAGCGGTATGTCGCCTTTAAGCTGGCGGTTAACCCGGCGAACCAGATTGCGGTTGAACTCAGCGGTTATCCCGGCGGCGTCGTCATAGGCCGCTTCAAGCACGTTGGAATCCTTGATGAGATCCATGCCGATCAAGAGCTGCGCCCCCACACCCAGCGTTTCACGCATGGAGCGCAGCAGATCAACGGCGGTGCGCGCCACCATGTTGCCAATGGTTGATCCGGGAAAGAAGCCGAGCTTGGGCATCGCCTCGATCGCCTTGGGCAATTCGACGCGGCGCATGAAGTCCGCCTCAACCGGATGCACCGGGAGACCGGGAAACTTCTTTCCCAGCTCCTTGGCGGAGGCGCGCAGAAAATCGCCGGCAATATCAAGCGGCACATAGGCGGCCGGGTCGATCGCTTCGAGCAGCAAGGGCGTTTTCACCGAAGAGCCCGAACCGAATTCGACGACGGCACGGCCCCTTCCAACCGCTTCGGCAATGGCGTTGGCACGCGCCTTCAGAATCTCGGTTTCCGAGCGTGTCGGATAGTATTCGGGAAGCTGTGTGATGTCCTCAAACAGCTGCGAGCCAACATCATCGTAAAGCCAGCGCGCCGGGATCGCCTTGTGCGCCTGGGCCAGCCCATCCAGAACATCGGCGCGAAAGGCGGTGTCGACGCCATCCTCATCGCGCTCAACCAGCGCCAGACCCGGTTCGTAAGGCATTGCTCAAATTTCCTTGTTACGCGTCTTTGGCAAGCCGCAGGCCGGTGAACTGCCAACGCTGGTGGGGATAGAAAAAATTGCGATAGGAGGCGCGCGAATGGCCACGAACCGTCGCGCAGCTGGCGCCCTTGAGCACGCACTGTCCGCTCATGAACTTGCCATTGTATTCGCCCACAGCGCCTTGCGCCGGGCGGAACCCTGGATACCGCAGATAGGCCGACGCGGTGAACTGCCACACATCGCCAAACAGCTCTGTCCCGCCGGTCGGCGCGGGCGCGCCGGGCCCGTCGAGTTGCTGACCGGCTGATGGGCTGTGCGCCGGCTGGCTGCCTTCCGCGCTCTGGCCCCGCGCGATAGCCTCCCACTCGAACTCGGTCGGAAGACGCGCCCCCGCCCAGCTGGCAAAGGCGTCGGCTTCATAAAAGGACAGATGGGCAACCGGCGCGTCGGGATGGCGGGGCTGCCAACCGCTATGCGTGAAACTCTCGCCAGCGCGCCAGTAAAGCGGAGCGGTGATGGACTGAGCCTGGACCCAAGCCCAGCCATCGGCCAGCCAAAGGCTGGCGGTCTGGTAGCCTCCATCAGCGACGAACTCAGCCCATTCGCCTTGGGTCACCAGCCGGTTGGCCAAAGCAAACGGCTCCAGCAAGACACGGTGGCTTGGCCCCTCATTATCAAAGGCAAATCCAGCGCCTTGATGGCCAACCAGCGCGATGCCCCCCGGGTGCAGGTGCCAGCCCAGGTTTTGCACTTTTTGGGGATCCGCCGGCGCGCTGTCCCACATGGCCGGGCCCATAGGGTTTTGAAAAAGGGCGTGTTTGATATCCGTGAGCAGCAACTCAATGTGCTGCTGCTCATGCGCGATGCCAAGCTCGATCAAGGGCGCAAGCTTTGGGTCCTCAATCACTTCGGCCATCGCCGCGTCAACCGCACCGCGCCAATCGCGCACCGCTTCGAGGCTCGGGCGCGAGAGCATGCCGCGCTGGGCTCTTGAATGGCGTGCGCCTTCGGCCTCGTAATAGGAGTTGAACAAAAAGGGGTAGCGCTCATCGAACAGGCGATAGCCCGGTTTGTGATCGCGCAGGAGGAACGTCTCCCAAAACCAGGTCGTGTGCGCCAGGTGCCATTTGGCCGGCGACGCGTCTTCCATCGACTGGAGGCTGGCGTCCGCGTCGCTGAGCGGTTCGACCAGCGCCGCACTCAGAGCGCGCGTCGCGGTGTAAAGCTGCGCCAAGCTTTCCGGGCGCTCGCCTGGCTTATGCAGTTCGCTCCTCGGCATGTCCGCTCTCCCACCTCAGGCCTGGGGCGCTAAGAACATGGAGGATCAGGATGACAAAGAAAAGGCGCACCAAAGGTTTAATGCGCAGCCTGTTGCCTTGTCCGTGTGTCGAACACGGCGGACGCCGCAAGGGGGCGAGCGATCAGGCGGCCAGCTTGACCGCGTTTCGGCCGGCTTCCTTGGCGCCATAAAGGGCGTTGTCCGCGCGCGCGAAAAGCGAGAGTGAGGTGTCGCTGGGCCGCAATTGCGCCAAACCAACACTCACCGTCACGTTGGGCACTTGCCCGACAGCGCTGCCATGCGCGATGGCCTGTCGCAACCTCTCAGCCAGTTGTTCGGCGTGCATTTCGTGCATCCGGGGCACGATCCAGACAAATTCCTCCCCGCCAACACGCCCGACCAAGTCGATCTCGCGCGCCTGGCCTGCGGCAATCTGCGCCACGCTCTGAAGCACCTTGTCGCCTTCAAGGTGACCATAGGTGTCGTTCACAAGTTTGAACCGATCAATGTCGAACACGATCAGGACCAAGGGTAGCGATTCCCGGCGCGCGTCCAGTATGAGATGGTCAAGCTCGGTCATGACCCGGCGTCGATTGGCCAGCCCGGTGAGCGGGTCGGTCTCAGCCAATTGCCGCGCCTCACGCGCTTCGTGAACCGCCGCGCGGCGCGAATCTTCAAGCGCCCTTTCGCGGGTGACCTGATCGGTGACATCGCGCACGACAGCCACCACCCGCACCATAACCCCGCCCTCGCCAAACAGGTTGCACGCCTGGACGCTGATCGATCGGGGAGCGCCATCGTAGCCGTGAATGTCATAGCGCAGCGTATACGGCGATCGCTCGTCGCTGCGCCGCAGCACATGCGTCACCAGATCAATGTCATTGGCAAACAGCAAGGTCTCCGCATCGCCCGCCACAAACTCGTCCTCGTGATCAACCCCGAAAAGCTGCCGCATTCCATCGGACCATTGCTGCTCACCCGTCGCCGGATTGTACTGCCAAACGCCAAGGTCGGCGATGTTCTCAGCCATTCGCACCGTGCGCAAAAGCTCGTTCATGCTGTGGGCTCTGCGCCGGGCGAGCCGGGCCACCTGACGCGTTTCGTTGCGAGCCGCCATGACACCGAAAAGCGAAAAGAGCGCAACCAGGGCCAGAGCGCCCGCGATGAGCAACAAGGCGTCGCTGCCAATCGCTTGTCCGATCGCCATATTGGCGCGCGGCGACGCGTCCGCTCCGATGGCGAGCGGAGCGGGATCAAGGCTCGCAGTGACCTTGAAACGCGCAAGAACAAGCGGCGTGGCCATGACCGCTGAGATAGCGGCAAAGCCTCTCGCAGAGCCCCTGCAAAGTCTAAGGGTGTTTACCTAAACGGGTCTCTACCTAAGAAGGCGTGCGTCAAACGCTTCAGGCGGCGTCGGCGCGCCTCTCGCTTGCGGCGTCGTTGAGCATCTCGGCCAAGAGGAACGCGAGCTCAAGCGACTGTTCGGCGTTGAGACGCGGGTCGCAATGCGTGTGATAGCGATCGCCCAGCCGTTCGTCCGTGATCGCCACCGCACCGCCGACGCATTCGGTGACATCCTGGCCCGTCATCTCGATATGAATCCCGCCCGGATGCGTGCCTTCGGCCCGGTGCACGTTGAAGAAGCCGCGCGCCTCCGCCAGAATTCGATCAAACGGCCGCGTTTTGTAGCCGCTTTCCGACTTGATCACGTTGCCGTGCATCGGATCGCAGCTCCACACCACCGGGTGCCCTTCGCGCTTCACCGCGCGCACCAGTTTGGGCAGCCCCTCTTCGACCTTGTCGTGGCCATAGCGGCTGATAAGCGTGATCCGTCCGGCCTCGCGGGCGGGGTTAAGCTGGTCGAGCAGGCGCAGCAGCGCGTCCGGCTCAAGACTGGGGCCGCATTTCATGCCCAGCGGGTTGCCAATGCCGCGCGCGAATTCGACATGCGCGCTGCCCTCGAACCGGGTGCGATCACCGATCCACAGCATATGCGCGGATGTGGCGTACCAATCGCCGGTGAGCGAATCGCGCCGCGTCAACGCCTGCTCATAGGGCAGCAGCAGCCCTTCATGGCTGGTGTAGAAGCTTGTGCCCTGCAGCTGCGGGACGGTGGCGGGGTCAATCCCGCAGGCCTCCATAAAGTCAAGCGCTTCGCCGATCCGATCGGCAGTCTCAGCAAATTTGGCCGACCACGGCGTGCGGCCCATGAAATCGAGCGTCCACTGGTGCACCTGGCGCAGGTTCGCATAGCCCCCGCCTGCGAACGCGCGCAGCAGGTTCAGTGTCGAGGCGGCCTGCGAATAGGCGCGCACCATCCGGCCCGGATCGTTGCGGCGCTTATCGGGATCAAATTCGATACCGTTGATGTTGTCGCCCAGATAGCTCGGCAGCGTCACATCGCCTTTTGTTTCGGTGGGCGAGGAACGCGGCTTGGCAAACTGGCCCGCCATGCGGCCAACCTTCACCACTGGCCGCTTGCTCGCAAACGTCATGACAACCGCCATCTGCAACAGCACGCGGAAGGTGTCGCGGATATTGTTGGGGTGGAACTCGGCAAAACTCTCCGCGCAGTCGCCGCCTTGCAACAGGAAAGCGCGGCCCTCGGCGACCTCAGCCAGATCCGCCTTGAGCGCCCGCGCTTCGCCGGCAAAGACGAGCGGCGGATAGGCCGCCAGCGTGGCCTCCGCCTCGGCCAGTTCGGCGGCGTCTTCGTAGTGCGGCAAGTGCTTCGCTTCGAAGCCTTGCCAACTCTCAGGTGTCCAATTGCGAGCCATGGTTCACTTCGGTCTTCGTTGGTTCCAGTCAGCGACAAAGCGCTCCCAATCTGAGCGCTTATCGGGTCGGCAGGCGCCGCTACACGGCGAAAGTTCTATTTGTAAAGCCACAAAGCTCTATGCGACAATTATATTTCGCGATCACTCTGATCGTGCCGGGCTCCCCAGCGCCGCTGCAAAGCCGCCTAGCGTCCCGCCACGCCCGGACCTTGCACCGGTCCAATGCGCGCTGGGGCCGCTTTGGGCTTGGGCGGGGCCAAGGGTGCGACCTCGGCCATTTCCTGGCCCTGCGGAATGATCGCCAGCCTCAGCGGCGCGCCTTGCGCAAAATAGCGGTCCGCCAGAAATTGCATGATCCGGGGGTCTGTGCGCGAATAGTCGCCGAGAAGATAGGGAAGCGTTTCCAGACGTTGGGGATCGTAGCTTGAGCCTTCGAGGTTGTAGAGCCAGAAAAGATTGCCCGTCGACGCGCGCCGGATCAATTGCGAAAGCGGCCCGGTCACCCGGTCGATCTCGTCCGCGGTTGGAGGATTGGCGGCCAAATCCTTGGCGATCCGATCCGCTTCGGATAAGAACACCGGCAACAGTTCCGGCTCGACCTGGGCGATAGCGGGCATCGTGCCTCCCCCATCCAGATCGGTGGGCCATTTGGAGTAAACCTGCGGAGAATAGGCCGCTCCAGCCTCTTCCCGCAGAGCTTCGAGAAGCCGATTGTTGAACAGCTGGGTGAGAATTTCGATCTGGCGCGATTCGCGAATGCTGGCAACGCCGCCGCCGCTCTTCCACGCCACCACCGCCGCGGCCTGGTTCGCATCGCCGCGATGTTCCAGGACGGTTGGCATGGGGTCGCCAACCGGGAATCGGGGCACGCGCAAGGCGACATCAAGCGGAATGGGATCGCGCGGCGGCAAAGCGCCAAAGGTCTCGGCGAGCTTGGCAATGATCGCGTCCTTATCGAACTCGCCGAACACCAGAACCTCGATCGGGCCCTGGCGCAAAAGCGGCTCCCAAACGGTCCGAAAACCCTCGGGCGTCACCGTATCGAGAGCGGCCGGGTCCGGGGTTTCAAAACGCGGGTCTTTATCGGTCACAAGAAATTGCAGATCGCGGCTGATGATCCCGCCCGGACTGGTCGCGTAAGTGTTGTAGGCCAGCGCCAAAGCCGCCTTGGCCCGGATCACCGGATCAGCGTCCCAACGCGGCGTGCCCAGTTTCGCGGCAAACAGATAGAGCTGGTCCGCGACATCGCTCGAACGGGTTTGTGCGGTGAGCGTGAACACAGCGTCGTCAATCCCGAAGCTGAAACCCAGCTTGCGGCCCGTGGCGAGACGATCGATTTCGTTCTGGCCCAGCTCGCCCAGACCCGCTCCAACCAGAGCCGCTTCGCCGATCTTAGCGTAGACCGCGCTGTCGGCGTCAAACGCGCGATAGCCCGATCCAAATCGCACTCTGACCGTCACCCGGCCCGGCTCGGCATCGTTGGCCCACAACAGCGCGCGCACGCCATTGGCGAAGTTGACCTGTTCAACCTCCAACAGACCCAGCGACTTCTGGCTCGCGATTTCACCGGGTTCACCAATGGGTGGCAGATCTTCAAACCGGATGGTCTGCGCCGCCAGGCGCGCGCTTGCGTCGATGTCGACTTCGCGCGCCAAAGCGAGGCGCAAAGCATCCGCGTCAGCCTCGCCCGCCTGAGGCGTGACATAGACCGAGCGCACCACATCCCCTTTGAACAACGCCTGCGTGCGCGCAAGCACCTCTGGCGGGTTGAGCCGATCCGCCATGCCGGCAAAGACATCGCGCACCACTTTGGGCGCCGCGACCGTTTCGCGAATATCGACCGCGTTGACGATGTTATCCGCTAACGCCGAGCCCGCTTGCACGCTTTCCTGCTCGACCTGATTTTCGAAGATGACGGCGTACTCCGCCGCTTCGCGGTCAATCTCCTCCTGAGTTGGAGGATTGGCAATCGCGTCGGCGATAACACTGCGCACATCGGCCAGCGCGGCCTGCCAGTCATCGGTCAACGGAGCAAAGGTCACAAAGGTGGCATCGGTCGAACGCGAGATGTCATCTTGCGAGACCTGCGCGTACAAAAAGCTCCCGCCCCCGCGCGCGCGCGCTTCAAGGCGGCGGTTTATGATGGCTTGGCTGAGCGAATCGAGCAACAGGCCTTCGTTGTAGACGATGGTGTCTTGAACCGGCCGCCATGGGCGCATGATCGCGTAGGTCAGATTGCGCGGAAGGTCCGCTTCGACGGCCACCCCCATTTCGCCAATCGGCCAGCCTGTACCGGCCGCAGCAACCGTGCCCTCGGGGGCGATCGGATCGCCGAAATCGGGCGCGATGGCGGCCTCGCCCCTCCCTTCCCAGTCGCCGAACCACTCTTCGACCAGGCCCGCCAGAATTTGCGGATCTTCATCGCCGGCGACCACGACAACGGTGTTTTCCGGACGATACCAGCGGCGGTGAAACTCCGCGAGCTTCGCGCCATCCGCCGCGTTCAAGGTCTCATCAATCCCAATTGGGCTGCGGGCCGACAGGCGCTGTCCGGCAAAGAATGTGCGCCGCGTGAGTTGCGAAACGCGCTCTGATGCCCCCCCTCGCTCGCGCTTTTCAGCCAGCACGATCGGCAGTTCCGCGTTGACGTTGAAGTCGTTGAGCACCGGCTCGCGGACCATGCCTGAGATATATTTGAAGCTCTCGACCAGTTTTGCGCGGTCAATGTTGGGCAGATCGATCTTATAAGCGGTGTGAGTGGGGCTGGTCTCAGCGTTGGCGTCTGCGCCAAAGGTGGCCCCAAGACGCTGCCACGCCGCGATCGCTTCGGCTTGCCCCAGATACTTGCTCTCGCGGAACAGCAGGTGTTCGAGCAGGTGCGCATAGCCTTGCTCAAAGTCTCTTTCATGGAGCGAACCGACATCCAGCCGCACGCGGATCGAAACCTGTCCGGGCGGCACTCCGTTTTTGCGAACCGCGTAGCGCAGGCCATTTTCCATTTCGCCAAACAGCCATTCGCGATCGACCGGCACATCGCTGCCGCGATAAAGCCACGGCGTCTCATCGCCCGCTTGCAAGGCCTGGGGCGCTGGCACCGGAATCTCAGCGGTCGGTGGCGGGGCTGGCGCATCCTGTGCGATCGAAGGAGCAACCAGCGCAAACGGCGCAGCGATCAGGGAAAGGGCGCAAATCGCCCGTGTAAAGAGGGTCATGATCAGGCGATATAGAGCGCACAGGACTGAAGGGATAGTGAATGTGTCACATATTGTGATTGCTTGCCCTTGGTCAGGCGGCCTCCTATATCTTGCGCATGTTCATTGAGACCGAAACCACACCCAACCCTTCAAGCCTAAAGTTCCTGCCGGGGCGCACCGTCATGACGATGGGGACCCGCGAATTTGCCTCGCCAGAGGCCGCGGAGGCAAGCCCCCTCGCGCAGGCGATCTTCGACACGGGCGAAGCGGTGAATGTCTTCTTTGGCTTTGACTTTGTCACGGTCACCGCCGCGCCGGGCGCGGACTGGAGCGCGCTCAAACCCGAAGTCACCGCGATTTTGCTGGATCACTTCGTCTCCGAGGCGCCCTTGTTTGCCGGTGGCAGCGCGGACGGCATCCACGTCCCGGCTGAGACCGATACGATGGTTGTCGAGGACCGCGAGGAAGACGCGAATATCATCGCCAATATCAACGAACTGCTCGAGACGCGCGTGCGCCCCGCGGTTGCGGGCGATGGTGGCGATATCGCCTATCGCGGTTATCTGGACGGCGTGGTTTATCTCACGCTTCAAGGCGCGTGCGCCGGCTGCCCTTCCAGCACGGCGACCCTCAAGCAGGGAATTGAGAGCCTGCTCAAGCACTACGTTCCTGAAGTGACCGAAGTCCGCGCCGCCTGACCCGTCTGGCCCTCTTGCCAAGGACCTTTTCATGACCAAGCAATTCCATGACACCGTCCTGTCGGACGAAGCCATCGCGCAACTCTTTAACGAGGCCCGCTCGTATAATGGCTGGCTCGACAAACCCGTTTCGGATGAACAGGTCCACGCCATATGGGACCTTGTAAAGATGGCGCCAACGTCGGCCAACATGCAGCCGGCGCGAATTGTTTGGGTCAAGTCCGCAGAAGAGAAAGCCAAGCTCGCCGAATGCGTGATGTCGGGCAATAAAGAGAAAATTCTTGCCGCCCCGGTCACGGCGGTCATTGGCTTCGACATCGATTACCACGAGGAGCTGCCCTGGCTTTTCCCTCACACCGACGCCAAGAGTTGGTTCGACGGCAATGAGCCACTGCGCGAAGAAAGCGCGCTGCGCAATTCCTCGCTGCAAGGCGCCTACATCATGCTCGCTGCGCGCGCCTTGGGCCTTGATTGCGGGCCGATGTCCGGTTTTGACCCCGCCGCAGTAAACGCCGCTTTCTTCGCAGACGAGCCGCGCCACCGGGTCAATTTCTTGTGCTCGATCGGCTATGGCGATCCGACAAGTGTCTTTGACCGCTCCCCGCGCCCCGACTTCGACCGCTTCAACACTCTTGTGTAACTTGCCCCTTTGACCGGCTTGAGGCAGGGCAGGCCCGAATGCGCACCCTTGCTCTAGAGACGGCCAGCGAAGCCTGTTCGGTCGCTTTGTTCGAAGGCGCCCATTCGCTTGCGGCAGAGCACCGCATTCTGGGACGCGGACATGCCGAACAGCTGGTGCCGATGATTCAGACGCTGCCTGACAAAGGCCGCGCGGATCGCATACTCGTTTCGCTGGGACCGGGCAGCTTTACCGGCGTGCGCATTGGCCTTGCCACCGCGCACGCGCTGGGTGTGGCCTGGCAGGCCGAGGTTCTGGGCTATGCGACGCTGCGCCTCATCCACAACCAAGCGAGCCCGCCCCAGCCGCGCGCGACAACGGTCTGCGTGAATGGTGGGCATGGAGAGTGGTTCGTGCAAAACTTCGGCCCATCAGGCGAAGCGCAAAGCGATTTGTTTTCGCTGTCTCCCGAGCGCGCGGCCGAATTTCCGGTGCACGATACGATTGTCGGAAACCGCGCGGAGGAATACCTTGCTGTGGTAAAGGGCGATCGCAGGGCGCTGCCCATTCTGCCAGACGCCAAGCACGCGCTGGCGCTGCACGCCGCGCATCTCACCAAAGATTTGCGCCCGATCTATGGCCGCGCGCCCGACGCCACGCCGCTGATGACGGCCGCTCCTTCATGAACGATTCGCTCAAAGACGGCTCATGCTCCCTGACAGACGGCATCATGCGGATAATGGAGAGCGCTTTCGACCCGGCCTATGGCGAAGCCTGGAATCGCCGGCAGATTGGCGACGCGCTGGCCCTTCCCAGCACTCACGCCCTGCTCGTCAACGCCAGCGGCCACGTGATAATCGCGGGCGATGACGAACCGACCGGGTTTGTGCTTTCGCGCCATGCGGCGGATGAAGAAGAGCTGCTTTTGATTGCGGTTCTGCCGGACCATCGGGCGCAAGGGCTTGGCGAAGTCCTGATCGATGGTTTGTGTGAAGCGGCGTGCGCGCGCGGGGTTTCGCGGATATTCCTTGAGATGCGTCGCGGCAACCCGGCCATCCATCTCTACCGCAAAGTAGGATTCGAGCCCATCGGCGAGCGGCCGAACTATTACAAGATGGCCGATGGGAGACGTATAGACGCGATTACTTTCGCTCGCGCTCTTTAAGCCCCTCATTACATTGATAATGGACGTAATTGGGTGAGCATAACGTCGATGGCTGCTTGCATTAACATAACACTTCGTCCAATACGTAATCTCCGATTAATCAAAGTCGGAGAAAACAAAACAACACGAGGGACTCATGCAAGAACTTGAACTGGAGATGAAGGAAACTCTCATCACGCTCACAAGCGACATAGTTGCCGCACATGTTAGCAATAACGATGTGGCGGTGGACGATGTGCCCGGGCTTATTACCAATGTCTTTGGTGCGCTTGCCGGCCTTGGCGAAGCCGCCGAGCCCGCTGAAGAGCGGCCCGAACCGGCCGTTTCGATACGAGCGTCGGTGAAGCCGGATTACATTGTGTGCCTTGAGGACGGCAAGAAGCTGAAAATGCTCAAGCGGTATCTGCGCACCAATTACGATATGACGCCGGAAGAGTACCGCGCGCGTTGGAACCTGCCTTCGGACTATCCGATGGTGGCTCCAAACTACGCTGAAAAGCGCCGCGATCTGGCCAAGAAGATTGGCCTGGGACGCAAGCCGGGCAGCGGCCGTCCGCGTCGCAAGGCGGCTTAAGCCACCTCACGGTCGCATCGGAATAGCCCCGCGCTTTGCCTTGGCAGAGCGCGGGGTTTTCTGTGGGCTGGCTGGTCCAGCCGCGTTTTGCTCGATCCCCACCTTTTTGCACCGCCGCTTGAGCAAGACGCATGGTCTGGGTAAGGGATTTGTATCACACCTTCATCGGGCCTGATCCGTGGATTGCGTTCCACGGCTTCCGTAAGCGCCCAATTTGGTAGGGGAGCGTTCCTTGACCCAGAAAATCGATCTTGAGCAATTGTGCGCCGAAAAGGGCTTGCGCATCACAGAACAGCGCCGCGTCATCGCGCGCGTCCTGTCCGAAAGCGAAGACCATCCCGATGTCGAACTGCTTCACAGCCGCGCCTCAGCGATCGACCCGAAGATTTCGATCGCAACGGTTTACCGCACGGTGCGCTTGTTCGAAGAGGCTGGCATCCTTGACCGACACGATTTTGGCGATGGTCGATCGCGCTACGAGCCGGTGCCCGAGGCGCACCACGATCACCTAATTGATGTGGAAACCGGCCGGGTGGTCGAATTCGTCGACCCCGAAGTCGAATCGCTCCAGCGCCAGATCGCCGAAAAGCTGGGATATCGTTTGGTCGACCACCGGATGGAACTCTACGGCGTTCGCATCTCGCGCGAAGACTGACGCGCCCTTCACGGACGCAAAGAGAGGACCACGTGGGCACAACCGACAGACAAGCTTGGGAGCAACGCGTGGCGGCCGCCCGTGGCGAATCGACACCGATTTCTTTGGCTGGCCGCGCCCGCATCACTCTGCGCGTGCTGGGACTGCTCGGCCTGTTGCTGGTCTTTTTACCGCTGCACTTCCTGTTCCGCATATTCGCCTATGGATCGCCTTTCCCGATGCTGTTTTTGCGGTACGCGGCGCGCGTGTGCGGTGCGAGGGTCAACACGGTTGGAACGCACCTTAAGCGCGATGTCTTCTACGTGGCGAACCATGTGTCCTGGATCGACATTCTCGCGCTTGCCGGCGCGAGCGGAACCGCGTTTGTGGCCAAGTCGGAACTGGAGAAATCGCCGATTGTCGGATGGCTGGCCTCGCTCAACCGCACGGTCTTTGTAAAGCGCGAACACCGAATGGGCGTCGCCGAACAGATAAACGCGCTGAAAGAGGCGCTGGCGGACAATTGGTCGGTGACTGTCTTCCCCGAAGGAACAACAACAGACGGCCAGTCGCTCCTGCCCTTCAAGACAAGCATGCTCTCGGTTCTCGAGCCGCCGCCGCCTGGGGTTCTCGTGCAGCCCGTCCTGCTCGACTATGGACCGGTGGCCGAATGGATTGGATGGATCGGCGATGAAGGCGGTTTGAACAACGCGAAACGCCTTTTGTCGCGCAAGGGATCCTTCGCGATGGCGGTGCATTTTCTTGAACCCTTCAGCCCCGAAGATTTTCGCGGGCGCAAGGCTATCAGCGCTGAAGCGAGGCGCCGCATCGAAGAGGCGTTGTGCGAAGCTCTGGGAAAGCCGCTGCGCGAATTCAGCCACTCGGTTCCGCCCGTCCGCTATGAGCCGCCCCGAAAAACCATCCCCGAGGACGTAGCCTGACCCACCCCTACCGGGCGGCGTATCGCTCTTCCGCGGCGCCTATCCTCCTCTTTTGCCGGCGCGGGAGACCAAAGCGCTCACCATCGGCGGACAAAGGGCAGATTTCAGCGGAAAATCGGCAAAATGGCACCGGGGGAGAAAAAAATCGCTCCGTTGGTTATTCGCCCTTGATGTTTTTCGCGGTCGTTGTAGCAATTGGGTCAAGGAGACTGTCATGAAAAAATCGCTTGTTCCTCTTTTGGCTCTGTCGCTGTTCGCCGCGCCCGTCTTTGCGCAGGTCGAGCGAGCCAACGCGCCGCTAGCGGATGAAAGCAGCGACCTTAAAGGGGCACCGGGGCTCACCGTCCTGATCGGAGCGCTCGCGTTGGCTGTCACCGTTATTCTGGTCATCGATGATGACGACGATGAAGCGGTTAGCGGATAAAACCAGCTTTTTGCGTTCTATGGTTTGAGGCGATTGGGCTGATCTGATGTCGGTCCGATCAACCTAGGGCGTCTTCCCTTACAGACAGCTTTCGTTCCCAGGCAGCGCCGCGTCTCTCTTCAGGCGTGGATCAAGCCTGCCTTGTGGCGGCGTCTACAGCGCGGCGCGCACAAGCCAATCGTGGAACAGCCGCACAGGCCGCATCTCTAACGCGGTCGGTTTGCACACGAACCAGTAGCTGTACGGGCTCTCGACTTCGAGCGCGCCGAGATTAGTCAGCCGGTTATCCGCCGCGCGGCGCAGGTGATCGTCGTGCATGATCGCGATGCCAAGCCCCTGCGCGGCCGCTTCGAGCATCAACTGGCCGGAATCGTAATGGTCAATCGCCGCAGGCTCCATATCGTCGAGACGATAAGCCTGTTTCCAGGCGCGAAAGCTCTCAGGCAGCTCATTGTGGATCAAGAAGGTCTGCTTGGCGAGGCTCTCAGCCTCGACCTCTTCGCCCACATTTTGCGCCACGTCCTTCGAACAGATCGCGTGGACCAGATTATGGTCCAACCGCACAGCGTGCAGATTGGTGTCGGGGCCCCGCGACAAGATAATCGCCGCGTCGAGCGTGTCTCCGACCCGACCTTCAAGGTGGGGCGCGGTATCGATGTCGATATGGAGCAAAGGGTGGCGCTTGCGCAGCTCGCCAAGGCGCGGAAACAGGCGCTGCGAGCCAAACATCGGCAACACGCCCAAACGCAAGCGCAGCAAAGACACATTGTCCGACTGGCTCTCCACCGCGCGTGCGAGCGATTCCAGATGCGGGTTGACCGCTTCGTAAAACGCCTGCCCCTCATCGGGCAGCTGCAGCGATTGGCGCGCACGCGTGAACAGCTTTTTGCCGACGATCTCTTCGAGATTGGTGATCCGGCGCGACAGCGCGGACGGGCTTAACCCGATCTCTTCAGCGGCCGCGCGGGCCGATCCAAGGCGAACCGTACGCATGAAGGCTTCGAGCGCGCGAAGCGGTGGCAAACGACGTGAGGGCATGATCTCTCCTGTTGTAAGAAGAGAAACGCGCGGCAAGCGATTTGGATGCAAAAAATCGAAGAAATATGTGAATTATCGCGTTAGAGATGCGGTTATTGCATGTCATTCGCAGCCGAAGTCGAGACCGGCCGATGCAATCGCAACCGCTTCACATGGGTCTCATCACCCGCTGTAACCTCAATCCTCCAGCCGCTTGGATGTTCCACCACGGCGCCCACTTGCGGCACCGCTTCGGCGAGAACAAACGCGAGGCCGCCCAGCGTATCAACCGATTCTTCAACCTCGGCGAGGCGCGGGTCAACAATCTCGGCGACATCGTCAAGCTCGGCTCGCGCGTCGCAGTCCCACATGCCCTCGCCAATGGCGACGATCAGGTCTTCGGGCGTGTCATCATGTTCGTCTTCTATCTCGCCGACAATTTCTTCGACCAGATCCTCGATCGTGATGATCCCGTCCGTGCCCGAGAATTCATCGAGCACGATCGCCAAATGCACCCGCCGCGCGCGCATATCAGCCAGCACATCCAACGCGCCGCGCACTTGGGGCACGTAGAGCGGCTGACGCATAAGCGTCGTCCAATCTTGCGGCGGGGGTGTCCCGTTCGCCAAATAGGAGAAGACGTCCTTGATATGGATCATGCCGATGACCGAATCGAGCGTGTCGCGGTAGACCGGCATGCGCGAGTGACCATGCTCAGCGAAAGTGGCGACCAGCTCATCCCAACCGATCTTGGCGTCAACAGCGATGATCTCGCCGCGCGGCACCGCAACATCATCGGCGTCATGCTCGGAAAAATGGAGGAGGTTGCGAAGCATCTGCCGCTCAACCGGCAAGAGATCGCCATTGGCGCTGGCACCCTGCTCGGGGGCGGCGTCGCCGTTCTCCCCTTCGTGCTCGTCGATCGCTTCTTCCAGCTGCGCGCGCAAGGAGCGATCAGCGTCGCTCGCCCCGACTATGCGTTTGAGAGTGAGCCCCAGATTGGCCAGGAGCCCGCTGCTACTCTCCGCGTCTCCCGCGGCGGATGGTGAATCGGGCATGGCCCTGCTTGATTACTCCTCTAATTCGCTCTCACCATATGGGTCGGGAAATCCCATTTTGGCAAGTGCGCGTGATTCCAGAGCCTCCATCGCGTCCGCCTCCTCATCCGAATGGACGTGATCATAGCCGGCCAGATGCAGCAAACCGTGGACAACAAGGTGCGCGACATGGGCTTCAAGCTCCACCTCTTTGGCGCGCGCTTCGCGCGAAACGGTCTCCAGCGCCAGCGCAATGTCGCCCAGCATTTCGGGCGGCCCGTCGGGCGCGAGGACCAGCAGCTCAGCCCGCTCAACCATCGGAAAGCTCAGCACATTGGTGGGCTTGTCGCGCTCGCGCCATTCGCGGTTGAGCGCATGGATCGCTTCGTCGCCGGTGAAGAGCAGGCTGGTCACCAGGCGCGGATTGGCGAGTTCGGGCGCGACCGCTTGGGCCGCGCAAACACTCGCTTCCACTCGGTCGACAAGCGCGGCGCTTTCCGGCCAAGGGTCCTCAAAGGCGATCTCGATATCCATGCGGCCGCTTCCTTACCAGTAGCTGACAAGGGGTCCAATCGCTTGTTCATGTAAAGGCGTTAATACCTGAACAAGCTGATCGACTCGGTGGGATTGCAAGAGACCGCCCGTCATGTCAGCTAAGTATCGAATGTTTACTCTCCACGTTCACATCATGACAGGGGTTTACCAATGAAAGGACAAGTACTTGGCTTCGACGGCGCCACGGGTGCGATCACCGGCGAAGACGGCAAGCGCTATTCGTTCGAATTCGAGCAATGGAAGGGGGACAAGGTGCCGCAGCCGCGCGACAGCGTCGATTTCGTTGCGGTCGATGACGTGGCGACCGAGATATACAAGACCGCTGGATCCTTCACCGCGCCATCGCTCGATGGGGTCGGGGACACGCTTTCGGGCATGGGCGCTTCGCTCGCCGGGGCGGCTGAGAAAGTCGATCTCAATTCGGGGAAGCTGCAATATGTCCGCACCCGGCCCAAGCTGATCTTGATTGGCCTGGCGATCTTTGCCTTCTTCTTCCTCAATCTGGTGGTGTTTGGCCGTTCGTCCTCGACCGCTTTCAGCCTGCCCGGTGACCTCGACGACACCGCAGCGCTGTTTGGAATCTTTGGTCGCGGGGATGATTTCAGCCTCTCATCGTCGGCCGCGATGCTGCTTTGGTCAATCCCGCTGGCGGGCGGATTTGCGATCTTCCGCGAGGCGACCGGAAAGAAAAGCCGCTTGGCTGAGTTCATCACCGCGGCCGGGTGCCTGTTCAGCTTTGTTGTCTATGGGATGATCCTTGCCAGCCTTGAAAACCTGAACACCGGCTATCAGAACTTCGCCAATGTCGTGCAACTTGGCCTTGGCGGCTACGTTTTCATCCTGTGCGGCATCGGCCTGCTGCTCACCACCTTGGGCATCGTCAAAACCGTGCCCGGCTGGCCCGCGCCCGAGAAGAAGGCAGCGCCAGACACCGAAGCTGAGTAATACTCAAACGCGTGCAAAACGGGGCGCTCCACAAGGCTTGTGGGGCGCCTTTTCGTATCAGGCTCTTTCGTATCAGGCGCCCTCGCCCTCATAGGCCTCGACGATCCGCCCCACGATCGGGTGGCGCACCACGTCGGCGGCGGTGAAGCGGATCGTGCCAAAGCCCTCCACCCTTTCGAGGCGGTCGACCGCATCGGCCAGGCCGCTTGAGCGCACACCGCCCGGAATATCGACCTGTTTGGGATCTCCGCACACCACCATCCGGCTGTTCTGGCCAAACCGGGTGAGGAACATCTTCATCTGTTCGCGCGTGGTGTTCTGCGCTTCGTCGAGGATCACAAACGCGTCCGCCAGCGTCCGCCCGCGCATAAAGGCGATCGGCGCGATTTCGATCTCGCCGCTGTCGATCCGGCGCTGGACCTGTTCGGGCGGCATGCAATCGTTGAGCGCGTCGTAGAGCGGGCGCAGATAGGGATCGACCTTCTCCTTCTCCGTGCCCGGAAGAAAGCCGAGCTTCTCGCCCGCTTCGACCGCGGGGCGCGAAAGGATCAGGCGCTGGACCGAGCCGCTGATCAGCTGGCTGACCGCCTGGGCCACCGCGATATAGGTCTTGCCTGTGCCCGCCGGGCCCAGAGCAAAGACAATGTCATCGCGGGCGAGCGAGCGCATATAGTCGATCTGCGAGGCCGAACGCGGCACGATGGTTTTCTTGCGCGTGCGGATCATGATGGGGGGTTCTTCTTTCTCCCCCGAGATAATCCCTTCCAGCGTCGGCTCGTTCGACATGGCAATCAGCGATTCGATCGCGCCTGCGTCCAGATCCTGGCCTTGCGCAAGCCGATCATACATTGTGTTCAATGTGTCGCGCGCTCGTGCGACCGAATCTTCGGCGCCCTCGATCAGGATCTTGTCTCCGCGCGCGTGAATGAACACGCCCAAGCGGTTCTCAAGCTGGACAAGATTGGCATCGAACTGGCCGAACAAAGGGCCAAGCAGCGACTGGTTGTCAAACGTGACCTCGGCTTTGGCGTGTTGCATCCCGGCATCGTTGATTGTCTGCGGCACAACGGTGGGATCAATCTTGCGTGTCGGTCTGCGGCCCATAATTCCCTTTGCGGCTGCCTTGGACTTACGAGTCGAGAGCGTACGCCCCCATGGGCGCAAAGCAAGCGCGGCGCCGACACAGTCGTGGAAATTCAGGCGCGCTTCAGGGAAACCGGTGTGGTATCGTGGCGTGCGCGAAACCAAGGAGAACCAAGCAATGCGTGTGTTTGCCGCAGGGGTTTGGGCTGCAACACTTTGGGCGGCCCCGGTCCTGGCTCAAGACCCCAAGGCCGAGGATGATCTGGCGGTCCAGGGCGACGATCCTCGCATCATCGTCGAGGCGCCGCTGACCGAGCGCGAGCGTCGAGCGGAGCTTCGCGAGATGGTGACGGACATCATCAACAAACCGCGCGACGGGCGGACCGTTGCGACCTATTTCCAGGCTGTGTGTCCCCGGGTCATCGGCCTTCCCGAAGCGGAAACGCGTGTGATTGAGGAGCGCATTCGCGAGAACGCCGACACGCTTGGTGTCAATCGCCGACGCCCTAGCAAAGACTGCGATCCGAACGTCACAGTCGTCTTTGTGCCGCCCAGCAAAGGGCCACCCGAGGCGTGGATGACGAGCGACAATGACATGCTCCAGCACCTGCTGAGCTATCAGCGCAACACGATCCTCAACGAGCACGATCCTGTCAGAGCCTGGACGTTCAACGAAGTTCGCAGCGCTGACGGCGCGCCTTTGCCAAACCCCAATGGCCAGCGAATCTCGGGCGCGCAGAGTTTCGCCAATCCCGTGCGGCTGCTTTCGCGTCTGCGAACCAATTCGACCGTTGAGATCAAGGGCTCTGCCGTGATGATCGAATTGACGAGCGCGATGAACAAGACCCTGGGCCAATTGGCCGATTACGCCTCGATGCGAACCTTCGGCAATTCGCGAAGCCTGGCTCCGGATGCAGCGCCGGCTGCGGACACAATCCTGACCCTTTTTCGCGACGAGAACCCGCCTGAGGGCCTCACAACATTCGACCGCGCTTTGATCTCGAAGCTTTACGCAACATCGCGAAATTCGCTCGCACAGCGATATTACAACAACATAGCAAGCCGGGCGTTCGAGATGGAAAAGGAAGAAACCGCGCAGGCCCCGTGAAACCCGCGCGCCAGAAGCTTTAGGCCAGGGCGGGTTCGATCAGGCGGCCAGCGATCGAGTTGGGTCCCGCTTCGACCAGCTCAACCTCCACCATATCGCCGATTTGCGCGTTGGCTTCGAACCACACGCTCGTCAGCCAGGGCGATTTCCCCAGCCATTGTCCGGGCCGCTTGCCCTTGCGCTCGACGAGGACTTGGCACCTTTTGCCAACACAGGCCTCGTTAAACGCGACCTGATCGCGGTCGAGGCGCGCTTGCAGGCGGGCGAGGCGATCTTTCATCACCTCTTCCGGGATCTGACCCGCCATCGTCGCCGCCGGAGTCCCCGGGCGCGGGGAATATTTGAAGCTGAAGGCTTGGGAATAGTGGACCTCGTCAATCAGGCTCAGCGTGTCTTCGAACTCCGCCTCGCTCTCACCCGGAAAGCCAACGATGAAATCGCCCGACAGCGCGATGTCGGGGCGCACGGCGCGGAACCGTTCGAGCAGCCTCAGATAGCTTTCCGCTGTATGCGCGCGGTTCATGGCTTTGAGCACTCGGTCATTGCCCGACTGCACCGGCAGGTGGAGATAAGGCATCAGCTTGTCGCAGGTGCCATGCGCCTCGATCAGCGCCTCATCCATATCGTTGGGGTGGCTGGTGGTGTAGCGAATCCGCTCAAGCCCATCCACTTCGGCAAGCCGATGGATCAGTTCGCCCAGCCCCGCCTTCGCGCCCCTTTTATCCTCACCTGCCCAGGCGTTGACGTTCTGGCCCAGCAGCGTGACTTCGCGGGCGCCCGCTTCGACAAGCTTATACGCTTCCTCGACCAAGTCGTTATAGGGCCGTGAAATTTCCGCGCCGCGTGTGTACGGAACAACGCAATAGGTACAGAACTTATCGCATCCTTCTTGCACAGTGAGAAACGCGGTCGGCGAGCGACGCTTGCGCTTTGGCAGGCTATCAAACTTGGCAATCGCGGGCATATCGGTGTCGGTCGCGCGCTCGCCCTTCACCGCCTTGTCGAGCATGTCGGGCAAGCGGTGATAGGCCTGCGGGCCGACCACCATCGAGACGCTCGGCGCGCGCTCCATGATCTCCTCACCCTCGGCCTGCGCCACGCATCCGGCGACCGCGATCATCGGCTTGGAACCGTCGGGCTTCTTCAGACGGCCAATGTCCGAATAGACCTTTTCCGCCGCCTTTTCGCGGATATGGCACGTGTTGAGGACGACCAGATCGGCCTCCTCGCCCTCTTGCGCGGGCGTGATGCCTTTCTCAGCCAAAAGCTCGCCCATACGCTCGCCGTCATAGACGTTCATCTGGCAGCCAAAGCTTTTGACCCTGTAGGTCTTGGGAGGAGTTTGCGGTTTCATGAGGCCCCGGCCCTTAGCGCCAAGCGCGCCGAGGCTCAATGGCTCTGCCGGCACCGATATTTGGTTGAAAGGAGAGCGTGCCTTTCGAAGCGCAAGGCGATAGAGCGCAAACTCCATGGCCATCCCCCCCTTTCCCCTTGTTCCTGGCACCGACAACACCGCGCTTGATGGGCTGTTCTACGATGTCGATGCGCTGAGCGCGGAGGAGAACTCCGAGCTGAGGCGCCGCGCCAGGGCGGAGGGAATGATCCTCGAAGTGGGTCCTTCGTGGAAGCCCTCTCTGCGGGTGTGGGACACGCTTGCGCATTGCGAGGGACTGAGCCCCCGCTACGCGGCGATCACGGTGGCGGGCGTGGGAAGCTCGGCGCTGGGCGCGGCGGCGCTCGCGCGCAACGTCGCCGATGCGCTGAACGGCCCGGTCCTCGCCGTGGTCTCGGGACAAGGCATGGCCGACATCGCGAGCGAGGCGGTGGGCGGGTACTTCCTGTTCGGCGGCCTCAACGCGATACGCCATGGCTTTCAATCGGCGAGCCGGGGCATGGACGCGATGTGGGCGTTGAACCCATGGATCAAGGCTCCGCAGACGCCTGCGGTCGATCCAGGACAGGGGTTTCAACTGGCCAAGTTCAGCGGGGACGTGAAAGCGCTGATGAAGCTTTTGGCCGGGCGGGTTGAGGCCGATTGGCTGGTGGGCCATTCCAAGGGCAATCTGGTGATCTCCGAGGCGCTCTACGCTCTGCGCACGCGTCATCCGGAGCGGTTTGAAAAGGTCGCGAGCGATGTGCCCATCGTCACCTTCGGCGCGCGCATCGCCATGCCGCCCGAGGTGGTGCGGGTGATCGATGTGATGGGCGATCTCGACAGCTTTGGCGCGCTTAACTCACGGCCCGATATCGCGGTGGATGTGACCGTGCCGAACGCCTGGCACCACACCAATACGCGGCTGCCCTATCATGTGCCGGTGACGAAGGTGCTGGAAGGGATTGTCAGCGAGAAGCCTAGAGAGGCTTGAAGAACGAGGCGACTTCCGAGCCGCCCCACGAAGCCATGTATCCGCTCGCGCCCTGTTCCTTGGCCTGAGCTCGCATCTTCTTGATCCATTGCTTGCGGCCTTCGCGGTATTCCGCACGCTCAGATTGACGCTCGACACGCTCGGCTAGAGTCTGATCCGGCCACTTCCGCCACCGTCCAAGTCGATCAAGATCATTGACCAGTTCGTTTTCAGTGAGCGCTGCCTGCTCTTCGCTCAATTCTTCGTACTGACCAAGCGCCGCCGCCGCCCTGCGTCTGTTGGAACGATGCCCCCTAGCTCTGCTGCGAGGGATGTTCTTTCGAGACGACTTTTGATTCTCATCGTGCAGATTGCGCCGGTCCTTCGCATAGGACAGCGCCTTCTTTTCCTGAGGAGAGCGGTGGCGCTTTTTCGGCATTAAGCCACGCTCGCCTTAACAATCTTGCCCGGGCTTGCCGGCGGCTCACCTTTGGGCAGCGCGTGGACGTGTTCCATACCGCTCTCAACCACGCCCCACACGGTGTATTGCTTGTTGAGGAATTGCGCGTCGTCGATGCAGATGAAGAATTGCGAATTGGCGCTATCAGGGTTGGCCGCGCGCGCCATCGAGCACACGCCTTCGACGTGCGGTTCATCGTTGAATTCCGCCTTGAGATCGGGCTTGTCGCTGCCGCCCATGCCGGTGCCGGTCGGATCGCCGCCTTGGGCCATGAAGCGATCGATCACGCGGTGGAAGACGACGCCATCGTAAAAGCCTTCGCTCGCCAGTTCGGTGATGCGTTCCACATGCCCAGGCGCCAAATCCGGGCGCAGTTTAATCACCACGTCCTTTCCTTCGCCATCGCCGGTGTCGAGCGTGAAAGTAAGCGTTTCGGCCATTAAGTGGTCTCCTGTTTTGAGTTGAGAGCGCGCCTATACGCTTTGCTCGCGACTGTCACCCATCGCCAAACCCGACACGCTTGCTTTTCGCGCGCCCCCGCCTAAACCCCGGTGCCATGGCGCAGGATCCCGCTCTCGAAGAAACGCGAATTGCGGAAGGGGAGGCTGTCGATGCGGCGCTGCCTGATGATCGGATCGATGATGAACGGCACGACGAAGAAAACCGCCTAAAGCCGCGCTATATCGGCAAAGTCCGTGAAGCTCTGGAAGCGGGCGACAAGGGCGCGGTCTACGATCTGGTGGAGCCGTTGCACCCCGCCGACATCGCCGACTTGCTCGAAATTGTCGACAAGGATGAGCGCGCAGGCCTCGCCGCCTCGATCACCGATCTGATGAGCTCGGACGTCGTCGCGGAACTCAACGATCACGTGCGCGAAGACATGATGGAGGCCTTGGAGCCCGAAGATGTCGCCGCGATCACCGAAGAGCTGGAGACCGACGACGCGGTCCAGCTCTTGGAAGACCTCGACGAGGACGATCGGCAAGCGATCATCGCCGAGCTTGAGCCGGAGACGCAAGCCGCGGTTGAAAGCGCGCTGTCCTATCCCGAGGAGACCGCCGGGCGCTTGATGAACCGCTTTATGATGGCGGTGCCCGAGCATCTGACGGTGGGCGACTTGATCGATTACCTGCGCGACGAAGGCGATCTGGAGCACGATTTCTGGGAAGTCTTTGTGGTCGACCAACGCCACCATCCGGTCGGCACCTGCGCCTTGAACTGGATCCTGACCGCGCCGCGACAGGTTCAGCTGACCGATGTGATGAAGCGCGATCAGACGCTGATCCCGGTCACAATGGACCAGGAAGAGGTCGCGCTGATGTTCCAGAAATACGCGCTGATCTCCGCCGCGGTGGTGGATGAGAACGGCCGTCTGGTGGGCCAGATGACGGTGGATGATATCGTCCACATCATCTCCGAAGAGGCGGGCGAGGACGCTTTGCTCCTATCCGGCGCGGGCGATGGCGACATTAACGAGCCGATCGGCGAGGCCTATTCCAGCCGGGTGCGCTGGTTGATCGCCAATCTGGGCACCGCCGTTGTCGCCTCGGCCATTATCGCGCTGTTCGGCGCGGCGATTGAGGAGCTGGTGGCGCTGGCCGTGCTGATGCCGATTGTGGCGAGCATTGGCGGCAATGCGGGCACGCAGACCATGGCGGTAGCGGTGCGCGCGATCGCCACCAATCAGCTGCCCCGCGCGAACACGTGGAAGATCGTCTGGCGCGAATTGCGCGTGGCCCTGCTCAACGGAGCGACCGTCGCGGTGCTTATCGGCATCGCCGCCACGCTGATTTACAACCCGATGATGGGGGGTGTGATCGCGCTCGCCATGATCATCAATATCGTGGTGGCCGGCATGGCGGGCGTGCTGGTGCCGGTGATCTTTGACCGGTTGAAGCAGGATCCAGCGGTCGCTTCTTCGGTGTTCGTCACCATGATCACCGATTCCATGGGCTTTTTCGCCTTCCTGGGCCTCGCGGTTGTGAGTGGGCTTGTGCCGATGGGTTGAGGCGCGCGCGCCCTACCCCTACTCTTCTTGCATGGTTTTCCAGACACACGAATTCTCCGCGAACTTTGACCTGGAAAATCTGAGACGCTTTCTTGAGCGGCTCAAAGAACGCCGAGATATAGTCTTGGAGACTGATCAGCTCGTCGAGTTCGCCGCGCAGACCGCTTACGATGATGAACGCGAAATTGCGTCGAAAGGCCGGATCAAAGGGAAGAGTGTCGCGTTCACTTTTCGCGTCTTCATGGACGATATCGACGCGCCCGATGTCTACGTTTTCTCGCGCAACATGGCCTTTATTGAGACGCTGACATCAGAATTGCACGCCTTCTGGGAAGAGCTCGGAATATAGTAGAGACACGTTCACACATGCCCCTCCATCTCACCAAGATCGCGTTTGGCGCGCAGAGCTATTCCGACATTGAAAGCTGGTATGCCGGGCGCCGCCGCCCCTACCTCACGACCAAATACCGCCCCACCAAGTGGGAAGAATGCATTGGCGGATCGCTCTATTGGATCCACCAGCACTCGATTGTCGCGCGCTCGGTCATCACCGGCTTTACGCAGGAGGAAGACACACGGCGCTGGCGCATCGAGCTGGAGCCGGAACTCATCCGCGTCCACCCGCGCCCCAAGCGCGCGCATCAAGGCTGGCGCTATCTCAAGGGCGACCCTCCCGTTGATCTGGCCGAAGGCGAAGATATCGGCGACGCGCTGCCGGGCAAGATGGCGGCCAAGCTGGAGCGGCTTGGGCTAATTTGAATTTAGCTGAAAAATCAGGTACTCGCTTCTTTTCGTTGGGAGGGTGTACAGATGATCATTTGGCTTGCTTTGGGTCTTATGGCCACAGCTCCAACCGACACGGCAAGCCAGGCTGAGCCGATCGCAATTCACAGCGCGGTGCCTGCGCGCGAGGTTTCGATGACGAAACTTTCGACGTGCGACGATACGGTCTTCGAAATCAGCTACACGTCCACACGCAACGATGTGCGCGGTCGCATTCTGGTCCGCCATAATGACACGCTGATCGAGGCCTTAGACGCGCAGGCTAATCTGTTCGACAAGCTCTCCTATGTCGACGGTGTCACCGCGGTCTGTGGCTTTGATAAGGTCCCCTCAATGATCCTGATCTCAGGCGTAGATCGCGAGACCGGTGTCACCGGCGATCAATACTCGATTGGCTTCACACACAAGGATGGTTTTGGAAAGGTTTGGGGGCCAAACCGCGAGCCATAAGGGTTAGCCCTTCGCCGCCGCGCGCCGTTCAAATCCTGAGAGTACCGAGATGATCGAGGCCTTTCATTCACTGGCAACCTTTGCTTTGGGCCTTCTTGCTGGAGCGCTTCTCACCGAAGGCGCCATCCTTGTCCCGTATTGGCGGCGCATGGAGCCTGACGAGTTTCTACGGCTCCACGGGACAATGGGGCCTAGCCTATATCGCTATTTCGCGCCGCTCACGATCGCCGGAGTGACGCTGCCTGCAGCCTCAGCGGGCCTGACACTCGGACTTGGGGGTGAATCGCCCTTTCGCGTGACGGCGGGTATCTTATGCTTGTGCGCGCTCGGTATCTACTTCGCCTATTTCAAAGCCGCGAACGCCAAATTTGCGGAGCACACGATCACCCCCGCCGAATTGCCTGAGGAACTAAAGCGCTGGGCGACGTGGCACACAACGCGCACGATCATAGTCCTGGCCGCGTTTGGCTGCAGTGTCGCCGCGCTCGTGCTTTAGCCCTTCGCCGCCGCGCGCAGTTTCTCAAACACCAGCCGCACATCGTGCTGCGCGTCCTTTTCGACGCTCAGCGCGTATTCGGCGTAGCTCTCCATCAGCGCGTCCATCCGCTCGCCAATGCGCACCGTGTTGTAGCCGTGGCTCACCACAAAACGGCGCCGGGCGAGGATTTGCGGCACGATAATGTCAGCGTAGGCCTCAACATCCATACCCCATTTCATGAACTGTTCGGGGCCCTGCGGTGTGTAGTCCCAGCCCGGCACAATCAGCCATTCA
>ERZ1740065.116-NODE-116-length-35415-cov-5.569231_pt1 | contig 35415 bp, 30 predicted proteins | sample MGYA00581738_ERZ1740065 | MGnify/ENA primary metagenome ERZ1740065 (study PRJEB43018, sample SAMN04849749) | marine metagenome | isolation source: floating plastic debris | place: Pacific Ocean | collected 2008-09-01 | study: EMG produced TPA metagenomics assembly...
GGTCCCGTTGCCCCTTTTCGCCTTATTAAAAAAAAACCTATCCGGGGTTGCCCTCCGGGGGGGTGCTGTTCCCCCAACCCGGATGTAACATTTCATTGTTGATGCCATCGACCACAAAATACTCCGTGAGCAGAGAAAATAGAGGACAGATAGACGGAGCTCACCGATAAATGTTTATCTTGGGCCGACCATTGGAGATAGCTACATGCTACAGCATTTTACCCCATACCGCCCCATCACGATTTTCGTACTGATGATCAGCTACGTATGGATTGTCTTCCAATATCCTATCCAAGAAGCACTTCACTTCTGTATTCACAGTCCTGAGATTCAAAAAGAAGAATTTGTTTTCCACTCGCACGAAGTTGACGCTCCCGGCCATTTCCACCACAACCTCATTGTACTGGAGGAACTCGCCAAGTCCACCGATGCGGAGCGCAGCCCTCAAGCAGAACAGGAAATCAAAAAGAAAATCGAAATTATTGATTGGCAGGCCCTCTTGATCGTCCAAGTAGCCCTTGCCCTACCACCAGCGGTACTCAAGACTATGGCACCCACCACTCCTTTCAAAAGCATCATTGGACCGCCCCCCCAATGGGCTTGACCCGACGGAATTCTTGCTAGTCATCCGACCCGAATGATTCACTTCCCCCGTGCGGGAGTGAAACGGACTACAATTGGTTAGACCCAAACAAGCCGTCGTATTTCTTTACCGAACTGGACACCATCCGCCGGTTCCATTGTTATTGACTTTGCATTATTTGAAAGGAACATCACATCATGAAAAAAATACTCTACACCCTGCTGGCATTGTTATTTGTCAGTTTTAACAATTTGGAGGCTCAAAAACTAAAAGGACAAGTTACCGATGATAGTAACCTCCCCATTTCCGATGCTTACATCTACATTGCCTCGGGTAAGCAACACGCTCACCACAGCCACAGCAACGGCCAGGGCCGCTTCGAACTCGATGGTGCCTTCGCCGGTGATACCGTCACGGTGAGTTTTCTGGGTTTTGAATCCAAACGCGTCGTCATCGACGGGAATGACATCAAAAACGGCATCCAAGTCGTACTCAACGAAGAGGTGTTTGACCTGGAATCGGTCAGCGTCTCCAACTCCGTCAAAGAAATCAATACCATCACCGCCATCGACCTCATCAGCAACCCGGTACGTACCTCGCAAGATGTACTCCGTAGGGTCCCCGGCCTGTTTATCGGCCAGCACGCGGGTGGGGGCAAGGCGGAACAAATTTTCCTACGGGGCTTCGACATCGATCACGGTACCGACATCACCATCAGTGTTGATGGAATGCCCGTGAATATGGTTTCGCACGCCCACGGGCAGGGTTACGCCGACCTGCACTTCCTCATTCCCGAAACGATCCAAAACATCGACTTTGGCAAAGGGCCCTACTACACCGATCAGGGCAATTTCAACACGGCGGGTTACGTCGAGTTCAAGACCAAGGACAAATTGGAGCAAAGCCGCTTCGGTATGGAGTTCGGACAGTTCAATACCTTCCGTACCTACGGTCTGTTCGACCTCCTGAAGAATGTCGAAAACCAACACGCCTACATCGCCACCGAATACCAACTGACCGATGGCCCCGTCGAATCGCCCCAGAACTTCAAGCGCTTCAACATCATGGGTAAGTACACCATCCAGATGAATGGCAACGATCGCTTGTCCGTACTCTTCTCGCGCTTTCAAAGCAAGTGGGACGCTTCGGGTCAGATTCCCCAGCGCCTCGTCGACAACGGTACCATCAGCCGCTTCGGCTTTGTGGACAACACCGAGGGGGGAAATACCAGCCGGACCAATATCGCCATCGATCACACCAAGTCGATCAACCCCAGTACCTTCGTCAGAACCAAAGCCTACTACAGCCAATACGATTTCGAACTGTACTCCAACTTTACCTTCTTCCTCGAAGACCCCGTCAATGGGGACCAAATCCGCCAGGTAGAAGATCGCAATATCTACGGCGCCAGCTCCACCCTTTTCCAAGAAGTGGAAGTGGGAGAAATCGATCTGGAGATGAGCTACGGTATTGGATTGCGTTACGACGACGTCAACAACAACGAACTGTCTCGCTCGCGCAACCGCCAGGAAACCTTGCAAGGACTGGCGCTGGGCAACGTCGACGAAACCAACATCTACGGTTTTGTCAACAGCGAATGGGAATGGGACCGCTGGCTAATCAACGCCGGTCTGCGGTTCGATTACTTTAGCTTCGACTACCAGGACTTGCTGCAGCCCACTTACACCAGCCTGTCGCAGGACGATGCCATCGTCACGCCCAAGCTCAACATCATCTACAACCCCAACGCCAAGTGGCAGATCTTCGTGAAGTCGGGTATCGGCTTCCACTCCAACGATACGCGGGTGGTGGTCGCTCAACAAGCTGATCAGACCCTGCCGGGCGCTTACGGCGTGGACGTGGGAACCGTCTGGAAACCCGTTCCCCGCCTCTGGGTGAGCACGGCGCTGTGGTACCTCTTCCTGGAGCAAGAATTCGTATACGTAGGGGATGCCGCCATCGTTGAACCCAGCGGAAGAACCGTACGTCAGGGGATCGACTTTTCGCTGCGTTACCAACTGACCGACTACCTCTATCTCGACGGCGACATCAACTACACCAATGCTCGGGCAACCGAAGAGGAAGAAGGCTCCGACCGCATTCCCCTCGCTCCCGAACTGACTTCGATCGGTGGACTGACCTTCCAGCACCCCAGCGGCTTTTCGGGCAGCTTGCGCTACCGCTACATCCGCGACCGGGCCGCCAACGAGGACAACAGCATCATTGCCGAAGGCTACTTCATTACCGACCTCAACCTGGGTTACCAATTCAAGAATGTGACCCTGGGCGTAACGGTAGAAAACCTCTTCGACCAGGATTGGAACGAAGCGCAATTTGCTACGGAGTCGCAACTCAGAAACGAGCCCGAGCCCGTGGAAGAATTGCACTTTACGCCTGGTGTTCCCTTCTTCGTTCGCGGTAATATCAGTTACAGCTTCTAAAGCCAAGTGGCTTAAAAAAGGACATAAAAAAAGCCCCGGTCTAGCGACCGGGGCTTTTTTTATCTTCCGTTGGAGGCGACAAAGGATTTTTGAAAAGGATAATAATTTTCCACCGGTCGGTGGCGATCGAGGATGAGTTGTTCCATCATCTCCTCCAGCTTCCGAAAGTGAAAATCCCAGGTCCAGCGCTTCTGCATAAACTCCAGGGCATTGCGCCCCAGCTGTGCGCGGCGCTCGGGCTGGCGCAGCAGATCGATGATCGTCTGGGCGAATTCGCCGTTGCTGCCGGGCGTCAGAATGACCTCTCCTTCGGGAGCGCTGATGCCTTCGTTGGCAATGCGGGTCGCGACCACGGGCAGTTGGGAGGCCAAGCTGACCAGTACCTTATTCTGCAAACCCGCTCCCACCCGCATCGGCGCGATGCCGATGGTCGCTTCCTGCAGGTAGGGACGAATATCGGGGACCTTCCCCGTTACCATTACGGAGGGGTCCTTCGTCAGGGCGCGAATCGACGGGGCGGGGTTGCGCCCCACCAACCACAGCTGTACGTCAGGTTCCTCCTTTTTGACCAAGGGGTAAATGTGTTGATAGAAATTAAGGGCTCCATCCATATTGGTGGGTACACCAAAATCACCGTTCATCACCAGTACCTTGGACTGGCGTTCCAAGTTGAGGTCTTCCGAAAAATAGTCGACGTCGATGCCGTGAGGATTAAAAAATATTTTTTTCGACTGTCCTTTATCCACAATTGCCTTTTCGTCGTGGGGAGAGATCAAAAGGACACGATCGAAGTGCCTGATGATCTGCGGCTCGTAGGCCGCTACGCGGTGGTACTCCTGGGTGTAGAAAATTTTGCGGAGCCAATCCTTCTCGTGTTTGATCAATCGCCCGTAATTGAGCGTTTGGGCAATTTGCATCGCCAGTATCTTGGGGATTTCTTTAAACGGTTTGAGGTATTCAGCCGTTCGAATCAAGTGAGCGTAGAGGACGTCGGGTTGGTATTCGGCGACGAGCTCGCCGATGTAGCGGTGCATCAACTGGCGCCGGTAATAGGCCACTTGGTAGGGTGTCTTACCCAGTACGTTGCTACTCATTCGCCAGAGTTTGCCAAACTTCTTCAAATCGATCACCCGCACTTCCTTGCAGTAGGTCCGCATGAGCTCCCGTTCGGATTCGGGAAATTTTTCCGCATTGTTGAACGTGGCCAGGATGACCTCGTGGTTGCGGCGAGCCAAATACTGAATGAGGTGAAAAACGGTCATGCTATCCGCCTTCCCTTGCTGGTAGGGATAGCGGGCCGAGGCGATTAGAATTTTCATGGTCAGTTGGTCTTTTGTTGATGACTAGCGGGGGGTTAGTTGAGGTCGTGCACGGTTTTATCCGCGCCGTACTGGGCTACCCATTCTTGATAGATGGATTCGGTAGTGGTGATGACGACGGTATCTACTTGCTCAAAGAAGGCTTGCTCGTCTTCCAGAAAGTGGGTTTGCCAATTGGGCAGCAAATCGTCGATGTATTTTTTATTGCGGCCCATCATAAAGCGCGGCGTGAGGTTGACATCCATCATCTTTACGTCGAGCCCCGCGCGTACCAGCGAACAGATCAACTTGAGGCCCGGACTCTCCCGGACGTCGTCGGTGTCGGCCTTGAAGGCAATGCCCAGTACGCCGATGCGTTGCGGCTGATCGGCGAGGATGCGTTGCTGTAGGTGGCGGATGTGGTCCACGTTGCTGGGCAGCACCGAATCGAGTAGGGGGGTTTTTACCCCCTTGGCCTCCGCAATGGCGTGGATGCCCCGCAGGTCTTTGGGCAGGCAGGAACCTCCAAAGGCAAAACCCGGAATGAGGTACTTGGTAGAGATGTTGAGTTTTTCGTCGGCGCAGAGAATTTCCATCACGGCCTTGCCGTCCACATCGTAGTGGTCCGAGATCCGACCGATCTCGTTGGCAAAGGCGACTTTAAGGGCGTGGAAAGCATTATTGGTATACTTGATGAGTTCGGCGCTGGGGGTGGGCACCCAAAACTCCTTGGCCTCAATACCACGGTAGACCTCCGCGAGCCGGGGCTGGATAGCGGGCTCGTCGAGCCCGAAGACAATGGTGGCGGGATGGAAAAAGTCGTGTACCGCCGCCCCTTCCCGCGTAAATTCGGGGTTCATCGAAAATGCCAGGCGACAGTGAAAATCGGGACGCGTGGCCCGCTCCGCAATGACGCGCTCGGCTAGGGCTTGCATCCGTTGGGTCGTTCCGGGAGGTACCGTGCTGCGGATGATGAATAAAAAGGATTCGCGTTCTTGCGCCGCCAGGATTTCGGCGATAGACTGTATACAGCGCTCCACCGCCGTCAGGTTGATGCCACCGTCGGGGTAATTGGGCGTGCCCACCGTAATCATCGCCACGTCGGAGTGGGCAATGACCTCCTCCGAATCGGTCCGAAATTGCAAGCGGCCCGAATCCAAATTCTTGCGGAGCAATGGTTCCAGCTGGGGCTCCTTCACCGGGGCCAAACCCTGCTTCAAACCCTCCACCTTTGATTCAATGATATCGACACCGTAGACTTCATGTCCCAATTCCGATAAGCAAACCGCAGATACGCTTCCTACGTAGCCGAGGCCGAAAACACTAATTCTCATGTTTGGATTTTATAATATCTTGAAATGTTTGTTCCGTTCTATTTAAGCTGAGTCGAAATTGCCAGTCGCCCGTAGGGGTCCGCAATTCAAATCCAGTATTCAGATCTTCCGTACGCCACTGCCAACCCGCCGGTCCCAAACAGGTCACCAAGCGCAAAGGCAAAGGCCGCTGGTAATGCGCGCGGAGGCTGATGGCTTTTTCCAAATGACCATAGTAATTCGACCGCCAACCCACCACCTGCTGTCGCGACTCTCCCCGATCCACTGCCACTCCTCCATCGGGTGGCGTAGCACCGTAAATGCCAATGGCAAAGTCGCCCTCGGGCGTTTCCAAACACCAGTGATCGGTCTTTTCCACCAGGGGGTAATCGGCCAGTAACCAGTGTAAGTCCACCTCGTGCAGTGCCGTCCCCAGCAAGTCGTCGACCACCACCCAATATTCTTCATCCACCCGCGCAATCGCCCGCCGGTGTACTACGGGATCGGCCAAACGGGTATAGCCATCGTGTTCAAATTCCATCTGGAGAACCGCTCCCGCTCCTTCGTGAGCATTGACCCGACATTCGTGCCAGTAGCCCCAAGTAAAGCGATAACCCCGCTCCATTTGGTCTTTGCCATCGACGCTGACCGTATTGTGAAAGCGGGTGTGCTTGTAGGCATCGAGCCAGGGCTGACGACCGTAGTACAGATAGGTGCCCGGATCCACACATACGTTGAGCCCGCGCCACCACAGGTCGAGGTGCAGGGCATCGGCGTGGGCTGGACGATCGCGGTACGATTCGGCGTGGACGAAGCCCCAGGATTTTGCCGAGCCCAGGGTGTAAATCCCACTGTGGTCAAAACGGCGGGATTGGTGAGGTGGGCGGGGACGGAGTGGTTCCGTCTCCACCGTCGCACTGCCAAAAAGCCAGAGGCTGTCTTCCCACCAGGGACCGGGTGCATCGACCAGGGTACGATTGAAATAGTAATGCAAGGCGTTGAGTGTGGGGCGATAATCGGCAAAGTCGCAAGCGTTGAAGGGCAAAATCAGGGCCCCATCGTTGCTGCCAAAATTGGGCGTTCGCCCCGTTTGGGGATCGACGATGGCCTGGAGGTAATCCAGGCTGGCCCGCAGACGCGCGTGGACCGTATCCGAAAAACGATCGCCATTGACCTCGGCCACACGTAGGACGTAGAGGTAGATGTGTACCATAAAGCGCAGGTAGTTGTGCGACTTCTGAAAGTAGGTACCATCGGGACGAATCAAAAAGGTAACGCGCTCTTCCAAAATGCGTTTGCCCATCGCTCGCCACTTTTCCGCCGCTTGCAATTGGGGGAAGAGCAGTCCGGTAACGTACAAGCCCAGGCCCTCACTCACTGCATGGTTGCTTTGCTGGAGGTAGGAGTAGTGGTAGTCCTGCGATATCCGGTAAGCCTGAGCCGCAATGGCGCCCAACCATTTTTCGAAGCGCTCCGCCGTCGTCGCCGGACAATCTTTAAAGGCAAACCAACCGACGTACCAAGCCATCAAGCGCAGCGATGTCTCTTGTCCACATTTCCAGTGTGGCCCCGTATTGGGTGGATTGTGCGCCACCCAGGATTCGATGTGCTGCCAGTACCGCTCGGCCAGGGCTTCGTCGCCGGTGAGGACGTAGGCGCGTACCCAATCGTAGACGATGGCGAAGCGCCCGCTTTCCCAGACAAACTTCAGATCTTCATAGTCCTCCGTGTGCATGGGGTATTCCGACCAGTGCTTGTCCGGAGCGCACTGTACGGGAGGGCTGAGAAAGGGATTGGTAAACCAGGCCTGGGGAAACTGGAGGTCGTATTCGAGTTTGGAAAAGTAGCGTTGGTGACCGGCATCGAGGTAGAGCTGGTCCAGTACGTCGGGATGAATTTGACGAATGGCTGCGGCTAGTTTTTCTCGCTCACCAAGATCGAAAAAGAAGTGGCGGTCGGATTGTCGCCACTGGTCGAGCAGGGGTTCCGTGGGTAGGTCGGATCGCAACCAATTTTCCCATTCGCGGGCCTGCCAGACACGACGGGGCAGTTTGCGTTTGTGGTGACCCGTGCGCAATTGGACTTCGTAGTACAAGCGCCGGAGCGTCCAAGCCAAACCGTAGTCGCGGGCCGTTTGCCAGGCCGTTTTGATCTTTGCTATCATAGGAGCTATTCCGAGATTTGGGCGAGCGCTTTTTTCATTTGTGCCTTGAGCTGTCGGTCGTAAACCAGGCGTTGCAAACCTTCAAAGGCAAAGACCGAGCGCAGTAAATTTTCCTGGAGCAAACCCACCTTTTTTTCCGAGACCTGGTAGTCCAGACGTTGAAACCATTCCTTACAGATTACCTCGATACAGCGTACTTGAAAGGGCGACAACTTCCGACGCCACTTTTCCAGGTTCTCCGCCAGCAAGGGCTTGAAGGTATTGTCTTTCCACTGCCATTCCGAAGGATCGACGAGTTCTTCTGCCGAAGCGCGCAGGTCGAGCATGCTGGCTTCGTAGTCGTAACCCAGAAAGGCGAGCAGTTGGGTCAGGGTAGTCTCAGGTTGGGTCACCAGCGATTCGTAGGACAGCTCGTAGTACTGATCGCCAAACAGTTGGGGTCCCAAGTCCCGCCCCCGCGTGATTTGCATCTGACTGATGATGGCGTTCATCCAGTAAGGCCGGTGGGCCGACCAGGCTGCCTTCATCTTGGACAGGGTGACGTCGCGGGGATCGCGGTAGATGTGAATGATTTTGGCTTGGGGATAAATCTGTTGGAGCACTTCCAGATAGTCGATGTAACGCGGGTCTTTATCGCCAATCATTTGCTTGCCCTTGCGGCGCAGGTAGCGGCGTAGGAGATCGCGGTACACTTCGTGTAAGTCAAAGGTGCCCGGGGCTTGGTAGGCGGCCAGTAGATCGGCGGCCGATATTTTCAGGCGTTGAAAATAGCTATCGTTTTCGAGTGCCTTTTGGAAAACGGCGGGGCCCCGTTTCTCCCACTGCTGCCGGATGGCTTCACTCCCCAGGTAGAACCGCAGGAAATGCGTCTCGGGAGTAAAGGCAATTTGCGAATGCCCGTTGAGTAGGGTCATGAGTAAGCTCGTCCCCGAGCGGCCCACCCCAACGATGTATACGGCTTGATCGCTACTGTTCATTTTCGGAAGTACTTGTTTTTAATTTTTTGATCGCGGTAGAGCGAGTAGTAAATTTTGCGGGACAGAAAATCGTAGCCCAGCAGGACCAGCCAGCGGCGCCAGCGTTTGCTCCAGGGTTCGTTGACTTCCTTCTTTTGCCAGTCCTCCATTCGACTGCGTTTGCGGAGGAACAATTGGCGCAGGTTGTTTTTTTGGTGCAGCCAGATTTGGCGACGGACGGAGAGTTGGCGAAAGGTGCCCTCGGCGTAGCTTTGCGTGAGTTCGTATCCCAATTCGCGCAGTAGCGGCCCCTGAATTTTTTCGACCCCCTGAATTTGAGCCGCGCTGAGCGCTTCCCGAAATTGGTTGATCTTGGCCACGTCGAAGGCCTGGTCGACGTAGGCATCTTTGCCCTGGGTCAGTTCGTTGCGGGCCAGATCCATCATCTCGGGCCGGAAGGCGAGCCCCAGGAAGGCACAAAGCTCGCGGGCCGTCTTTTCGGGTTCCCGAACCAAATCCTCGTAGCGCACGAGTTGGTAATGGTCCGCCCCCATGATGTCCCGATTCCACTGCCCCAAAATATTGCCATTGACCCACTCCTGCGCACTCAACTCTAAATTGGCCCCCGCCCGTTTGTGATTGCTGTAAGCCACGGCTCGCCCGTCGCGAACGATGTGTAGCACTTTGGCCCGCGGAAACAGGTGCAACAACTCCGGGATAAAGTGCTGTAGGTTGGGCGCCTTGTCGCCCCAGATTTGTGCGTCGTTCCGCTCCAAATCCCGGCGGAGCGATTCCGCCATCAAGCTGCGCAAGTCGGGATAATCCGCCAGCTTGTCCACATCGATGAGGGCGGCCAAGCGACCGCGGTAATCATTTTGCAACAGCCACCGCAGCAACTCCTGCCGCGACTCCGCTCCGCGACGGGGTAGGGCATCGCGGTAATTATTGATACAAGTAATCAAGCGCAGCACCACCGAATTTTTCCCCACGTGAATATCCGGATGGTTGCCCAGGAGGAAGGACAGCAGGGTCGTTCCCGAGCGTTGGACACCAGCAATAAAAAAAACGGGTACGTCTTTACTCATCACGCAAACTTTCAATTTCCTGGAGTACGCGCTCCAGTACGCGTTCGGCATCGAAATCGCTTTCGAAATAGCGGCGGGCGTTTTGGGAAAGAGTGGGATAATTGGACGCGTCAAAACGACGCATCGCCGCCACCAAATCCGCTACGGATTGGGGCTCCACCAGCCAGCCCGTTTCTCCCTCCCGCACCAACTCGGGAATGGCTTTCCAACGACTCGCAATCACGGGCAGGCCCAGGGCGTAAGCCTCAATCAAAACCCCGGGATAGCCTTCTCCCACAAACCAAGTGGGCAGCACCAAGACGTCGTACTCGCGCAGTCGCGCCAACACTTCTTCCTTGCGCAGCAGCCCCCGGTACGGACCATCCGTCTGGTCCTTCAGATACTCAAAATCAGCATCTTCCAAAGCCCCGTACAAGTGGACCGTAGCCGCACTTCCCAATTCCGCCGCCGCCGCCAAGAGTACCCCAACCCCCTTGCTTTTTTTGAGTTGCCCCAGATACACAAAACGGGCCGCGTAGGGTCGATCGCTCGGACGGGCTTGCTCGGGGTGGGCCTCGCGCGAGGTGGGGAGCTGTAGTTTGCGAGCCGGACCACCAAGTTCCGCAAAGAAGTGCAACAGGTCGCGGGTCTGTAAATAAAATATATCGGCCCGTAAAACCGTCCGGTGAAACAGGGCCCGCTGCAGGGCGCCGTACCTTTGGTAATGCTCCTTGAGCCCACTGCCAAAGGGACGAACGATCAGGCGCTTTCCAAAAGCCCGGGCCAGGTAATAGGCCAGGGGAAATAAGAAGGACGCCCCTCCCTTACTCTCGTTGACGAAAACGACTTCCACCCGCCCCACGCACCGCAGCATCGCCAGCAGGACGTAGATGGGATTCCACCATTTTTTCCAACCCCGCTCGTACCGTCGACTGTTGACCAGGTAGTAGCTGCGTTGCCGACGTTCCATAAAGTCGAGCAAGTAGCTGAAAGAGATCCGGGCCCCGCCCGTCTTTTGGAAGTCCAAGTTCGGCAGGGGTCCGACGAGCAAAAATTGTCTTTGGGATGGCGTGGCCAAAATTCAGTTGGCTTGGACGTTAAAGCGTTGGGCCCAGCCCAAGAGTTGCATCAGCATCCACAGTTGGTGGGCGGACTGAAAGGTACTCAAGCGCGCACTGTCGTTTTGGTGCTGGAGCCCACGATCGTAGTATTTCCGAAGCAGGGCCTGCGGGAATAGCCCCGGCCAGGGATTCTCTTCAAACAGGAGTCGTTGTGCCAACTGCTGAAAGGCCTGGTTTTGGTATTTGTACAGGGGAATGCCAAAGCCTTGCTTGGGGTGGTTAAAAACTTCCGGTGGCAGGTCCGCGGCCATGATTTGACGCAGCAGGTATTTGCCTTTACCACCGCGAATCAGCAAGCGATCAGGCAGCTGTGCGGCCGCGTCAAACAAATCGGGATCGAGGAAGGGGGCGCGAACTTCTAGGGAGTTGGCCATGCTCATTCGGTCGACCTTGACCAGCATGTTGGCGGGCAAGGTGTGGACCGCCCGGTAGTACATGATCCGGCGCAGGGCGCTCCAATTTTCTGCTCCCGCCGGATAGCGTTTGAGCGCAGTCAAATTAAAGTCGAGACCGGAGGAAAAGGCTTGCTGTTCCAAAAGGTCCCGGACCTCGGCCAGGGGATAAAATTCATTGAGGGCAATGGGAATGGCATCGCGCTCCTCCAGCGAAGTATTGATGGCGCGTTGTACCTTGCGAAGCATCGACACCTTATTGACCACGGGCAGTTGTTGGGCCAGGGCCAGACTGCGTTGCCCGGCCAGGCGCAGCGGGCGGGCCCATTCCTTGAGTTTGAGAATTTTGTCGTGCCACTGGAACAATTGGTAGCCCCCGAAAAGCTCATCGCCCCCATCACCGGACAGGGCCACCGTAACGTGCCGGCGAATCTCCCGGGAGATCTGAAAAGTCGGAATGGCCGAACTATCGCGGAAGGGCAGGCCCACATGGTCGATGATTTTCCAGAAGATGTCTTCTTCAAAGTCGCGGTTGGGAATGACAATTTCGTGGTGATCGGTATCCCAGAATTCGGCTACTTTGCGCGCGATCGGGCTTTCGTCAAAGGCCTCTTCCTCAAAACGGACGTTAAAGGTTTTGATCCGCTGGCTACTCTGTTTTTGCAGGAGGGCCACTACGGTACTCGAATCGATGCCACCGGAGAGAAAGGCCCCCAGGGGCACGTCGCTGACGGTTTGCCGCGCCACCGCCTTTTCCAAATGGGGGCGGATAAATTCGCTGGCCGCCGCCTCCGAGGCAAAGTCCATCGCTTCGGGATAAGTCAGCTCAAAGTAGGGCGCGGTGGTTTGCTTTCCCCGCTCGATGGTCAGGTAATGACCCGGCAGCAAGGTATCGACTCCCCGCAACAGCGTCAGGGGTTCGGGCACTAGGGAAGTGCGAAAGTAGTAGGGCAAGGCTTCGGGACGCAAGCGGCGATCCAGCCCCTCGTACTCCAGTAGGGCACGTATTTCGCTGGCAAAGCTCAACACCCCACGGTCCCAGTGATAGTACAGGGGCTTTTCCCCAAAACGGTCGCGGGCCAGTAGAAAGAAATCAGCGTCAAGATCGTACAAGCAAAAGCTAAACATCCCACGCAACAGCGCACACATTCCGGTGCCGTGTTCTTCGTACAGGTGGACCAGTACCTCGGTATCGCAATCGGTGCGAAAGACGTGGCCACTCCGCCGCAGTTGCTGCCGCAATTCGCGGTAGTTGTAAATTTCTCCGTTGAGAAAAACCCCGATTCGACCGCTTTCGTTGTAGATGGGCTGCTGCCCCCCACCCAAGTCGATGATGGCGAGTCGCCGCATGGCCAGGGCCGCCGTAGCACTCGCGTAGTTGCCTTCTCCATCGGGCCCACGGTGATAGAGCGCTTGGTTCATTCGCGCCACCGTCTCGCGCTTTTGCGCTTCCGCCAAACGGCCCGCCGGATCAATGATGCCACAGATGCCACACATATCTACTGCTTTTGGGGTTCGGGAGTGAGGGTTTTCAATATCTTAAAAGGTACACCGCCAATGACCGAATTACTCGGGACATCCTTGTGAACCAAGGTATTGGCACCGATCACCACATTGTCGCCAATCGTAACGCCTTTGAGAATGGTACACTTATCACCCATCCAAATGTTGTTGCCGATCACGACGGGGGCGGTGCGGTAGCCTTCGAGTTTCATATCGGGGCCCTCGAAGACGTAATCGTGATCGTGGTCCAGGATGGTGACCATTTGCCCCAGCGTAACGTTGCGGCCAATTTCAATGCGTTCGTGCGCCACGATGCGGGTGTAGCGGTTGGTGTAAAAGCGTTCCCCAATCCGTAGCTCTCCCTTGGCGTAGAGCATCACCTGATCGTTGACGATGATGCGGCCCCGACAGTGGATCAGCCCTCCCTCGAAAATGTGAATCCCACAACCACTCCCGATCATCGACAACTCCGGACAGCGGAAGCGACCACGATAGTAGACGCGCGCCCAGAGGAAGCGCAACACACAGCGGATTTTGTAAAGGGTGCTGTTGTAAGTCAGTCGCATAAAAGCTACACTTGGGCGGCGGTCAGGGTGTCTTGTAATAAACGGACGACGTTGGGACCGTAGAACAGTTCGGCAGTTTTGCGGGCGGCCGCCACCAACTGCCGTTGGTAGGCTTCGTCGCTGGCAATGCGGTCGAGTCCCTCCCGTACGGCGGCCTCGGTGGGCGTCTCGACGAGTTCGGCGCAGGCGTTTTCCCGGATAAAGTCGTTGAGGAAAGAACCCGGTGGCGAGTGCGCCAGGATGGGCTTGCCCGAGAGCAGGAGTGGGATGGTCCGCGTGGGAAAGATGGTGCGGTACTCCACTTCCCCGTAGCCACCGGTAAAGCCGTGGGTGAGTACGGCGATGTCGTATTGCTGGAGGGCGGCGTGTACCTGATCGGGGCGCAGAAAGCCCTGGTGTTCGACGGCCTTGATGTTGACACCCCGTTTTTGCAGCAGCAATTTGGGAACGTGGGTGTATACATTTAGGCGGTAGCGATCATCGGCCGCGATGGTGTCCGATAGCCGGCGGGTGGCTTCGAGATTGGATTCGTTGAAGTTGCCAATCGCCACCAGCTCGTAGCGCGATTTTCCCACGCCCGGTACCCCACTGAGTGCGGTATCGTCCGGGTATTCGTTGAAGGTATGGACCAGCGGGACAAAGTGATGGCCCGGATATTTTTCTTCGTAAAAAGCTTGCATCCCCTTGCTCATTACAAAGACCCGTTGGGAGTGGTCAAAGATTTCTTTTTGGATCTCCGCCGCTTTGGGATTGCGAATGTTGGTGTTCTCGACGTAGGTGTTGTGAAAATAGGAGCTAAAGGGAACGCCACTTTCCCGAGCCGCCCGACAGGCCGCCAGGCAAAAGGAAATGACCGGGTACACGCCGATGACGTAATCGATTTTTTCCTCGACGATGATCCGCTTGATCTTTTCCACCAGGGGACGGAAGCGCCACTGCCGAATGAATTGGAAAAAGCGCTCGCCGCGGCCACCCAAGCTAAAGTCGGAAGCGAAATAAATAAATTCGGGGCTCGTGGCGGGGCGCGGAAAGGGCTTGCGACCCAGCACGGGGCTGCCCCCCAGCACGATCAATTCGTCGCGTTTAAAATTTTGCGCCAAGCTTTCCACAATCACGCTCGACCCGCCCGCCCGGGGCAGGATACTCCAACTGACCATCAAGATCTTCATAAGGCCAAACGCTTTTCCCAACTCTCCGCAATTTCTTCAAAGGTCGTTTGCAGGGACTTGGTGATCCCCCAATTGGGATAATGGCTTTGCATTTTTGACAGGTCCGAAATGTAGCACACGTGGTCCCCTTCCCGGTTTTGATCCGAGTAGCGGTAACGCATGGGCTTGCCACTGATGCTTTCAATCCGCTGGAAGGCTTCGAGGATGGACGTGGAATTGTCGCGGCCGCCCCCGATGTTGTACACTTCCCCCTTGCGGGGCGCCTCGAAGAAAGCGTGGATAAAACGCGCCACGTCGTAAGAATGGATATTGTCCCGTACCTGCTTGCCCTTGTAGCCAAAGATGGTGTATTCTTCCTCCGCCAGATTGACCTTGATGAGGTAACTCAAAAAGCCGTGTAGCTCCACGCCGGAATGTTGTGGACCGGTGAGACAGCCCCCGCGCAGCGCACAGGTCGGCATGTCGAAGTAACGCCCAAATTCCTGTACCAAAATGTCCGCCGCCACCTTGGAGGCACCGAATAGGGAGTGTTTGGATTGGTCGATGGTAAAGCTCTCTTGAATGCCATTGTGGTAGGCCTCATCGCCGTAGTCCCAGCGCGTTTCCAACTCGACGAGGTGGAGTCGATTGGGGGCATCGCCGTAGACCTTGTTGGTACTCATGTGGGCGAAGGGCGACTCGGGGCAGTACTCGCGGGCGGCCTGGAGGAGATTGAGGGTACCACCGGCGTTGACGTCAAAGTCGTCGAAGGTACGGCTGGCGGCCAGGTCGTGGCTGGGTTGGGCGGCGGTATGGCAGATGTAGTCGGGTCGCAGGTCGCGGAAGAGGTCGAGGATGCCCTGGCGGTTGCGAATGTCCAACTCGACGTGTTCAAAATTGGGGCAGGCCAGGCTCAATTGTTCCTGTACCCAGCGGGTATCGCCGGTGCCACCAAAAAAATCAGCTCGCATGTTATTGTCAACGCCGTAGACTTTCCAGCCCAGCTGATCGAAGTAGCGGACGACTTCGGAGCCAATCAAACCCGACGAACCGGTAACGAGTAGTTTTTTCATGGATTAGGTTGTAGTAAAAAAGATAAAGTCAATTGGGTGTTTTTGTTGAAATTGACAACAGCGCCCAGTACAGCGCACTGTTGAAACTGTCCGCCACAAAACCGAAAAGGATGACGGGCAGGAGTAGGGTAAAGGAAAACTGGTGGTACCGACGCACCGAGTCTACGGTCGCCTGATAGATGTCCCGCAGCTTCCTTCGGGTGGTTACAAATAGAAAGAACAGGTAGAGCAACAAACCGATGATACCGTAAGTAATCAGAATACCAAAGTAATCGCTGTGGGGCGAGAGGTGGTACCCAAAGTCGACAACTTCGTAGACGGTCTGATTGGTTTCACCCTGGTAGAATTCGGGAAAGCGCGCCTTGAACTGGCCAATGCCCAGCCCCAGGTAGTACGTCTCTTCCGAAGCCCGTAGCGTCCCCTTCCAAATGGCAATCCGCGGATCGTCCGATACCTCCAGATCGTTCAGGCGGTTGACTAGGATCAGCGGCGTGGCGCCCTCCCAGGCCGAACTCGGACTCACCAGTACCAATAGCAGGGCACCAAAAATAGCGGAGCCCATCCACAGCTTGCGCCAGAAATTGCCAAACCAAAACATCAGGAAAAGCACCGCCGACAAGGCCAGCAAGCCGCCCCGACTGCCCGCAATGATAAAGGTGTACCCCAACACCAAAAGCAAGGCGACCTGCAACAGGGCCCAAAACCAACGGCGCAGGTCGATTCGGTACAGCAAAAAGGCAATGGCGATGACGATACTCAGGGCCAGGTAATTGGGATTGTCCATAAAGCCCGCCTGTCGGCCAAAATTGCGTAGGATGTAGAAGTTGTAAAAAACGTTGAGCGCATTGAGCGAAATGCCGGCCACAAAGAATTGGGTCAAGCGCAGCATCTGCTGCTGCGTAAAATGCGAATTCTTGATGATAAAAAAAGCGGGCAAACTGAGGCTGACCAAGAAAAGGTCATTGTAAAATTTACCCAAGGAAAAAGGCGCCACCGCCATTTGGACCAGGGAGATGATAATGCCGTACACAAAGATGAGGTAGAAGTAGCCATCCTCCCGCATGTCGCGCCCGATGCTCATCCCTCCCATCGCCACCTTAACCAGGTACAAGCCAGTGGCCAGGATGATGGCAATTCGGTAGGGCTTGAGTACCGTGTCGATCCCAAACCAAGCCTTGAGGACTTGCTCAAAGGGAATGAGAAAGAGGTAGACACAGAGCAGGCGGTAAATGGTACGATCCAGATTGATGGACAAAGCGAGGTGGCTTAAATGGTGTAGTATTGACGGTAGTCGACCGTGAGTTTTTCGATGGTTTCAATTTGCTCGCGACTGAGCCGGTCGAGCCAATCGCGGCGCTCCACAATTTTGGTATCGGTGCCCCGTCGCATCGAGCGGTTGCCCATGATGTGCTGGGTGGTACTCCGAAAGTTCAGCGAAAATTTGGCGGTATCCATCCCCACAAAATTCAGCAGTTGGACCATCTCCTCCCGCGGCTCCCGGCAGAGCGCTTCGTAACGCAGGGTGTGATAGCGCATTCCCGCCCGCTCCAAAATCTGGCGATTTTTTTCCATCTCACGTTTCCAGCGCCGCGTCGCCTCGGCCACATCCCAAGCGTTGTACTTGAGCGCCGAGCTGACCTGCGCCCGCGGGTCACGAACCAACCAAACGACGTAAAAATCAAAGGCCTCAATTTCCGAGAGGTACCAGGCTTGATCGATAATTTTGGAAGAATCGACAAAGACGTTTTTGGCCTCCAAATCCAGCATCTCCTCTACCAAAATCTGGTTGAGTTCCCGCAGCCGACGAAGCTTGCTGGGGTACAGGTGCCAAGCAGTCGGCAAGCCCCAGCGCCGCGACCACTGATAGGCTTCCTTGCCCAGGCGGTTCCAATAGCGATTGGTCGAAAACTGAAATTCCGTAAGGTTGGTCCGGAGGTCACCGGGCTTTACCCGCTTTAGGAAACGCTCCTTGATCGCATTCCAATGCTCACAGTCGACGAAGCGCTTGCCACAGGAACAGTTCTGCGCGGGCCCCTGATCCGGTACGAGCGACTTGTTATAAAACTTGCGCCGCTCCCCAATCGTCGATACGTCGGGATGGGTGGCGAGCAAAAAACTCAGCAGGGTCGAACCCGAGTACCGCTGCGAGAGGATGTAAATGTATTTCGTTTTTTCGATGGCTTAAACCTTTGTAGTGAGTTGAACCAACAGATCGTCGACCGCCGCCACCACCCTTTCGGTAGCATGACCATCGTCGCGATAGCATTCCCGGAAGCGCGCCCGCTGCCGCTTTTCCCGATCCGCTTCGGGATGCGCCAGGTAGTGGCGAATGGCCCGATCCATTTCCGCGTAGGAGTGAACGATGGTGGCGCCCCCCAAGTCGACAAACTTGCGCAGGTGGGTGTAATCCACCAGACGGCGGGCGGATTTCCAGTACGACAATTGGGCATCGGCATCAAAGGAGGTGAGCAGAACGGGTTTGTCTACCAGTAGGGCCTCAATCGAAATGGTCGCGCCCGAATTGAGACAGATGCTACAACCCACCAGGAGATCAGACAGGTGGTTCATGTCCTCTTTTTGAATACTCCACTTGAGTGCACTGCTGTGCATCCGGGGAAAGTCGACCGCCACCCGTTGACTGGGCAGGGCCTTGAGGCGACCCAACCAGGATTCGCTAGCCATATGCCCCTGTAGGTTTTGCGGATGTGGCCGAACCACGAGTTGTAAATCCGCTCCGTAGGTCCCCGCTTCAATTTCACGGGCCAGGCGTTCGACGATGTCAATCTCGCGGGGGGCAAAGCGCTGGGCGCTCATGGCGAAAAAGAGAAAGGGTGCCGCCGGGTCGAGCCCCATGGTGCGCAGTTGCTCGCGGTACTGGGGATTTTGCTGACGTTCGATGTGGTTGTCAAAATGCGGTACACCGCAAGTGTAGATGTGCGCCGCCGGGATGCCGTAATAGCTTTGCAGTTCTTCGTACATAATGGCTCCCCAAACGATAAAGTAATCGGCGATTACCGGGAATTTCCCCTTACTCGTGATGTTGTCCCAACTCAGCAGATGCAGCAGGGTGGGGATGCTTTTTTCTTTGGCGGCGTGTAAGAGCTTGGCCTCCAAAAAATTCACCGGATAGGTACTGACCAAAAGAGCGGGTTGGATTTTGTCCAGGAGCGCAGCAGCTTCCGCCGAAGCCAGATAACTTTTTTCTTGGGCCACAAAACGCTGGCGGATAATCGGAAAGTAGGGAATAAGACGGTGGATCAGGTAGTAGTATAGGGGGCGGATCCGTCGCCAGGGATGCCGCGAGCGACTGTACCACAGTCCGTGAACGTGCTTTTCCCACAGGGCGGGATTGGCCTTGATGTCTTCAAGGTAGTACTTGCGCTTGAACAGGTAGTCCTCATCCCAAAGCTTGTACTTTTCCCGCAACGCAAAAACCGCCACCCGAGGGTTGCTGTCCAGCTCGCGCAAGTTGGGATCGTTGGGATCGGGCGTGATGATGGCCACGGTTTTCCCCTGCTCGGTCAATCGTTCGATCAGGCCCGTCTGCAGGAGCATCCGCGCGGCAAAACCAAAGGAAATCACGTAGCACAAATCGTACATCGGCTTAGTTTTTTTTCAGTAGGGACTCGGCTCGGGCCCAGTCGGCTGGCGTGTCGATATTGACGTGGTCCGCCGCATCGCTCGTACAGTAGGCGATCCGACTCCCGTAGAGCGATCGTTGACTCCGCAGCACTTCGGTACGGGTAATGTAGATCGACCCATCCCGGTGATAGGCCGGGGGCAATTCCTGACGGCGGGGAATGATGCTTTCCTCTCCCGTTGCAATTTTTAGAAAGGGCCCTTCCTCCGTGGGTTCAAAGGTCCAGTGCGGGTTGTACTGATGTGGTACCTCGCGTACCGAAATCAAGCTGTCCGCCCCGCTTTGCGCAAAGTGCTCGATGGCCCCCCGAATCGCTTCCGCCCGTCGGAAAGGACAAGTCGGTTGCAGCAAACACAAGGCATCAAAAGCCATCCCCCGCCCCTCGTAAAATTCGAGGGCGTGGATCACCGTATCGATGCTGGGCGATCGGTCGGTGGCCAGTTCGGCCGGCCGCAGGAAAGGCACCTCCGCCCCCGCCCGACGACTCGCCTCGGCAATGGCTTCGCTGTCGGTAGACACCACCACCCGCGCAAAACTAGCGCTCCCCAGAGCTGCCTCAATGCTGTAAGCAATCAGGGGCTTGCCACCGAGGGGCTTGATGTTTTTTCCGGGGATGCCCTTCGAGCCGCCCCGCGCGGGAATGAGTGCTAGGATATTCATCAACTTAGTATTCGGTAAAGTAGGCTTCCACCAACGGAACGATGGCCTGGGAATACAAGCGCGCCCCCGCTTCGTTCAAGTGATCGTCGTCGCAATAGTGTTCGGCATCCCGAATCCCCGAAAAGCGCGCGCGATTCGCATCGCGAAAGGGGACGTTCAGCTCGCGGGCGTAGCCAGCAAAAATTTCGGAGAAGGTGTCGTAGTAATCGATCTTGTCCTTGGTAATTTCGGGTACGGGGGCCGAGAAAAAGACGAGGGGAATCTCCCGTTCGTCACAGTATTTTTTGATGTCGACCAAATATTCCAGGTGCTGCTCCAAGAGCGCATTTTGTCCCAGATCAAAGCGGTCGAACTGGTTGTAGTTTTGTAGCTGTGCTACGCTGATCGTATCGGGCGAAAAGACGAAGCCCTCGCCTCGGTAGGTCCCTTTGGGTTTGGGGAGGTACTTGCGGCCCAGCAGCTTTTTTAGCTTGGGTTCAAAATTGATGCGGTAAACGTAACTGGGAAAGAGCAAGAATTGCAACTTTTCCTTCCACGAAAAAGCGTCGCGAAAGAATGCCTTTTGCCCTTCGCCATAGCGCATCGAAGTTAGGTTGAAGCGTCCGTTGTTCAGTTGGTTGTTTTCGGAAAATACCAATGCGTACAGGTCCAGGACCACCAGACGGGGCTGGTGGTCGCGCAATATCTCGCGAAGCAAGCAGTAGCTCGTCAGGGGCGACTGGGCCGAACTGCCAAAGTTAAACACCGCGGGATCTCCTGGCAAAGCCCTCTTCAACACGTCGGGATCGTAGCTGCGGTAGGCGTGCGAAGACCCCAGTACTAACAAGTCGATGTTTTCCGACCGGTCGTAGTATCGGCCCAGCGGGCGGCGGGGAAAAACAGCCCGGCTCCCGCCAAGTCCCGCTCGTAGGTATACAGGAAGTAACCCAGCCCCAGGTTGAGTAGCAGGAGTAGTGTACTGTAAATTCCCACTTTTTGAATGAACAAGCGCAAGGTTAGCGTTTAAAATTGAAAGTAGATAAAGGTGGAAGCGGTCTTGGGCGTAAACACCAAAATCATCAAGGCCAACAGCAGGTACAGGCAACGGCGCAGCCAAGGTGGCATCCGCTCCTCATCCAAGGCCAGGCCGTGTTGTTCGCGCCGGTGTAACCACTCCATCCCCAGCATAAAAGCAATACCCAGCGAAACGCCCAGGGCATCGGTAAAGTAGCGTTTGTCAAAGCTGACACTGGTCGCCATCCGCTGCAAATAATCCAGGGCTTGGGTGAGGTTTTCGGCGCGGAAAAATACCCAGGCAATACAGACCAAAGCAAAGGTCAGGAGCATCTCCAAGCCCTCGCGGAAGGAGGGCAGGACCGACGCTTTGGCTACTACCTCCAGGTGTCTTCGGTTGCGTTGGAGCAAAATGCTGGGCATAAAAAATCCAGCGTGTAGGGCACCCCAGGCGATAAAGGTCCAGTTGGCACCATGCCAAAAACCACTCACCAAAAAGATGATCAGCACGTTGCGCATCAGGGTCCAGCGACTGTCCACCCGGCTGCCCCCGAGGGGGATGTACAGGTAGTCGCGAAACCAGGTCGAAAGCGAGATGTGCCAGCGGCGCCAGAATTCGGCGATGTCGCGCGAGAAGTAGGGAAAGCTGAAATTTTGCATCAGCTTGATCCCAAACAAACGCGCCGTACCGATGGCGATATCGGAGTAGCCCGAAAAGTCGCAGTAGATCTGGAAGGCGAATAAAACGGCACCGAGCGCCAGGGCCGGAGCCCCCAGGGTTTCGTAATTGACAAAAGTGCGATCGACGATGCTGGCACAGGAATCGGCGATGACAATTTTTTTAAACAGCCCCCACAAGATTTGACGCATCCCGTCCTTGGCACTTTCGTAGTTAAACTGACGGCGCCGTAGGAACTGTGGGATCAAGTTGGTCGCCCGTTCGATGGGGCCCGCTACGAGTTGGGGAAAGAAGCTGACGTAGGCAAAAAATACCGTCCAGTCCCGAACGGGTTCCAGCCGCCGCCGGTACACATCAATGGTGTAGCTGAGGGTCTGGAAGGTGTAAAAACTGATGCCCACCGGTAGCAAGACCTGAATGGTACGGGGGTGGATCCCCCAGCCCACCTGGGCCGCCAAAGTCACCAATTGATCCGCAAAAAAATTGTAGTACTTGAACACCCCCAGTAGCCCCAGGTTGACCAGCAGCGATATGCCCAGCAAGCGCCGCCGGGGGCCAGGGGCTTCGGTTTGTGCCATGCGTCGGGCCAGCAAAAAATCGACCAACGAGCTGAATACGATGAGCGATAAAAAGCGCCAATCCCACCAACCGTAAAATAGGTAACTTACCCCGACGATAAACAAATTCTGCGCCCGTAAATTTCGTTGAAAGACGTACCAGTACAACAAAAATACGATCGGCAAAAAAAGGGCAAAGACAAAGGAGTTGAACAGCATGGACCGACGCTATTTGGTCAATTCAATCAAGTAGCGGCCCGCCCAGGCCGTGCGTTTTTCATTGACCAGGGCCCGATCAATCGCCAAGGCCAAGCGGAGCAAAGTGCGAAACAAAGCCGTTTTCCCCAGTCGGTTGCGGCCCCGATCGGGCAAGCTTTCATCGGAGGCGTAATAGCCCAGGCGCTTGAGCATATAGCAAAAAAAGTAACCCCTGATGTTGACGTTACTAAAAGACTCGGCAAAGGTTTGGATGCCTTCGATCGTCAGGGGAACATCGCCCAGCTCTTCTTCAATCGTGAAGCGCCGCGCCAAGGAGATGAGGGGATTACTAGCCGCCCCTTCGAAGAAGATGGCCTTCCCCCCCGGCTTGAGAATGCGATACAATTCACGCTCGGTACCGGGATACTTGATCGTGTGGTGCAGCACGGCCTTGGCCACCACAAAATCAAAACTGTTGTCCGCAAAGGGCAAGTCCTGGGCATTGGCCACCACGAAGTGACAGCGCTCCGCCAAGCCCGATTGTACGGCCGCACGCTGCGCAATTTCAATGCCACGATCCGACAAATCAAAACCCGATACCCGCAATCCCCGCTCCGCCAAGGCCAATCCCAAGGCACCGGTACCACAACCGTAATCGAGCACCCGCAAATCCGCCGAGGCCTTCACCGTCCGCTGCAGGTAATCCAAAAAGATTTGGTGGTCCAAGCCGTAGAGGGTGCCTCCCTCGTGGGGCGGACGGCTCATGTGCTGGTAGTAACGTTCCCAGGTAACGGCCTCCGCTAGAATCCACGATTGCTGCCGGTCGTAAATCTCATTGTGCTCGATCCGCTCCCTTTCGAGTTGTTCGTTCATCATGACGGAAAGGAGTATTTAATAGGTTAGTCGCTTGTGGTAAGTAAAGGGACGCTCGGCCAACAGTTCCGCAATGCGCAAGCCCGCCTGACCGTCGCCGTAGATGATGTCCGCCTCGTGGTGCCCGTGCGCTACCTGCGCGGTGATGGCCCGGCTGATGGCGTTCCGGTCGTAGTCGACCACGTCGATCACGTTGCGACCGCGCTCGCGGCCATCCTGGCGCGAACCAATGTTGACCACCGGAATGCCGAGGTAAGAGCACTCCCGAATCCCCACGCTCGAATTGCCAATCAAACACTGGCTGTTTTTGAGCAGACGCAGGAAGTCGTGGGGTTCCATATTTTTAAAAAAGTGAATGTGCTCGATGTCGTAATTTTCGCGAAAGGCCCGAATCCCATTAGACGTCCCATCGGAGCCCGCATCTACGTTCGACCAAAACCAGAAGGTGGGTTTTTTCAATCCGTAAATCGCGTGGAGGGTCTCTTCTACATTCTGCCGCGAGGCGCCGTATTCGGTGGTGACGGGATGCTGCATCACCACCAGGTAACCCGCCGTATGATCGGGCCGGGCCCCAACCCCACCGTACTTTTGGTAGGGATCAAAGCTGAGTCGGTCATCCTGCAACAGATCCTTGGCCAAGTCAATGGACGGACAACCCGTTAGAAAAACGTGGTCGGGTACCTCCCCCAATCGCAGTACCCGCTCGCGCGCGCGCTCCGACGATACAAAGTGTAAATCGGCGAGTTTTGTAATGGCGTGGCGTACTTTTTCGTCGATGTTGCCCGTGACCTCTCCCCCTTGAATGTGCACCAGGGGAATGTTGAGGTAAGCCGCGGCGATGGCCGTCGAAATGGTTTCGTAGCGATCGCCGATGGTGACCACGGCATCGGGGGCCAGGTTTTCGTAGACGCTGGCCAGTTCGATGATGCCCAATCCGGTCGTCTTGGCCTGGGCGTGTAGGTTGCCCCCTTCCAGTACCGAGTATACTTTAGCCGCAATGTAAAAACCATCCGCTTCGATGACCTCTACCGCGCTTCCGTAGCGGTTGAGCAAGGCCGAGGCCGCCACCACCAGTTGTAGTTCCAAAGCGGGATGATCCTTGATGGCTTGCAGGGCCGTCTTGATTCGACTGTAGCTCGGGCGGGCCGTTACGACGACGCAAATTTTCCGTTGACTCATTTACAGATCTTCTTCTTTTAAAAAATCGTACCGCCGCTTGGCCTGACGCAGGGGCTTGCCGATCACTTCGCGAAAGGCGGTGGCGGGAAGGCCTTGCCCCGCCGGCTTCTTGGTTTCCAAGTCGTCAAAGGTCAGGTGGTGTCCCACGGCCAGGTCTTTGTTGACCGCCAGGGTTTTTTCAAATATCTTTTTCAAGCCTTGGTAGGGCTGTAAGTCATCCTTGTCGATGGGATGCCGCAGGGCCGTCTCGACAAAGCGGACGCCGCGAACCAGCTCGGCAATCTCATCGATGGTTAGGGAAGAGGTAGCGTCGGGACCAAAAATTCGGCGGTCGAAGACGGCGTGAAATTCCAAAATCTCCGCCCCCATCGCCACGGCCGCAATACCGGTGTAAATCTTTCCACTGTGTTCGGACAGTCCCACCTTGAGCTCTGGATAACGCGCCTGGAGTACCCCCATTACATTGAGCCCCAAGCGTTCGGGAGGCGTGGGATAACTCGTGGTGCATTGCAGGACGCTCAGGTCATTGCCAAAGGCTTGTAGGAATTGAACGGCCGCATCCAATTCCTCCAGCGAGCTCATCCCCGAAGAAAGAATGATGGGCTTGCCGGTCCGCGCAATCTTTTCGAGCATCAAAAAATTATTGACCTCGCCGGAGGCGATCTTGTAACGTTTGATGTCGAGCTCCTCCAACAAATCGACGGCGGCTTGCGAGAAGGGCGAAGACATAAATTCCAAGCCCACCTCATCACAGTGCTGCTTGATGCCCCGCCACTGCTCGGGGCTAAAGGACATGCGGTGCCAATAGTCGTAGCGGGTGGCATCTTCGTAAGAGAAGTTGACCCGGAAGGGCTCGGCAGCGGAGCTCTCGGCTTCGGCGATGTGGGTTTGAAACTTGATGGCATCGACTCCGGTACTGGCGACCGCGTCGATGTAGGAATGGAGGATACCCAGGCTGCCGTCGTGGGCTTGCCCGATTTCGGTAATCAAAAAAGTGGCTGCGCTCAAGCGGATTTAATTTTCGGATTCTTGATAGTATCCCTCCCCGTAGCCATAACCGTAGCGGTAGCCACCGTAGCCGTAGCCGCCCCGGCCCTGTTTGATCGCGTTGAAGATCAGGGCGGCGTTGGGGAGGTCGCCGCTGCGGTGGAGGTCTTCCAAGCTGCGTACCATGGCCTTGCGCGTGTAGCGGTGCCGGACGACGATCAGCATGTTGTCGACCATCTTGCGGAGGAGGAGGGCATCGGAAACCAGACCGATGGGAGGATTATCGATGAGGATGTAGTCAAAACGTTCGGACAGCTCCCGGAGGAGTTGTTCCATCTTTTCGGAAAGGATCAACTCGGAGGGATTGGGCGGAATGGCCCCACTGGTGATGATGGACAAATTGGGAGCGCCGCTAAAGGGTTGGATGATCTGGTCCAGGCTCTTCCGACCGATCAGGTAATTGGCCACGCCAAAACCGTGACCATCCCGATCCAAGTACTTGTTGAACTTGGGTCGGCGCAAGTCCAGCTCGATCAGGACGACTTTCTTACCGGACAGCGATAGGGTAATCGCCAGGTTGATGGCAATAAAGGTCTTGCCCTCTCCCGGAACGAAGGACGTCACCGAGAGGATTTGTTTGTCGCGATCGGGGTTGAGGTAACTCAGGTTGGTCCGCAGCTGTCGGAACATCTCGTTGATGGCCGAGCGGTTGCCCGCTTTGACCACCACGCTTTCCTTTTTCTTACTCTGCATGATCCGCCCCAGGATGGGTAGGGAAGTCAATTGCTTGAGCATCTCCTCCGAGTCCACCTTGGTTTCCAGTAGTCCCAGCAGGGCGATGATCAGGGTGGGGAGGATGATACCGAGTAGGGCACTGGCGATGTACACCAAGCGGTTTTGGGGAAAGACGGGCGAGCCCGAACTCCGAGCGGGTTCGATGATGCGGGTACTGGCCGTCGTCACCGCCTCGGACAAAGCCGTTTCCTCCCGTCGGGTGAGTAGAAACAAAAAGAGTTGTTCCTTGCTGCCCTGCATCCGAACCTGCTCCAGCAATTGCTGCTCAACAACCGGAATGTTTTCCAAGTTCTGCTGCAATTCCGCAATTTCTCCCTGCAGCTTGGCGATGGGAATATCGAGGTCCTTTCGCAAATTTTGGATCGTAGAAATGATCAGGGCCCGAATCTCCAGCATTTCGTTTTCCAGCGCCTGCCGAACCGGATTCTTGGCCGTAGCCGTCCTGATCAGCCGGTCGCGTTGGAGGACCATGTTGTTGAAGCGCTCCACCATACTGGACAGCACCGGATTGTCGACGTTGAGGTTGGTGGGAATCAGTTCGAAGGTCGCCTGCTCCTGGACCATAAAGCTTTCCAAGGAGGACAGTACACTTTTGCGCACCTCGTAATTGGATATTTCCTGATAGGCGTTACGGATTTCTCCCGTCGCAAAACTCATACTCGATGCGGCCGTCTCTCCGGTGATTACGTTGCGACTTTTGAACGCTTCGATGTTCCCTTCAACGGCATCGAGTTCTTCCGCCAACAGCTTGACCCGATCGTCGATAAAGCGCAGGGTGTTGCGGAGGATGGTATTTTCATCCTTGATCTCTTCTTCGTTGTACACCTCGATCAGGGTGTTGATGATGTCTTCGGCTTTGGCCGGTACCGGATCGCGGAGTTGTAGCACCAGTACGGAAGAGCTGTAGATGTTTCCCACCCGCTCCACGCGCAGTTTGGATTGGTAGCCCTTGGCCACTTTGAGCGCGGGGCGAATGACGATGTGGTAGGTACCGGGAACCACCAGTTCGGGTTCGACCGTCGACAGGACGAAGTAGCCGTAATTGCAGTAGAAGGGTTGGTTGTAGTAATGCTTTTCGCCTTCCGCCTCCGGGTCGCTCTTGAGGATAAAACTTTCGTTGTCGATCATTTCGATGTAAAACGAGGCGGAGCCGCGTTGCCGATCGGCGAGTGCAAAGGTGTCGATGCGGATGGGAGCATCGCGGTAAAATTCTTTTTCCTTGACCGATCCCTGTCGGTAGTACGATACATTACAACCCAGCTTGCTGATCACCTTTTCCATGAGGGTCAGCGAGCGTAAAATTTGCATCTCATTGTCCATCGACTTGCCTCCCCCACTAAAGCCTTGCCCCAGAAGGATGGACTCCTCAGAGATAATACCGCTGTTACCCGCGTCTTTGATCAAGAGGATGGCTTTGGTCGAGTACTGATAAGTCGTATAGCGTAGGTAGAGGTAACCCAGGGATAGGAAAATGCCAAAGCCAAGGACGTAAATCCACCAGTAGGAAAATAATTTTCCAAGCCATTTTTGAAAGTCGATACGCACCACCTCGAATTGAGAACTGGATCTCTGAATATTGATTTGCTCCTCCAAGTAATTGTTTGTTTAAGTGTGGGTTTGGGTTTTTGAACTCAGCGCGTCACGGTAATAATGAAGGCCGCCACCCCGGTAATGGCACTGATCCAGGTAAAGAACCGCGTAGCGGGATCGCGTACGATGCCCACCTTGCGTTTGTCGGGTCGGATGTAGACGACATCGTTTTGCTGTAGGTAGAAGTAGGGCGAAGTAAAAATTTCGGCGGAGTTGAAATCGACATAACCAAAGCTGCGTTCCCCCGCTGACTCGCGAACGATCAGTATGCTATCGCGCATAGAATAGTCGGTAAAATCGCCCGCCATGGTCAGGGCCTCCACGATGGTCAGCCGCTCGTTGAGCACATTAAAGGTACCGGGGTTGTTGACCTCGCCGTTGACGCTGACCCGAAAATTGAGCAGTCGGATATTGACGATGGGGGCCTGTTCGAAATAAGGCTCCAGCAGTTGCAGGAGGTGTTCCCTGGCCTCTTGGATAGTCAACCCACCGATGGCGACTTGCCCCAGGGTAGGAAAATCTACCCGACCTTCGAGGTCGACCAAATAACCATTCATCAAAAGGTTCTGGGTATTATTGGCATTGCCCGTTTGTCCGGCCAGCTCGAAAGGTTCGTTGGCCATCACCTCGGCACTGCTCACTTGGATGTGTAAGATATCGTTGGTTTGGATGGTGATGGGAATGTAGTTGGCGATGAGCTGGGGCTCGGTGGGAATGGCTGGCTGTTGATTGTAGTTGAGCAGGGATTCGTAGGAAACACAACCGCTGCTCAACAACACCAAGCCCAGCAGCCAACTACCGTAATTTAATTTCATCGTGCAGTTCTCATTTTTTGGTTATCCAACGTAAAACTAATCATTCCTCGCTTAAATTCACGTAGCTGCCCTGTTTACAGCATTTTTTGTAGCCCTCCGGTCAAGGCTTCGCCAACGATAAGTCGCGGCGTACTTGATCCCATAGAAAAAACCGTCTTGATCCGAAGTCATTCGGACCCGCTCCTCGCTACCGGCCTAGTGGCCGCTGTGGTAGAGCAAATATTCCAGGCCACTGCCTGGCGAAAACATATCGTCGTTGACCTTCCAGGTCAACTTGTACAGCGGATCACTGCGTTGATCCACCTCTTTTTTTACCTCGGCACTGATCGGCGTAGCCAAGCCCTGGTTCCACAAACGATGGGGACTGTCGGCGCTGATCTTGGGGGTGCGGTCCCAGTGCTCGCGAAAAGTCGCATCTTCCCGGTAGACCTTCTCGAAGGTGTAGTGAAACCAGTAGTAAGGGTACACCTTGAGCCAGCGGGTAAAGGGCGAGCTAAACCAACGGGGCGGATCGGCCTTGAGCCGGCTGTACAAACCCGAGCGATTGATCAGGCGGTGCCACAATCGGCGTTTGGAGACGAAGACCAAGTCCTTGTGCGTCTCCCAGAAGGCCGTGGCCGCCCGCGCGTAGGTCTGAGCGATGTAGCTGCCCGGTTCGGAGGCCAGAAACCAGCTCGACAGCATGCGGTCCGTACCGGGGCGATCAAAAGCAAAGAAGCCCGTTTGCAGGTGGTCGAGCAGCCAGTCGTCGAGGGGCTTGCAACAAAAGCAGGTGGCATCCACCCATACTCCGCCGTGCTGGGCCATCAAGTTGATGCGGATCTACTCCGACATGGTGCCGCGGGGAATTTCCGCGCCACGGTTCTCCAGCACCTTGCCCAGATCGACAAAGCGATCAAAATTGTGGGTATCCAAAAAAATTATTTCCCAGCTACCGTTATATTTACGCCAGGAATCGTAACTCTTGCGCACCACCTCCGGCATGTCATCGTACCCCTGTAACCAGAGGAACCAAATTTTCCGGGGAATCTGGGGGCTGTTGTTTTCCGTCACTATAGGCTCAATTGTCCAGTTAAAAAATGAATAAACTCACGCAATACCTTCGTAGAAAATTTTTTGTGCTCAACGAGCTGCGCAAAAAGAAAACCGTCGTACTCATCATCAGCTCGATGCGTTCGGGGTCGACCCTCCTAAAGTCGCTGCTCGCCACCGCACCGGATACCTCTCACCTACCCGAAGTCGATTTCCAAACCTACACCGCCCAAAATGCCTGGCGCATCAAAACCCTCAGCAATCGCCCCATCCTCATCCTCAAAAAACCCGCGATGTTCGACGACCCCAACTATCCACAATTCCCCCCCCTCCCGGGGGTTAAGAAAATCGTCCTGCTACGGGATGCCTACGAAACCGTAGTCTCCCTCCGCAAAATGATCGCCAAAGCGTATCCCGAACTAGCGGACACCTGGACCGCCGAAAAACTCCTCCACGACTACTGGCTACCCCTCTACCGCAAGCTCACTGACGACCCGCGTCTGCAGGGCGACGATACCTTGGTGATTCGTTACGAAGACGTGCTCGCCCAGCCCATCGACCAGACCCAGCGCATCTTCGCCTTCATCGGCTCGCGCCAGCGCGAAGGGGTCGATTCCTACGCTCCACCCAGCTCCTACCAATGGGCCTGGGGCAACGACGACGGGGGCGAAAAAATCAAAAGCCACCGCGTACAGGCCCAAGAACTGCGTCGGGACGATCCCGTACTCGTCGAACTCATCGAAAACTCCGAAGCGGTACGGAAGCTTCGTCACCAGTTGGGCTATCAATAGATTCAAATGCGCGCGGCGACACTTTTGCCGCCGGCCTTCACTCGTTACTAATCTCTTTTAAATACCAATCCCTTTTCGCGAAACTGCATCCCACGCATCCCCGTTTGGGGCAGCAGCTCGCGGGCCGTTTGCGTCAGGTCAGCGGCGTAACTAAAGCCGAGTTCCTTCATCCGGTCGATCCAGTAGTCTTCGTACTGTAAGTTGACGTGGTGATGTCCCTGCTGCCCGGGGACCGCAAAGGTGATCATCAGGTACTTGGTCGCCGCACCAAAGGTTTTCAGAAAATTGGGCTCGTACTGCTGTTCCACGTGCTCGATAAATTCGGTCGACCAGACCAGGTCGTAGGGCTTTTCTGGGGCCCAGGGGCCGTGGGTAAAATCGTGCTGCCGCACCCGGTCGGGCAATACGCCCTTGCTGATGGCCGAGGGGCTTCCGTCGACTCCGAGTACCTCTACTCCGCCCCGGTCGAAGTATTCCAATACGTAGCCCAGGCCACAACCCACGTCCACCATCGACCGGACGCCCAATTCACCGATGCACCAGTCCCAGATTTCGGGACACCAGGTGCCGGGGGCGGGCCGTCCGATGACGTAGCCCCCCAAGTGGCCTTCGGACAGTTCGAGGGGCAGTACAATGGGCTTTTTTAGTCCAATCTTGATCAGGAATTTCTTGATTCGTTTCTCAATTTGTTTGACTTGACTCATGGATAGTCTTTTAGCGGTGCGCCATCCTTTGCCACCCCGGCTCTTGCTACGGGAGCCAGCCAGGGGTCGAGGACTCGAAGCAGCCGTTGGTCGCTTTTGTAAGCTTGGTAATGATGATGCATGGTTTCTACCTTTTCCCGATAGCGAGAATCGGTCAATATCTTTTCAATGTTGCGCTCGATGTCCACCACTTGATCGCGGTCCTTATCGGCCATGATCCCCAATTGGTGATAAGCCACCCGGGCAGCACAGCCATTCTGGTCGGAGCGCTTTCCCGAGTAAACCAACATCGGTACCCGGTGGTGGATGCACTCGTTGATCGTGTGGATTCCGCCGTGATTGATCGAACAATCAGCCTGGGCCAGCACGCGAATTTGCGGTACCCAGGCGAAGGGATACACGTTGGCCGGAACCGTGCTGAGTAGCTCGTCTTCCAACAGGCCACCCAGGCTGAGAATCAGCAGCCAGTCCGATCTTTTTTCAACCGCCCGAACGAGGCGTTGTAGAAAATGGTGGTCGCCCCGTTTGAAGGAACTGACCGAGCAGTAGATCAATGATTTTTTTTCGCGGGCCTTTTCCGCGAAGAGGTCCGCCAGCTTGGCTTCCACCCTCGCATCACTGCGCAACTCGCGGCGCTCCGCGTCGACCATCGCACCGACGTAGTGCAGCTGGGGGCGGGGAGGGTGGGGAAATTCCATTTCCCATAAAGTCATGCTCAGTACGGGCAGGCCTTGATAGGTGATGGGACCGGGCCAGTAATTTTCCCGCATCCATTCCTTCGGAAAACCCACTTGTCGACCGTAAGCCAGCAACACGCTACGCCGGTTGGTCCCCACACTTCGCCAGCGCTTTTTGGCAAACATCCACCAGCGTTGCCACCGGACTTTTTGCCAGGCCCAACGCAGGCCCCATTCGCTGCCGCGCCAGCCCATTCCGGGCAGGGTGTCGTGCAGCAGGGGCGGCAGGCCAGGACTTGGCCAGAGCGAAAACCACTGGCTGAGCAAAACCGTCGGGACCCGCTCGCTGACCGCCGTCATCAGGTGTTCGTGCAACTCGACGTCGATGAGCAGTAAGTCCGGCGACCAACGATCGAGCCGTTCCCGAAAATCCGCCATGCCCAGATTTTGGATGGCGCTTTGGCTTTGGCTGCGCGCTTGACGCCAGCGGTACCACCAGCGTTGCAACTTGCGCAGCCCCCCTCGAAAACGGGGCAGCTCGGGAGCGGGAAAAAAATTGATCCCGGGAAGCTGTTCGTAGCGGATGCCATTGGCGCGTACTTTTTCGCCCACTTCCTTGGGGCTAGCGTAGGTGATCGTATGCCCTCCCGCCTCCAGGCGTCGAACGAGTTCGAAGCTGGCGTAAAGGATGCCGGTCAGACCGGAGGTGATGCATACAATGTGTGCCATAATCAAAAACGACCGGGTTTAATATTTTTTAAGCCAGCAGACTTGATTGTTAAAAGTTTTGATGCGGGCCGTGGCCTGGTGCTCAGACAAGTAATCGTGAATCGCCCGGGCGCAACCATCCCAAAAGTAATAGTCATCGACGATGATGATGCCGCCCTTTTTTACCCGAGGGTACATTTCCTTGAGGCAGGTCATCGTCGAGTCGTACCAATCGCCGTCGAGCCGCAAGAGGGCGACGGTACCCCCGGAGTACTGGGGGAGGGTATTTTCAAACCAACCCTTACTGATTTCAAAATGCCGGGCCCCCGCAATTTGCATGGCACGCTCGGCATCTTCAACGGCCGCCTTACAATTGTCGTAGTAAGTCGGGCTCTCCGTATTGTTTTGCCAGTCGAGCGCACGCTGACCATCGATCTCCTGGGCATCCGGCAGGCCTTCAAAGCTATCGTACAAATAATAATGTCGCTGTGGCCCCAGGATCTTGGCGATCCCTCCGATCATGCCTCCTTTCCAAACCCCACACTCGACGATCGCTCCTTCCTGATCCAAGACCTTCTCCGCCAGCAGCAGATTGGTGATGTACCAGTTCTCGGGAACCATGGTGTGTCCACGAAAGGACTGGTAGATTCCTTCGTAGCGACGGAGCTTCTGGAGGTGATTGAATTTTTTGCGAACGTAGTTTACCATGGGCGTTTCGAATCTTTGCTTGGTTTAACTTTCTTGATCGGATAGCAACTCGCTGATGACCGCTTCGATGGCCTCGCCAAACTCGGCGATGGTGGGATGGTCAAATACCATCTTGATCGGCAGGTCCAGCTCAAAGGCTTTTTCTACCCGGGCCATCAAGCGAATGGCTTCGAGCGAGTTGCCCCCCAGTTGGAGGAAATTGTCGTTGACGCCGATCTTTTCGACGGGCAGTATCTCCAGCCAAAATTCGGTCAGCATTTCTTCCAATTGTGTACGGGGAGCGATGTACTCCACGTTCGATTCCACCTTGGAAGGCTCCCAGTCGGGCAATGCCGAACGGTCGATTTTTCCATTGGGGGTGAGGGGCAATTCGTCCAGGCGTTGGAAGCGGGTAGGGATCATGTACTCCGGCAAACGCTCCGCCATATGCGCCCACAATTCGCGGGTGGGAATGTCGCGGTCCGCCACGTAGAAGGCCACCAGCTCCTGCCCGTCGATCGTCTTGCGCGGCTCGATGTAGCCAATTTCCTTCATCATCACCCGCACTTCCTGCTCGTCAATGGGCTCGTTGATTTCGTCGATGGCGGTTGCTCGTTTTTTGTGTCCCATTCGTACGTCCCAACTGTAGGGGAAGGCGTAGTTGCTGTAACCCTGTTCCTTGGTGTGAACGTAGATGCCCAATTTGTTGATGATGCAGTTGGTCGAACGCCCCGTATCGGCGGGTCGAATCCAGGGTATCTTTGAGTCGAGGTATACGTACATTTCCTCCAAACTTACATCGGTGTAGCGGTAAAAGTCGACAAACTGAACTTGTTCGAAAACCTCATCGGTATCGAAGATCGAGACATCCATCAAGCGACTGACCGCGTCATCTACGCGGTGGTATTCCTTGCGGGCGTTGAGAATGATGTCGTCAATACCCGAGATGTCGACATTGTCTTTCCAGAAGAGCTCTTCGGTCAAACGGGTTTCAAAAAACTGTCCCCGCGATAGTCCCGTTACGATGATCGGAATTTTCTTTTCCACCGCAATTTGCACGCTCATGGTGTAGAGCGCTTTGAAACAACCGTTACAAACATTGCAGTGGCGTTCGAGGCTGTCGACAAAAATTTCGTTCATCGCCGGGGTAGTACCAAAGACGTGGTCGATGCCCAGATCGCTGACGATGCGGCGAACGTTATCCTTGGCCCCTTCGGAAATAAAGCCATTGTCGAGGGTAAAGGCGAGTACTTCGAAGCCCATTTCCTTGAGTTGCCCCAAGGCGTAAGAACTGTCTTTGCCTCCACTCAGGAGCATGATACAATCGTAGTCGCCCCCACGTCGCTTCCGCGCCTGGCGGAAGATTTCGCGCAGGTCATCGAGGGTCTTGAAGTACTGCTCGGCCTTGCGTTGGAAAGACTCAAAGGAATGGCAAAAATTGCAGACGCCATCGTCGTCAAAGACCGCCTCCGGATAGTTGGAGGGCAGGCCACAATTGGTACAATAGTGCTCAGCTTCGTGCTGGGTAGCATTGGGGCGGTCCCAAAGCTCCACCACCGTTTGCTTTACCCCGGGAAAGCTGGACAGCGCCGCTTCGATCTCACCGGGTTCGATCCGAATACCACCGATTTTCATCTGCTGGTCAATACGCCCCAAAAACTCCAATTGCCCCGCGCGGTTCCACTGCACCAAATCCCCCGTCCTTTAGATCTTCCGGCCCGGACTTATCGGATTGTCGACTTTGCGCTCCGCCGTCAGATCGGCTCGGTTCCAGTAGCCCACCGCCAAACTCTCGCCCGCCAGGTACAACTCTCCCGGTACGCCCTGCGGCGTCAGTTGACCACTCTCGTTGAGTACGTAAACTTGCATGTGCGGAGCCGGCACCCCAATGGGGACCGACAATTTATCGCGATCCACGGGTTCGTACCGGTGCCAGACGCAGCCAACGGTGGCCTCCGTGGGGCCGTATTCGTTGTAGATCTTCAAACCCGCCGGAAACCGCTCCTGGATACTCGCCGCCAATTGGGCTTTGAAATCTTCACCGCCCACAACCATCACCCGAATCCGCGACTGAGCCAAGTCCTGGTCGTGGAGCAAGGTCAGGTGGGAAGGCGTAAGCTTGATGGCATCCACGGCATTATCGGCAATGACGTCGAGCAAGGCCAAGTCGGGCCCACTGGTGACCTCGTCGTAAATCACGATTCGACCACCGCTAATTAGGGGTACGT
>ERZ1740065.117-NODE-117-length-35136-cov-5.818449_pt1 | contig 35136 bp, 34 predicted proteins | sample MGYA00581738_ERZ1740065 | MGnify/ENA primary metagenome ERZ1740065 (study PRJEB43018, sample SAMN04849749) | marine metagenome | isolation source: floating plastic debris | place: Pacific Ocean | collected 2008-09-01 | study: EMG produced TPA metagenomics assembly...
AGCACCCCGTCCAGGGCGAGCCCCTGCTCCGCGGCTGTCACGATAACCTGTTCCAGCACCGCCTGCGGAGCGAGCCCGGCCACCAGCCCCACCTCGATCAACACGGACCAGGCAGGCGCCGTGTCAAAGGGCTGGCGTATCTCCGGCAGGGTCTCGGACAGAAACGCAAGCCCCTGCCCGCTGATCAGTTCGAACCCGCTCACCAGCTCGCCCAACTGCGACCGGGCCAGCGCCAGCAGGGCAAGCGCCGCCTCCGGTGACGGGACGACGAAAACCGCCGTGCCCCGGCTCGCGGGTTTGGGGCTCAGCTTCAAAGCGGCCGCCGTGATCACCCCCAGGGTTCCTTCCGATCCGATCAGCAGGTTACGCAGATCGTAGCCGGTGTTGTCCTTGCGCAGCCGCTTTAGCCCCTGCCAGATCTGACCATCGGGCAGCACCGCTTCGAGCCCGAGGCACAGATCGCGCATGTTCCCATAGCGCAAAACCGCCGTACCGCCCGCGTTGGTCGCAAGGTTGCCGCCGATACGGGCGGAGCCTTCGGACGCCAGCGACAGCGGAAACAGCCGGTCGGCGGCATCGGCTGCGGCCTGCACCTCGGCCAGCACCGCACCTGCCTCGCAGATCAGCACGTTCTCCTCAGCATGCACCGCGCGGATGGCCGTCATCCGCTCCAGCGACAGGATCAGCGGCAACGGCCCTTCGGGCGAAATCTGCCCGCCCACCAGACCGGTCCCGCCGCCATAAGCCACAACCCCGACCCGCGCCTGTCCGGCCAGCCGTATGACCGTGGCCACCTCCTCTACATCCCGAGGCAGAGCCACCAGCGTTTCACGTCCGTGGTATCGTCCGCGTGGTTCCTCCAGATAGCGTGGTTCGGAGGGTTTCAGCGCCCCATCGGGCAAATGCTGCCGCAGCAAAGCGTCAAATGCGGAATCGGCGGAATTCAAACTCATATCCGTTGATCCACCGCCGGACGCCCCGATGCAAGGGGCAGCGCGCTACTCGCTCAACAATGCCGGGCGCAGCACCATGACCGTCGGGCGCGTGGGCAGCCGGTCCAGCGAGATATCGAGCGCGGGCCCGCCCACCTCAACGACCGCAAATTCATCCGCCATGCCAACAAGGAATTCATCGAGCCCGTAGAGCGAAAACCAGTGCATCGGGATCACGACAGAGGATTTCAACCGTTTCAGCACCCGGATCATCGTGGGCAGGTCCAGCGTATAGCCGCCGTCCACCGGCGCCATCACCACGTCAAGCCGCCCCAGGGCTGCGTATTGCGCCGCGTTCGGCTCGTGATGCAGATGCCCCAGATGCCCGACACACAGCCCGGCCAGCTCAAAAACGAAGATGGAATTGCCTTTCTCCTCGACCCCGGAAAACTGCGAGCGGATGTCGGTGGAGACATTGCGCACCAGCACCTCGCCGAGATCGAGATGATGCTCGATCCCCTCGCCGAACGGCCCCCAGCCCGGCAGGACATGCGGAATGGCCGGGTCCGGGTTCGCGGTCCAATGGGTGTCATGGGCATGGTTCATTGTCACAACATCGGGGATGAGCGGTGCCGATCCGGTGAACCCGGTGTAATCCGTGACCATGTTCAGCCCGCCATGGCTGCGGATCAGGAAACTCGCATGGGTGATGTAGTGGATGCGCACCGTCTCCTCGGCCACGGGCCCGAGGCTCGCGGGCACCACGTACTCCAGTCCCGGCGCTTCCGCCAGGGCGATGCAATGGCTGGGCGTGCGTTCCTGCGCCACTGCCATCTGTGCCAGAAACATGAAAACTGCGAAAACGCGAATGAGCATGGCCACCTCCCCAGAGGCTCAGCTTATCCCGATCTCACCGATTCACCGAAGGGTTTTCAGATCAATCCACCGCGCCAGAGCGGCACCGCTCAAAAAACGAACGGATCATCGCCTCTCGCCCGGATTATGCCCGCCCGCGGCACGCGGTTTCGGCAACAGGCCGGATCGGGGAAGTCACCCCGCCCCGGTCTTGCCTCGCCGGTCACTGCGCAGCGCGGCATAGAGCACATGGGTCCGCCAGCGCCCGTCAATCTGCAGATAGCTTTGCGCGACGCCCTCGTATTTGAACCCCGAGGTTTCCAGCAACCCGCGCGACGCGGCATTCTCCGGCAGGCAGGCCGCCTCGATCCGGCTCAGGTCCAGCTGCGTAAAGGCGTGATGCACCAGCGCGGTGATGGCCTCGCGCATGTACCCGCGCCGCGCAAAGGGCGCACCGGTCCAGTATCCCAGCGTGCCCGCCTGCGCCGGGCCGCGGCGGATATTGTCGAGCGTGATCGCGCCGAGCAGCGCATCATCCTCTCGCCGGATCAGAAAGAGCGGCAGCGCCGTGCCCCCCGATACCGAGCGCTGCGCCCAGTAGACCCGATTGGTGAAGGCCTTGCGCGTCAGGTGGTCCTTTGCCCAGCTTGGCTCCCACGAGGTCAGGTATTCCTTGCTGTGCGCCCGCAGCGCGGTCCAGGCTCTAAAATCCGAATGCACCGGCGGGCGCAGGGTCATCCGTTCCGTTTCAATGCGAAGTTTCCGAAACCCGCGCAGCATCACGCCGCCCGCCGCTCCTGCAACTGCGCAAGGCTCGGAGCCGCATCGATCGGCCCGTAAAGCGCCAGTGCCGCCGGCGCCGCCGAGGCCATGCTTTGGGCAAACTCGCGCACGTCGCCCGTGGTCACCGCATCGATCATCGCGACGGTTTCCTCCAGCGGCGGGACCCTATCCCAGATCTGCACCAGCCGGGCCAGACGCTCGGCCCGGTTCGACGGGCTTTCCAGCCCCATCAGCAGGCCCGCTTTCATCTGCGCCCGCGCGCGCGCCACTTCCGCCGGGGACATGTCGGAGGCCGCGCGTTTCATCTCATCAATGGTAATCTCCGCCAACTGCGGCAACTGGCTGGCGCTGGTGCCCGCATAGATCGTCGTCATGCCGGTGTCCGCATAGGCACCGGCCTGCGCAAAGATCGAGTAGCACAGCCCCCGGTTCTCGCGGATTTCCTGGAACAGGCGGCTCGACATGCCGCCCCCGAGCGCAGAGGCGTAGATCTGCGCGGTATAGATGGTTTCATCCCGGTATCCGGGGCTTTCGAAGGCCAGCGCGAAATGCGCCTGCTCCAGCGCTTTTGGCTGGCGCCGTTCACCACCCAGAAAGCGGGCCGCATCAACGGCAAAGGCCGGTGTCGCCTCCATGTCCCCAAACAGATCTTCGGCCAGCTTCACGATGGCCTCGTGATCGACGGCCCCCGCGGCGGCCAGGATCATCTGCTCCGGGCCGTAATGCTGCTTGATGAAGTCCTGCAGATCCCGGCGCGTGAAATTCGCCACCCGCTCGGTCGGGCCGAGAATGGTGCGTCCCATGGGATGGTCGGGATAGGCTTCTTCCTGCAACCAGTCGAAAATCACGTCGTCGGGCGTGTCGAGCGCCTGCCCGATTTCCTGCAGGATCACGCCGCGCTCCACCTCGATCTCCGCCTCCTCCAGCGTCGGGTTCAGCAGGATGTCCGCGATCACATCCAGCGCCAGCGGCACGTCGTTCCGCAGCACCCGCGCGTAATAAGCCGTGACCTCGCGGCTGGTATAGGCGTTGATATAGCCGCCGACGTCTTCGATGCTCTCGGCAATCTGCAAGGCGGTGCGGCGCTTGGTGCCCTTGAAGGCCATATGCTCCAGAAAATGCGCGATGCCATTCTGGGCCGGTGTTTCATGACGTGCACCCGCCGTCACCCAGACCCCGACGGAGGCCGAAGCCAGGCCGGGCATTTCTTCGGTTACGATGCGGAAGCCGTTCGGCAGGCGGTGTTGGTTCAGTGTCACGCAGGTATCTGCCCTTTGATATGCGCGGTGAGCGCGGCCAGATCGTTTGGCACCCGGCTCACCCGTTCGGCGCGTTCATACAGGTCCGCCATACGCGGGGGCAAGGGGGGCCGTTGCGTCGAAGCCTCTTCCACCGCGTCGGGAAACTTCGCCGGATGCGCCGTGGCCAGCGTGATCATCGGGGTGCCGGTCACGCGGGTCTCATTGGCGACCTTCACCCCCACCGCCGTGTGCGGGCACAGCAGCTCGCCAGTCGCCGCCAGGGCAGCGGCGATGGTGGCCGATGTTTCTTCTTCGGACGCCCGGCCCGACAGGTAATGCGATTGAAGCACCTGCATCGCCCCCTGGCTGACCTCGAAGCCGCCGCCTGCCAGCTCCTGCATAAGCTGGCTGATCGCATTGCCGTCCCGATCATAGGCGTCGAAAAGCGCGCGCTCGAAGTTCGAGCTGACCTGGATATCCATCGACGGGCTGATCGAGGGCACCGTCTCGCCCTTGTGATAGCCGTGCCCCTTCAGGCAGCGGTCAAGGATGTCGTTCTGGTTTGTCGCCACCACCAGCTTGTCGATGGGCAGCCCCATACGCTTGGCAATATAGCCTGCGAAGATGTCGCCGAAATTACCCGTAGGCACGGTGAAGCTGATCGGGCGGTGCGGCGCGCCCACCGACACGGCGGCGGAGAAGTAATAGACCACCTGCGCCAGCACCCGGCCCCAGTTGATCGAATTGACACCTGCGAGCTTCACCTCATCCCGGAAGGCAAAATCGTTGAACATGTCCTTCAACCGCGCCTGACAGTCGTCGAAATCCCCGTCCATCGCCAGCGCGTGCACGTTGCTTTCGGTGGGCGTCGTCATCTGCCGCCGCTGCACCTCGGAGATGCGGCCGTGCGGATAGAGGATGAAGACATCCACATTGTCGAGGCCACGGAAGGCTTCGATGGCGGCCGATCCCGTATCACCGGAGGTCGCCCCCACGATGGTCACCCGCTCACCCTTGCGCCCAAGCGCCGTCTGGAACATCTGTCCAATGAGCTGCATCGCGAAGTCCTTGAAGGCCAGCGTCGGCCCGTGGAACAGTTCCAGCAGGAAATGACCCTGATCCAGCTGAACCAGCGGCGCACGGGCGGCATGGCCGAAACCGGCATAGGCGCGCTCGATGATCCCTTCGAACTCGTCATCGGTGAAGACGTCCCCCACGAAGGGCCGCATCACGCGATAGGCAATCGCCTCATAGCTCAACCCTTCGAGCCGCGCGATATCGCCGGCGCCCATCTGCGGGATCGTCTCGGGCACATAAAGCCCGCCGTCGCGCGCGAGCCCGGTCAGCATCGCCTCTTCGAAATTCAGCACGGGGGCCGTGCCACGAGTGGAAATATAGCGCATCGCTCGTCCCTCTCAGCGCGCGCTGCGCCGGGTGCGCAGCAGGAAATAGATGGTCATGGCCCCCCAGATCCCAGCCAGGGAAAACCACGTGATTGCGTATTGCAGGTGATCGTTCGGAATGCCAGCGGTGTCTACGGGCCAGGGCGTCACGCCGAGGTCTGTTTCCGGCGCGTCGCGCAGCACTACCAGCACCGGTTCGGTGCCGAGCGTGCGGGCCATCTCCGGCACGTCACGGGCAAACCAGATGTTGCTGTCAAGCTCCGGCGCCGGGGTGAACCCGTCCGCCTCATTGGGATTGTCGAGATTGCCGACCAGCGTCACCGGTCCGGACGGCACGGGGGGTACGTCCGTCACGCCGTCCCGGATCCAGCCGGTGTCGACAAGGATCCGCCCGTAGTCCTCGGCCTGAAATGGGCGGATGATCCGGTAGACCGCCCCAACGGTCTTGCGCGATGCGAGGGCCCGGATGTGGCGCGCGTCAGGGTCGAAAACCCCGGTCACGCTCACCGGGGCGTATCTCTGGAAGTCAGGCTCCACCGCTGCGAGCAGCGATCCGGGTTCCGCGCCGATCCTGGTGTCAATGCGCGCCAGAAGGTCTTCCTTCCACGCCAGCCGCTGTACCTGCCATACCCCGAGCCAGAGCAGGATACCGACCCCGAGCACACCGACGATCAACCCGAACCAAAGACGCATCGCGCGCAGCTGTCCCCTTAACGTGAAAAGCGCGCGGGAGCCGCGCGCTTTGCTGATAAAACTGTGGCCGCCCTCAGTGCGCGCCGGGCATCTGTCCCACGCCCCAGATGTAGACGGCGAAGAACAGGAACAGCCAGACCACGTCCACGAAGTGCCAGTACCAGGCGGCAGCCTCGAAGCCCACGTGTTTCTCGGCGGTGAAATGGCCCTTCATCGCGCGGAACAAGCAGACCGCAAGGAAGATGGTCCCGATGATCACATGCGCGCCGTGAAAACCCGTGGCCATGAAGAAGTTGGAGAAGAACTTGTCCCCGCCAACCTCCCAGCCTTGGTACAGCAGGTAGGAAAATTCGTAACCCTGCAGGAAGGTGAACGCCACACCGAGGAACACCGCGATACCCAGACCGTTGATCAGATCCTTGCGCGGCCCGCCGTGCACCAGCGCATGGTGCGCCCATGTCACCGCGCAGCCCGACAGCAGCAGAACCAGCGTGTTGATCAGCGGCAGGTGAAAGGCATCCACGTGATAGATCTCGGGCTGCACATATTCCGTGCCCACGTACTCGCTCATCGGGTAGATGGCGTGTTTGAAGAAGCTCCAGAACCACGCGGCGAAGAACATCACTTCCGACATGATGAAGAGGATGAAACCGTAGCGCAGGCCGATCCGGACCACAGGCGTGTGATCCCCGATCCGGCTCTCGGCAACCACCTCGGCCCACCAGGCGAACATGACGTAGAGCACGCCGACGAACCCGCCCCAGAACAGGAAGGGGGTGATCCCCTTCATCCAAAGCACGGCGCCAAAGAGCATGGCGAACCCGGCCACCGCCCCGAGGAAGGGCCAGATCGAGGGGTTCAGAATGTGATAATCGTGGTTCTTTTCGTGGGCCATGACGTCGCTTGCCTTATATTGGTCAGTTCAGACTTGTGTCTGAGGTTGGTTCCATGTCCTGCACCGCGGCATAGCCTTCCGGCAGGTCAATTTCGTAGAATGTATAGGAGAGCGTGATGGTATGTATATATTTTCCATCGCGATCCTCGACGATTTCCGGGTCCACGTAGAAGGTCACCGGCATCTGCACCCGTTCCCCGGGCTGCAGCACCTGCTCTTCAAAGCAGAAACATTGGATCTTGTTGAAAAAGCCGCCCGCCTGATAGGGGGTCACGTTGTAACTCGCCGAGCCAGCGATGGGGCGGTCGGTGGGGTTGTAGGCTTCATAGAACGCCAGACCGGTTTCGCCAATGCGCACTTCCATCTCTCGCTCGCCCGGTTTGAAGGTCCATGCCATCTCGCTATGCAGCGAGCCGTCGAAGCGGATCTTGATGGTCTGGTCCAGCACGTCATCGGGCGCCACCTCGGAGACGCCGGTGACGCCGCCAAAACCGGTGACCCGGCAGAACCAGTCGTAAAACGGCACCGAGGCCCAGGCGAGCCCCCCCATGACCACTACGAGGCTCACGGTCTGTGCAACGGTTTTCGCGGGTCCCGATAGCGCCATTACTGTGTCAGCTCCTCTGCCTTGGGCAGTTCGAAATCGCCGTTGGTGACCTTGGTGAAGGTCAGCGCCAGTATCAGCACGACAAAGCCCGCGAGCATGAGTCCCACGCCGATGTTTCGTCCCTTGCGCCGGGTGTGGATTTCATGTTCGGGCTTGAAGGTCATGGATCACCAGCCTCCCAGGCCGAACGGGCGCAGCATCGCCTCGATCAGGATCATGCCGAAATGGGCAAAGAGATACCACAGCGACAGGCGGAAGAACTTCTTCTCCACGCGGTACTCATCGGCCTCGGCCTGCGCCTCGTCGCGGCGCCAGATGTCATAGGCGCCTTTCAGGAACAGCGCGTTGAGGATCACGGCGGCGGAGAGGTAAAGCGGGCCGCCAATCGCGGTGAAACCGGTCCCGACCGCGAGCAGCACCAGAGGCAGCGTGTATCCGAAGACATGCGCGCGGGTGGCGCGGCGGCCATGGGTGACGGTCAGCATCGGCACATCGGCATCGTCGTAGTCCGACTTCATGAAGAGGGCGAGCGCCCAGAAATGCGGCGGTGTCCACATGAAGATCAACGCGAACATCAGCCAGGCCTCGACCGAGAAGCTGCCGGTGGCAATCACCCAGCCGATCACCGGCGGGAAGGCCCCCGCGGCACCCCCGATCACGATGTTCTGCGGCGTGGAGCGTTTCAGCCACATCGAATAGATGACGGCGTAGAAGAAAATGGTGAAGGCCAGCAGCCCCGCCGCCAGCAGGTTGGCGGACAGCCCCAGCATCATCACCGACAGGCCGGCGCGCGCGAGCCCAAGCGACATCGCTTCGCCCGCGGGCACGCGCCCCGACGGAATGGGCCGTTTGGCCGTACGCCGCATGACCGCATCGATATCCGCGTCCCACCACATGTTCAGCGCACCCGAGGCCCCTGCCCCGATCGCCACGAACAGGATGGACGAAAACGCGATCACCGGATGCACGGATACCGGCGCGGCGAGCAGCCCCACAAGGGCGGTGAACACCACCAGAGACATCACGCGCGGCTTGAGCAGGGCGAAGTAATCGCCCAGTTGCGTGTCGTAGTCTCCGACCGGAGTTGTGTAGCTAGCGTCAGCCATTCAAGAGCCTTCTGTGCCGTCGGCAGGTAAGGTGGGCTTCAGGCCACCTTTGCCAGATCAGTTCGACGCGATCACGCGGGTTTGCGGAATGCCTGCATATTCTTCTATCGCCCCGGCCAGCCACTCGGCATAGGCCTCCTCGGACACCACCTTCACGGTAATCGGCATATAGGCATGGTTCAGACCACAAAGCTCGGAACACTGGCCAAAGTACACGCCTTCCTGCTCCGCCTTGAACCACAGCTCCGCCAGACGTCCAGGCACCGCGTCCTGCTTCACGCCAAAGGCGGGAATGGTCCAGGCGTGGATCACGTCCCCGCCGGTGACCTGCATCACGATGGTCTTGTTGACCGGCACCACAACCGATGTATCGGTGGCCAGCAGAAACTCCTCTTCGGAGAAGCCGGCAGCTTCCAGCTGCGCTATCACTTCGGGCGACTTCTGATTGGTCCCGCCTGTCGCCGGCGCGCCGATCATGTAGCTGGAGAACTCAAAGCCCTCATCGACGTACTCATAGTCCCAGTACCACTGGTAGCCCGTCACCTTGATGGTCACATCCGCCTCCGGGATCTCCTGCTGCTTGAACAGGATCGGCAGCGAGAAGGCCCCGATGAAGACAAGGATCACGATGGGAATCACCGTCCAGGCAATCTCGACCGGTGTGTTATGCGTGAACGATGCCGATTCAGGATTGCGCTTGGCATTGTAGCGAATGGCGACCCAGACGATCAGCGCGGTCACAAAGAGCGTGATCGCGGTGATGATCACCAGAATCATGCCGTCCAGCCACTGCAGATCCTCCGCCAGCTCCGTCACAGCCGGCTGAAAGCCCATCTTGCCATCCACGGGACGCCCGATGATCTCGAGGTTTTCCTGCGCCTGGGCCGCGGTCGCTGTGAAACCAGCCACAAGGCCTGAGAGAGTGAAGAATCGTTTCATGTGTCGTCCTGATCTTGGGATCATCTGTTGTCTTGCCGGACGGGGAAGAGGTTGCGCACCTTCCGTCCGTTGTAATCTGCGCTCTTACAATCATATTCTGATCGCGAGATAAAGAGTTGAGCTTGCGTCATAGAGACGCTGACCGCAGATTCAAGCGCCTTTGGAGGAATTGCCTAATGCCCGACACGCCGTTTTTGCCCTTCGAGGACATGCTGGACCGGGACGCGGCGCTTGGCACCCTGCGCCAGGCCACCCGGGGCGCCGATGATGGCGAGCTTTTTCTGGAACGCAGGCGGGCCGAGGCGCTGGTCTTCGATGACGGGCGTCTCAAGACCGCCAGCTACGATGCCTCCGAAGGGTTCGGACTGCGCGCGGTCTGTGGCGAGGTCGCAGGCTACGCGCATTCCACCGAGATTTCGCAAGCCGCGCTCGAACGGGCGGCGGACACCGCGCGGCTTGCGGTTGGCGAGGGCGGCGGCACCCTCGCGGACACCCCGCCCTCCACCAACAGGACCCTCTATACCGACGACGATCCCATTGCAGGGGCCGCTTTCCCGGTGAAGATCGAGACCCTGCGGGAGATCGACGCCTTTGCGCGCGGTCTGGATCCACGCGTGGTGCAGGTCTCGGTAACGATTGCAGCCAGCCTTCAGGAGATCGAAATCCTGCGCCCGGACGGGCAATCACTGCGCGATACCCGCCCGATGACCCGCGTGAACGTCTCTGTGATCGTCGAAGAAAACGGTCGCCGGGAAAGTGGATCGGCGGGCGGGGGCGGTCGTATCGGCCTCGACGGCCTGCTCGATCCTGAGGACTGGCAGGCCAAGACCCGCGAGGCGCTGCGCGTGGCCTGCGTCAACCTCGAGGCCGTGCCCGCCCCGGCCGGTGTGATGGATGTCGTGCTCGGCCCCGGCTGGCCGGGCATCCTGCTGCACGAAGCCATCGGCCACGGGCTGGAGGGCGATTTCAACCGCAAGGGCTCTTCTGCCTTCGCGGGCCTGATGGGACAGCGCATCGCCAGCAAGGGGGTGACCGTGCTGGATGATGGCACGATCCCGGATCGACGCGGCTCGATCACCATCGATGATGAAGGCACCCCCTCGGGCAAGAACACCCTGATCGAGGACGGCATCCTCGTCGGCTACATGCAGGACCGGCAGAATGCGCGGCTGATGGGTGTTGCGCCTACCGGCAACGGGCGGCGCGAAAGCTATGCCCACGCCCCCATGCCGCGCATGACCAACACCTACATGCTGGGCGGCGACAGCGCGCCGGAGGATATTCTCGCCGATCTCAAGGACGGCATCTATGCCGTGGGCTTTGGCGGCGGCCAGGTGGATATCACCAACGGCAAATTCGTCTTCAGCTGTACCGAGGCCTACCGGGTCGAAAACGGCAAGGTCGGCGCGCCGGTCAACGGCGCAACCCTGATCGGGGATGGTGCCACCGCGCTCAAACAGATCAGGGGCATCGGCAATGACATGGCGCTCGATCCCGGGATGGGCAATTGCGGCAAGGCGGGGCAATGGGTGCCGGTGGGCGTGGGCCAGCCGACGCTGATGATCGGGGGGCTGACCGTCGGCGGATCCGCGTCGTGAAAACCGCACACTCCCCAGAAATAGCGAGAGCACCTTAGCTCATTGATTCATGCGTTGTTAACCAACTCGGCGTAAACCTGATTCTGCAACGGACGGAGACGAGGATGACTGACAAGGACCACAATCCTTCTTCCACTCACCCCCCACTCCCACCCACCTCGGAAGACGAACAGTTCTCCCGTCTCCGTCTGTTGCGATCCCGCCGGGTTGGCGTAACGACGTATAAACGACTGCTGACTGAACACGGCACGGCGCAGAACGCGTTGGCCGCGCTACCCGAGGTAGCGCGCGCCGCCGGCGTTGAGACCTATGAAGTCTGCCCCGACGCGGTGGTGCAATCCGAACTGAACGCAGCGCGTGACGCAGGCGCCCGCCTGATCATGCAGGGCACGCCCGCCTACCCCGACCTTCTCGAAGAGCTCGAAGATGCGCCGCCCTTTCTCTGGGTGATCGGCGACCCGGCGCTCCTGAAACGCCCGATGATTTCGCTGGTTGGTGCCCGCAATGCTTCCTCGCTGGGCACGCGCATGGCCCGAACGCTGGCGCGCGATCTCGGCGCGGCGGGATACGTTGTGGTCTCAGGGCTGGCGCGGGGTGTTGATACCGCCGCCCATCTCGCCGCACTCAGCACAGGCACCATCGCCGTGCAGGCGGGGGGGGTCGATGTGATCTATCCAACGGAAAACACCAAGCTCGCGCAGGACATCGCACAGACCGGCCTGCGCCTCTCCGAACAGCCGATGGGTCTGCGGCCCATCGCGCGGCATTTCCCAAGCCGCAACCGCATCATCGCCGGGCTCAGCCGGGCAACCGTGGTTGTCGAAGCCGCCGCGAAGTCCGGCAGCCTCATCACGGCGCGCGACGCGCTGGATCAGGGGCGCGATGTGCTTGCCGTGCCCGGCAGCCCGTTCGACGCGCGCGCCGCCGGCTGCAATCAGCTGATCCGCGACGGGGCCACGCTGGTCCGCAGCGCGGATGACGTGATCGAGGCGCTGACCCCCCTTCATGGCGATGCGCCGGAGCTGCCGCTGCCGACGCCGGTTGCGCCCCCGGCGCCGAAGAAGCGCGCACTGCGGGAGGTGGCAGCCCTGCACAGCATGATCCTCTCGCGCCTCAGCCCGGCCCCCGTCGCCGAAGACCAGCTCATCCGCGACCTCGCCGTGGCCCCCGCAGAGGTGGCACCGGCCCTGCTCGATCTGGAGATGGACGGCAAGATCACCCGGCGATCCGGCGGTCTGCTCTCGCGCGCCTGACGCCCGGATGGGATCTCTGCCGCCAAGGCCTGCCCCTGCGACACCGCCATCGAAAGCCTTGCCGTTAGAGTGCTTTTCGCCCCGGAAATCACCTGTCGACAGACCCGGGACAAGGCACCGCAGGCGACGATCCGCCAGCCACGGATTTTGCTGCGACAAACACGAGCAGATTGACAAAATCCACTTGCACAGCACATCTGACATAGACATAGACGCAAAGAATTTGATCCAGAGGTGTCGCAGTTCATGCCAGTTGTAGTTGTTGAATCCCCGGCCAAGGCCAAGACAATCAACGCCTATTTGGGAGATGACTACACCGTTCTGGCGTCCTACGGGCATGTGCGGGACCTGCCGCCCAAGGATGGCTCCGTCGATCCCGAAAACGAATTCGACATGCTGTGGGAGGTGGCCTCCGACAGCAAGAAACACGTGAAAGCCATCGCCGATGCGCTGAAAGACGACAACGCGCTGATCCTCGCCACCGACCCCGACCGCGAAGGCGAGGCGATCAGCTGGCACCTGCAGGAAGCGCTGACCAAGCGCAAGTCGATCAAGAAGGACACGCCCGTCAGCCGCGTGGTCTTCAACCAGATCACCAAGAAGGCGGTGACCGAGGCAATGGAGAACCCGCGCCAGGTCGACATGCCGCTGGTGGAGGCCTATCTCGCCCGCCGCGCGCTCGATTATCTGGTGGGCTTCAACCTGTCGCCGGTGCTGTGGCGCAAGCTGCCCGGCGCGAAATCCGCAGGCCGGGTGCAATCGGTGACCCTGCGCCTGATCGTCGAGCGCGAGATGGAGATCGAAGCCTTCCGCGCCCGCGAATACTGGTCCGTGAAAGCGCTGCTCGCCACCCCGCGCGGGCAGGAGTTCGAGGCGCGGCTCACGGTGCTCGCGGGCAAGAAGCTCGACAAATTCGACATCGAGAACCAGACCCAGGCCGAGATGGCGGTGCAGGCCATCACCTCGCGCGATCTGACGGTGCAGTCGGTCGAGGCCAAGCCCGCCAACCGCAACCCCGCCGCCCCCTTCATGACCTCCACGCTGCAGCAGGAGGCGAGCCGCAAGTTCGGCATGGGCGCACGCCAGACGATGTCGACGGCGCAGCGGCTCTATGAGGCGGGTTACATCACCTACATGCGGACCGACGGCATCGACATGGCCCCCGAAGCCGTGCAGGCCGCGCGCGCCGCCATCGAGACGCTCTACGGCAAGGACTATGTGCCCGGCTCCCCGCGCATGTACAAGAACAAGGCCAAGAACGCGCAGGAGGCGCATGAATGCGTGCGCCCCACCGACATGATGACCAAGGCGGAGGATCTGAAAACCTCCGACGCGGATCAGCGCAAGCTCTACGATCTGATCTGGAAACGCACGCTGGCCTGCCAGATGGAGGCGGCTCGCATGGAGCGCACCACCGTCGATGTGGGCAGCGGCGATGGCCAGGTGCAGCTGCGCGCGACCGGTCAGGTGGTGCTCTTCGACGGCTTCCTGCGGGTCTATGAAGAAGGCCGCGACGATGTGGTGGACGAGGACGACAAGCGCCTGCCGCAGATCGACGAGGGCGACAAAATGGACAAGCGCGCCGTCACGCCGGAGCAGCATTTCACCCAGCCCCCGCCGCGTTACACCGAGGCGACGCTGGTCAAGCGGATGGAGGAGCTTGGCATCGGGCGCCCCTCCACCTATGCCTCCATCGTCACCACGATTCAGGACCGGGAATACGTCCGCAAGGACAAGAACCGCCTGATCCCCGAGGACAAAGGGCGCCTCGTGACCGCGTTCCTCGAAAACTACTTCCGCAAATACGTGGGCTATGGTTTCACCGCCGATCTGGAAAACGAACTCGACGATGTGAGCGCGGGGGACGCCGAGTATAAGGAAGTTCTCCGCCGCTTCTGGCGGGATTTCTCCGCCGCCATCGCAGAAACCGCCGATCTGCGCATCACCGAGGTGCTGGAGAAGATCAACGAGGTGCTGGAGCCGCACCTCTTCCCGCCCAACGAGGATGGCACCGACCCGCGCCTTTGCCCCAACTGCGGATCCGGGCGGCTCTCGATGCGCACCGCGCGCTCGGGCGGGGCCTTCATCGGCTGCTCAAACTACCCCGAGTGCCGCTACACTCGCGCGTTCGGCCCACCGGGCGAGGAAGACGACAGCGGCATCCCGCCCGAAGGCAAGCTGCTGGGCGAAGACGCGGGCGACAAGATCTTTGCCTTCAAGGGCCGCTTCGGGCCTTACGTCCAGCGCGGCGAGGTGACCGAAGACAACAAGAAACCCCCGCGCCAGTCGATCCCGAAGGACTGGCCACCCGAGAACGTGGATCTGGCGCAGGCGCTGATGCTCCTGTCCCTGCCCCGCGAGATCGGCCCGCACCCCGAAGACGGCGTGACCGTCTGGGCCAACATCGGGCGCTACGGGCCTTATCTGAAACACGCGGCCTCCACCTCCGAGCGGGGCGGCACCAATGCCAATCTCGAAAGCATCGATGAGGTCTGGACCGTGGGCATGAACCGCGCGGTGCAGCTGCTGGCTGAAAAGGTCGCGAGCCGGGGCGGACGGGGCGCAGCCGCAAAAACCCTGCGCGAGTTGGGCGATCGCGCGGATCAGGGCGGCGCCGTCAGCATCATGGAAGGCAAATACGGCCCTTACGTGAAGTGGGAGAAGATCAACGCAACCCTGCCCAAGGGCACCGAGCCCGATGATGTGACGATGGAAGCCGCGGTGTCTCTGATCGACGAAAAGGCCGCCAAGAAGGGGAAGCGGCGCAAGAAACCCGCTGCCAAGAAGAAGCCGGTGACGAAAAAGGCCAGTTGAGCCCTGCGAAAACCTGTGCGGTGCCGTGGGGTCAATGACTGCCCGCTACATCTTTGCCCACAGCCTATAGTTGCGCTATACTTTTGTAAGCGCTCGTCAAAACTGTCAAGCAAGATTGACAGATCGCTGAGCGCGCGGCAAAGTTTAGTGGGCCACCCGGGTCGAGGGAGCAATATGAAAACAGTCTGCGGATCAGCGCCTTTGGCGCTTGACGAAGTATTGCGGGATGGGATGCGGATTGCAGCGCGGAGCTTCGGGCTCTGCGGCATGCCCGGCGCGCAGACAAAACCCACCGTAGACAAGGGGCGCATAGGTTTTGAAAGCGAGAGCGGCAAGCCGGTGCTCTGTAGAACATCGCATAACGGCAACTTGCCTCCGATGATGCATTGGAGAAGGCACCGCGAGAAGCGCGCGCCTCTCACACGCTCCCCCTGCCCGGCACTTACGCCCCCCACAGACTCCAAGGACATCACGAAAAACACATCGAACAGCGCACCCCCCGCACGGCATAGAGTGACGACATGGCAGACACAGTAGAGAAAGACCTCATCGAGGACACCTCATTCGACCGCTTGAGCCATACGCGGCTGTCCATGGTGGTGACCAACCCACATCTGGAAGACAACCCGATTGTCTACGTCAACCAGGCCTTCACCCGGCAAACCGGCTATGCCCGCAGCGCCGTGATCGGGCGCAACTGCAGGTTTCTGCAGGGCAAGGACACCGAAAAGGCCGCGGTCGATCTGATGCGCACCCGGCTCGAAGCGCGCGAAAGCGTTTCCGTCGATATTCTGAACTACCGCGCCAATGGCGAGCCCTTCATGAACCGTCTGGTGATCGGGCCGATCTTCGATGATCAGGGGCGGTTGCAATACTTCCTGGGCATCCAGAAGGAATTGCGCACCAGTGAACGCGGCGGCATGACCGACCAGATCAACGCGCAGCTGATGGAAATTCAGGATCGGGTCGAAACCGATATGTCGATGATCATCAGCATGATCCGGCAGCAGTCGAACTCCACCTCCGTGCCCGACGAATATGCCGCGCTGACCCGGCGCATCGAAACCCTGCAGCTGCTCTATGAAGAAATGAAGCTGTCGGACATGCAGTCGAACCGGGACAATATACATATGGGCAGCTACCTGTCGCGCCTGTGCTGCGCCATCGGCCATGTGCATGGCCGGTCCGGCATTCGGCTGAACCTGCAGATCGAACCGCTCGATGTCCCGATCGAAACCGCCTCGCGCGTCGGGCTTGTGGTGGCGGAACTGCTGACAAATGCGTTTCAGCATGCGTTCGACCGGATCGACACCGGTCTGATCGAGGTGCGGATGTCGCAGCTGAGCGCCGGCGGATTGCGGGTCACCGTATCGGATGATGGCGTCGGCATCCCCAATTCGATGACATGGCCGGACACCTCGACCGTCGGCGGCCGGATGATCAGCGGCCTCATCGAAGGCCTTGAGGGCACGCTGCAACTCGGACGCGGTGCGGCGGGCAGTTTCGCCACCATAGATGTGCCCGCGGGCGCAACGCTGACAGGATAAGACATCTGATGCACCGGGGTCGCAGCGAACCGGCCGCGCGCGCAGCGGCGAAGCGGGAGGACGCGACGCCACACGGCAGGCCCCGACAAGCGAGGCAAGCCGCCGATGCCTGATTTCGACATCACCCGCTCCGTCGAGGGCGCAAAAGGCCGCTATCTTCTGGTCCAGGACGGTCACGAAGCCGACCTGACCTACTCCATCCTCTCGCCACAGACCGTCATCGCTGATCACACGGCAGTGCCGGATGCGCTGAGAGGGTCCGGCGCGGGACAGGCGCTTGTGCGCCGGCTGATCGAGGATGCCCGCAGCGAGGGGTTCAAGATCGTCCCGCTCTGCCCCTTCGTGAATGCACAGCGGCGGCGGCATCCGGAATGGGCGGATCTCTTCAGCGTTTGACAGCCCCCGCCCCCCACAAAAGGCCCCGCTTAGAAGGTAAAAATCGAAACGCCCTAGTTCATCGCGGCAAAGACGCAGCCATCGGTGATCAGTTCGGGCGGTGTCTTGCACAGCCCCCGCGCCACTTGAAAGGCGGCCAGCACCTTGGGTACGTAATCGCGAGTTTCGGCGAAGGGCGGCACACCTTCATGCCTGTGCACGGAGCCTTCACCGGCATTGTACCCCGCCAGAACCAGCACCGGATCCCCGGCGAACTCGCCCATCAGCCAGTCGAGATACTTGACGCCACCCGCGATGTTCTCGGCCGCCACCATGCTGTCCCCGACCCCAAAGCGTGCTGCCGTGTCGGGCATCAGCTGCATCAGCCCCTGCGCCCCCGCCTTGCTGACGGCATCCACCCGTCCTGAGGACTCGACCGAAATCACCGCCAGCACCAGCGCCGGGGACACCTGCGTGCCCACGGTGGACTTCAGGATCTCCACGCCATTGGCCTGCGCAATGCTCTGCATGTGCTGCAACCGGGGCGCTGGCACTTTGCCCGATCCGATGATCACCTCCATGATCGCGTCAAGCCGCCCGGGCTGCACGTCAAAGATCGAGGGCGATATCCGGTCCCAGAACCAGCTGTACTGACCCAGGGGCGGCGCAGCCGTCGGCGGCGCGGCGCCGGGGGGCTCCGGCGCGGGCTTTGGCACGGCCAGTGCGGCTTTCTGCGCTTCGGGATCGATCTGCACCCGGATCCGTTTCTCCCCCGACTTCGGGACCCCTACCCGCTTGGCCTCGAAAACAGGGAAGGGTTTGGGGGCGTCTGCACCAACGGAATAGGCGGAAAAACCCGTGGCAAGCGCCACGATCAGGGAAAGGCCACGCATATCGACTGCTCGCGATCTGTTTTTGCGTTGTTTTGCGGAGAACATTGCAGAGAATCCGTCGTCACACCAGTGAATCCGGGCCGTGAACGCGGCGATTTTGCCACATTCGGGCATCTCTTTAATGAAATGTAAACATCAGCAGGTTTTTTTATCCCGCAATTTCATTGAGTTACATTTTTTCTGGCCGTTTTCCGCGGCGAATCCGGAAAAGTCACATTTGCCGCCAAAATCATGCCCCAATCCCTTGGCTATATGGCTGCATACCAAGTCGGACGGGCCAAACGAGAGATACGGTCACTGAGGACGGCAAGGTTAGCAAGTGAAATCTAAATGATCCTTTGGAGGGACATACCATGATGAAATTTATCAAGAACTTCCGTAAAGACGAAGACGGTGCCGTGACGGTTGACTGGGTTGTGCTGACAGCCGCTGTTGTTGGCCTGGCGATCGCAGCGTACCAGTCCATCGAAGACGGCGCGACAGCTCTGACCGACTCCACATCGTCGTTCCTGGGCACCCAGACCGTTGGTAGCATCGGTGAAACCGCTACTCCGCCTACCGACTAATCCAGGCGCCCTTTCAGCCTGAATTAATTTGACGGGGCCGCCTTCATTCGCTTGAACGCGGCCCTGTTTTTACCCGGACCCACACAAGGTTCCTCAATTGAAAGCTTCACAGATGTTGCACGCTTTTGAAAAATTCAAAGACGATGAGGCCGGGGCTGTTACTGTAGACTGGGTGGTCTTGACTGCCGCAGTGGTTGGACTTGCCGTCGGGCTCGTTGTCGAGCTCAAGGCCGGTTCCGCCGGATTGACCGAAAGTACCGAGAGCTTCCTCGGCACCCAGGTTGTCGGCGAGATTGGCGAGTAATTTCAACACCGCGCCAAACAGACTCAATCGAGCCGTCCTTTCTCAGAGAGGGCGGCTCTTTTTCTGGGTAAACCAGCGCGTTCTGTCGGCAATCGCACCGCACCTGCTGATCCACGTGGCCAGGATGACTGCAACAAATTGATACGATTGTTGCGAGATCCGGAAGAAAGCCGCGCCGCGGACACGTGTTAATCCCGAAATTGCCACAATCGGTTGGGATAACGCTCGCAAAATGTTCCGTTTGTTCGCGGGCCATTGCTAAAACGAGGTAAGATTATGCGAATGATATTCGGATTGGTGCTTCTGGCCGGGCTCGGGCTCGCAGGCGGCGCGGTATATATGGCCAAGAACTACATCGGCTCATATCAGGCCGAGCTGGCGCGTGCGAAACAGAACCAGGCGCAGGTGGTGCCGACACAGACCGTCTATGTCGCCAGCCGTGCCCTGCAGTATGGCGAGCAGCTGACCAAGGAAGACGTGCGTCCCGTGGCCTGGCCCCAGACCGCCATCCCCGAGGGCACGTTCAGCGATCTTGAGGTTCTCTTCCCGGCACATGAGGAAGAACCGCGCCTGATCGTGCGCGCGATGGAGAAGGACGAAGCGATCCTGACCGTGAAAGTCACCGAACCGGGCGAGGACATCGGCCTGACCACCCGTCTCGAAAAAGGGATGCGGGCGTTTGCGATCCGCGTTGACGTGGCCAGCGGCGTCTCCGGCTTCCTGCGTCCCGGCGACCGTGTCGATGTCTACTGGACCGGCCGCATCGAAACCGCCAGCGGCAGCGAAGACGTGACCAAGCTGATCGACACCTCCATCCGCCTCATCGCGGTGGACCAGGATGACAAGACAACCAATGGCGCCCGCATCGCGCGCACCGTGACCGTGGCCGTGCGTCCCGAGCAGGTCGCCGCCCTGGCGCAGGCGCAATCCACGGGCAGCCTGTCGCTCTCCCTTGTTGGTGTCGGCGACGACACACAACTGTCGGAAATCGAAGTTGACCAGGTCTCCCTGCTCGGATTAGAGCAGGCCGCTCCGGCCCCTGTGGTCGAACAGAAGCGGGAGTGCAGCATTCGGACCCGCCGTGGCGCCGAGGTCGTGGCAATCCCGATCCCCTGCACAAACTAAAGCAAAACCAATGCATTACAAAGGCGCCGCACGTCCCTGCGGCGCCTTTGATTTTTTCGTCTGTTGCTATTTATCCACATAAAGGCAGGTGCGGAACCCGTTGATTCTTGCAAAAAAATCAAAACCGACGCAGAGTACATCTTATGCGGGCACCAAGACCCGAAACCGAGGCGTGATCAAAAAGGGCAGGTCACATGAAAATTAATGGAATGTTAAAGGCGGCCCTTCTCGGGCTGACGATTAGCGTGTCACCACTGGCGCTCACCGCGCCGGTCACGGCACAGGCAGACACATTGCGTGTGGTCACCAAGGGCACCAACAAGACCCTCGCGGTTCCGATGAACCGCGCCGTGGTCGTGGAAAGCGAGATTCCCTTCGCCGAGCTCAGCATTGCCAATCCCGGCATTGCCGATATCTCGTCGCTGTCGGATCGCAGCATCTATGTGCTGGGCAAGACCCCCGGCATGACGACGCTGACACTGCTGGACGCAACAGGGCAGCTGATCACCAACGTCGAGGTCCGCGTCGCACCGGATGTGACGGAATTCAAGGAACGTCTGGGCCAGATCCTGCCCGGTGAACGCGTCGAGGTGCGCACCGCGAATGACGGCATCGTTCTCTCCGGCGTGGTCTCCAGCAGTCAAAAGCTGCAAAAGGCGCTTGATCTCGCACAACGCTACGCGCCAGACCGGGTGTCCAACCTGATGAGCGTGGGCGGCATTCAGCAGGTGATGCTGAAAGTGCGCTTTGCGGAAATGAACCGTACCGTGTCGAAATCGCTCAGCACATCGCTTGCGCTCGACCGGAGCGGCAACTCCGGCCAGATCGGGACCGGCACCACCAACACGGCGGGCGGCGTTGCAAACTCCATCGCCGGCCTGATCCCGTCGGGCAACGAAAATTTCGGCGCGGTCCTCTTCGGCTTCAACGTGGGATCGACCCAGGTCGGCCTCCTGCTGGAAGCGCTGGAACGCAAAGGCGCCGTGCGCACGCTGGCGGAACCCAACCTGGTGGCCCTCTCCGGTCAGGAAGCCAACTTCCTGGCGGGCGGTGAATACCCGGTGCCGGTGGCGCAGGACAACGATACGATCAGCGTTGAATTCAAACCCTTCGGCGTCGAGCTGAACTTCGTGCCCCGCGTGGTGGACGAGGATATCATCAACCTGCAGCTCTCCGCCGCGGTCTCCGCGATCGACCCCTCCAACGGTATCTCGCTGGGCGCGGGTTTCGAACTCGATGCCTTCTCGCGCCGCGAAACCTCCACCACGGTGGAAATGCGCGACGGCGAGAGCTTTGCCATCGCGGGCCTGTTGCAGGATGATTTCACCGATCAGGCCTCGCAACTGCCCTGGATCGGCGATGTGCCGGTGCTCGGCTCACTCTTCCGCAGCGCCAACTACGAGCGCAGCCAGACCGAACTGGTGATCATCATCACCGCGCATCTGGTCTCCCCCACCCGCGGCGAGGCGCTTGCCCTGCCGACGGATCGCATCAAGCCGCCGACCGAACAGGACCTGTTCCTCTTTGGCCGGACCACCAGAAACGCCAATGCGCCCCGCCGGGGTGCGGCCGGCGAAGTCGCCAAGCAGGACTTCAGCGGCTCCTATGGCTATGTGATGGAGTGATCGGATGGAACGCCTGACATATCGCAAATCCCGCGCAGTTGTCTTGCTTGCAGGTCTCGCGACCCTCGCGGCCTGCGGCGAACAGGGCAGCGGCGGCCAATGGTTCCGCGAAGCCGGGGCACAGATCGACGGCGGCGAATTTGGCAATGCCACGATGCAGAACATGGTCGCCCATGTCTGCAACCCGAACGGCAGCGCCTATCGCACCGGCAAGATCGGTGCATCGCCCAAGGATCCGGTGGTCGTGCTCGATCCGGTCAGCACCCCGGCGAACCCGGTGTACCGCGTGCATTGCACGGGTCGGCTGGACGGCAAATATGCGCGCGTGATCTATCGCGACTATGTCAGCAGCGCTGGCCAGGAAATCACTGTCTCGACAGCAACAGGCGAGTAGAGCCCCCGGCTCTACTCCAACAAATCCGCCTTCAAACCCGGTTATTGTGTCGAGATACCCAACAATTGGGCGGATTAAGCCCTAATCTCGCCCAACTTCACTGCGACCTTCCTCTCAATGGGACACTTATGTCCGGCCTCAAGGTCGGGCATGGGCGGTTGCAGGGGACGTTGGGGTGACATAGAAAACAAGCCTCCAGCAGCTCTCTGCCTCGCCCTTGAAAACAAAGGAAGACGAGGCAATGAGCACAATGCCGCAACCGGATACATCACTCATCGTGGCCTGCACGGTCAGCCGCGATGTCCAGAACTTCGATCTGCTGATCGAGGATATGGAGCTGGCGCTTGGCGAGAACTGGGGAGATCTCGGGTTTGCCGAAGCCCTCGCCTTCTTTGGACAACCGGAAGCCCAGGCGCTCGAATTCATCGCGCTTGCCATCGACGAGACCGATGAGGACAACCTGCCCCTGATGGGCGAGATCATCACCCAGGCCAAGGCGCGCAAGATCAAGGTCATCCTGATTGCCGAGGACGTGACACCGGCCTCGCTGCATTCACTGCTGCGTCAGGGGGCGGATGAATTTGTGCCCTACCCACTGCCGGAAAACGAACTGGGCGAAGCCATTGAACGGGTGCGGATGCAGGAAGAGGCCCTGCCGGCCTCCGCCGCGCCGACGCTGCAGGCCTCGAACCGGAAAGAGGGAGCGGTGATCGTCGTGCACGGGCTCGCGGGCGGCACCGGGGCCACGACACTCGGCGTCAACCTCGCCTGGGAACTTGCCACGGCGGAAAAGGAAAACGGGCCAAGCGTCTGTGTGCTGGACCTCGATCTGCAATATGGCGCGGTGGCGACCTTCCTCGACCTGCCCCGCCGCGAGGTCGTTTACGACATGCTCTCCGACACCGAGGGCATGGATGACGAGATTTTCGGCCAGTCGCTGCTCACCTTCCAGGACAAGATGCAGGTGCTGACCGCCCCGATGGAGATGCTGCCGCTGGACATCATCACCGCCGAAGACGTGAACCGGGTGCTGGACATGGCACGGCGGCATTTCGACTACGTCGTGATCGACATGCCCTCGACGCTGGTCAGCTGGTCCGAGGCGGTGCTGAGTGCCGCCCACGTCTATTTCGCTACCGTCGAGCTCGACATGCGCTGCGCCCAGAACACGCTGCGGTTCAAACGCGCGCTGCAGGCCGAGGAACTGCCGGTGGAGAAACTGCGCTACGTGATGAACCGCGCCCCGAAATTCACCGATCTCAGTGGCAAGGCGCGGGTCAAGCGCATGGCCGAAAGCCTCGGTATTTCCATCGACGTGCATATGCCGGACGGCGGCAAGCCGATCAAGCAGGGCGACGATCACGGTCTGCCGCTGGCTCAATCAGAACACAAGAATTCGCTGCGGCGCGAGATCGCGAAACTGGCGGCCTCGATCCACGAGTTGAATACGAACGATGTAAAGGCGGCCTGACCCGTCAAAGGATAAGCGCATGTTCTCGAAGTATAAAAAGCCATCTGCGACCCCGCCCGCCGCCGCCAAGGAAGCGGCGCCGGTGGCGGATATCGCTGCCGCGAAACCGGCAGCCGCCGTGACCCGCAAGGCGCCGCCGAAAGCGTCCGCGCAAGTCACGCCGATGGACAAGGACCGCAAGCGCAAGGAACGCATGGGCGAGATCAAGCTCGATCTGCACCGCGTTCTGCTCGACAACCTCAACCTCTCCGCGCTCGAACACGCCACCGAGCAGGACCTGCGCCAGGAGATCAGCGCGATCTCCAGCGAATTCCTCGAAGAGCGCAGCATCGTGCTGAACCGCGAGGACCGTCAGAACCTGACCTCGGAGCTCTACGATGAAGTGACGGGTCTCGGCCCGCTCGAAACCCTGCTGAAAGACGAAACCGTGAACGATATCCTCGTGAACGGGCCACAGCAGATCTTCGTGGAACGCGCAGGCAAGCTGGAACTGACCGACATCTCCTTCAAGGACGAACGTCACCTGTTGCGGATCATCGACAAGATCGTGTCCGCCGTGGGCCGCCGTGTCGACGAATCCAACCCTTACGTGGACGCCCGCCTCAAGGACGGCTCGCGCTTCAACGCGATGGTGCCGCCGGTGGCCGTGGACGGCAGCCTCGTCTCCATCCGGAAGTTCAAAAAAGACAAGCTGGGCATCGATGATCTGGTGCAATTCGGCGCTTTCACCGAAGAAATGGCCGCATATCTGCAAGCGGCGGTGGCCACGCGCCTCAACGTGATCGTCTCCGGCGGTACCGGCTCGGGTAAAACCACAACGCTCAACGCGCTCTCCAGCTTCATCGACAACGCAGAACGCATCCTCACCATCGAGGACACCGCGGAACTGCAGCTGCAACAGACCCACGTGGGCCGGATGGAAAGCCGCCCGCCCAACGTCGAAGGCAAGGGCGAGGTCAGCCAGCGCACGCTGCTGAAGAACGCCCTGCGGATGCGCCCCGACCGCATCATCGTCGGCGAGACGCGCGGCGAGGAGGTCATCGACATGCTGCAGGCCATGAACACCGGCCACGACGGATCGATGACGACAATCCACGCCAACTCCGCCCGCGATGGTGTATCCCGCCTGGAAAACATGATCGCCATGGCCGGGATCGAAATGCCGATCAAGGCGGTGCGCAGCCAGATCTCCTCGGCTGTGAACCTCATCGTGCAGGCCTCCCGCCTGCAGGACGGCTCGCGCCGCATGACCTCGATCACCGAGATCACCGGCATGGAAGGCGAAGTGATCTCCATGCAGGAGATTTTCCGCTACCAGCGCGTCGGCCTCACGCCCGACAACAAGATCATCGGTCACTTTACCGCCACCGGCGTGCGCTCGGCCTATGCCGAACGCTTCCGTCTCTGGGGCTATGACCTGCCCCCCTCCATCTACGAGCCCATCGCGGCCGAGTAAGGATCAGGATAATGAGTGCAGAACCAATCATCTACGGCCTGATCTTCATCGGCGTGCTCGCACTTGTCGAAGGCCTGTATCTGGTCACCTTCGGCAAGTCCATCAGCCTCAACAGCCGCGTGAACCGCCGGCTGGAGATGCTCGACAAGGGCAATGGCCGCGAAGAGGTGCTCGAAAAGCTGCGCAAGGAAATGCAGCAGCACATGAAAACCCGCTCGATCCCGCTCTACTCCCTGCTGGGCGAGAAAGCGCAGAAGGCGGCCATCGCCTTCACCCCGCGCCAGCTGATCATGGTCATGGCGCTGCTGGCCGGTGTGGCCTTCATGGGGCTGACCGTCGGCACCGCAACCGAGGTGGGCGTGCGCGCGCTGCTCTCCATCGGCATCGGCGTCGGCGCGGTCTATTTCTGGGTCTCCTCCAAGGCGAACAAGCGCCTGGCGATGATCGAAGAGCAATTGCCCGATGCCGTGGAACTGATGGTGCGTAGCTTGCGCGTCGGCCACCCCTTCTCCTCCGCGATCCAGATCGTGGCCAAGGAGGTGCAGGACCCGCTGGCCTCAGAATTCGGCATGATCGCGGATGAAGCCGCCTATGGTCGCGACGTGGGCGATGCGCTCAAGGAAATGGCCGAACGGCTCGACATGCAGGATCTGCGCTTCCTCGCCGTGGCCGTGACCATCCAGCAGACCTCGGGCGGTAACCTTGCCGAAATCCTCGCCGGTCTGGCCAAGGTGATCCGCGCGCGTTTCCGCCTCTTCCGCCGCGTCAAGGCAATCACGGCGGAGGCCAAGTGGTCGGGCAAATTCCTCTCCGCCTTCCCCATCGTGGCGCTGATCGTGATCAACGTCTCCGACCCGCATTACTACGACGAAGTGCGCGACCACGCGATGTTCATCCCCGCCTGTTTTGCCGTGGGCATCATGCTCGCCCTCAACCTGCTGGTGATGCGCGTTCTGACCGACATCAAGGTGTAAGGATCTGATCCCATGGAAATTCTAAGCAATCTGAACACCATGATCATAGACATCCTCGGGCCACTGGGGCCGATGATCATCCTGGGCACCATCGGTCTGATCATGGTGGCGGTCACCGTCACGCTGATCCTGCACCAGCCCGAAGACCCGATGGCCAAGCTCAAGAAATCGGTGCAATCGCCCAATGCCGCGAAAGAGCCGCAGCAGCGGCTGCGCCAGGGCGAGCGCAACGAACAGTTGCAGAAATTCGCCAGCTTCCTCGAACCCAAGGACGTGGCCACGCTCAGCAAGAAACAGCTGCAGCTGCGCCAGGCGGGGTATCAGAGCAAGGATGCGGTGCGCATCTTCCACTTCGCACAATTCGCGCTGGGGCTGCTCGGCCTGCTCGGGGCCTTTGTCTACCTGATCATCCTCGGCGGTGGCGAAGGCTTCAGCAGCAACAAGATGATGATCTATTTCATCGTCCCCGGCGCCATCGGCTATTACCTGCCCAGCTACTGGGTCACCCGCCGCGTCGAGATGCGCAAGGAAGAGATCACCAGCGGCTTCCCCGACAGCCTCGACATGATGCTGGTCTGCGTCGAAGCCGGCCAGTCGCTCGATCAATCCATCGTCCGCGTGGCGCGCGAGCTGCACGCCTCCTACCCCGCGCTGGCGCAGGAGTTCGACATGGTGGCCTATGAGATGAAGGCCGGCAAGGACAAGGTCACGGTGCTGAACGACATGGGCGAACGTTGCGGCGTGCAGGACGTCTCCTCCTTCGTGACGGTGCTCGTGCAATCGGCCACTTTCGGTACCTCCATCGCCGAGGCGCTCCGGGTCTATGCCGGAGAGATGCGCGACAAGCGCGTGATGCGCGCCGAGGAGGCCGCAAACAAGTTGCCAACCAAGATGACCCTTGCCACTATGATGCTGACCGTGCCGCCGCTGCTGATCATCCTGGTCGGCCCTTCGGTACACGGCATCACGCAACTGGGAAACATGGGCGCTAACTGATGATCTCAAGGCTGACGCGGGCTGCACGGCCCGCTGCCTTACTCCTCGCCGGTCTCGGACTTGCCGGATGCGTCACGGGCACCGACCGGGTGGCCCTTCCCGAAGGACAGCTGGATGCCCCCGGCGTCGATCTCAAGGCCGAAGCGGTTGACGGGGTCGAGGTCGGCCATCGCCTGATTGCCGCGGGCGAATACGAGCTGGCGATCAAATCCTTCAACCGCGCCGCCCTGGATCGCGGCAAGATCGACGCTGAAATCCTTGCCGGTCTGGGCAGCGCCAACCTCGGCCTGGGGCGCCTGGGGCAGGCCGAAACCCTGCTGCGCCGCGCCATTGCCGCCGACGGCGCCCAGCCCGAAGACTGGAACAACCTCGGCGTCGTGCTGATGGAAGCGGGCAAAACCGCCGAGGCAGAGCAGATTTTCAAGCGCGCCTTTGCCCTCGACAATGGCGAAAGTGTCGCAATCCGCGACAACTTGCGCTTAGCGCTCGCAAAATCTGAAAATTCTGCTACAACAGGCGCACAAACCGACGACTACAAGTTGGTCCGGCGCGGCAGCAGTGACTTTCTGATCCGTCCGACGCCGTAATTGAGGTAAGAGCAGTAAAAGGACGCAAAACATGCGCCACCCTATCCTTCTGTCCGCCTGTCTGGCGGGTGCGGTCCTCGTGGCGGGCTGCGCCGAGAAAGACGACGAGACCGTTGAACGTGCTTTTCAGGACGTCAACGTTGTAGATGAATCCAATCTCAACGACGTGATGCTGACCGTGGCAGACCCCAACGAGGCGGTGAATTACTTCAACCGCACCGTCAAGGAGAAGCCTGACCGGATCGATCTCCAGCGGGGGCTCGCCTATTCGCTGGTCCGCGCCAAGCGCTTTACCGAGGCGGCAACCGCCTGGGAGAAAGTGACCAAGATGGAAGGGGCGACCGCCGAAGACAGCGTGGCCTATGCCGATACGCTGATCCGCACCGGCGAGTGGGCCAAGGCCGAAACAACGCTTGACGCGCTACCGCCCACCCATGAGACCTTCAACCGCTACCGGCTCGAAGCGATGCTCGCGGACAGCAACGAGGAATGGACCAAGTCCGACAGCTTCTACGAGATCGCCACCGGGCTGACCACCAAACCCTCCGGCGTGCTGAACAACTGGGGATACTCCAAGCTGACCCGTGGCGACTACAAGGAGGCCGAGCGCCTCTTTGGCGAGGCGATCCGCCAGGACCCGACCCTCTTCACCGCCAAGAACAACCTCGTTCTGGCCCGCAGTGCACAGCGCGACTACTCCCTGCCAGTGATCCCGATGGATCAGACCGAGCGGGCGCAGCTGCTGCACACCATGGCGCTGTCGGCGATCAAGCAGGGCGATGTCACCGTGGGCAAAGGGCTGCTGCGCGACGCCATCGAAACCCATCCGCAGCACTTTGAACCCGCCGTGCGCGCGTTGGAAGCGCTCGACACCTAAGGGCCTGCACCGTGGCCATCACAGCCTATTCCGCCTGGTGGTTCCTGCCTTTCGTGCTGCCACTGTGTTTCTACGTGGCCTTCACGGATCTGTCGCGGATGAAGATCACCAACCAGACGGTGATCGTGCTGGCCCTTGTCTTCGTGGTCATCGGCCCCTTTGCCATGCCCAGTTTCGAGGCCTATCTGTGGCGGCTCGCGCAGCTGGCGATCATGCTGGGCCTGGGCATCCTGCTCAACGGCATCGGGGCAATGGGGGCGGGGGATGCGAAATTCATCGCCGCCGCCGCACCTTACGTGGCCTTGGGCGATCTGCGGCTGATCATGGCGCTGCTCGCCGCAGCACTTTTGGCTGCCTTCGTGACCCACCGCATCGCCCGGCACAGCGCCCTGCGCAGGCTGGCACCGCATTGGACCAGCTGGGATCAGGGCAAGAAATTCCCCATGGGGCTCGCCCTTGGCATGGCGCTTGCCCTCTACTTGATCCTCGGTGCCCTTAAAGGCGCCTGAATTACGCCATTTTCTCCCGATAGGCTGCAATGAAACGGGGTGTGCTGCACCCCGATAAAACTGCTGTTATTGAGGATCAGCCGATGAATATGCAAACCGCCAACGTCATGGCGCCGCCGCCGCCCCGGACACTGGAAGAGATGAAACTCTCCACCGTCATGATGCGCGACATCGTGTTGAAAACCATGTTCCGCAAAAACGTGGACATGGTCAGCGACCTCAGCAAAGCGGTCTGCCTGCCGATCCCGGTCACGCAGGAACTGGTGGACATGGCCCGCGAGCAGCGGCTGCTCGAAGCCACCGGCACGCTCAACGCCAACAACGGCAACGAAATGGGCTACCAGCTGACCGAACAGGGCAAGGCCCGCGCGCTCGACGCGCTGTCGCAGTCGGAATACTTCGGCGCCATGCCGGTGCCGCTCGACGTCTACCGCGAGCAGGTCAAGCGCCAGTCCGTGCGCAACATGCAGATCACCCGCGATCAGCTGACGGGTGCGATGGGCCACCTGGTGCTGCCCGACACGCTGCTCGACCAGCTTGGCCCCGCGGTCTCCGCCGGACGCTCGATCCTGATGTACGGACCGCCCGGCAACGGTAAATCCTCGATCTCCAACGGCATCCGCGACGCGCTTGGCGACAATGTCTTCGTGCCGCGCGCCATCGAATACGCGGGCCAGGTGATCACCGTCTACGACCCCATCGTGCACGCCGCCGTCCCGATGGAGGAGGATGATCCCACCTCCCTGCGCCGCGCCACGAAATTCGATCAGCGCTACGTGAAATGCGAACGCCCCACTGTGATCACCGGCGGTGAACTCAGCCTCGACATGCTGGATCTGGTCTATAACCCGACCGCGCGCACCTATCAGGCGCCGCTGCAGCTGAAATCGACGGGGGGCATCTTCATCGTCGACGACCTTGGCCGCCAGGCCGAACCGCCGCAAAGCCTCGTGAACCGCTGGATCGTGCCGCTGGAGGAAAGCAAGGACATCCTCGCCCTGCAATCGGGCGAAAAGTTCGAAGTGCCCTTTGACACGCTGGTGATCTTCTCCACCAACTTCCACCCGAATGAGATCTTCGACCAGGCCGCGCTGCGCCGGATCTTCTTCAAGATCAAGATCGACGGGCCCAATCAGGAGAACTTCCTGAAAATCTTCGCCATGGTCGCCAAGAAGCGCAAGATGCCGCTGGACGAAGCCACGCTGGTGCATCTGCTCAAGGTCAAATACCCCGAGATCGACAACATCTATGCCAATTACCAGCCGATCTTCCTGATCGACCAGATGATCTCGATCTGCGATTTCGAAGGCATCCCCTACCAGATGTCCCCCGATCTGATCGACCGCGCCTGGGCCAACATGTTCGTGAAAGACGAGCATATCGTGAAATAGCGCGTCAGACGCGAAACGATCCCGTACTCCAAGTGCGGGATCACCGGGCCGCTACCAGCGCCCCGATGCGCCGCCGCCACCCGACGACCCGCCCCCAAAGCCGCTTGATGATCTGTTGGAGATTTGCGCGATGGCGTACGCGGTTTCCGTCTCATAGTCGCAATGCACACAGTGCACCCGCTTCTTGCCCCATCCGAAAGTGGAGGTCGTGGCAGCCGTTGTGACGCGCCGGGTCTGACGCAGGCCACGCCGACCGCAGCGCGGACATTTGCGCAACCGCGCCAGGGCATCGCCAATGCTCTCCCGACCTTTGATCGCTGCAAAAACAGCCAGAAAGACAGCAACAAGCCAAATGCCGCTGTCAGACCCACTGGGGGCACCGTCACCCGCCTGAAATCTCAGCACAATCTCCTCGATGACCGCGTCGCTGCCTTCCATGATCCCGCGCGCGTAGTTGCCCGCGGCAAAAGCATCCAGAAAGTGATCGTCGATCACGCGCTGCGCGGCGCGATCCCAGTCCCGCCCATAGGCTGCACCCAGCTCGATCCGCATCGCCCGGTCATCCCGCAGGATCAGAACCATCACGCCATCATTGCGGGCGGCGTCGCCGACACCCCAATGGTTGAACAGACCGGTTGCAAACTGCTCAAGCGTCTGGTTGGAGCTGTACTGAGATTGTCGCGCCAGCGTCACCAGCGTCATCTCGACACCGGTGTCACGCTTGAGCTGCGTTAGCTGCGATGTCAGCCGGGCCTCGTCCGTCGGACCCAACAGATCGGCGAAATCATTGACGGTCGTGCGTTGATAGTCCGGATAGCTTTGAGCAAGCGCAGCACTTGTCCAAAAGCAGATGATAAACAGGAGTTTGCGCATAAGACCTCATCCCCCACGACTACAGTCTACCGGGCGTGAGACCGGAGCAAAAGTTGATACTGCGGGGAAAAACCCCGCGCAGGTTGCATAAATCAGAAACAGCCCCCAAAACTGCCCCCTATCGTCCAACGCGCCCCAAGCGAAAGCAGGTGTGCGCCAAGGCCCAGCGGTCGATTAACCCTCTCTTCACAAACCCAGCCGCACGCGTTGTTAACCCGCCTCCCACCGACGCAAACACCGACACAATACCGACGTGATACCGATGCAAACCCGACGTGCGATGTCCCATGAAAACAGGCGTTAACCCCCGATTCGCCGCGCACCACCGTTCGGTGGGCACCGAACGTTGCGCATCGGGGCCCGCCACAGGACGGGGCTGGCCCCCGGCAGGCGATCCGCTATCTTGCCCGGCATGACCACTCTGCCCCAGATTTTCCATGATTGGTTCGCCGCCAAAGGCTGGTCCATCCATCCGCATCAGCAGCAGATGCTGGACCGGGCGGCAGCTCCCGCGCTTTTGCTGATCGCGCCCACGGGTGGCGGCAAGACGCTCGCCGGTTTCCTGCCCACGCTCGTCGATCTGGCGGCAGGTTCCCATGACGGGCTGCACACCCTCTACATCTCCCCCCTCAAGGCCTTGGCCTCTGATATCAAACGGAATTTGACGACGCCCGTGAGTGAGATGGGCCTGCCCATCCGGATCGAGGACCGCACCGGGGACACGCCCGCCAGCCGCAAGAAACGCCAGCGCGCCGACCCGCCGCATATCCTGCTGACCACGCCTGAAAGTCTCGCGCTCCTGACCTCCTACGAAGACGCCCCGCGCATGTTTCGTGGTCTGAAACGCGTGGTGGTCGATGAAATCCACGCCCTGGCCGAGAGCAAGCGCGGCGATCAGCTGATGCTCGCGCTCGGGCGGCTGCAGCGCCTCTGCCCGGATCTCAAACGCGTCGGCCTCTCCGCCACGGTCGAAGATCCGGCCGCCATCGCGCAGCAGCTCGCCCGCCATCCCGACCCCTGCGAAATCCTGCTGGCCGACCCGGGCCCCGCCCCCGACATCTCCATGCTGACCACCGACGAGGCCCCCCCCTGGTCGGGCGGTGGCGCGGCCTATGCGATCCCCGCCGTGCTCGACCAGATCCGCCAGCACAAGACCACGCTGATCTTTCACAACACCCGCGCGCAGGCGGAAATTTTCTTTCATAATCTGTGGCTTGCCAATGAAGACAGCCTGCCTGTCGGCATCCATCACGGCTCGCTCGACCGCCAGCAGCGCGAACGTGTCGAGGGCGCAATGGTCCGCGGCGAACTGCGCGCCATCGTCTGCACCGGCAGCCTCGATCTCGGCATCGACTGGGGCGATGTGGACCTCGTGATCCAGATCGGTGCGCCTAAAAATGTGAAGCGTCTGGTGCAGCGGATCGGCCGCGCCAACCACCGTTACAACGCGCCGTCGAAGGCCCTGCTGGTGCCCGCCAACCGCTTCGAGGTGGTCGAATGCGTGGCCGCGCTGGAGGCCGTGCGCGAAGGCGCGCTCGACGGTGACCCGCGCGGGCGCGGCCCCCGCGACGTGCTCTGCCAGCACATCCTGATCACCGCCGCCGCCGGACCCTTCGACGCCGATGCGCTCTATGCCGAGGTCACCACCGTCGGCGCCTACGCCGCCCTCACCCGAGCCGAATTCGACGCCTGTCTCGACTTCTGCGCCACCGGCGGCTACGCGCTGCGCGCCTATGACCAATGGCAGCGCCTGCTGCAGCGCGCCGACGGCCAATGGCAGTTGCGCGACCCGCGCGCGGGCCAGCAAATTCGTATGAATATCGGGACCATACAGGACACCGACACGCTCAAGGTGCGGCTGAAACGCAACCGCGGTGGCAAACCTCTCGGCGAGGTGGAGGAGGGCTTCGCCGCCTCGCTCACGCCGGGTGACACCTTCCTCATCGGAGGCCAGATCGTGCGCTACGAAGGTCTGCGCGAGATGACCGTGGAGGTCAGCCGCAATGCCGCCAAGAAACCTAAGGTCGCCACCTTCCTCGGCACCAAATTCGCCACTTCCACCCAGCTTTCCGCCCGCGTGATCGAGATGTTCCAGCAGGAGAGCTGGCCCGAGCTGCCCGCCCATACGGCCGACTGGCTGCAGCTGCAACGCGAGGTCAGCCGACTGCCCGAACCGGGGCGCTTGCTGATCGAAAGCTTCCCCCACGACGGGCGCGAACAGACGGTGATCTACGGCTTTGCCGGACGCAACGGGCAGCAAACGCTGGGTCTGTTGTTGACCAAGCGGATGGAGGAAATGGGCCTCAACCCAATGGGCTTTGTCGCCACCGACTACGCCACGCTGATCTGGGGGCTCACCCCCGTGTTGAACCCTGCCCCGCTTTTCGAGCTTGACGCCTTGCAGGACGGTTTGGAAACCTGGCTGGCCGGAAATGCCGTTATGAAACGGACATTTAGGGCCAGCGCCACCATCGCCGGGCTGATCCAGCGCAATACGCCCGCGGCGCGCAAGACTGGGCGGCAGGCGACCTTCAGCTCCGACATCCTCTACGATACGCTGCAGAAATACGATCCCGGTCACTTGCATCTGGACATCACCCGCGAAGAGGCGCTGCGCGGGCTGGTCGACTTTGGCCGCATCGAGGAAATGGCGCAGCGGGTGGGCAACCGGATCGATCATATCACCCTCTCACGCGTCACCCCTCTCGCGGCACCGCTCTTTCTCGAAATGGGGCGTGTTCCGGTGAAGGGTGCGGCCGAGGAGAAACTGCTCGCCGAAGAAGCCGCGCGGCTGATGCAAACGTCAGGTCTTGCGAATATCACCCCGCAACCGGCCAGCACACCGCGCTGGCGGGTGGGGTATTGAATGCTTGCGCCCGGCGCGCCGATGAGCGATGAACAAATCATGAACTGTCATGAATTCACCTTTGCCGGGGCCGCCCTGAAGGCGCTTGGATCGGGCGCGCTCTGGTGGCCGGACGCGGCGCTGCTCTGCGTCTCCGATCTGCACCTGGGCAAATCGGAGCGTGTGGCCCGACGTGCCGGGCAATCCCTGCCGCCTTACGAGACCCGCGACACGCTGGCCCGCCTCGCAGCCGATCTTGCGCACACGCAGGCACGCACGGTGATCTGCCTCGGTGACAGTTTTGACGATCTGACGGCGGCGGCAGCCGTGCCCGAAGACGAACGGCTCTGGATCACGCAGCTTCAGGCCGGGCGCCGCTGGATCTGGATCGAGGGCAACCATGACCCCGGCCCGCTCGAATTCGGCGGTGAGCATCTGCAGGATATCGAGGTTGAGCCACTGGTGTTCCGGCATATCGCCAGCGATCAGGCAGAGGGGGAAGTCTCCGGCCACTATCATCCCAAAGCTGCCGTCCGTACACGGGGCAGACAGATTTCGCGACCTGCTTTCCTGTTCGATTCCAAGCGGTTGGTGCTGCCTGCCTACGGCACCTACACCGGTGGATTGCGCAGCCACAGCGCGGTTCTGCGCAAGCTGATGGGCCCGAAAGCGCTTGCCATTCTGACCGGGCCGGTGCCCACTTGCGTTCCGATGCCACGATAAGGGACCGACACATGGACGCGGCCAACAAACGCCGGATTCAAAGGAGCTTTGACGCCCAGGCGATGATGTCGACATTGGGGGCGCAGATGACCCATGTTGCCGAGGGTGAGGTCGAGATCACGGCGCCCATTCTGCCCGGCGCAACCCAGCAACAGGGTTACGGCCACGCCGGTCTGACCTTCTCTATCGGGGACAGCGCCGCCGGTTATGCCGCGCTCACGCTCATGCCGTTGGACTCAGAGGTCGTCACGGCAGAAATCAAGATCAACCTGCTGGCCCCTGCGGTGGGGGACAAGCTGCGTGCCCGTGGTCGGGTGATCAAACCCGGCAAGCGTCTGGTCGTGGTCAGCAGCGAGGTGCATGCCCTGAAGGACGGCGCGGAAACGCTGATCGCCGTCCTGCAGGGCACCATGGTGCCGGTGACGCTCTAGGCAGTCAGGCCTTGGGGTTCGGGCAGACCGTTGGCACGGCAGCAGGCGGTGACGG